>Ga0082207_1000003_pt1 | contig 158275 bp, 148 predicted proteins | sample LakMenEpi10Aug09_FD_71540 | JGI IMG/M metagenome (GOLD analysis project Ga0082207, IMG submission 71540) | reverse complement strand
ATCAGTTTTGTTACTCCCCATCAGTTTTATGGAATGGATCTTAATCCTTTTGCGGTGGAGTTAGCTAGAGTTACTTTAATGATAGCGCGTAAGGTGGCAATTGATAAGTTTAATTTAACTGAAAATTCTTTACCTTTAGATACTTTAGATGATAATATTGTCTGTAAAGATGCTCTTTTTAATGCTTGGATAAAAGCCGATGCTATTATTGGCAATCCGCCCTTTTTAGGAGGTAAACATATTCGTTTAAATTTAGGAGATGATTATGTCGATCATCTCTTTGAAAAATACCCTAAAGATGTGGATTTTTGCAGTTATTGGTTTAGATTAGCCCATGATAATATTGATAATAATGGCAGAGTTGGTTTAGTTGCGACTAATTCGATTAGTCAGGGGAAAAGTCGCAAGGTTTCTTTAGATTATATCAATGAAAATGGGGGTTATATTCACGAAGCAATTTCAACTCAAGAATGGTCTGGTGAAGCTAAAGTTCATGTGAGTATCATTAATTGGGGTAAAATTAAACCTGATGCTTATTTTTTAGATCATAAACCCGTTAATTTTATTAATTCTTCTCTGACTTCTTTAACAGATGTAACCCAAGCTAAAACTTTAAACGCTAATCTTAATATGTGTTTTCAAGGTGTTTCTCCTGTAGGGATGGGTTTTATTATTACAGAAAAACAAGCTGAAGAATTTATTAAACATGATTCTAAAAATAGTCAAATTATTAAATTGTTTTCAATGGGAGCAAATTTAGCAAAAAATCCTCATGGAAAGCCGGATAGATTGATTATTGATTTTGCAGATATGAGTTTAGAAACAGCTAGTGAATATGAATTACTTTTTAAATATGTTAAACAAACTGTTAAACCAGAAAGAGATAATAATAGAATGAAAAAAAGAAAAGATAATTGGTGGCAATTTGGAGTAAATTCTCTAACCATGAGAAAAGCGATTAAAAATTTATCTTATTACTTTACTGTCCCAAGGGTTTCCAAATGGGCTATATTTATTCCTGCTGAAATTAATTGGCTACCAGGGGATAAATCTGTTGTAGTAGTATCAGAAGATTATTATATATTAGGAATATTAACGTCAAAGTTTCATAGAGTTTGGATGAATGCACAGAAATCAACTCTTGAAGATCGAACTGCTTACACTCATAAAACCTGTTTTGAAACCTTCCCCTTTCCGCAAACACCCACTAAAAAGATAGTTGAAAAAATCAGAGAAACCATGATTAAACTCCATGAATATCGGACAGAGCAAATGGAGAAAAAACAATGGGGAATCACCCAATTATACAACAATTTTTTTACCGAGTCTAGTAGTCAATTGTATAAACTCCATCAACAATTAGATAAATTAGCAATGGAAGCTTATGGATTTAATCCCGATGATGATCTTTTAGAGAAATTATTAAAACTCAACCTAGAGTTAGCCGAAAAAGAGGAAAGAGGGGAAAAAATAGTCGGTTGTTGGGATATTTATCAATAAGATTTGACAGTAGAAACCCGGTTTCTGCCATAATCTTTGTTGCTCAACCGAGGGATTTGTGGAGAAACCCGGTTTCTGAGTCCCACGCGCGACTATATCTAGTTGTTTTAATAGATAAACCTGAGCATTAAAATCGCAATATAGAATATGGAAAAATAGTCATAGAGCCTGGAGACGGGAAAAGAAAGAAAAGAGGGAAGCCCTGAAGGGCTTACTACGGTTTGAAGGGGTTTTTAACTAAGTTGGAGTTATAATACCGAGGATCGGAGGTGACTTCTTTTCCGATCCAATGGGGAATATTAATATTTTGATCTTCTGTTTCTAGTTCTACTTCTGCTAAGATTAATCCTTGATTCTCTCCCCAAAATTCATCAACTTCCCAAATTAAATCCCCGATATTAATTTTATATCTGGTTTTTTCAATTAAAGGGCGATCGCATAATGTTTCTAATAATTCTTGAGCATCATCAACGGGTATTTCATACTCAAATTCTGCCCGACTACTTCCTGTTGTTAGCCCTTTAATCGTTAAATATCCCTGACTTCCTACGACCCGCACCCGCACCGTGCGACCATTGATATTAGCAATATAGCCTTGACGATAGGTTTCTCCCACTGCAAGCGATCGCCATTCATCCCCCTGAACTAAAAATTTTCGTTCAATTTCTATTGCCATTTATAGTGATCTAAAAAATTATCTGTTTATGATTATACCATAAAATTTTATATTTTTATCAACAAATAAAAAAAAAATCCCGTTGTTGCGCTGTTGTTGCGCTTCAGAGCAATCTTGAGGGCTAAAGCCCAACAACATACAACATCATGTTTATGTTAATAATAATTAATTTGCCAATAGCTACAAAATTGATATAATCATTATACGGTGAGCGTCATCGCTTCGTAGATTAGAAAATAATCTGGCTTTAAAATTTTAAGTTTATTTTATCCATGACTGAACTATTTAATCCTTCTGAAAATTCTAATGTTTCTCGTCGTTTTATTCTTAAACTATTAGGAATTAGTTCTGTTGGTGGACTCTTAGGTTATTCTCGATTCCATAAACCTGAACCAACAATTTTCCAGCCAAATATCCTGAATTTACCCCAATTTTTGACCCAACATAAGCACGTTGTAATTGTCGGTGCAGGATTAGCCGGATTAGCCTGTGCTTATGAATTGAGTCAACGGGGATTTAAAGTTACTTTATTAGAAAAATCTCCCCAATTGGGCGGTAAAATTGCCAGTTGGGATATTAAAATAGGTGATAAAACCTTTAAAATGGAACATGGCTTTCATGGATTCTTTCCTCAATATTATAACTTAAAATCCTTAGTTAAAGAAATCCAAATCGAAGATAATTTTAAATCCTTAGAATCCTACGCCGTGGTTTTTAAAAATAACCAATATCAACCAGAAGTATTCCGTCCCAGTCATTCTGCATTTCCTTGGAATGTGGTGGATTTAGGGTTTTCTTCTGCTAATCGTTTAAACTGGGGAATTAATCTGACTCATTTGAATCATTGGAAAGTATTTAGAGAAATTGGTGGGTTTAAAATTCCCAATAGTTTTCAACGTTTGGATGACATTTCTGTGGCGGACTGGGTGAGTCAAGATTTCCCTCAAGGTTTGTATGATTTATATTTTCTTCCCTTTGCTAAATCGAGTTTAAATGCACCGGATAAATTGAGTGTGGGGGAATTGATGCAGTTTTTCCATTTCTATTTTTTTGGTAATCCTGAAGGGTTGGCTTTTAATGGAACTTGTCAAGATATGGGAACCAGTTTAGTCCAACCTTTAGTTAAAGCAATTCAACAAAAAGGAGGAGAAGTTTTAACAGATGTTACCGTGAATAATATTAACTGGAATCAAGGAAAAATTGACTCTATTAGTTATTTTCAAGGTAATCAGATTAATTCAGTTCCATTTTGGGTAAAATATAATCCGGTTCTATCATTAATTGACCCCCCCTGCCCCCCCTTGGTAAGGGGGGGTGAATATCAGGAATTGGTTGGGGGTGACTGTTTAGAATATTTTGGGGCTGGAGATGAGGTTTATGCGGTATCTGGAGAGAATAATCAAGCTATTTCTTTACAATGTACCCATCAAGGTTGTACGGTACAAATGGCAGAAGATGGATATTTTCATTGTCCTTGTCATGGGGCAGTTTTTAATCAAAAAGGTCAGGTAATTTCTGGCCCAGCACAACGAGATTTACCAAATTATCAGGTAATAGAAAGACAGGATAATCAAGTTAAGTTAGTTGGTATTAATAATATAACCAGAAATTCATCTATTACAAATAATATCCAGGCAGATTATTATGTATTAGCGACGGATATTCCTGGGACGCAACGATTATTTACCTTGATGAATGGGGAAATCAATCAACAGGTGAAACAACAAATTGAACAACTACAAGTCGCTGACCCCTTTGCAGTTTGTAGGTTTTGGTTTGACCGAGATTTCCCTTGGGAATATAGCCATTTTACCTCTTTATCAGGTTATAATTTAACCGATAGTATTACCCTTTATCATCGTATTCAAGAGGAATATATTAAATGGTATAAAGAAACTGGGGGGACTGTGGTAGAACTTCATGCTTATTGTTATAAAGAAGCTCAATTTCCCACACAAGAAGCTTTATTAATAACTTTTGAACAGGAACTTTATGAAATTGTCCCCGAATTAAAATTAGCTACCCTATTACATCGAGAATTAGTCAATCAGAAAAATTTTGCCGGATATCCCCCCGGAAGTTATGCAAATCGTCCGGCTACAAATTCTGGGGTTACTAATTTAATGTTTGCGGGAGATTGGGTAAAAATTCCCTTTCCCTGTGGTTTAATGGAAAGGGCTGTTAGTAGTGGATTATTAGCAGCAAATGAAATTTTATATCAGGAGGGTTTGCAAAAACGCTCGATTTTTTCTGTAAATCCAGAAGGGTTTTTAAAGATATAAAATTGATTTCACTTTAATTCCGCGCAGGCGGAATTTGTTTGTGTAGCTGCGATTTCAAATCGCCCGGTTAATATAAATCTTCTATTAAAATCGCACAGGTTAATATGAATTCTAACGATATTCGACAGTCAGGAATCAACCCGAATCATTGGTATGTTGTAGCAGCGAGTCATGAAGTCAAAACTCAACCCCTGGAAGTAAAATTATGGCATCAAAATATTGTTTTATTTCGGGATAGTTTAGGCAAAATTCAAGCATTAGAAAATCGCTGTCCCCATCGACAAGTTAAATTAAGTCATGGTAAAATCATATCAGATTATATAGAATGTGCCTATCATGGTTGGCAATTTAATTCTCAAGGAGAATGTGTCAAAGTTCCCTACTTAGAAGATAACCAAAAATTACCTAAAAATTGTAAAATCCGAGAATATTCAGTTAAAGAATTAGATGGTTTTATCTGGCTTTTTCCTGGGGATAATCCTAATTTAATTCAACCCTTAGCAATTCCAGAATGGGATAATCTAAATTATATTGCAACGGTTTCAGTAATTCATTATCAAGGACATTTTTCCTTTTTAATTGAGAATTTAATGGATATGTACCACGGACATTTACATCAAGATTTACAAGCATGGACGGATGCTATTTTAGACAAGATAGAAGCAGATGAAAACCGAGTTGATGCTTACTATCAAGCTAAAAGTTATTATAAAATTGATAAAATTTGGTCAATTTCTCAGCTATTTTTTCCCGGTTTAAGAAAACTTCATCCTGAACCTTTAACAGTTAGTTATATTTATCCCCATTGGGTTTCTACTTTGGGAGACTATTTTAAAATATATTGTTTATTTTGTCCGATTAGTTTAACAGAAACCAAGGCATATTTAATTCATTTTACCTCATTAAATGCCTTTTGGCGACTCCATAAACTGCCTATAAAATTCAGAAAATTTGTCAAAAATTTATGTTTTGGTTCCGCCCAAAAACTATTAGATGGGTTAGTTAAACAGGATGTTTTAATGATAGAAGAAGAACAACAAGCCTATTTACAAAATTCCCAACAAAAAGGATATGAATTTAACCCGACTATCGCCAGTATTCAAAGGTTAATTAACAATCAAGTTGAAAAATAATCAGTAGGGGGTCATCAATACAAAATTTCGTTGTTGCGCTTTAGCGCTCCATAAAGGGGCATTAATAGGCAGGGTATAGGATTGCTATAGGTAATAGGTAATGGGTAATAACTGGTACAGACGCGCCATGGCACGTCTCTACACTGATTACTGATTGCTAATTCCCTCCCAGCGTTTCATCTGACACCCATCAATATCAAAAAGATCAAGCACCCGACAAACCGTATTTGTAACCATTTCATCAATGGATTCCGGCATAGTATAAAATGCAGGAACCGGGGGCATAATAATTCCCCCACATTCTGTCACCGTTAACATATTTTTAAGATGAATCGCATGGAGAGGGGTTTCCCGTACCATTAACACTAACCGACGACGTTCTTTGAGCACCACATCCGCCGCCCGGGTTAGGAGGTTGCTTGTCACTCCCGTCGCCACTTCAGCCAAGGTTTTCATTGAGCAGGGAAGAATCACCATCCCCATCGTCCGAAACGAACCACTAGATATAGCGGCTCCCACATCTCCAATAGGATAGCTGACGTTGGCCAGGTTGTGAAGTTGTTTACTATCTATATTCAACTCATGGGATCGGGTGATTTCTCCAGCCCGGGAAACCACCAGATGGGTTTCCACATCGGTTTCCCGCAGGAGTTCCAACAGACGCACCGCATAGATAATACCACTGGCCCCACTAATACCCACAATGAGACGTTTAGAACTGGTCATATTAATGGCGGCTTCCTAATCTGAATTATTGTATTTTAACCCGAAATAAACGCATTTTTTCAAGAAACTTATTTCCTGATATCACTACGAATATGTAAATCTCGTTGAGGATAGGGAATTTCAATATTATTCTCTGCAAAAACTTTCCAAATTTCACAAGCAATTTCGCTCATAATTCGTTTGATTTAAAGTTTCAGGATGTTTATAGATAATTTCTAACAAAATCTCAATCACTTTTTGTGGATCACAATCATAAATGACTCCCACAATTAAAGACTTTCGCACTCGGCGATCGCTACCCGTCATGGTTTTAAGTTCTTGGGTAAAAAAGATTTGATTCGGAATAATTTTTTCTGAATTATCTCTTATCACTTGTACCGTTGTCGCTCGCATACTGATTTTTTTAACTTCACTGGATTCTCCCCCAATTTCAATAATATCTCCAGGTCTTAACGAACCTTCAAATAATAAAAATATCCCACTAATAAAGTTACTAAATACTTCTTTATCTACAAATAAACAAAGAGCCTTCTAGGAGGCTTAACCGCTTGCGAGTTTGTTCTGGATTTGTAAAAAATTGAGCTAATTGTAGCGATAACTTTTTTTGTTGAGGACTCGATGTTTGATTAAACAAAATCACACGGGAATAGAGAAAAAGCCCGGCGGGGTTGTTTCCTTCCCCTGGTAATAAGGCAACACCCAAATTATTTTTTGTGTCTTTGTGGTTAAATTAACCCCAACCCTAACTATAAAATAAGCGATCGCCTTTTTCAATCAAAGCGATCGCTTATTCTAAAAGAAACCCGGTTTCTATCTATTTCAACATTCCCGAAACCGAAGCCACCTCCGGTTTAGCAATCCGAGGAGCCATAAACCCTTTAGCATACAAATCAGGATTAGCCTTAGCCACTTGAGCATAAGAATCCCGCATCTGAGTATTCAGGGCAACGGTTGTGGCGTCATAAACCTTAGTCACCAGTTTAGGATATAACCCAATTCCCACAATCAGCACCAGGAAACTCGCAGCAATGAACATCTCCCGGGGTCGAGCATCACTAAAAGTAGCTTCCGAGGGCAGCACACAACTGGTTCCAAAACAAACCGCTTCTTGGTCATCAGAATTTTGTGAACCTGCATTACCCAACATACAAGCCGGAGCTTCACCCGTTGCATAGAACAACTGACGGAGCATCGACAGCAAATAAATCGGGGTCAGCACTAATCCCACACCCGCCAAAGCCACCAAGACCACGCGGAAGTTCGAGCTATAGATATCGCTCGTGGTGATGCCAATAAACACCAACACCTCACTCGCAAAACCACTCATCCCAGGTAAGGCCATGGATGCCATCGCTCCGGCGGTAAACAGAGTAAACACCCGGGGCATCACCTTACCGATATAACCCATCTCATCCAAGATCAGGGTATGGGTGCGGTCATAGGTCACACCGGCCAGGAAGAACAGCACCGCCGAAATCAGACCGTGAGAGATCATTTGTAACAATGCTCCACTCACCCCAATATCGGTAAAGGAGGCAATTCCGAGCAACACAAATCCCATGTGAGACACAGAGGAATAGGCGAGGCGGCGTTTCATATTGGATTGGCCAAAGGAATTTAAGCCACCATACACAATATTAACCACCCCTAAAATAGCCAGAATCGGGGCAAAGTAGATATGGGCATCGGGTAGCATTCCCATATTCACCCGAATCAGACCGTATCCCCCCATCTTTAAGAGCACCCCAGCTAAAATCATCGAAACCGGGGCAGATGCTTCACCATGAGCATCGGGGAGCCAAGTATGTAGCGGGAAAACGGCCAGTTTCAAGCCAAAGGCAATCAAAAATCCCGCATACATCAATAGTTCTAGGCTCAGAGGATAATCCTTGAGACCCAGTTCCACCATATCGAAAGTTAAGGGGCCACCGCCATAGAAGGCCATTGCTAGGGCAGCCACCAGGATAAATAAAGAAGCAGCGGCCGTATACAATAAAAATTTAGTCGCGGCGTAACGGCGTTTTGGCCCGCCCCAGATGGAAATTAATAGGTACACCGGAATTAATTCCAGTTCCCAGACAATAAATAACAGCAGTAAGTCTTGAGCCACAAACACCCCGATTTGGGCCGAATATAGCACCAACATCAGGAAGTAGAACAGACGAGGTTTTTGGTCTACCTGCCAAGCTGCAAAAATAGACAGGGTTGTGACCAGTCCTGCCAGAAGTACCAGGGGAAGGGAAATCCCGTCTACAGAAACGGCCCAGTTCAAACCCAATTGAGGCGCCCAGGGAAACTTTTCCACGATTTGAAAAGTTGCACTGCTCGCATCGTAATACTTCAAGAAGACATAGCACATTAATAATAAGTCCGCGATGCCTACACCAAGGGCATACCAGCGCAACTGTTTGCCGTTGTTATCCGGCAGTACAGGAATGAGCACCGAAGCTACGAGTGGGAGCAGGACTATCGTGGTCAGCCAGGGAAATTGATCCGCCATCATGACAGTAAGAACAAATACTTATCTGTGAATAATCGTATTGTACTAAACTTTGTAACGATTTGTATATAAATTTTTACCGTAGCCAATTATTCATTATAGTGTATGGCTTTTTTCCCAGCCGTTGCCCTCTGTCTATTCCCGCTTGACTACCCGCAGGGCTTCATTAACTCTGGTTCAGAACTAACCAAACTCAAGTTAATTTGGCGGTAATTCTAAGGCAATATTTCCCAATAAACCCTTACGAAAATCATTCAACATTTGACGAGCGGTGCGTTCGATATCGCCTTTGTTTCGATAATCAGCCAATTCCTGTAAATAGACATCCCCACTCAAGGCCGTAAATTCTAATTGATATCGGGAAACCAACAAATGCTGTAAATTAAAATCCTGTAACAACTCAATCAATACCGTTGCAACCTGTAGATTTTCATAGGACGCTTCCCCAATATCCTCACAAATTGCCAACTTTAAGGCATCTTCCTCTTTTCTGATTTTGGTCGGAATTACCCCAGGAGCATCTAATAATTCCAGAGTCTCGGAAATTCTCACCCATTTCAAATGACGAGTCACCCCCGCCCGTCTAGCACTATCCACAATTCTTCGATTCAATAACCGATTAATTAAAGCCGATTTTCCCACATTCGGAAAACCAATTACCGCCGCCCGCACCGGACGCGGTAACATCCCCCGTCCGGCCCGTTTTTCATTGATTTGTGACCCGGCGGCTTGGGCAGCTTTCGCCACCGCATCCACCCCATTTCCCAACCTAGAATTCGTAAAATAGGCCGTTTCCCCCTGTTCCTCAAACCACTCGTCCCACTGTTTTTGTATATGGGAGGGAATCATATCCATACGGTTAATCACCAGCACTTTCATTTTACTTCCCACCCACTGCGGAACATTGGGATGATGGGTCGTCAGAGGAATACGAGCATCTCGCACCTCCAAAATCACGTCCACCCGTTTCAGTTGTTCCTGAAGGGTGCGTTCGGCTTTAGCAATATGACCGGGATACCATTGGATAGACATTATGTTAGGGGAGCAGGGGAGGTAGGGGGCATGGGAGCAGGGGGAGCAGTGGGAGCAAGGGAGGCAGGGCGGGTGTCTTACCGTAGTGAGTCCTTTAGGACTCTCTTAGAAGGAGCAGTTTAACAGTCAACCGTCAACACCCTCCATTAAGGAACAATCAGGACAGGACAGGGAGACAAATTAATTACACGGTTAGTAACGCTATCGGCCGCACCATCTTCGGTCAGACCAATTCCTCGACTCCCCATGACAATTAAATTCGCATTAATTTCATCAGCAACGTCACAAATCGTAAAAGCGGGTTTTCCCTCTTTTTCTAGGATTTGAGCCTCAATACCATCCTTAGAAAACAGGGTTTGAGCCTGTTTTAGTAAGTCCGCCACCGCTTCCGGGGACGACATTTGTTCAGGATGGGGTTGAGGTTCGGTCACCTCAGTATTGGGTTCCACAACGGCCAAAACATAGAGACTAGACCCAAAGGTTTTGACCAGGTTGGTCACAATTACCGCCGCTTCGTGGGCTTCACGGCTTTGGTCAACAGCAAATAAAATGGTTTTAAACATAATCGCGCATCTCCAAGACGCGGACTTAGGTAGAATGTTTACTGTGAACGATTAGGTGGTAGACCGGATGGGGTTGACAGACAGGATTAAACTGTCCGAAACCTGACCCATGCCACCTAGATTTAATCTGATTTAGACAACAACATATCCTAGGAGGATTATCCTGTGTCAAAAAAAACTGTAGCAGATTTATCCGCATCAGATTTATCTGGGAAACGGGTATTAGTCCGCGTTGATTTTAATGTTCCCCTAGATAACGGTTCAATTACCGATGATACACGGATTCGTGCGGCTCTGCCGACTATCCAAGATTTAACTTCTAAAGGCGCTAAAGTGATTTTAACCAGCCACTTTGGCCGTCCTAAAGGCGTAGACGAGTCCCTGCGTTTAACCCCTGTGGCAGCCCGGTTATCGGAATTGTTAGGTAAACCTGTTAAGAAATTTGACGATTGTATTGGGGATGAAGTCACCCAAGCGGTTGCAGCCATGGAAAATGGGGATGTCGCCGTATTAGAAAACGTCCGTTTCTATGCCGAAGAAGAAAAAAACGATCCGGAATTTGCTAAACAATTAGCTTCTGTTGCTGATTTATACGTTAATGATGCTTTTGGAACCGCCCACCGCGCCCATGCTTCTACTGAAGGAGTAACTCATCATTTGCCTTCTGTCGCGGGGTATTTAATTGAAAAAGAACTCAAGTTTTTACAAGGAGCAATTGAAGAACCCAAACGGCCTTTAGCTGCTATTGTTGGCGGTTCTAAAGTGTCTTCTAAAATTGGTGTAATTGAAGCTCTTTTAGATAAATGCGATAAATTGCTGTTGGGCGGTGGGATGATTTTCACCTTCTATAAAGCTCGCGGTTTGAATGTGGGTAATTCTTTGGTGGAAGAAGATAAACTGGAATTAGCCCGGGCATTGGAAGCCAAAGCTAAACAAAAAGGCGTGGCATTCTTATTACCTACCGATGTGATTGTTGCTGATAAATTTGCCCCTGATGCGGAAGCAAAAACCGTTAGCATTAATGAGATTCCTGATGGTTGGATGGGGTTAGATATTGGCCCGGATTCTGTTAAAGTCTTCCAAGACGCTTTAGGGGATTGCAAAACCGTGATTTGGAACGGCCCCATGGGGGTTTTTGAGTTTGAGAAATTTGCAGCCGGAACTAAAGCAATCGCTTTAACGTTAGCAGATTTAACCAAAACAGGCGCAATTACTATTATCGGTGGCGGTGACTCCGTTGCGGCGGTGGAACAGTTGAATTTAGGCGAACAAATGAGCCATATTTCTACTGGAGGTGGCGCCAGTTTAGAACTGTTAGAAGGGAAAGTATTACCTGGAATTGCTGCGTTAGATGATGCGTAATTTCAGCTTTAGTTAACATCATTTTGTAGGGAATATGGCGGTGTCATATTCCCTACTATTTTTTGACCATGAACGTTTAATTATGGAACTTGAATAATATCAAAAGTATCCTGATTGTCAATTCGATAAAATAAGAAGTCAGAATCAAGGGTTAAAATTTGATGATACCCTGTTTTTTCAGCTACTAAAACTAAGGTTGCATCCGCTAAATCCATTGGTCGATCAAAATATTTCTCCATTAACCCAAATAAACGAATATAGTCATTTTCTTCAATTTCATAAATAGTCAGTAATTTATTTAAGAGAAGTTGACCTAAATGTTTTTGCATAACCCAACCTCCACGATGCAAAGCAAGATACATGGCTTCTGTTAAACATGGCCAGGTTGTGATCAGAGGTTTTGTTAATTTTTGAATTGCACCCCTATAGGCTAGATGTTTCGGTTGACTGGAATCAACTAAACAAAGTAAAACACCTGCATCACAAAGAATCATAGGTTTAGACCTTGCTGGCGATATTTATTGAGTAGAATTTGCTGATATTCGTTAATGGGTGTTGCAGTTTTTACTTGTAACTGATCAACTCCTTCAAACCATTTTAACCAGGCTTTTAGCAGCTTTTCATCAACATTACTCTCAACCGTTTTATCAAGATTTTGGTCAATGATCTTATCAATAGCTTGGTTAACTTCCTGTAACAGAGTTTCGGGAAGTTCTTCTAATTTAGCGAGAACAAGGTCACGGATACTCATGATGATTACCTCTTTCAATGCTATTAATTTTAACAAAATTAGTATTGACCTGTTAGATTACCAAGAATATCAGGGAAGGGGCGAAAGCACAACCTCATCTTTATATTAATATCTTGTAATTCAATGGGTAAAGACTCCATCATTTTAATAACATTGGTGAATGCTGGTAATGACATTTGGTAAACTCCTTATACAATCTTTTTCCCTGATTTTAAGCTATATTTAATTTTAGATCTACAATAGTTGAGTAAACCCAAACTATCATACATAATATGAAAGCACCGGAGCTAGAGATTAAACAGATCCCTATTGTTTTAGGACAGAAAGGAGAAATTACCATTCCCCAGGTTATACAAGATTCCCTCAATATTAACGAGGGAGATAACCTGATATTACTACAAATCGGTGATTTAATTGTACTGACTCCTCAACAACCTCAAGTTCCTCAACTGATTGATCAGATCGCAACTCTGATGGAAAATGAAAATGTCAGTTTGACTGATTTATTAGCAGGTTTGGAAGCAGAGCGAGAAGTGATTAATCGGGAGCAACGTTCTTGATGCGTAGAATATTTGCATGTTGATCGTCTATTGAGCTTAAATACCAAAGATTTTACAGCCGAAGTTTCATTCCAGAGTGGATTAATCATTCAAACTCCAGCCGAATTTATTAGAGAAATTAGAGAAATTGTAGAAAAGGGTTTACTGAAGATATAATTTAACAAAAAAAGAAAGAAAATTGAATATTCCTAATTTTAGGATGGTTTTAACTTCCTTTCTTGTACTATTTTATTTTAAAATAGGTTTAGTTAAATGACTACAATCAACATCATTAACAATCCTAGAATCAATCCTTGCAGGTTGAACCTCTACACCGGGAGGTAAAGGACGATTTTCGACATGGAAAACGACTTTTTTACAGACCATTTGACTATTCCCAACTGAAGCATAATCCCAAATATAGACTTCTGAATTGGGGGATGTGGCATTAGCGGGGGGAATCACCCAGGAACTCAGCAAAACGATTTCTAAAGCCACTAAAGCTGCCATAACGAACTTTAGCATAACTTACTCATGGTTGATAAATTCAGGACTACTATTAGTATACCCAATATTGCCAGGTGATCGGACAATCTATACTCAGTTTAACGGGATTGGCGATCGCATAATTTCAAATAACATTAAGAAACTGTTTTTTCTATCTTTGGGGGTGCGATCGCTTTTCCATTAACTTCTTGTAAATAAAACCATCCCACTGTAATTAAAAACAGAAAATAACTTACAATTTGGACAAAATACAATTGATCTCTATAGCCAAATAAGGCTTTTAAAACGATCCCTGGAAATTGTTTATCGGGTAAAAATCCCTGAGTATTTAATACCAAATCCCCTAATAAACAAGAAGCAGGTTGAGTTAAACATAATCCCGCATATCCAGGATTAATTTGGGCTAATATTCCTACTCCCGCATCCAAATGTTTGAGAACTGAAATTACTAATCCTGCTACAATTAATAACAGAAAAATTCCCATGATTTGAAAAAACAAACGAATATTAATTTTTACCCCCCACTTAAAGAGTAATATTCCTAATCCTGCGGCGACAAATAAACCTAAAACCGCCCCAATTGCAGGCATAATTCCCTGTTCAAAGGTAGCTAAGATAAAAATAACGGTTTCCAGACCTTCCCGTAAAACCGCAATAAAAATTAAGCCAAAAATTCCCCATCCTGCTGCGGTTTTATTTTTATTAATGGCGGCTTTAACTGCTCCTTCTACTTCGGACTTTAAGGATTTAGATTGTTGAGTCATCCAAATTAACATCCAACTTAACATGGCGATCGCAAACAACCCAATTCCTGCTTCTAAAAATTCGCCAAAAACTGGAGCGTAGGGATGTTCAGACGTAGCAATTCCTTGAATTAGCCATCCAAATAATATGCCAAAAAATGCACTGGCAATAATTCCTACTCCCACCCCATAAAATACCCAGGAATTGAGATAACTTTGTTCTGCTTTTTTTAAACAAGCTAGGACAATTCCCACCACTAAAGCAGCTTCAAAACCTTCTCTTAAAGTAATAAAAAATGTAGGTAATGCTTGGGTTATATCCATAGTAATTGTTTTGTTCTAAAACAAGTTGAATAAGTTGCTAAGTGGGCTGGAATTAACCAGCATAAAAATTATCTAAGATTAACTAAAATCGCGCAACATTTTCTTGATTTCAATATTATGTAATTCCTCCTGACCAATCATAGTCCGAGCGTATTCTTCTAAATAAATACTCGCATTTTCAACAACTTCTAGCAAATCCTTATACAATTCTAAAGCCTTGCGCTCATGAGCTAAACTTTCCTGTAAAAGATCCCTGACCGAATGCTGATAACTTTCCTCAATGGGGGCAATTTTTTGACTAGGATGTCCTTCTAAACCGGTAAGAATTTCTCCAGCTTGTTGAGCATGAAGCAAAGATTCTGTGGCTTGAGCCTTGAAAAACTGTACAATGGGCAAACGATTCGGCCCGGTTACCATCAGAGAATAATGAGTATAACGCACCACCCCGGCTAACTCGAATTCCATAATCGTGTTGAGGAGTTCAATGGCTTTTGCTTGATCGAGATCTCTCATACTTTGTCTTTAACCTAAAAACACTTTACCCATTATGACAACAGTTGATCATTCTTATAATAATTAGTTAAGATTATCATCTCTCTCAAGAAGTAATTATTAAGATTTATATTAGATTTAATCCCGGGTCTAATGGGTTTAATTGTAGCCTCTGTGATCGGCTGTTCTCAACCTGAAACTCCCCAAGTCCAAAACCGTTAACCCGGTATTTCTTGATTACAAATAAAAAGCCGTCTTAGAAGGACGGGGCTTCAGACCCTTTTTTGGGTCAAATAGTCTAATTCTGGCAAAAACCTGTTCTCTCTGGCTTAAAATCTATTGGTACTGCATATTTTTTTAAACAAGGAGACGAAAAATGCAAGAACCCACGAAGATCACGGACACATCCACCCCTACCGGAACCAAAATAGATGTCACTGTAGAAACAGGTGATGCTATTACCTCCCCTTCAACCAATGCCCAGTTTGATGAAATTAAAGAAAAAGTTGTAGTTGTCTTATCCGAACTTCCGGGTTACATCTCCAGTTTTTTTGGCTCCTACCAAAAACCAATTATTACCATTGTTCTGATTTTATCCGCCCTTGTGACTCTGAAGGTTTTATTTGCGGTGATCTATGCTCTGAATGATGTTCCTCTTTTAGCTCCAACCTTTGAGTTAATTGGTATGGGATATACCGCTTGGTTTGTCTATCGTTACCTGCTCAAAGCCTCAACCCGTCAGGAATTAGTTCAAGAATTCAAATCCTACAAAGAACAAGTTACAGGCGACTAACTTCTTTATATAGGGACAGGAGACAGAAGACCGGGGACAAAAGACCAGAGTTAATGATTTCTCCCCCCTGCCTCCCCTCCCCCTGCTCCCTATTTCTTCTTCCCCTTGGCTCCATTTCCGTCTATAGAGGACTCCGTAGGGGGGGCGAGATCATCGGGTTTCCCCTTGCCCGTGGGAAGTTCCAAACAATATCCTGCACCGTAGATGGTTTTAATATAGCGAGGATGACGGGGATCGGGTTCCATTTTTGTGCGTAAATGGCGAATATGAACTCGGATCGTCTCGATATCATCATTGGGGTCATAACCCCAAACTTCTTTTAAAATCTCACTAGGCGCAACGGTTTGACCATGACGTTGCAGCAAGCAATGTAAAAGTTCAAATTCCAAATGGGTCAATTTAACGGTGGTCTCAAACCAAATCGCTTCAAACCTTTCAGGGACTAAGGTTAAAGTGCCATAACTGAGAATTTCGCTATGTTTAGCCGCATGGGGAATGCGATCAGTTCTTCGCAACAGAGCCCTCACCCTTGCCAACATTTCTTCTAACTCAAAAGGTTTGGTTAAATAATCATCGGCCCCCGAATTAAACCCTTCAACTTTGTTTTGGGTTTGTCCCAATGCAGTTAACATCAACACCGGAATATCTGTCGTGCGTTCATCCCGGCGTAAACGTTGGCAAATGGTGAACCCGTCCACCTTCGGCAACATTAAATCCAAAATAATTAAATCTGGCAACAATTGCATCGCCAGGGCTTGCCCTTTAATCCCATCTTCTGCTTGGCTCACTTCATAACCAGCCATTTCTAAGTTAATGGCTACCAGTTCCGAAATTGCGGGGTCATCATCTATGACTAATATCCGGGGCATTATTTAATCCGGTGATTTGGGCACAAAATAATCAGTTATCAGTTATCAGTAAACAGTTATCAGTAAAGATAAAATATAAATCTCTACTCTTTATTTTTGATTTTTAACTGATAACTTAAACGGCGCAAATGATCATAACATTTTTTGGTTTTTTGTGCAACAATTTTTGAAATCGGAATGAATTTGTGCAATAATTCATTCCCAGGGATAAATAAAGACTGAGAAATTGTAAAAATAAGTAACAAACAAACATCAAAATTAGCAACTTTCGGGGTATGATTAGCCTAAAGAACTCTATAAGCATATACCCAGTTCTTTCCACCAAAAAGGAGTAATAGACTCATGGCCGTTGAAAAAGTAAACTCATCCTCCAGTCTGGCCGAAGTTATCGATCGGATCTTAGATAAAGGCATTGTGATTGACGCTTGGGTACGGGTTTCCCTCGTTGGAATCGAGCTTCTATCCATAGAAGCAAGAATCGTGATCGCTTCTGTTGAAACCTATCTCAAGTACGCAGAAGCCGTTGGTTTAACCGCACAGGCGGCTGTTCCTTCGGTCTAAGATTGATGGAATAGGCAACGGGTATGGAGCAAAAAAAGCAGAACGCTTCACTCATTATGGTTTGGGATAAAGTTTTACCCATTAATAATTCAGGGTGTAAGTATAGTCAACGCAATTCACTGCCCATACCCAATGCCCAGAAATGCACAACCCACTGACACGAGGGTTTCAAAAAAATTATGGCTTTAAAAGACAAGTGGCAACAGGATCGTATCGGACGCCAACAGGGAGTTCAAGAACGGCAACAGCAAGTTCAAACCACCCTATCCCTCTGGCAACAAGAGCGCCAAAATCAGGCTTTAGATGATCAAGAATCTCGACAGGGGTTTGTCACGGGTGTACAACAACAAACCCAAGAATTATTAACAAACATCAGCACCGAGCGTTTGTGGGTAGCCCAGCAACAGCGAGAACAACTGGAAAACTTTATCCAGCAATTATCCCAGGAAGTGGGTGAGTTTTTGCAGCAAACCATCGAAGAACGCTCACAGGTCGCAGCCCAACTGCATCAGCAATTATCTGAATTTCGGGAAGACCTAGAACATCGGGTAACGGATCTGTTAGCCAATTATCAGAAACAGCGCCTAGAAGCTAGGGAAACTTTACTTGAGGACTTAGCTATTTTTCGTCAAACCCTATATCGGGAAGTCGAAGAATATTTAGGGGAGTTAGATATTCTGCACCAGCAAATGGCCGCACAATTACAACAACAACTCCAACAGAGTCGGACGGAAAGAAAAGACGCTGTTCAGAAGTTATTCGAGGATTTAGGAGTATTTCGCGCCGAACTACAAGACTATCACCTCAAACTTCAACAGACAGTTTGGGGGAGTTCCCACCGAAAACCGCGAAAAGCGATTACCCCGCAACGCTCTATTCCATCGCGTTTATATTCCTGTTAAGAAATCCTAGGTTTGTAGGTTTATCCTCCATTCTCGGTTCCCTGATATAACATTAAATTAAACCTGCCGCTAATCCCTAACTCGGCAGTATTTTAGCTAAATAACGCCATTAAAAATATGACTACCGTGCTTCAAGCTCGTCCTAAAGGCTTTGTTAATACTCCAACCATTGAACAACTTACAATTAGAGCCTTGAGGTATCTTCAGAGTGGCTTTTCTCTGCACTTACGGGGGCCAGCCGGAACCGGAAAAACCACCCTGGCGATGCACTTAGCCGATTTATTAAACCGTCCCATCGTTTTAATTTTTGGGGATGATGAACTCAAATCCTCCGATTTAATTGGCAACCAACTAGGCTATACTCGCAAGAAAGTTGTTGATAATTTTATTCATAGTGTTGTTAAATTAGAAGATGAATTACGACAAAATTGGATTGATTCTCGTCTGACCTTGGCGTGTAAAGAAGGATTTACCCTGGTTTATGATGAGTTTAACCGTTCCCGTCCAGAGGTGAATAACGTTTTACTGTCTGCTTTAGAAGAAAAATTATTAGTGCTGCCTCCGAATAATAGCCGTTCAGAATATATTCGAGTTAACCCCCATTTTAGAGCTATTTTTACCTCAAACCCCGAAGAATATTGTGGAGTTTATGGGACTCAAGATGCGTTATTAGATCGGTTAATTACTATTGATATGCCCGAACCAGATGACGAAACCCAGCAGGAAATTTTAATTCAAAAAATCGGAATTTCCCCCGAAGATGCCAAAAACATTATTGAAATAGTCAAAATTTATTTAGAAATAACCACCCAAAAAAAAGAAATTAAACCCGTTCAAAATGGTAAAGCTGCCCGACCCCATATTGATAAAGCATCGGGATTAAGACCCGGATTGATTATTGCCAAAATCTGTCATGAACATGATATTTCTATTCAGGAAAATAATCAGGATTTTATTAAAGTTTGTGCCGATATTTTATTATCCCGTACCAACCTATCCCTAACAGAAGCTCAGAATAAATTAGAAAAAGTGATCAAAACCGTATTAACCGATGGTGACACATCAACTAACAGTTTTTTACCCCCATCAGAAACCCAATTAACCGAAAATAACTCCTTAGAAATTGAAGAACAAGTTTATCAATATTTACAGAAAACCACCAGCGCCAGGGTTTCAGAAATTGAAGTAGCGTTAGGATTAAATCGAGTTCAAACCACTAATGTATTGCGCTCTTTATTAAAACAAGGACATCTGAAACAGCAGGATAATCGTTTCTTTGCGGTGAACAAACAAGGAGAATTAATTCAACCATGAACTCACAGCAACTTCCATCAAATATACAACGGGGTGTTCCCACATCGACCCAAGGATCGAGTTTAGCTGATATTTTAGAAAGGGTTTTAGATAAGGGTATTGTCATCGCTGGGGATATTTCCGTTTCCGTGGGTTCCACCGAACTCCTGAATATTAGAATTCGTTTGTTAATTGCTTCCGTCGATAAAGCTAGGGAAATTGGGATTAATTGGTGGGAAAGTGACCCCTATTTAAGTAGTCAAACCAAAGTTTTAACCGAGAGTAATCAACAATTATTAGAACAGGTTAAATTCTTACAGGAGGAAGTCAAAGCTTTAAAAGCATTATTACCTCAAGAAAACCAACCCAACCCAATTTCTGATCCTCATAAATAACTATTTAAAATTCATCCCTACCGTGTAAAATATTAAATTGTAGGGGCGGGTTCTGTAAAAATTTTTGATATCAACAGATCACCATAATCAACCCGCCCAAACCCAACATTAACCTTCAATTAATCGGGGATTTGGGGATAGGATCGAGGCGGGTTTAGGGAGATTATTTATCAGCATTAAAGGTTAACTTGAACCCGCCCCTACAGTCCCTACAGAATTGTTATTCATTCATGGTTTTATAAGTAGAAACAGCAGAAGGAGAACTGCGGTTGAGATAACGGAAAATCCAATATTTAAACACCGCATCTAAGATAACTGGAAAGGTCGCAATAAACAAAAAATTGAAGTCCCGATTTTCAGGAAGTCCGAAATGTCGGGCGGTACTTTCTAAAATCACCTCCCAACCGTGGGGCGAATGAAACCCCACAAACATATCCGTAGACAAAATAATAATAAAAGCTTTCGCACTATCACTCAACCCATAAATTAAATCCCCCATAAATGATTTGAGAATCTCTACCTCGCTACGGTTGTAAACTAAAATAAAAGCGAACATAAAAACCGAGATAATATCTGCGAAAACATTCTTGATCGCGCTACTACTATCCCCCTTATATTGTTCGGCTATTTCTTTAGCTTTTTCCTTGAGTTTTTCATCTAATTTCTCTGAAGTTAAGGGAGGAGCTTGACTAATTAAAGCCTTAAATCTAAGACGTTCTTCATATTGTTTTAATTCGATAAAGGCTTCCTCCTCCAGATCGATATTGATAAAAATAGGTGTTTGTTCTTTATTTGTAAATATTCCATCTATAATCGGCCCGACCAAGAAATTTTTAGCTAATTGTTGAGTCAATAAAGGAATCAAAATCAACAACAGAATAAATCTGATAGAAATTACGGTTTTAGCTTGAGTTTGCTTATAACTCGCAATAATTTCCGACTCCGATCCGGGTCTGAGTTCCTGTTTAATTCGACCTAATGTTCTCAATAAAGAACGGGGTAAAACCCGAGTCGAATTATTGTTCCTCAACCCCGGTTTTATCGTTTTTATGGAACTAGGAGTACGGTTACTATTCAAAAAATTTTTGTTGTCAGAGCCATTATTTAGAATTGAATTTTGAGGATTTTCTGTTGGTGTTGTTAATAGAGATTTTTCGGGAGAATTTGGGGTTAAATTTAGATAAAAATCTGAGGATTCTGGGGCTTGATAACGAGTAATTACCGCATCAATATAATCGAGTTTTTCACAAATAGCCTCAACTATTTTACCGTGAGGTAATGATCCATTCGAGGTAACTTTTTGCTCTAATTCCAGGTTAATACCCGATGATGGATTGATTTGTTCCGACCATCCCAAAACCGAACGGCTGGTATTAAATACAATTAAGCGATTCTGAATAATTTTGAGATATTTTTTTAGTTCAGAATTAAAATAAGAAAGGACGCGATCGCTATATTCAGGATGGGATTCTGGAGATATTTTTTCACCTTGAAAATGCTCATTCTCAAGGGAACGAATTTTCAATGCGGCATCATAAGCTTGATCTAAAGCCCGTTCCGGTGTATCACGAAACCATTGATTAGCATTGCCAAAGAATTGTTTAAATACATTAGAATCAGCAGCGGCCATGGTTTAGACCCCTTAAGAATCAGTGAAATGAATATTAATTAAAGACGTTCTGGTGGAACATCGGTACAATGTACGGGGTATCTTAACAAATTTTAGACCGATTGCCGTGCTCTCTCCTGCTCTCTGGATTACCGGAAGTTCCCAAAGTGGCAAAACCACTCGCCTGATCGAATTATTTTGTGAGTGGACACCCCTACTGGGAACCCTTCCCCAACCCCCACAACCTCCACGCAAACCTAGGTTAAACCCTGAGTCTATCGCCACCACGACCTTAATTTTTGCCGCCAATGGTGATAATCGCATTGCCCTGGTTAACCGTTTAACCACTACCCCCCAGGGACAATATTCCTTTTATTCCACAACCCCTTTAGGGTTTTTTCAAGACGAAGTAATTTTGTTTTGGCCCCTATTAGTCGAAAAGTTAGGGTTAAAAGCCCAATTTCCCCTGCGCTTACGCCCCGAAACCGAACAAGAACTTGCCCTCCGGCTTTGGAGTCATGATCTGGAAATCAGTCCCCTCAGACGTCCAGGGATTAGCCTTAACCGGATGGTGCGCCAAATTCTGGATATTCTGCAACTAGCGGCCTTGAGTGTTACGTCAATAGATGCCATTCCCCAGATTTTAGAAAAGGGATTTCTCGGCGACATCGAAACCCCCTACAAACAGATAGGAGAATGGCTACAACAATGGCGGGAATGGTGCTTAGAGCGGGGGTTACTCACCTATGGGATGATTGCCGATCTCTATGGTCAACACCTGCTGCATCATCCTACCTATCAAAAACACCTACTGCGTCGATATCCGGTAGTTTTAGCCGACGACGTGGACGAATATCCCGTCCTAACCCGTAACTTGTTTGAGTTCTTTCTGGAGCAGGGAAAAATGGCTGCATTTACCTACAATCCAAATGGGGCTGTACGTTTGGGGTTAGGGGCTGACCCGATCGCCTTCTTGGATTTACAAAAGCGATGTCGTACAGAAACCTTAGACCAACCTAGGGGTTTAGGGAAACAATTGGCCGAACCAATTTTAGATTTGGTGTTGGAGAATGCCATCGCTTTTCCTGACTCCCTGTTATTTTCTACTCAGATTCAATCAATTCAAACGGTATCACGGGCCGATTTACTCCGACAAACCGCCGAACAGATTATCGCCGCGGTTAAAACTGGCCAGGTACGGCCCGATGAAATTGCCCTGATTGGCCCGGGTTTAGATGCGATCGCCCGTTATACCCTGCGGGAAATTTTAAACCATGCAGGAATAGCCGTTGAGTCGATGCAGGAACAACGTCCCCTGATTAGTTCTTCCCTAGTTCGAGGCTTATTAACCTTAATGGCATTGGTCTATCCGGGGAATGGTCATCTGGTGCATCGAGATGCGATCGCCGAAATGCTCGTTACCCTGAGCCGCTACACCCATGACACTCTTTCCCCCTGCTTCTCCATCGACCCAGTACGGGCGGGGTTATTAGCTGATCATTGTTTTGTGCCTGACTTAGAGAATCCTCGGTTACTGACTGTGAATGCTTTTCCCCGTTGGGATCGGTTGGGATATCAGGCGACGGTCGCCTATAATCAGATTTTGCACTGGCTGGAAGTTCAACGGGAAGACTATCAAAACCAGTTATTAGCCAGTCCAGTAGTGTTATTAGATCGAGGGATTCAGCAATTTTTTTTGGGTAATGGCACGGGTCGCAGCTTGAGAAACGATCAACTCTCTGCACTACGCGAGTTAATGGAAACGGCACTCCACTATTGGGAGGTGCAGAATCGTTTACAGGCGAAAACCGATGGGATCATCTCGGAACAAGTCGGCCAGTTTATTCAGTTATTACGACAGGGAGTGATTTCTGCTAACCCTTATCCGGTATCCAGTTTGGGGGTTAAACCTCCGGCCGTAACCTTGGGAACAATTTTTCAATATCGGGCCAGTCGAGCCTCCCATGCTTGGCACTTTTGGTTAGATGTGGGATCTCCCTTGTGGTTGAGTGGAGGAGCGAGTATTCTCTGGGGAGCGCCTCTATTTCTCAAGGAACAACCGGAGTATTCAGGGACAGAAGCAAATACAAGGTCGGCTGATCTACAACGATTGCACCGTATTATTGTAGATTTGTTAAGTCGGGTGAGCGATCGCTTAATTCTCTGTCACAGTGATTTAGCCGTTAATGGTCAAGAACAATTCGGCCCCCTTTTACCCCTAGTTCATGTAGTCAGCCCTTGATCGCTATCTTCAAACCCAGATAATATAGGGAATAGTTTTGACCAAACTTTCAGATAATTGTCTTTCAAAAAGGCAACCAAAAAAGTTAAATTCAACCTTAATTATAATATAAAAAATGAGGTTATTTATGTTGTTTTCAAAATCAAGAAATTAATTCAATAAATTTTCGGGGATTGATGTTATTATCATCAGTTATTCTGGGAATAATATAAATTAATCCTGGGTCGGGGTGTTAAAGGTAGATTTGATCGAGTGGGTTCATTCATGAGGAGACAAAAAAATGACAAGTGCAGTAATTAATACCGTTAGTGCCAGAGTAATTAATACTCAGGAAGTGCTATTAATATTTCCGACGGAAATACCGGGTGTATTTCAAAGTTTTACTGGGCTAGTGGGGGAAACCCTTCCTGGTGCTAACGGAACAGTCATTTTTGTGCCTCAAAATCGCCCAGCACCTCCCCCAACAACAGCCCCAACCACTCCTCCGACCCCGACCGCAGCCCCAACCACTCCTCCGACCCCAACAGCATCCCCCACCACTCCTCCGACCCCCACCTCTTCTAATAATAATGGTGGGACAAGTCCAGCCCCAGTTGCCAATAATGACTTTTTTCAAACTAATTTAGGACAGGCGACATTTTTTAATGTTCTGGAAAACGATACGGTTAAGGGTGGAAGTGGAACCAGTATCACCGTTAATCAGTTTAGTTCAACAGCAAACGGAACCCTAGTATTTAATGGGGGAGGAATTTTTACCTACACTCCCGACCCCAAATTCTTTGGAGTAGATAGTTTTAGTTATACTGTTACCAATGGAACCGCCCCGGCTCAAGTTTTTATTGAAGTATTGGCGGGGAATCAACCTATTATTATTGAAGGTATTGGTAAAGGCACAGAAACCAGCGACTATATTACAGGTTCCTCTGGAAATGATGTTATTAATGGTTTAGCCGGAAACGATACCATCTTTGGTTTAGCAGGAAATGACGAACTGCGAGGGGATGAAGACAATGATACCCTCTACGGAAATGAAGGCAATGATACCCTCACCGGAGGTGAAGGGAACGATGAACTTAATGGCGGTAAGGATAATGATGTCCTCGATGCCAGTGCTGGAGATGATACCGGGTTTGGACAACTGGGTAATGATACCGTTATTGGCGGTTTAGGCAATGATAGCCTTTATGGAGGCCAAGGAGCAGATAGTGTTCGGGGCGGCGAGGGCAATGATCTTATTTTTGGGGATAAAGGCAGTGATGTCCTTTGGGGCGATGCAGGCAACGATACCATCTATGGTGGTGGAGAAGAAGACCTGATTTTTGGCAATGACGGCGCCGATAACCTCTATGGAAACCAAGGAAACGATACAATCTTTGGCGGTATTGGTAACGATGTCGTATTTGGTGGCGAAGGCGATGACCAACTTTCCGGGGAAACCGGGGATGACTTCCTATTTGGGGGTCTAGGTGTCGATACCCTGACCGGAGGCTCAGGAAATGATACCTTTGTCATGACTAGCGAAAGTGGCGGTGCAAATTTAGGAGATGCTCAAATTGTTAATGATTTTGAACCCGGCGATCGCATTGGTTTAGCTGGAGGTTTACAATTTAGTGACTTATTTATTAGCCAAAGTAGTGAAAACGCCGGGAATACTATTATTAGAAACGGTAGTGCTGGAAGCTATATTGCAGTTCTAATTGGTGTGGATAGTAATACCATCACCGCAGATAGTTTTACTCCAATTTCCGGTACAATTATTCCGATTCCAGTCCCAACACCAACTCCCACCCCAACACCAAACCCGAATCCAACACCAACTCCCACCCCAACACCAAACCCGAATCCAACTCCCACCCCAACACCAAACCCGAATCCGACACCAACACCAACACCAACTACTCCCCCCCTACAGCCACCCATCGCCCAAAATGATGCCGTAAAACGGCCTCCCGATGGTTCGGTAACATTTAACGTACTAAAAAATGATACCGATCCCCAGGGTAGTCAACTCACCTTAGTGAGTGTGGGAACAATCGCCAATGGCAGTGCATCAATTACGGCTGGAGGAAATATTACCTTCACACCTAATCCGGGCTTTACAGGGCCATCAACCTTTCCCTATACCATTCAAAACAGTTATGGCTTAACGTCCACGGCTCAAGTGATCATCACTGTTAATATTTCCCCGACATTATTAGTCAATAATGGAATTATTGTTTTACAAAATGATCAAAAAAATATTACCTCCGTCAATCTGTTTGCGGTAGACCCGGATAACCCCCCCAATGAAATCTTTTACCGTATTACCCAAGAACCCAACTTAGGGAATTTACAAATTGTCGGATCTACACCCCAACGAATTAATACCGGGGGTTCATTTACTCAACAAAATATTGATACGGGTTCCATCCAATTTAGCGCTCGGAATGTATCAGGAGGAGATCAATTTCTATTTCTCCTGACCGATAATATTGGAACTACAGCCCAAAATTCTTTTAGTATCACCATTGTCGATGACATCATCACCGGTACCGATGGAGATGACCTGATTATTGGTACTGGTTTCAGTGAAAATATCAGGGGATTTGCCGGGAATGATACCCTCATCGGTGCTGGCAACCGAGATATTATCGAAGGGGGGACGGGAAACGATTCCCTTGAAGGGGGAGAAGGAAATGATGTCCTGCAAGGAGAAGAAGGAAATGATACGCTCCTCGGTCAAGTCGGCAATGATTCTCTCTTTGGCGGTCAAGGCAATGATTCTCTCGATGGCGGTGCAGGTCGCAATACCCTGTTAGGGGAAGATGGAAATGATACCCTAATTGCCGGAGATGATAGTAATTTACTCTCCGGTGGTAATAACGATGACATCCTGATTAGTGGGATTGGGAACGATACCCTGTTAGGGGGAAGTGGTAATGATTCTCTGACCGGGAATGCCGGGGATGATTCCCTCTATGGAGAGGATGGAGAAGACTTAATCTTTGCCGGAGTCGGTCGAGACTTAGTTCTCGGTGGCCCAGGTAACGATAGCATTGATGCCGGGGAAAGCAATGATACCGTATTTGGTGGAACCGGGAATGATTCTATTATCGGCGGTGATGGAGATGATTTCGCAAATGGTGGGGACGGTACCGATACAATCTTCGGCGGGATTGGAGATGATTCTGTCTTTGGGGGTGTCGGAAATGACTCCATTTTGGGTGATCTTGGGGACGATAGTATTTTTGCTGGAGATGGTTTAGATACGGTATCTGGAGGAATTGGTAATGATCTAATCTTTGGAGATGAGGGCAACGATACCCTGTTTGGGGGTGAAGATGATGATACCTTAGCCGGGGGCGGAGGTGCAGATAGTTTAATTGGAAATTTGGGGAATAATTCCTACTATTATTTAGCCCCCACCGAAGGTGTTGATGTGATCACCGAATTTAATATAAATGGTGATGATCGATTCCTATTTAGTTCTTTAGGTTTCCCCGGTTTCACTACCGCAGAAGGAACAGTGGTTCCCCTACAGGGGATTATTGTTTCTAACCTGGGTTCGGGGGGAGATAATATTAGTAATAAACAGGTGATCATTTTCCAAGATACCTTTGATAATGTTCAAGCGGTGAATGCTACCTTGAAAAATCAAAATGGATCGGGTGATACTGCCGCTTTCTTTGTTTATCGAAATAACTTGTCTTATGCCGGTTTTTCGGGTGCTTATGTTATGGGCTATGATCCGAATTTAAGTGATGATAGTTTGCCTGCTTTTGATTTAGTAATTTTACCATCTCTTGATCCAAAAACAAATAATATTAGTACCTTAATTGGGCCTAGTGATTTTGTGATTATCTAGGCATTTTGTAGTAAGCCCTTTAGGGCTTACTACAAATTTAACATTAATATCCCTATTCCCAGCAAAGGATTCTGATTATGACAAGTTCTATTATCAATACAATTCCCGCCAATTTATCCTTAAGAATTTCTCCTAGTAATAGCCTGTACAATACGGGAAATTCAGTATTAATTTTTTCATCAGGAATTCAAGGAAGATTTGAGACTTTTCCAGCAAATGTTCAGTCTTTTGTTCCCCTTTCTAATGGCATCGGAACTACCTTACCCGGTGCAACAGGGGGGGTCGTATTTGTACCCGATACACCTGTTGTACAAGCAATATCTATTGAAACTAATACACCTGTTTATTTAGCTGAAACAGAAACTGGTCAATTTCAAACCCTGAATGGTCAAACAACCGGAACTGTTAAAACCGGGCCAGCCGGAAGTTTGATTTTTACTCCCGATGGATTTAGTCCCGTAACCCCTGCACCCACAGCCACTCCCAGTCCTATAGCCACACCTAGTCCCACAACTACACCTAATCCCACAGCTACTCCTAGTCCTACATCAACCCCCATTCCCACGCCTACCACCAGTCCCACACCTACCCCCAGTCCCACACCTACCCCCAGCCCCAAACTCGAACCAATTCGGATTCAGGGTGCGGGGACAGGGACAGAGGCAGATGACACCATTATTGGTAGTAGTCAAAATGACACGATTTCTGGATTAGCAGGGAATGACAGTATCTTTGGATTAGGAGGGAATGACCTCCTCCAAGGAGATGCTGGACAGGATCAAATTAATGGTAATGAAGGCAATGATGCCATTATCGGAGGCTCAGAGGATGATTGTCTACGCGGAGGTCAAGGAGATGATTTAATCTTTGGGGATGCCGGGAATGATCTGGCTTTTGGGGATAGAGATAATGATACATTGAATGGTGGAGCCGGAGCCGATAGTTTGTATGGTGGCCAAGGCAATGATAGTATCGGAGGCGGGGGGGAAGATGACCTCCTCTATGGGGATAAAGGCAATGATACGGTATCGGGTGATATTGGTAACGATAGTGTTACTGGAGGAGATGGAGACGATATTTTATATGGTAATTCCGGTCAGGACTTCCTGAGTGGAGATGCTGGCAATGATCAACTTTTTGGTGGCGGAGATGATGATAGTTTAGTCGGCGGTCTTGGGGCGGATGTTCTCTATGGAGATTTGGGAAATGATACCCTTTCTGGCGGGGATGATAATGATCAACTATTTGGGAATGCCGGGGATGATGTCCTGAATGGAGATAATGGAGCCGATAATTTATATGGAGGTGCCGGGGAAGATATTCTCAATGGCGGTAACGGTCGGGATTTCCTCTCCGGTGATGTTGGGAATGATTTATTAGCCGGGGGGGCGGGGGTAGATACCCTCACAGGGGGTACGGGAGATGATATTTTTGTTCTTGGTTATGTGATTACTCAAGCACCTAATGGCGGTAGCTTTATTACCGGAACTACGGGCGGCACTAGCGTTGAATTAGCGGATATTGTTACGGATTTTACTACAAACGATAAGATTGGGCTGTCTGGAGGACTGACATTTCAAGACCTGGAAATTGCCCAAGGTCAAGCCTCTAATGCCAGTAATACAATTATTAAAGATAAGAATACAGGTGAATTTTTAGCCGTATTACAAGGGGTTAATGCCAGTATTTTAACCGAATCTAGCTTTGTTCTTGACCCCATTGCTCCCCTTCCTCCAACTCCCGAACCCACACCAACCACATCACCTACACCCACACCTACACCAACACCAACCACATCACCTATACCCACACCTACACCCACACCAACCACATCACCTACACCCGTACCAACCACATCACCTACACCGATAATTCCACCAACAAGCTCACCAACAACACCTCCACCCCCGCCAACTCCATCTCAACCCACACCTCCCCCTGTTGAACCTCCAACTCCGGCAATTTTAGCGATGGCGAATGACACAGTATCGGGTTTACAGAATACTCTGTTGGAGATTCCCAATAGTACCATCACTGCTAATGATACGGGAGTTGGGCTGCTCACCATCACTGGAATTACAGAACCTGCCAATGGGACAGCCAGCTTAAATCGAAGTGCAAGATCAATTACTTATATTCCTGATCAAAACTTTTCCGGTTTTGATAGTTTTGAATATAAAATCCGAGATGATAACGGAGCAACAGGAACCGCAACCGTTACAGTTAACGTAGTATCGGTTAATGTTCCTCCTATTTTGGATCTCAGCAGTTCCCAACCTGGGAATAATTACAGTACGGTTTTTGTTGAAGGAACAACTCCCATTGCGATTACTGGAAGTGTCAGTATTATTGATACTGATGATACCGATCTTACCTCTGCTACTATTACTTTAACCAATATTCCTGATGGTGAAATTGAAGGGTTATCTATCCTGGGAAGCTTGCCCAGTGGTATTACCGCCGGAAATTATGACCCAGCAACGGGAATTATTCTCCTAACTGGAACTGCCCCAATTGCCAGTTATGAAACGGCACTTTCTCAACTGGTTTATAGCAATAGTTCCCAAAATCCCAATACTCAAAATCGGGTAATTAATGTTGTTGTTACCGATCGCCAAGATAGTAGTAATATTCCGATTAGCACGATTACAGTGGATGCGGTTAATGATCCTCCTGTAAATACGGTTCCCGGGTCACAAAATGCCAACGGTAGCCAACCGATTTTATTTAGTCAAGCTGCTGGGAATCAAATTTCTATTAGTGATCCTGATGCTGGCGTTAATCCTGTACAGGTTACTTTAACCGCTAGTACCGGAATCCTAACCTTGGGTACAACCCCGGATAATGTCGCAATTTCTGGGGATGGAACTACAACTATTACCTTAGTTGGTCAAGTTGATAATATTAATACCGCTATTAATGGTTTAACCTTTATACAACCCTCACCCTTTACCACCTCAGCAACCCTGCAAGTGGTAACAACGGATCTAGGAAATACGGGCAGTGGTGGCCCGCAACAAACGACGAGTACGATTACCATTAATCAACCCAACCAGCCACCGATTGCGGTAAATGATAGTGTGGTGGGGACGCAAAATGTACTCTTGACGATCGCATCTTCAACCCTATTAGCCAATGATACCGATCCCGATAATGATCCGTTAACTATTACTCAAGTAAGTGATCCCGTGCAAGGTACGGTGACTTTAAATAATAGTAATGTTCTATTTACTCCCGCCCCTAACCATACTGGGCCAGCTAGTTTCCTCTATACTATTAGTGATGGAAATGGCGGCACCAGTAGCGCGACGGTCAATATTACTGTTAATCCCAATCAACCCCCAACCCTAGACTTAAATGGTAGTCAAGCGGGAAATAATACTCAAGTAACCTTTTCCCAGGGACAGCCGGCCATTGCGATCGCCAATGCCACTAATATTGTGATTACCGATCCTGATAATCCCAACGCTGAGTCAGCTACCATCACCTTAACTAACCCCCTGAATGGCAGTGCGGAAAGTTTATCGGTTAATGGTGTGTTACCTGTGGGGATTACAGCCAGTAGTTACAACAGCACTACAGGCGTTTTAACCATAACCGGGAATGCTGCGATTAGTGCTTATCAAACGGCGATCGGACAAATTATCTATAACAATACGGCCAATCCTCCGAATACCACTACCCGGACAGTAGAGGTGAAGGTGAATGATGGAACTAACAATAGTAATACCGCAGCTAGTACCATTACCGTAATTGCTCTAAATCAACCTCCGGTGGCGGTTCCCGACGGCCCAATTTTTGCCAACAATAGCATCCAATTCGCTATTTCTCCTTTAGATAATGATACTGACCCCGATGGAGATATTCTCACCTTGACCTCGGTGGATAATCCCGCCACAGCCCAGGGGTTAGTCACTCAAGCGGGTTCCTTAGTTCAGTACACCCGTTTAGGAAATGCGACCGGGCCAGATAGTTTCAACTACAGTATTAGTGATGGGAAGGGAGGTACCAGTAATTCCACCATTACGATTAACCTTTTACCCGTTGCTGATAATAACCCCAATTCAATCGCCGGAGGCAGTTTTGGCGATAACCTCAATGGTCTAGGAGGAGATGATACCCTCAGCGGTCTGGACGGGAAAGATTCCCTCCGAGGAGATGGGGGGAATGATTTACTCCTGGGAGGAAGTGGAACGGATTTGTTACAGGGTGGTATTGGAGACGATACCCTGAACGCAGGTTTAGCCACCGATAGTATGACGGGAAATGCCGGAAATGACCAATTCCGCTATGATAGCGCGAATGACGGCGGAGGATCTGGGTTTAATGCTGGTTCTAATACTGAGGTTAAATCCCGAATTGGCAGTAATTTATATGATACAATTACCGACTTTGAAGGGTTAGGGGCTCCGGTTGGAGATCGAATTAGTTTTGCTACAACGGTAATTGCCTCTTTTGCGAGTATTGGAACAGCCGTACAAACTAATATTACAGGGGATGTGATTCCCGGTACAAATCCAGGTCTATTTGCCTTTAATGATGGTAGTAGCACTTACCTAATTTATGATGGAAATGGCGATAATACCACGGGAAATGATTCTCGAATTTTAGCTAAATTAGATAATGTGAATGGGGTGACAACCCTTGATGTGAATGATTTTGCTGGCATAAATCGTCCTCCGATTGTTCAAGGGAATACAACGGTTAATATTAATGAAGATGTAATCACTAATTTAGGGATTGTGGCCCCGATTGATCCCGATAATGATCCGTTAATTATTACTGTTAATAATATTCCTGATAGTAATAAGGGAATTGTCAGAATTACGGGTCAAACTAACTCGATTATTATTGGTCAAACCTTAACCAGTGCTGAAATTACTCAGTTAGAATTTGTTCCCAAACCCAATATTAGCGGGGCGGCGGGGGTATTTCTCTATAGTGTCAGTGATGGTCAAAATCCGGCGGTGAGTCAAACCCTAACTATTAGTATCACGGAGATTAATGATCCTCCGATTGCGGTTAATGATGGCCCAATTTTCACGAACAATAGTATCCAATTCGCTATTTCTCCCCTGGATAATGATAGTGACCCCGATGGAGGGGTTCTCACCTTGACCTCGGTGGATAATCCAGCCAAAGCCCAGGGTTTGGTCACTCAAGCGGGTTCCTTAGTTCAGTACACCCGTTTGGGAAATACGACGGGGTTAGATACCTTCAACTATATTATTAGTGATGGTCAAGGGGGAACGGCTACGGCTAATATTACAATTGACCTCTTACCCGTTGCTGATAATAACCCCAACTCCTTCACCGGAGGTGTTTTTAGCGATAACCTCAATGGTCTGGGTGGCAATGATACCCTAAGCGGTTTGGATGGCAATGATACCCTGCGAGGAGATGCTGGGAATGATAGTTTATCGGGAGGAACTGGAAACGATACACTTCAGGGTGGAATTGGCAACGATACAATTCAGGGCGGTTTAGGACGGGATAGTTTAATTGGGAGTGTTGGAGAAAAAGACCTGTTTATTTATACGGACTCCCTGGATGGGGGCGGTATCGGGTTTAATGCGGTGGGGACGGGAATTAATGCTCAAATTGGTAGTAGTTTATATGATTCTATTAACAATTTTGAGGGTTTAGGTCAGGTTGGGGGCGATCAAATTGGTTTATCCACCAGTTTAATTGCGGGTATTGGTAATATTCTGCTAACGGTACAAACCAATCTTTCAACGAATGTTCTATCGGGAAATAGCCCAGGTCTATTTGCCTTTGATAGTGGTAAGGATACCTACTTAATTTATGATGGTAATGGCAATAATTTAACCGGGAATGATTCTCGGATTCTGGCTAAATTGGAGGGCGTTACGGGAGTAACAACCTTAAATCCTGATGATATTATCCTGTTCTAAATATCCTATCGGGTAGAGACGCGCTGTGGCTCGTCTCTACGGTTTTTTTATAGCAACCGCCAAGGCAGTTAGGACACCAGACGGATATTGGAACCCAGACGGTGAAGTATTTTCCCCCTGTTCCCTGTTCCCTGTTCCCTGCTATAACTACTGATTGGGTGTATTCAGTTGCAAATCAATAGAATTTTCCGGCTCTAATTTCACAACATTTTCAGGAGGATTTAAACAGGTTTTTAAGAGTTGATCAACTCCTAAATTTGTACTAGCTTGGTTCATCCCAACAACGCAATTGGAAAAGGTTTCCGGTAATACACTCCGACGGCAACTATCCAGAACATTTAACGGATCAGATGCACTGGTATTTCTGTTAATATTAACCACACAATTTGCTAATTCATCGGGACGTCGAACCTGTAGACAACCGGATAATATTTGTTCTACGGGTAGAGCCGCCACATTTCTCTGCATTTGGGTGACACAATATCCCATATTCCGGGGCCGTGATGCCATTCCACAGCCTTGAGTTGCTAACTCCACCGATAACCCGGCCGTAACTAACTGTTGGGTGCAGTTTCTATAGTCCTGTCGGCGAATTAATACAAAGGAAGGAAACGCCTCAGCCGGGGTAACGGAAACAAACAACGGAAACAAACTCACCGTCGCCACTACGGATAACCAACGGTGGTGTCCTGGGAGGTGGGTCAGAAGTGCTTGTTTTAATCCAGAAAACATCACAATAGAAGGATTCATAGCCATTTCAAGTTTTGCACAATGATATCATGGGTTAGCAGTTGACCGTTGACCGTTGATCATCTTTAACACTCCCTGGCGTGAATGCAGCGTGATTCTTTTTCTCGTTCTATAGATCGTCTATCCTAGAAATCAAACAATGTCAGCATGAAGGGTATATGGGTGTTACGCGATCGCTCCTTAAATTAACTATTGGTACTGGGTGCATGGTCGGTGGCTTGGCATTTCCGCCACTCCTGGCAGCCGATGGGATCGTTTGGGGGACAATCTTGGCGACTGCTTTAGCCAGTGTTGCCGCTGGGAACACTGCTAATGCTATTGATGCCTTAATTGATCGGAAAGATGGCGATCGCATATCATTGCAGAATCAAGATTTAACTAAAGCAGTAGGAAAAGCGATCGCAGCCGTCATCACCCTAGCAGCCCTTCAAAACCAAGGCAAAACCCACGACAACCTAGAAAAAATTGCCAGCCAAGCCACAAAATTTCTGATTTTGGGAAAACTGGGAGGCGGGAAAACCACGACATTATTAGAGTTAGCGGAAGCCTTGATTGAGCGGGCAGAAGGTGATAGCGATGCCCCAATTCCGGTGATTTTGGAGCTTTCGACTTGGCAGGAGGTGACAAAACGGAAGTTTTTGCCCTTTGGAGAGCGGGAAAAATATGACCCTTCGATACATTGTCTTGATATCAAATTATTTTGGCAGTCAGTATCTTACAGAGAATATTCAATTTGTTGAGTTCAATTCAGGCAAAAAAATCATTAGAAAAGGTCAAATTTCTTTGTGTATTATTATCCCTTTTGCTCTACTTTGGTGGCTTGCGGTTGGAAATAGTGCTGGGTTTAAATTTTCCTTTTTCTGCCTGATTGCTGTTTCTTTGTCTTGCGAACTAATGATCGGTATTTTTAGAGATGACGAGAAATCATTAAAGAGAACAAAAAACAAAGTTAACTCCTTACGAGCCTTTCACGAATCAATCATAAATTCTATATTTCTCTTCTTTTTTGGATTTCTTTCAATATTTTCTGGTTATCTCCTTGGATTTTTTCCACTCCACACTGTAGTCGTTAATGGAACTACAGTTGGAATGATATTTAGTTTATTTGCTCTCATACCTTGTATACAATATATTGTATTGCGCTTAATGCTTCAACTCAGCGGTCAAATGCCTTGGAACATCACCCGCTTTCTCGATTACTGCACAGAACGCCTGATCTTACAACGAGTCGGCAACCGCTACCGCTTCATCCATCGCCTCGTACAAGAACACTTCGCCAACCTAGAAATCCAGAAAGAGTAAAACTTTGGGAGTAAAAATCAATTGAACTTTGAAATTTTAGGAGAAATTTATGACATTGAAATTATTGCCATTAATCGCTCAATTCGAGAACTCGACCGATTGCAAAAAAACTATGGCTCTGGACGCTGGCGCAAGCTAAAAGGTATCGCCACTATTCAACTCGAAGATGGGACAGTGTGTACAGCAGAAATTCACTGGTATGAAGCCCAGGGAATCGGTCAAAAAGAATTCAAGATCAAATATATTTTGGAGTAAAGATTATGCAATTTGTCGTTTGCATCAATAACACAGATTATTCAGCTTCCTTAGAAATTCGCAAAATTTATCAAGTTTTACCCGACCCTAAAGCCAACAATTATCAAATGATTCGCGTCATAGATGAATCTGGAGAAGACTACTTATATCCCAGTCGTTATTTTATGGCCATAGAGTTATCAGAACCCCTCCAACAAGCTCTTGCTACCTGCCTTTAAAATCAACCCAGAAACCGGGTTTCTGCATTAGTTTCTGCATCCTAACCCAGACTTAATCAAGAAACCCGGTTTCGGCATTGGGTTGTGGTGTTACCCGAAATCCGCGATATGCTTCTCTAAAAAATGCTATTATAGGATTAATCTAAATCATTAAAAAACTGGTTTGAGAGCATTTTAATTATTATGATTCAAGAAATTAATGCCATATTTGATGGTAAATATCTGCAACTGGAATCTCCCTTAAATCTGGATATAGGTACAAGGGTGAGAATTATTATTGAAACGATATTACCTCAAGAACAACGCCCAAAAACATTTCTTGAAACCGCTCAATCTTTACAGCTACAAGGCAATCCAGATTCGTCTCTTTAAAATTGAATGGTCAAATTAGGAGAAATTAAAATGGCAACCAACACCTCTTTAGAAGAACGAATAGCAGCAGTAGAAGCAGCAATTACGGAATTGCAGAAACAAGTGGCAAATCCTCAATCGACTTCAGCAAGCCGGATTCGGGCCATTACTCAAAAACCAGATCAATCAGGGGGAATACATAGTATAATAAAAGGTTGGTGCAAAAAATTTTATGCGGAGAAAAAGTTAGATGGCTCGATATAGAGGCCCCCGTCTGAGAATCGTTCGTCGTTTGGGCGATTTACCTGGATTAACTCGGAAATCCCCCAGAAAGGCCTATCCCCCTGGACAACACGGCCAAGCCCGTCGTAAACGTTCAGAATACGCGGTTCGGTTAGAAGAAAAACAAAAACTGCGCTATAACTACGGGGTTTCCGAGCGTCAGTTATTGCGTTATGTCCGTAAAGCTCGCCGCGCCGCCGGTTCCACGGGTCAAGTGTTGCTGCAAACCTTGGAAATGCGTTTGGATAATACCATTTTCCGTTTAGGAATGGCCCCCACAATTCCAGCGGCTCGTCAGTTAGTCAGCCATGGTCATGTTACCGTTAATGGTAGTCGTGTCAATATTCCTAGCTATCAATGCAGACCTGGGGAATTAATTGGTGTTAGAAATACCGAAAAATCCCGTGAACTGGTGAAAGCCAATTTACAATATCCCGGTTTAGCCAATATTCCTGGCCATCTGGAGTTGGACAAAGAACAATTAACTGCAAAGGTAAATAGCGTCATTGAACGGGAATGGGTGGCTTTACAAATTAATGAACTGTTAGTGGTTGAATTTTATTCTCGTCAAGCCTAAGAGTTCCTCACCGTTCTATTTTATGTGGGGCGTTATCGACTAAAAATAACGTACCCCACCTGCTTATTATTCAGGTTGCTATCCTCCAATTTGGGACATGGTACGGGCATAATTTCCCGTTGTACCAGAGTCCCGTTGTTTAAAATTAATATCGGGTTTAATTCCTAATAGGTTACTTACCTTTTCTCTTAACTCCTCAAACGTCGCACCCTGACGCAGAGGAGTTTTTAAGTCGATTTGTCCGGTTTCATTTAATAAACAAGGTCGTAACCAACCATCGGCGGAGAATCTCATGCGGTTACAGCGATCGCAAAAACATTCAGACATCTGACTAATAAATCCTAATGTTCCTTTCGCTCCAGGAATTTGAAATACATCCGCAGGGCCGTTTCCCTTCACCTGTGAGGCTTCTAAACCCCATTTTTCGCGAATTTGTTGGCGTAATTGTTCTGAAGAAATCCAACCGCGATCGACAAATAAATCATTATTTCCAATGGGCATAAATTCAATAAATCTAACGTGCCATTGTCGTTCTATGGTTAATTTTGCTAAATCCAAAACTTCATGATCATTCACCCCAGGAATGACCACTACGTTTAATTTTAAGGGGTTAAAACCGACTTGATAAGCGGCTTGTATTCCTGCCCAAACCTGTTGCCATCGGCTGCGTCCTCGGTTGCCGATAATTTGATCAAAAATATCAGCATCAAGGGAATCTAAACTAATATTAATCCGTCGCAGTCCAGCATTATATAAATCCTCTGCCATTTCTGCTAATAAAAAACCATTTGTTGTCATTGCCACATCTTTGGTTTCAGGAAAAGCATTAATTTGTTTCACCAATTCCACCACCCCAAGACGCAATAAAGGTTCACCTCCAGTTAAGCGAAATCGAGTAAATCCAACCGGGATAAATACCTCTTGTAACAGGGTTAGGAGTTCATCCAAAGTTAATAAATTCTGTTGTAGGATGTAATTAATTTCCGTGCCTTCGGGCATACAATATTGACACCGAAAGTTGCAACGGTCAATTAAACTAATGCGAAGATAATCAACGAGGTTCATGGATTTTTAGGAGCATGACAGAATATTGTGCTTTCTGTATTATGTCGAATTTTTCTAAAACAGAACAAGGTCATCTGATCATAATAAATATAGATCGATCTGTGCCGAGGTTATAATGTTTTATTTTAGGGGTTTTGTCTCTAAAATTTATCCCCTCCCTAACTTACCCGAATTAAACCAATAATTCCTCTAATTTGTGTTGATTCCATAGGGTTTGATAGAGTCCTTTGGTGGCGACTAATTCACTATGGGTTCCGGTTTGAATAATGCTGCCTTTTTCCATCACCAAAATCCGATCTGCCATAGCCGCCGCAGACATTTGATGGGAGATAAAAACAACGGTTTTTCTTTGAATTCCGACTTTTAAATTCTGTAAAATTTCCGTAGCGGTTTGATTATCCACACTCGAAAGAGCATCATCCAAAATCAAAATTGGTGCATCTACTAATAAAGCTCTGGCTAGGGCGGTTCGTTGTCGTTGTCCACCGGATAGGGTAATTCCCCGTTCTCCGACTAGGGTTTCATATTGTTTAGGAAAATTCAAAATTTCCTCATGAATCTTAGCAATTTTAGCTACTATTTCAATTTCCGATTGTTCTGCTATTGGGTCACCATAAGCAATATTATTTTTAATGTTGGTACTAAACAAAAAACTCTCTTGAGGAACATAAGCGATCGCACTTCTTAAATCTAATAACTTTAATTGAGTAATATCCTGACCATCTACAAATAATTGATCTATTTTAATATCTAATAACCGAGGAATAGCATTAGCTAAAGTTGATTTTCCAGAACCAATCTGGCCAACAATGGCAACAGTTTCCCCTGGTTTAATCATAAAATTAACATCATTCAGGGCTGGAATTTTGCTTCTGGGGTAGGTATAACTCAGATTAAATGCACTTAACCATCCTTGAACCGGAGTTGGCAAAGGTAAGGGTTCTAAGGGATCTTTAATCTGAGGTTCAACACTTAAAATTGCTTCAATTCGATCAATACTAACTTCTCCCCGTTGATAGGCTGTAATCGTAAATCCTAATAAAGCCGTGGGAAATACTAAACGTTCCACATATAAAATTAACGCTACAAAATCACCAATACTTAGTTCTCCATTGGCAATAAATTCATCCCCAATTCCCAATAAAATCAAAAAACTTAAACTGGCAATTCCACCTAAAATTGGGAACAAAATATTTCGGGTTTTAGCTAAATCCAAGTTAGCATAAAATAACTGTTGGTTGTTCTGAGCAAAGGCTCGGCGTTCATTTTCTTCCTGAGCGTAAATCTTAATTAAAGAAATTCCACTCATATCCTCTTGAATCAGATCACTAATATTTGATAGTTTTTCCTGAACTTTCATTTGTTGATCTCTGAGTTTCGTACTAAAAACCTGCACTAAAATCAACATGAAGGGATAAACAGAAATGGATAATAAAGTCAAGCGGAAGTTAATGGCTAACATCACTGGAAGGGTTAAACCATAGGCAAAGATGGTATTTGCAATACTCAAAACCGCAAAACCTAATAAACGGCGGATATTATCAACATCACTGGTAGCGCGATTAATTAAGTCTCCAACGGTACTTTCCGAAAAATAGGAAGATTCTAGGGTTAATAAATGATTAAAAATCTTTTGTTTTAAATCAAATTCAACTTGACGACCGACCCCAAAAATTAGAGTGCGGGAGATCATCCGAATAACCCACATAATCGAGGCTAAAATAAAAATCCAAAACACTTGAGTTTGTACAGTATCAAAGTTAATCGCTACTTGAAGTTCATTAATAATATCCCTAATTAAAATTGGAATATAAACCCCTAAAGCATTAACAAGAAATAACGCCACAACTCCTAATATTGTAGGTTTTTTATGGGGACGCAGATAGTCGATCAGTTTTTGGAATCGAGAAGATTTCATATAAGGTTTTGTGACACTCGGTTTTTTTATTATTATATAGAAGTGATTTTATGATAACATGAAATAAGTCAGATTAAATATACCGCTACACATTACAGCGAAGAAGCGAAGAAGTATCCGGCGAATGAAATTCGCGACTACACAAACGATGTCCGCCTTCGCGGACAGATGAGAAATCCAACGGCTCACAACCCGCGACGGCGGGTTTTGTCTGTGTAGACCCGGTTTCAACCGCCGAATAATCTGGGGGGTTAGGTCATACAATTTACAACCAAGCACGAAATAGCCCCCGCTTAATTAAGGGGGGCTTTGGTGGATCTAATCTAGGTGGAAAACAGGAGAGATTTCTAACAACAAATTAAGGCAAATCCGTCTGTCCCATCAAATACAAATCACATTCCCGGGCGGCGCCACGACCTTCATTAAACGCCCAAACCACAAGGCTTTGGCCCCGACGACAATCACCCGCCGCAAACACCCCAGGAATACTGGTAGCATACTTCCCGTGTTCGGCTTTAACATTACTGCGGCCGTCCCGTTCTAAACCCAAACTGTCCAATAACAGTTGTTCCGGCCCCAGAAATCCCATCGCCAATAATACTAACTGCGTTGGAGTCACCTTTTCCGTGCCAGGAATATGCTTAGGAATAAACTGGCCCTGTTCATTTTTCGCCCATTCTACCTCAACGGTATGAATAGCTTTTACATTACCATTTTCATCCCCTTCAAACTTAGTTGCAGTAGTTAGATAAACACGAGGATCAGAGCCAAATTTAGCTGCGGCTTCCTCCTGGCCATAATCCATTTTATAAACCTTCGGCCACTCCGGCCAAGGATTATTAGCAGCCCGTTCCGAGGGCGGTTGGGGCAAAATCTCCAACTGCACCACCGTATTGCAACCGTGACGAATAGACGTCCCTACGCAGTCCGTCCCCGTATCTCCCCCGCCAATAATCACCACATCTTTACCTTGGGCCGAGATAAAATCACTGCCGGGTTGCTTATTTAAAACCGCCTGGGTATTAGCCGTGAGGAACTCCATGGCAAAATGAATCCCCTTGAGGTCGCGCCCTTCAATGGGTAGATCCCGGGGTTTTGTCGCTCCCGTACATAAAAGTACCGAATCAAACTCTTTTAACAGATTTTCGGCGGGAAAGTCCTTACCCACTTCCGTATTGCAAATAAACTTAACGCCCTCGTCTTCTAAGACCTTCAGACGCCGCAATACCACCTGTTCCTTATCCAGCTTCATGTTCGGGATACCGTACATTAACAGGCCCCCTGGACGATCAGCCCGTTCAAAAACCGTAACCCAATGACCCGCTTTATTCAGTTGGGCCGCCGCCGATAATCCCGCCGGGCCAGAACCAATCACCGCGACTTTTTTCCCGGTGCGTTTGGCTGGAGGTTCAGGAGTTATCCAACCCTCCTCCCAACCCTTATCAATAATCGAACATTCAATATTTTTAATCGTCACCGGAGGGTTATGAATGCCCAAAACGCAGGAACCCTCGCAAGGTGCCGGACAAACCCGACCCGTAAATTCGGGGAAATTATTGGTTTTGTGCAGACGGTCTAGGGCCTCTTTCCACAGTCCCCGATAGATTAAATCATTCCATTCCGGGATCAGATTATTGATCGGACAACCACTAGCCATGCCACTAATAATCGTTCCCGTATGACAAAACGGGGTGCCGCAGTCCATACACCGGGCGGCTTGGGTGCGTAGTTTGTCGTCCTCCATGGGCAGATGGAACTCATCCCAGTTATGAACCCGGTCAAGGGGGGCGAGTTCAGACGGTAACTCCCGTAGATATTCTAAGAATCCGGTCGGTTTTCCCATAGTTGTTTCCGTTAAACTTTTGAGTATTGGTGGTTAGTCATCTTAATCGGTATGCACGGTCAAGATTGTTCAATATATTAATATAGCTGTTGCTGAACAGTTCAGGTTCCTAGTTTTCCCCATTAGCTGACTGTTTGGTTCGCCAATCGTCAACAATTGATGACAATTGTTTTTAGAATCTAATTCTCCTGTCGGCAATTTACCTTATTAAATTTTAGAGTATTTTTAGGGTTAATTGGCATATTTTTGAATATTTATTAACAATCTATAATCTTTTTTATTCTAAAAGCCAACCGAATAACTCGCCAACTGTTAGTTTAATATCCGTGGCAAATGGGGGAACAGATATTGGTGATTCGGGTTGATCAAAGACTTCTGTTTGTTGTTGGGAGTGATAAACAAAGATAGATTGTTCTTCGGGATCAATTAACCAAGCCATTTGAGTTTGATAATTCAGACAATAGAGAATTTTTTTAATCACTTTTGTTGGACTTTGATCCGGTGATAAAATTTCAATCATCCAGTCGGGTGCGATTAGAAAACTATTGGCAATTGCACTATTATGATCACGAGGAATTCTATCCCAAGTAAAAACAGAAACATCGGGAACAATTGAACGTTCCTCAAAAGTACAGCGCAGTTCGGGAAATGCGCGGGCAATTTTGGCAGGTTTTAAAATAGCGTTAATGGCGGTAACAAGTTCACCTTGAATTGTACTATGTTTTCCTTGGGGCATGGATTTTTGGATGATTTTACCTTCAATATATTCACTAGCAGGTTTCGTTTCGGGTTGTTTCAGAAACTCTGCTACAGTGATAATTTTAGATGGGGTTTGTACCATTGATTTTACTTCCTCAATTATTTTAATTTTAGCCTATTTATTTCATAATAATATGAACCCAATCAACTTTGATATTATAGCAGTCGCCAGACCTATTAGGACAAAGAGTGATGTAGCAAAGCTAGACGGTGAAGTCTTTTCCTCCGGTGTTCCCTGTTCCCTGTTCCCTGCTATATGAGTTATCTTTTGATTTTTCCTGTTGATCAAGCCAATCCAAAATCCGATTCCAAGCCCACCATCGGTCAGGGTCATTAAATTGATTTTGGCAAATTTTACTACTAATATAACCGACATGACCCCCATAATTTGTTGATACTAAATTAATGGCTGGATTCTGATGACTAGCTGCTTTTAAATCGGGAATAATAGTTGGATCAAATAGAGGATCATCCTCGGCATATAAAATTAACGTGGGTTTCCTAAGTTTAGGAATTAACTGTAACCCACTACTGGCTTCATAATAGGCTTCCACACTCTTAAATCCTAAGCGTCCAATCACTAATTCATTATCAAATCCCCAGATTGAATTTGCCCGTTTAATCGCCTCTGGATCAATATCATTGGGATGATGTTGATAAAGGTTTCTGGCTAATTTTTTGAGTTCTTTCGTAATAGCTCTTTCTAAATATTTTCCCCAGGAATGTTGGACTAAATAAGATAAGGAACGAGTTGAATCTAAACTAGGACAAATTACTGCGCCTCCAGCAATATCGGAATCTTTTAGGTCTAAATCTGTTCCCCATTGATTGACAGTTTGAGCCGTTTTAACCCCCCATAATGCTAATTGTCCCCCTAAAGAATAACCCGTAAACCAAAAAGGAGCCGGACAACCCATTAATTTAGATTGAGCCGCAATTCTAACAAAATCTTCCCCTTCATATAAACCATCGGAGGTTAAAGTCGGAGATAATTCGGCGGTTTTTCCATGGGCTCTCCAATCAAATAAAACCACAGCGTAACCCGCAGCAAAGGCTTTTCTTCCCCAAATTCTTAAAAACCATTGATTGTCTAAAGTGCCAGTAATTCCATAGGTGGAAATAATTGTTCCTCTTGGGTTTTCAGGAATTGCCACAATCCCATAAATTGGAACGCCTACGGCCCCTAAAAACACAGTTTCTTGATAGGGAGGTTCTGGTAAGTCAATACTTTTTTCCCAACTGCGACTAGCTCTTAATGCTGCATAAATAGTCATTAAAAAGCCATTTTTTAGGGTAAAAGGAGGATTGTAAATCGGCTGAATCATGTTGAAGTTTAATAATGGGTTGATGTAAGTTGATGATACAATTTTTATAACTATTTGCGAACTTTGCGAATTGCTTCTTGAATATTTTCCTGGGTTAAAGAATTAACAATTGTCAAACTAAAAGGAGAGGTTTCAACTCTCTGGATATAACCAGCATTCAAATAGGGTAAATATTCGGCTTGACCTCGAATATAACTATTAAAAAATACTAAACTGATTGCTTTTAAAAAGGGAAAGGCTAATTCGGGATTTGGGCCGATAATTTGATCCGGGACAGGAATTACAGATTCCCCTGACGCTAAGAAGGAAAAATGGGTTCCTTTCTCTAATAACATTAAGTATTTGTTAGGGCTAGTTAACCAAGAAAAGGGATAAATTTGTTCACTAACAGCCGGGGCTACATAATCATCACTTCCTCCAATCATTAACACGGGAATTTGAATTTTACTCATGCCTTCTTGTCCAAATACCACACTGGTAATTGGATTCACAGCAATCACCGCTTTCACCCGTTTATCCTGAAGATCATAACCTTTATTAGCAATAGAAGTGGCTTGACATTGCAGTAAAACCGAAATATTTAGAGTAAGTTGTTGGTCTGCAACCTTAGCACACTCTTGATTAATTCTGTTGGTATTAAAGGTCGCTCCCCCCACCGCTAAAGCCGTATAACCGCCATAGGATTGACCGATAACCCCCACATTATCTGAGAGTAAATCGCTAGGAAATGCGGATTTTTTTGCTTTTTCTTCTAATAAATTAAGTACATAAGTAATATCTAAAGGACGATCAACAAATGCGTCTGCACCAGGAGGTTGAGCGTTTCCCTGTAAGAAATTAGCCAAGCCATCAGCACTGGTTTCTAAATGTTCTGGAACCGCAACAAAATAGCCATGGGAGGCTAAATGTTCCGCTAAATATTTGAAGGTTGTTCGGTCGGAACCTAAACCATGGGAAATCACAATTACAGGGGCTGGAGTTGAAATTTGGGGGATATAAATATCAACGGGAGAAGGCTGATTTCGTCGAGGATTTTGAAAGGTCAAGGATTCTTTTTTCCATTCAGTTGTACCAGGATTTCTCAAATTCATTGGCCGATTTTGCAGGGCTGGATTATTGATTTCAGCTTGAGCCTGTTGTCTAATCCAATTAATAATAGATTGATCTTCATAAATAATTTGAGATAAATCTTGAATTACTTGCCGACCAAAATTAAGGTCGATTTCTATTCTTTTACCCGGAAAATTTTCTAAAATACCGAGTAAAGTTAAACCACCAGGAAGTTTAGAGGCTTGATTAATAGCCGTTTTTAAAGAATTTAAACCATTTTCACCATTATCGGTTTGAATAAAATTGCCAAAGCGAGTTAGAATTACAGTCCCCGTAGGGGTGTCATTAAATTGTTGAATACTCCAAGGGCTGGCTGTCATGGGAGTAACTAAAAGTTGACGCAGTTTTTCTACATCTTCAGGGCTAAGAATTGTTTCAGGAATTGATAGAACAGGAGAGATTTCTCCCCCTTGAGCAAATGTGGCTAAGTCTTTAATGGAAATCAAGATCGTACCAATACTATACCGAACTGCAATTTGTTCGGCGGCTATTGCTGAGGAGGTTGTGGCGATTAAACCCGATAGTATTCCTAAGCCAATTTTAATCAGTCGGGTCGAGAGAGACTGAATCCTTTTATTGTTTTTATTTGGTTGATAGTCATGGAGATTTTTAATAGGTTTTAACATAAAACTAAAGGGGAATTATATGATTATTATTTACAATACCATTAAAAATCAAATTATGTCAACCTTTTTGAGATTTAATTGATTAATTTTTATCGGAAGTTATCCCATTAATGGCATTAGTTAATTGATTGGGAGTTAGGGATTGAATTAAACTCAAAGGATAGGCCCGATCGCTAATGGTTTGAATATAAGCCGCGTTCAGATAGGGTTTATATTGAGCATTTTGAGTTAAATAGGTGTTAAAGAATGCCGTACTTAGGGCTTTAATATACTCTCGACTAATTTTAGAGGTGGGAGGAACAAATTCAGGGAGTTTAGAGAATTCAGAGGTATTTTCTGAAGTAATATCGTAAAAATGAGTTGCATGATTTTGCATCATTAAATATTTATTGGGGGTGGTTAACCAAGTAAAAGCTTGCAACTGTTCTGATAATGCAGGAGTGAGAAAATCTCCGGTACTTGCTGTGATAAAAACGGGAATTTTGATTTCACTTAAACCCGATTTTCCCAAAATAATACTATTCACTGGATTTAATACAAAAATAGCTTTGACTCTTGAATCTTTGAGTTTATAGTTATTATCAGGAAGTTCTAAAGCTCGACACTGAAGAAAAACCGAAGGATTCAAGGGAATATCTGACTGTTTACAGATGGTTTTTAATTGGGTAAAATCAAGGGTAGCTCCTGCTAAAACCAAAGCCGTATATCCTCCTAAAGAATGACCAGTTACGCCCACATTTTTTAAATCTAATTGATTATTGAAATTACTGGGATTGAGTTTTTCAAGATGATTCAGTAAGGCGGTTATATCCTGGGGTCGATCAATAAATTGTTCGGGTTCAAATAGGTCTTTTACTTCCCCTTTAAGTAAGGATTGAAATTGTTGATAATCACTACCTGGATGTTGGGGAACCGCCACAGCAAAACCATAGGAGTTGAGATGTCGAGCTAAACTTTCAAAGCGAGAACGATCAGAAGCTAACCCATGGGAAATAACAATCACAGGATAGATTTGATCTGAAGAATTTGAAGTATCAGGTAAATAAATATCAACCTCGAAGTTCCGATTGTTTTCGGGATTATTGACTGTTATGGTTTTTTTAATACTCTTAAATGTTCCTGGTTTCCGTAAATCTTGTTTTTGACTAAAATCGGTAAAATCAGCTTGTTTAGCTTCGATATTTGATAAGACTTCTAAAGATTTTGTGACGGCCTGAGTTTGCTGAACTAAAGTAAAAATCCGAGTTAAAATGTCTAATATTTGTTCAACATCTAAACGAATTTCTGGACTAGGAAACCGACGCATCACATCTATAATGGTAAAACCATTAGGGATATTAGCAACCTCAATTAAGCTAGTCTGAATTGCTTCTACTCCATTATCACCAGATTGGGTTTGAATAATATTTCCCAAATAGCTTAAAAAGGCTAAGATTAAAGGAGAATTAAAAAAAGGTTGAATAGAAATATATTGATTAGTATAACGAATTTTCAATAGTCGGATTAGGGTTTGTTTTTGTTCGGGATTTAATAGTTGTAGATAGGTCGCCAAGGATTGTTGGGAATTAATTGTGCCTTTTTGGGCATAATTTTCTAAGGAATCAATGGAGATAGAAATGCTTGTTTTTCCCAACGGGACAAGAATTGATTCTGCGGCAATTCCGGGAAGATTTGTTAATAATACAGAGGCTATTGTTAAGGTAAAAGATGAAAACCAGTGCATAGTTTTTTCCTATTTTATTGTAAAATCATATAACTCTATTTAAGTCCAGTATAAAATCATTCGACTTTTAGAAATTTTAAGAATTGATTAAATATTATGGAATCTATCAACCATTTACGTTTTGCCGAATTCATTTATAGGGTTTAGGGTGAGTTAGTAAAACTTTAATTTCCTCCAACAAAGAATCTACGGATAAATTAAAGGGTAAGACTTTAAGGGGAAAACTAGAAGTAAAGCATTGCAAATAAATAGCCATTTTTTTCCAAATATGCTCCTCTAATTCAACGGTAGAAGATGGTTTATTTCCTTGTTTTTTACTGAGGGTCTGATTCAAGATATTAATATCTGATTGTGCTAAAATAATTATGGGGATTTTTGATTCTATTTTTTCCAAAGTTGACAAGGCTTCAACGATCTTAGCAAAAGATTTACCTCGAAAACAAATTAATATTAAATCCAAACTTTTACATTGAATTTTCCGAATAATTTCTTCCCAATTTTTCCCCATAATTCCTTGAAATCCAGCAATTTCCATATATTGAACTAGGGCTTGATCGATCTTAAAATTAGTATCATTGATCCGATCAAGACGGGCTGGATTTTTCTCAAAATTACAGGGGGAGTTGTTGTCAGACCCTAATATTAATTCAGAATTAAACTCTGGGTTTATATTAGGGTCTTCAGAATCTAATAAATGACCGAATTGTTCTTCATGTAAAACAGAAGAATCGACCACTAAAATACTAGGTTTCCAACTTAAACGGGTCGCAATTTGAACGACTTCTAATAAAGCTGAACTGATAGATAAAGGAAAACTTTGAGAGTTGAGTTGGTCTTCTGGGGAATTAGCTAAACAAGGAAAAATTGATAAATTTTCAACTTGATTAGCAACCTGAGTGGTCAGGGGGTCTAGGGTGACAATGGGCAAACGGGCTAAACTTTCTTGTTGACTAATTTCCCGTAAAACATAGGATGGATTTTGTATCGAACTATCTCGCTCTAAAACCATGACATTAGGATGCCAAATTTGAGCCATGATGGAGGCTTGACTAATATCATCTACTTCTAAAATTCGGCAATGGGAAAATCGAGATAAAAATAAGGCTGAATGATAAATATAGTTTTTATTTTCCCAAGCTCCCGTTGAGACTAAATTTTGAGGATTTCCCGATAAACTCAGCCAAAGAATAATTAACTGTTGTGGCACAGAATATGGAACTTCTGGGAGTAATTCTGCCAACATTTTTTCTAACTCTAACCCTTGAACCGGAAGGCGGAGAAATCCATCACAATGATTCATCTTTGCCCGTTGTTTATCTCCTAAAGTGGCGGTAACAATCACGGGAATTTGATGGGTTTTTAGATCGGTTTTGAGTAGGGTTAAAACATCCCAACCAGATAATAAAGGAATTAAAGGATTCAATAAAATCGCCCTAGGTTGTAAACAACGAGCTTTTTCAACCGCTTCTGTTCCTGAACGGGCTACCACGACTCTATACCCTAAATCAGTCAGTTGTTCGCTCAGGTTTTGAATAAATTGGGGAACGGTTTCTACAATTAATACTAACCGAGATTTTTCCGAGGAAACTACAGGAGTAGAAGTCGAAAATTGAGAGTCTTGACTACCTATTTTATGTCTTAATTCCCAATTGTGACGGGGGGGATTTGGTGGTAATAATAGTGTAAATTTACTGCCTTGATTGGGTTTAGAAATAAAGCTGACATCTCCCCCATGTAGTCGCGCTAAATGTTGGGTTAATACTAACCCTAGTCCTGTTCCTTCAAATTCACGGGTTAGGGGACTTTCTAACTGTTGAAATTTTTGAAAAATCAGATGTTGTTTATCATCAGGAATCCCAATTCCTTGATCCCAAATAGTAAAAGCTACCCAATTTTCCCAACGACTAACTTGTAAACCAAAATCACTGCCATCGGGGGCAAATTTTAGGGCATTACACAACAAATTGACTAACATTTGTCGTAAGCGAAGTTCGTCCGCAACGAAGGTTTCTAAACCGGGTTCAATCTCTAAGTGAAATCGACGTTTAACTTGGGCTAGGATTTCTGCTTGTAGTTTAATATCCGATTTATCCTGGCTTTGGTAATGTTGAATTGCTAAATCAAAGGCAGCTTGACAAACGGTATGAATATGTAAAGGTTCAGGAACTAACTCTAATTGTCCGGTTTCTATGCGGGTTAAATCCAGAATATCATTCACCACTAACATCAGGTGACGACCACTTTTATGAATTAGTTGGGCATAACGGGTTTGTCTTTCATTGAGTTCCCCTAAGACTTGATCTTTTAATAAACTCGATAGACCTAAAATTGCCGTTAAAGGAGTTTTTAGTTCATGACTAATACAAGCCATAAACTCATCTTTGATGCGATTTAGTTGAATTAAATCGGTATTTTTAGCAGTGAGTTCCTGGGCAACTCGATGCTGTTCTGTAATATCTTGAGCTAACACTAACCACAGGTCATTAGTCTTTTGTTCTAAACATAATGCGATTTCTGATTCTGGGTTCAACCGTTGACGGGTAAATTGCCATACCCGCTCCTGATTTTGAGTAACAGGACAAATGCAAATATAAGTATCGGGTTTGTTCCCAAATTGACACCATTGGGGCATTTCTAAGGAGGCTGAATTTGAGGCTAAAGGTTCAGCAACATGGGTTAAGGGGTTAGATAAAAATCCCAAGTTTCCAGTAGTTTCTAAAGGGGAATTCAGCCCGTTTTCCTGCTCAGAAAATAGTTCAGGGGTTTCAGTCCAACGGGTTACTGCTTCTGCAACTTCCTGTACAACTTCTGATCCTCGCCCAATTAGCGATCGCCAAGCTAAATTTTGACTTATGATCGTGCCATCATTCTGTTGAATCATTAAAGGGATAGGTAGTTCACTTAAAAACTCAATTAAATGATTAAGTAAGGTAGAATCTTTTGGGGATAAAAAACTTAATTTGAGTGAGTTTTCTGTCTTCCAGTCGAAAGTTTGAAGGGGCGACGCTTTCGGTGACTCAACGGGGGGGAACGGTTGGGAATGCTTTACCAAATGGTCTAACACCTGTAAACTATCAATTAATCCGATAAATTCCCCCGTCTGATTCACTAAAGCTAAGGATATACTTTGAGTTTGAGTCTGATCCGCCCCAGTCTGGGAATTCTGATATTGTAAATAGATCCAGAATTCTTGTAGGTTTAAATGGGATGGAATGCCGATCACCGGCTCAATGATGGCTTGAAAAATTTCTCTGAGGGAAGGTTGAGTCTGACTCGGTGGGGAAACAGGAATCTGATTCAGCAGATAGGGAAGGAAACGACGCAACGAAATCATTCCTAGGGGCTGATATTGGGAGTTTACAATCACCACCTGTTCACAATTTCCCTGGGAAAAAATAAATCCCAAGGTTTCCAGGGAAGCGTCATAGTGACAAACAGGGACGACCTCAAGGAAAGTCAGGAGGTTAGCTTGGGGGAACATAAGACTTAAATCCTCCAGATAGGATCATCAACTGATGAGTTAACGATCATAATCCAATAGAACTCTATATAGTATTTCCATTGTCATAGCAAAGGGTTAACTTTTCTGTGAACTTAACGATTTCATAAACAATCTTAAGGGAATTGAAAGTTTTCCGGGTTTTTTTGGGGTGATTTTCCTAAAATATTGATCCCCAACGGTTTAACGATATTATTTTATTCGTTAATTACCACAACGATCTGGATATTTACTCTGAGGAGACGAAAATTTTCCTTCTATTTGATGCACCGATTACTGAGGATTATAGCAAAGAGGGCGATCGCATTCGATCACCCTTTTAATTATAATCATTTATTCCCTAAAAGGAAAGAAATAATTAAACCTTCGCATCTTCCTTAACTAACTTATCCCAACCCAAATCCTTGAGACTGTTATTTCGACGTAACGGCCGAGTTACTAACTCCAGAATATCCCGTGCATTGGTGAACCCGTGCATTTGGGCAAAGGTGAATTCCACCGACCATTTAGTATTAATACCCCGGGCTTCCAATGGGTTAGCATGAGCCATTCCGGTGATCACTAAATCCGGTTTTAACTCATAAATTCGTTGAATTTGATTGTAATTATCCGGTTTTTCCACAATAGTAGGTAAAGGAACACCCATCTCATGACAGGTTTTTTCTAATAGTCTTAACTCCGCATCCTGATACCGTTTATCCATATAAGGAATACCAATTTCTGGGCAAGTCATTCCGCAACGAATTAAAAACCGTGCCAAAGAAACCTCTAATAAATTATCCCCCATGAAAAACACAGATTTTCCCCGAACGATTTGAAGATAATCTTCCATACTCGCCCAAATTTGTGCTTCCCGTTCATCTAAACCCTTGGGTTCAATATTAAAAACAGAACAGATTTTTTCAATCCAAGCTCGAGTTCCATCGGGGCCAATGGGGAACGGCGCACCAATTAATTTACACTTACGACGCCGCATTAATGTTGTAGCAGTTCGAGATAAAAATGGATTAACTCCCGCTACATAATACCCTTCTTCTAATACAGGTAATTCTGTATAACGTTTTGCAGGTAACCATCCGGAAACTTTAATCCCTTGCTTCTTCAATTCTAAGGTTAAATTCGTAACAACGGGATCAGGTAAAGACCCAAATAAAACTAAGGGCGGATGATTAGCATATTCCGATTCTTCTTGAGCAACATCTTCTTTTTGTTTGCCAAAATTCAGTAATTTTTGAATCGCATTTCGTTCATTTTTTTCCGTTTCTGCCACCGGAGCTTTATCAGGACAACGGGCTGCCATGGCTGCTAATACAGTATCTTCCCCTTGAGTAAAGGCATAATCTAAGCCATTAGCCCGGGCGACCACAATCGGAATTCCAATTTCTGATTCTAATTTCGGCGCTAAACCTTCCAAATCCGTTTTAATAATTTCAGTAGTGCAAGTGCCGATCCAAATAATCACACTGGGGTTGCGATCTCGTTTAATTTGTAAACACAACCGCTTTAATTCATCATAATCATTCAGTTTAGCGGAAATATCCCCTTCTTCTAATTCTGCCATCGCATAACGGGGCTCGGCAAAAATCATCACCCCCATGGCATTTTGCAGAAAATAGCCGCAGGTTTTTGTCCCAATCACTAAAAAGAAACTATCTTCAATTTTTTGGTATAACCAAGCGACACAACTAATCGGACAAAAGGTGTGATAATTTCCGGTTTCACACTCAAAAGTTAAACCTTCCGGTTGTGGTTGAGCAACGGTCATAATTTTTTCCTCTTAATCGGATGTTTGTTAATCAAAATTTGACAAGACTATCTATGACTTTGAATCGTGCAGATTCAAAGTCCAAACCCGATTAAGGATTAGGAAACTAGGTCGGTAAATTATTTAAAATCCGACAGGGAAATTTCATCATCATCTGAAGAACCAGTTAACCCTTCGATATCGATATCATCCATATCTCCCGTGGTTAAATCCCCCATATCGTCGAGATTAAACTCCCCTAAATCATCATCTCCTAATCCCAAATCATCTAAATCTCCACCAGCATCAAGACCTAAGCCATTGGAGGAACTATCTTCTAACCCGAAATCACCGAGATCATCATCCAGACCGGAATCCGTATCTCCTAATTCCAACCCTCCTAAACCTTCTGAACCGAGTTCGTCCGCTTCTAACCCAAAATCGTCCATCCCATCTAAACCCAGATCATCGGAGGCATCTAAACTGAGATCGAGTTCACCGGTTAAACCATTTTCTTCGCCCAGTTCGGTCTGAACATCATCTGCCCAGACATCAGAGTCGGTATTGATGTCCAATTCCGCCGATGTTGTTTCCGACTCTAGCCCAAAATCCAAATCATTGGACTCAAGTTCATCGGATTCTAAACTCATATCCAAATCATCGGACTCAAGTTCATCGGACTCCAAACTCATATCCAAATCATCGGACTCAAGTTCATCGGACTCCAAACTCATATCCAAATCATCGGACTCAAGTTCATCGGACTCCAAACTCATATCCAAATCATCGGACTCCAAATCCATGTCTAGGTCATCAGTCCCCAGAGATTCTGATTCATCCTCCAACCCAAGCTCAAAGTCTTCCTCGGCTATGTTAGCGGTCTCTGTGTCGATATCTAAACCCAGATCCCCCATGCCCAAGTCATCATATTCGAGATTGAAGTCATCCTGGGTTTTCTCCATCACCGCAGCCACACCCACAACCGCAGTAGCGCCCGCCACTGCCGCCACAGCACCCGCAACATTGAGTGTTTGTGCTGGGGTGATGTCCTCCTCCAAACTCAATGTTTCTGGAGGTGCTGGATGATGATATCCCGGGACAGCCTTAGCCACGAATAGGGGTATTTCCGGCGATGGAGCATAACCTGGGGCAACGGCTGGGGCTTGATAGGCTGGAACCGCAACGGTTGCAGGCTGTTCCGATGTAGACCTACCCGCCAACGCCAAATCCGGGTCAAAATGTAGCCCTAACACCTCAATCAGTTTTTCGGGATCGGGATTGAGCCTCGAAAATGGCAACATTAGTTGGGCTGCCTCGGGGTCAAGCGCGTTGATCGTTCCCAAAATGAGGGATGAGGCAGGTCTTCGACCGCCATCTGGGGTCGGGATTGAATTCAAATCCATTTGCAGCACCAGCCAATCCCGATTGGCCTGGTAATATTGCAACCACTTATCTTTAAGTGCGACGGAAAAGTCTTTGAAGAAAGCCATAACCTCTATATCCTCATCCTGAGATAGCTAGACATATTAAACCATCATCAGGTCTAGCTCAGGATCGTGACTTTGAACAAGGGGTTGAATCGGATTCAGATAAAAATCTGATAACAACGAGAATAATTCCCGATCCGGGGTGTCTTGGGGGACGACTCCTTCAGGTTGGGATAATAGTTGATCGGCAATATTTAGGTAATAATCACAGACATAGTTGAGGGACGGATCGGTTTCGGCCATCTCAAATAGGGTTTTTCCCTTAACGCGAGAAACCCGAATATCTTCGATTAATGGCAACACTTCTAACACGGGCATGGGGACGGTTTCAATGTATTTTTCAATCAGATCCCGTTTGGATGTGCGGTTGCCAATTAAACCCGCTAACCGTAGGGGGTGAGTCCGGGCTTTTTCGCGTACCGAAGCGGCGATCCGGTTAGCTGCAAATAGGGCATCAAAACCGTTATCGGTGACAATTACGCAATAGTCGGCATAGTTCAGGGGGGCGGCAAAACCACCACAAACCACGTCCCCTAAGACATCAAACAGGATGATATCGTATTCGTCAAAGGCGTTGAGTTCTTTCAGGAGTTTGACGGTTTCTCCCACGACGTAACCGCCACATCCTGCACCCGCCGGAGGGCCCCCCGCTTCGACACAATCAACCCCGGCATAGCCGGGGTAAATCACATCTTCTGGCCAAATATCTTCATAGTGAAAGTCTTTTTCCTGCAAGGTATCAATAATCGTGGGAATTAAAACCCCTGTGAGGGTAAAGGTGCTGTCGTGTTTGGGATCGCATCCAATTTGCAGGACTTTTTTACCCCGTTTGGCTAAAGCGGCAGAAATGTTACAGCTTGTGGTTGATTTACCGATTCCGCCTTTACCGTAGACTGCTAATTTCACGATTGTTTCTCCTTATCGGTTTTGATTAAAAACTGTTGACTGTTGGCAGTGGTTTTCTTGGTTTGATACAGCCATTATTGTCTAACTACCCCAGAAAGGAAAGGGGTGATTTTAATGGATATGGCTATAAATTCAAGATTTATCGCGTATTAAATATTAATTTCAATTATATCAAATCAGAATCTATTTTAAGCCTCAAAGTAATAATTTTTAATTTTTTATGTTACTTTTTATATAAAAATAGTTACAATAAGCAAAAAAATAAAAACTAGGTTGGGTTGAAATGTCCAAAAGTTACCCCCATAAAACCCTTTACCCTAATCAGTCATCAGTTAAAGAGTGATCATTGACTCTGGTATCCCATCGTAATTCAGGAATTTTTGGCCCAAAGGACTAAGCAATTTTACTGATTATTTACCCTAAAAATTCCTTGATCAAAACTAACCCCGTCAAATGTTAATTTTTGCAAATTTTTCAGCAGAGGATTAAAAACCCGGTTTCTTGAAGAAACCGGGTTTTTGGGGCGTACCTCCAGGACAATGATGTCTTCAAATTATTTTTTACAATTCATTTAGACTCGCTATATAATATTTCAGCATCGGTTGAAGGGTAAAATAGGTTTTATTATCTAATTCTAATCTTTCAATCCAACACCTTTGTCCTAAAGAAGCTAAGGCTTTTAATACATCTGAATGAGATATTTTCAGATTAGATTGAAACTCTGATAGCATAATCCCATTAGGAATTTGTCCTAAATGAATAATAATTTTTTGCTCTAATTCCGATAAACGATTAAATTGTTGGGTCAAACTTTCCGTTAAATCCTCTCCTAGAAATAAAGTTTCATAGTCTAAAAAATCAGAAACTTTACCTCCAAATAAATTTTTAATAACCGTAGAAATACTATTTAAAAAATATGGGTTTCCTCCATAATAATCAAGTAAAGTATTCCAGTTTTCAATATTTGATAATCCCTGAGCTTTTAACAAATCTTTTGCTGATTCTCCTAAACCAGAAAGCAATAAATAATGTATCGCTGTATTTTTCCCTCTTGATTCAATTAAATCTTTTGGTAATTCCCAACTATTGAGTATTATACAGCTTTGGTGATTGAATTGACTAATTTTTTTAATAAATAACTGATAATTCTCAAAATTGGGTCGATAATTTCCAGCTAATTGACCTGAATTAAATAGAGTTTGAAAATCATCTAAAATAATTAAGCAACGTTGCGATCGCAATACCTTCATTAATTCACTCAATTGTTCATTCAAATTGATCGGAAGTTGACTTGCAGATTCATCTAATAAAAATTGCAGTAAATTTATTAATAATTCATTTAAAGCGGGTGCAGTATCCAAACTTTGCCAGATTACCACATCAAAATTTTCTTGAATCTCTTGAACTAATTTAACCGCTAATGCTGTTTTTCCAATTCCACTCATCCCCAAAAGCATAACCACTCGACAGCGTTGTTTGAGTATCCAATCTCTTAAAGTTTCGAGTTCTTCTGTCCGTCCAAAAAATTCCGAAATATCGGGTGCATCCTCTAAATTAACTCTTAATAAAGGTTCATTTTTATTGTTTTTAGGTGTAGCAGAATCATCTGAGGATAAAGGAGGTTCATGACAAATATTAATATGATTAATTTGTACATAATCTTTACCAAAATTTAAGAAATTAGAATATTTTTGACGCTTCAGAGTCGAAAAGAAATTAGATTTTCTCACTTTTTCGCCTAAAGCATCGGAGAGAATTTTCCATAAATCAGAAGCAATATCTTTGACATGACCCTCAGAACAGTGAAACTCATCCGCCACTTTTGAGTATTTTTCATTCTCTAAACTTCCCCGCAATATCGCTTCTTGAAGATCATCTAGGCGCTTTCCCGTCTTGGTAAAAACCAAGTGATCCGCTAGTCTGAGGACTTCTTGCACGTCCATACCCTGTGTTAGATGTTAGTTTTGTCTCTATTGTACCCGACTTTTTCCGACCTCAACCACTTTCTCCGACCTTTTCCGACTTTTTAACAGAAAAATAAATTATAAAATTCCCGACTTAATCCGACTTTTTCCGACTGTACAGAATCACAAATGATCAGATAATAATACCTAGTTAAAATGATGTGTAGTAATTATTCATCTGAGCGAATTAGCCCAAATAAATAGAAGCTATCTGATTTTTAAGTCTTGATTTTACCCCGCTATCCAATATCTGAATAATCCAAATTAAAACCAGGTAATTTTAGCGCAAGCTTGAAGCAAGCTAGATGAAAACCGTAGATATTCAAGAATATTCGGGTTTCTCTTGCTGAATTTCAAGCATAAGGAGAACGTATGCTTAATCAATTTAACGGTTTCAATAAAGTTGCAGGAATTAGCTTGATTTCACTTTTGGGTGTATCAGTAACTTCTATTTTAGTAACTTCTGATCAGCAAAATGTTGCTATAGCACAGGAAAATCCTGGTTGTTTTATTGTTGATCATGCAGAGCGAGTTATTAATTTAGATGGTCTTTGTATACCTCAATCTAAAGCAGAATTAGAGCCTCCGGCTATTATTAAAGGAATTGCTTTAACTGGTACAAGAATAATTAGGGAAAGGTCAGAGGTTCCTTTTATAATAGGTACAATTACGAATACAACAAATCAAACTATTCAGGTTAATAGCATAAAGTTACAATTTGAAGATAAATCAACAGGAGATGTGATTACAACTGAAACATTAGATGTAGAAGCTTATTTGGCTCCTAAACAAAGCCGTGAATTTAGAAAACCTGTTTTTAAAGATTCAGATTTAGGGGGTCGGAGAGAACGCGCGATAAAAATGCCCCCCGTTTTTGTAGAATGGACGTAATTAATTATTAATTTTTTAGCTTTTAAGGAGTTATTAAAATGAAAATTCATAGATTAACATCAAAAATTTTTCTATCGTTTACATTGTTGCATCTACTTTCCAATTCAACTTTAGAAGTAAAAGCTCAAGAAGTTGAGGGTTGCTTTTGGATCAATTCTCTCAATCAAAATATGCGAATTCCGACTTATATGTGTGGGAGATTAAATTCTACTATTCAAAATCCTGCTCAAATTTTGAATAACTTATCAGTAGAACAAGTTTTTATTGAAGACTATAAAAACTTGGCTAATTCTCAGGAAGAACCTTTGGTAAGAAGTCTTCTATTAAGCACAATTAAAAATTCACCGGATGGAGAAGTTAATGAGGCAAAAAAATTTTGTGCTGCTTTTCAATCAGGCAAATCTTACCAAGACATTATTAAATCTGAATCTGAAAAACTGTCTCAACAAGATGAAGGTTCAGCAACATACAGAGCTAATCTTCGCTTTGTTATTTTTCGTTTTCTCTTAGCTACCAAACATTTTTGTCCTCAATTTGCCTCTCAAATTAATCAATAAGAGTAATACTTCCCTCGTTCCAATGCTCTGCATTGGAATGAAAACTTGAGGCTCTGTCTCAAATAACAGGAGGCGGAGCCTCCATTAATATCATTTCTAGGTAGAACCTAGAAACGAGGAGAATGAAAAATAAATAACTTGCACAATTAAACCCCAGAAGCCTTGATATACGGTAAACTATTGCTCAATTAGTCACCTTATTGGTTTTTCATTCCTAATTTCATTATTTTGTTGATATAATATTTGGCATAGCTATCAAAATTAACATTAAAGCAATGGATAAGCAAAAATACATTTATTGGCAAGATGAGGATATGTTTCTTGGTTACTTAGAAGAATATCCTGATTATTGGACTCAAGGAATTTCTTTAGAAGAATTAAAACAAAATTTATTAGACTTGTATCACGAATTTAGTAGCAATAATATTCCTTCTGTTTGCTAGACATTGAGAAATTAATCAGAATTTAGCTAAACATATACTTAAAATGCTTCAAAATCCTTAATAGCGATCGCATCTCAACCCCCCTAAATTCCAAAGAGCGATCGCTCAATCAATATAATATTTCTCTATTATTTATAAAGAAAATACGGTTTTTAGAGTTTTTTGAATTTGATTTTTACTCACTCCACAATCAAGCTTTAAAATAGGATTTAAACTTTTCCATTTCCCTTTAGGAGTTGTAAATAGAGTATCAGCTAATTGCTCCGGATCTATTTTATCAAATTTATCTATTTTATTAATAGATAAATAATTGAGACGCTCAAAAATTTGATCTCGGTTGGCTTTTTTAATAGATACAGGTTCAGGTGCTGGCGGAATCTCTTTTTTCGGTAAAGGTTTACAGTAAAAAACTTGTTTTAAACAGTCTAATTGGTTTTCTTTTGTAATTCCGCATTTTAACTTTGTAAGTTTATTAAAATCAGCCCAAGTTTCTCGATCAGATTCAAGAATACGGTCTGTTACTTTAATTAAATCTACTGTTTTTGTTTTTAAAGGACTTCCAGGTTCAGATTGTAAATAGCGGAGTGCTGCTAGAATTGTATCTCTGGAAGCTGTACATAAATTAACAAGCGGATTAGTTTCTCTTGTTAAAATATTAGCTTGTTCAATATTAGAAGGTTTTGGATCAATAACAATACACCAAACCCGCTCTAATTGTGCTTTTTTAGCCGCTGCATAGACAAAATGGTTACTCACCGCTTGATACTGATAATCTGCAATTTCCTGCACAATCACCGGAACCCAATTTCGTCCCTCTGCTTGTAAAATAGCTTCGGCTGCACTTGAAACCAGAAATTCCGGTTCTGTAATTTCTTGTCCTGGTTTAATACCAATTAAAGGCAAGTGCATTAATTTACCAATATTATCAAAATCACTCATAAAGAAAATACTCCTGTGCTAAAGAAAGATAATAAGCCATTGCAGTTTTATGCTTAAATACGGCGGGTATGCGTTCAAAAGCGGCACTTTCAACAATAGCATATTCTGGAATACTGAATATTGTTTGATCTGGATTACCTTTTGTATGTTTTGGATAAAAGTACGGTAATAAATCATGATTCAAAGAAATGAGCGACTTAATTTCACTGTTTGCACGTTTCAATGAAGTCTCTGTTGCTTTATGTTCATTAAAAAAAATAGGCAGAGGAATCGGGCCATACTCTCCTTTTTTATCTCTTACTTCTTGAATTTCAGGAATAAATTCTAGGATGACTTTCCTGGCATTTTTTAATGAGGCAAAATTCGTGTGTTTAGTTGGGATTAAAACAACATCAGAGGCATAAACACAAGTTTGACTAAAAAACGTCCAGTTTGTCGGTGCATCGATCAAAATATAATCATAATGACGTTTCAAAGTATCTAATAAATCTTTTAACCTTGCAGCCCCTTTTTGAACTTTGGCTTGTTGATCATAGAGCATAAATTTCTCTAAACCCGAATCTGAAGGGATAACGTCAAAAACTCGAACGTCTCCAGATTTAGTTTTAACTTTAAAAGGCTGAATGGCATCTTTAATGTTTAAAAACCGATCAATTAAACAATCAGATAACTTGGTTTTTGTAGGTTGTAAACCCAGTGAATCTGTTAAGTCTCGCTGTTGAGGATCAAAGTCAATCACTAAAACATTCTTTTTCTGTCTCCGTAAGATAGAAGCTAGATTGATTGTAGTTGTTGTTTTGCCCACACCTCCTTTATCATTGTAGAGACTAACGACTAAAGCAGGTAAGGGATTCTCGATCAAATCCTTAATACGAGTAACAATATCTAGGATATTATCATTTTTAATTAGCCAACAAGGTGTGGCAGGATGAACGACCTTACCATGTCGCCGAAAAAGTTGAATATGGATTGAATTTGTAATAATTCCCCATTCAGCAGTTTTACAGTTAGGGGATAGCAAATATTGTTTAATTTGCTTTTGAGTTTTTTGATGGGTCGGTGTTTTCTCCATGAGATTTATTCTGGCTCCCGTACCAATAGCTCGACCTTTAACTTCTACCAACAAATAAGGATTGGTTTTTGATTGATTAAAAGTATCACTGCCTTGGTTTTTTCGAGCCGCAAAATCTACTGTCCCAGAACCCGTAGCAAATTCGGGGTATTGTTCCTCAATACTAAACCCTAGAGCCTTTAACAAGGGCTTAACAAAGTAATCACTAACAATAGCTTCAGAAGCTTCATCGGGTATACTGTCTAAAATTCTATTCCAGTTTGCATCAGTCATATAAGTATAGATAAGACGATGGAAGATTGCATTGATTTATCTCAATGTAAAAGACAATCAAAATTTAGATCCACTTTGATTATCATTTGAGAACATCATACCAGCCCAAGTGTTGACAAGTAATAATTTTTTCTCAGATCCTCATAATTGGGTGACAATGTTAAGTTGCTAATATTTTGTTCCCTCGTCCCTCGTCCCCTCGCTCCCTCGTTCCAATGCTCTGCATTGGAATGCCAACTTTGAGGCTCTGCCTCAAATAAAAGGAGGCGGAGCCTCCATTAATATCATTTCTAGGTAGAACCTAGAAACGAGGAGATTGAGGTTAATTGTTTTTATTATAGGTTTCTGATTGCGCCCAAACGCAACAACGGGGTTGATCAAATTTGTTCTAAGTTCAGTAGAAAGGTAGCCAAAAGACTATCTATCAGAAGACAAGAAAGTTAGAATCAATTTATGTCAATGGAGGCAAAGGTTTATGTTGTGGGAACCAATAGAAGACTTACATTCAGACTGGAAGAATTTGGCAAGTTCTGAATTGCCACCTCTAGTAACTGTTTGGAACGAGCAAGCAGAGCGTCTACGTCAATCTAGTGAGTTTCAATCTTTCAATGAGAAACTACGCAGGGAAATAGCAATTGAAACCGGAATAATGGAGCGCTTGTACACAATAGATCGTGGGATCACTCATTTGCTGATCGAACAGGGAATTAATGAAGCGTTAATTCCTCATGGAGCCACAGATCGTCCAGTTAAACAGGTGGTTTCTCTGATTAAAGATCAAGAGGCAGCAATTGAAGGATTATTTGATTTTGTAGGTGGGCAAAGAACGCTATCAACTTCCTATATCAAGCAGTTACATCAACTTTTAACTCAGAGTCAAGACAGTACAGAAGCCCTAGAGCCAGGTACAGGAAAAATATTTCGTGTCTCTTTAATAAAAGGTGATTGGAAACATCAACCGAACAATCCTTTGCGACCGGACGGTTCTGTTCATCATTACTGTCCTCCCGAGCAAGTTGCCTCTGAGATGGATAAACTGATTGTGTTACATCATCAACATTGTGATCAAAAAGTTCCTCCTGAGATTGAGTCTGCATGGTTACATCATCGATTTACACAAGTTCATCCATTTCAAGATGGAAATGGTCGTGTTGCTCGTTGTTTAGCTAGTTTAGTATTTATCCAAGCTAGTTGGTTTCCTTTGGTTCTCACTCGTGATGATCGAGCAGTCTACATCGCAGCTTTGGAAGAGGCAGATCAGGGTAATCTATCCAGCTTAATTAATCTTTTTGCTAAGAGTCAAAAGCAATCTTTCTTAAGAAGCCTGGGTCTGTCAGAGCAGGTATTATCAGAGACGCGACGAACTAAAGCTATCATTTCTTCTATCGCTGAAAAATTTAAACAAAATCAACCAGCATCTATTCAAGAACGATGCCAGAAGGCTGAAAGCTTTGCCTCAAAATTATTTGATATAGCTTCTAATCGCCTAGAAGACGTTGCTGATGAAATTAAGTTATCTATCCAGAATTTCGTTAATAATGCAGAGGTTTTTACGATTCCTGCTCCTAGTAATGATGATCGCTCATATTATCATCGCTATCAAGTGCTCCAAACAGCCAAACAGTTGGGATACTTTGCAAATCTTCGGAATTACCACACTTGGATTCAATTAGTTATTAATGTAGAAACATCAACAATGCTTCTTCTTTCATTTCATGTTCTAGGACATGAATACCGGGGATTGCTTGTATGTACTGCTTGTGCTTATCATAGAGATGATTCTGAGGAAGATAAAAGCAATATTAGTGATATTGAGTCTTTAACAGATTCCCCATTCCAGTTTTCTTACGCAGACGAAGAAGATAATTTAATAGAACGCTTCAAGCAGTGGTTAGAAGATGTAATTTTGACGGGTTTAGAATACTGGAACAAAAGTATTTAATGGATGTTAGAGGGAGCATCTGTAACATCTCTCATCAAATTTCATATTTGGGGATTAAAAACCGGGTTTCTTCAAGAAACCCGGTTTTTGGGGTTAATGGTAGCCAAAATACCTAGATTTAGATAGGATTGAATTAACTAATTCTGGATATTATGTGCGTGATTAGATAGCTATGAAGATTTTACAAGACTATACGATTGTTACCCGTCCTGATGATAATGGAACATTTGTCGCTTATGTTCCAGCCATTTCGGGTTGTCATGCTTGGGGAAAAAGTTCAGAAGCAGCTTTATCTGAATTAATTTATGTTTTTGAAATGATTCAGGAAGAATATCAAGACAGAGGAGAGACATTACCAGAAGATGTTGAGTTGGTAGTTGCCAATGCCAGCTAAAGTTAAAGAGTTAGAAAAAGTTGCCCAAAAATTAGGGTTTGAAAAAGTTAGACAAAAAGGAAGTCATGCTCGTTGGCAACATCCTGATGGACGAGCAACAACAATCCCAATTCATGGGAATACTGAAATAGGCGGTTGGCTATTGTCCCAAATTTTGAAGCAAATGGGAATTACAGAACCAGAATTTAATCACTTGAGAAAGTAGCTTAATCATAATCCGTATTTTAACTGATAACTGTTTACTGATAACTGATTAAGGTGTATAAGTCACACTAAAATAAATCCCATCATCTTGAATATTATTACCCCGATCGCTAATACTAATTAAGGGAATGCCATAGTCAAGGCGGAGATTTAACCCTGATACGGGTTGCCAAATTAATCCAAGTCCTGCACCCGCTAAAAAGGTTTTACCGATAATTTGGTTAGGGTTGCGATCATGATTCCAAACCCCACCAAAATCGAGAAATGGAGCCAGTTGAAACACAGGTTCGGAGTCTTTATTGCGATCTAGGGTAATTCGATCTTCAAAGGAAATCCGAAAGCCATTATCCCCAGCCCGCACATTTTGACGATATCCTCTCAGGGATAAAGCACCTCCGATAACAAATTGTTGTGAGGGAAATAACGGATCAGCCGATAATTGAATATCCCCTTGGGCAATTAGGAGATTATTTTCCCCTAAACGTTGTACCCGTTGGACTTGACCTAACCAACTGAAAAATGCCGCATTGGGGGTACTGACATCGGTGGCGCCGAGGATATCTAAACCGAGGTTAAATTGCGATCGCAAGGCCCAAGCCCCTTGTGTATCTCGAATCAGATAGTCCTGTCCAAATTTCAGCACACTGGTGCGAGTATATCCCTTACTATCTGGCCCGGAGGCAAAGGGTTCTCCGTTATTGTCTAAAAAGGTTTGACTATCTTGGTAAGCAAAGCCAAAAGAGAGAGCAAATTCAGAGATTGGGTTACGGATAATTGGTTGACGATAGCTAATTTCGTAACGTTGAGATTTCCCTTCAATATTCAGCGCGTTGAATGGCTCTTGAGTGATCCGATTTTGGTAAGGTTGAACTCTCAGTTGTATAGTTCCGTTCATGGGGTTAATCGGAATACTATACAAAGCGTCGATAATATCAGAATCCCCATTAGCAATTAAGCGAGTGGTATTATAAGACAGTCCCAGGAAGTCCCCGCGACCTGTGAGGTTAAGATGACGGACACTAATTCCCATGCGTTCCGAACCAATACTCGGGGGCGAATAGTTATCCACATTCAAACTCACCCCAAAGGGCGGTGCTTCTACCACCCGCACAATTAAAATACTCTGACCTTCTTGGGTTCCGGCTCTTAAACTGGCTTCTACGGTTTCAAATAAGGGGTTAATTCTTAATAGTCGCAATTGGTTTTCTAAGGCGGCGGTACTGAGGGGTTTAGTCGCACCTAAATGAATCCTGCTGGTTATATAAGAGGGATGGAGGCGTTTTATTCCTTCAACTTCGATATTTTCTAGGGTTCCTTCAATTACCTGAATCTCGACAATGCCATTATTAATGGTTTGTTCGGGAACAATTGCTCTGGAGGTAATGTAACCCCGTTCTAAATAAATGGCGGTAATTTTATCGGCTAGTTCCCGTAGTTGGGTGAGGGTGGTAGAAGTGTTTTCTAGTGGGTTAACTAAGGTTTTAATTTCTTCTAAAGTGAGAATAGTGCTACCAGTAACGTTAATCTGTTGAACCGGAATCGGGGTTTCATCCGTTGACGGGGTAGGGGCGGGGGTAGGAGTGGGGGTTAATTCAGGATTTGGCGGGGGTTCGGGTTTGGGGGGAATTGGAGGTCGGGGTAAAAAGCGATCGCGGTTCGGATCGGGTTGGGGTACCTGGGGGGGAATATTAATCGGTGCGGCTTGGGCCAAAGTGGGACAATTCCCGAAATTACAAGATTCTCCAGAAACCCCTTGTCTTGAGAAATCCGCAAAGTTCAGGGTTTGTAGAGGAGGAATCCCAGGAATATCAGCAACTTCCGAGGGCGTTATGGTTGAAGGGGAAAGGAATGGGATTGATTTGACAACTGGAATCTCGTGCTCGGGGGTCAGAGGTTCCAGGGTTTCTGTTCCAAAGGAGATTAGGGTTGGAGAGTTTTCAGAAAGACCTTGACGAGAAAATAGGGAAACAACCAGTAATAGGGTACTGGTAACTATCAGACCACCGTGACAAAATTTTGTAAAATTTTCACTCCTACCCATAGAATGCCTATTTTTCGATTAGTTATCAGTTAACAGTAATCAGTAATCAGTAATCAGTCAACCGTCAATCATTAAAACAATAAAATCAAACTTTTTTTGCGGTGACAATGACTGTCTACTTCCATTTACGGGGATTACTAATTGGTTTGAATTTTCAGAATAGGAGCATTGAGGATAGATTGAGCTTTTTCTTTATCAATCTGAGTTTGTTTTTGATCCGGATCAAAGCCAATAGATTTTAATAGATCGTTCCACTTATTTTTAAGGAATAAATTTTCAGAATCATTCAATTTTAAGGTTGCCAAAGTTAATAATGTTTCATACCAAAGTCCTTGGTTGGCATAGATTTTTAAACGTTCTAAGGGATCGGTCGTTTCTCCTAATTCAAGTTTTTGATTAGGACTTAAAGCAACGGAATTAATCCAGCCACTCACGAAAAGATCATTAGAAGTATCACTACTGTTACATTTAAGTGCTATATACCAACGATAATTTTTATTGTCTTGTAAAGTTACGGATTTAGCATTCTCAGACCACTGAATTCCTACTATTCCAGGGCGATCGGTGCTGATGGGAAATGTGGTTTTGTAAAGGGTTTTATCACCTTCATCTGCTATCTCAAATTCTAATATCTTTTGATCGACTTTCCCTGGAATATAAAGAAAAAATGCGGGTTGACCTGATGCGGTGCGACCCATTGTAGACTCTGGAATTAAGGCAGTCATCGAACCGGGACAACCTATGCCCCGAGTTCCGCCCCCTTCTCGACGCCCGGGTACTCCCCGTTCGGGTGGTGTAAAGGCATTCCAGTTGGTAAACGGTGAATCACTGCTTTGGCCTGGTTGTTCAGGTTGCTGAACCCGTTCCCGATCCCCAAAATCAACCTGATTCCGTTCATCTCCCAGATTTTGAGGTAAAGAGGCTGAATGGGCGGCAGTTACAATCAAACTATTAGCAACCACGATTTGCAACAATAACGTTAGTCCAAGGGCTGCACGGTGGAGGAAAAACATTGGCATAGCCATAACTAATCACGCTTACCGATGGGCAGAGATAGTAGCATTTATCGACATCACTATTGTATCTAATGTTCCTGCAAAATTTGTCAAAATCTGTGCTTAATCTTAAATGTTTGAGTCTGAATCGGATTTTAGGAAAATTTAGGTGTTGTCGCCTATCTTAAGTCTGAACTTTGACCTGATTCGATCAATAAATATCCTGGTTTCATCTATAATCACAATTTCTATGAATCTTAACTCATTGACTTTTGGAAAAAATAGCGGTTTTAAACCTCGGACAATTCGACCTATTGGGGTTTCGGCTTTATATGGTTTAACGGGGTTAGGAAATACCCTATTAGCGATTGATACCTCCCGGGGATTTTTGCTGCAAATTGACCCCAAAACCGATAATGCTACGGTTGTTAATCCTGATTTAACTTTAGCTTTTAGAGATGTGACGGGTTTGGCAATTTGGCAGGATAATCTTTGGTTTACTCGCGGCAATGAAGTCTATTTTTGCCCGGGGGTTGTTCAAGGTAATTCTATTATTAATCTTGAACCTCAATTGTTTATACTGTTACCCGATGTAGCTACTGGAATTGCGGTTTATGAATCGACTCTTTATTTTGCTTGCGATCGCATTGCTTCTATCCTAGTTTATAGTCAAAATACCAAACGAGAAATTACCCGCTTTTCCGCCCCAGGGATTGGACTAGAAAACCTCACGATTAGAAATGAGGAATTATGGGTTTGCGATCGAGAAGAACAGACGGTTTATTGTTTGGAAAAAGCCACAGGAGAAACTCGATTTAGTGTGTTAACTCCCTTTGAATCTCCTACTGGTTTAACCTTTTATACTAACCCAGAAACCCAAGAAGAAGTTCTCTATGTAGCCTATGCTGGCAGTGAACTTTATATCCGAGATAATCCCAGTTCTCATGAACAATTTGAATTAGCAAAACGCGATCGCACCTTTATTCATCCCCTCTCTTTTCATTTTAATCCCCAGGAAAACTACGCCACATCTAATGGCTATTTGATTGAAATGTCCTATGTGGAGGAATTAGAACCTTTAGATGCGGTTCATATCGAAAATTTAGAATGGCGAATTGCCCTACCTTCTAATACAAATCGTCAGAAAGTTTTAGAGGTTTCGGCGATTGGAATTCCTTTTCGAGAAGAAGTTGAAGATGGGGAAAAAGTCGCGGTATTTCAATTTAATCCTTTGACTTCGACGGAACGTTTGATTTTTGGTTGGAAAGCATTATTAGAAGTTCGGAGTATTAAATATCAAATTCATCCCCGTCAAGTGGAAAATTTACCTAAACTTTCCTCGGATTTCCCCCAAAAATATTTTGTAGATGATGATCATTTAGCAATGGATACTGCTATTGTTCAAGCAGCGGCAAAAACAGCAATTCGCAATGAAACAAATTTCCTCCGAAAACTTTTAAGTATTCGTAATTATGTCTATGATCAGTTATCCTATAGTCTGACTTCTAAGATTGAAAATCCTGATGTAGTTTTGCAGCGAGGTATAGGTTCCTGTGGGGAATATGTCGGGGTTTTATTAGCTTTAGCCCGATTAAATGGCATCGCTTGTCGGACTATTGGACGTTATAAATGTCCCCAATTTGCTGACCGTCGAGGAGTGCCTTTACAACCGGAATATAATCATGTTTGGTTAGAATTTTATATTCCGGGTTTTGGTTGGGTTCCGATGGAATCTAACCCCGATGATATTCAAGAAGGTGGGCCCTATCCCCTACGATTTTTTATGGGATTAGCTTGGTATCATATTGAAATTGGCAAGGGTATTCGTTTTCAACGATTGACCAGTGAAGGGGTTGATGTTGACCGCGAAAAAGTCTCTCTGGGAACCTTAGCAATTAATCATGTTCGGTTTACCATTTTAGATGAGTTACCTGCGGTGTAAACTACTGTTACCCAGTTTCACAGATTAATACTTTTGCCAGATTGTTGTAGGGTGAATCAAATCATGATTCTCTCTACAAATTGAATTAAAATAGATAAAAACTGCACTGTTTCAATTAACCTATGGAAGTTTTACAAGAGTTAACCCTGGTTGAGATTTTGGTATTGGTGGCTTTCTCAATGTTGATAATTTTTACCGGAGGTGTCATTTATTTAACGGTGGCTGAATGGCGCGATCGCCGACGTCGAGAAGATGAAAAACGTCAACGGTAATAATGCGTAATAGGTAATAAATAATGGGTAATGGGTAAAATTTGTAGGGGCAGGTTCATCGCTCAATTATGTCACCCACCGATAACCTTAATAAACCCGCCCCCACCGATAAATTATGTCACCTACCGATAATCTGAATAAACCCGCCCGACCCAACCGATAACTGCGATTATTAATTACCTATTTTACTGTGATAGCTAACTGCAACCCCAATTCATTTAGTAGGGTTATCAAAGCATAAATTTCCTCACCTCCACCCTCAGACAACATCAAATCCAGTTTCTCATAAATAAGCTTAGCTTCCACTGATAACTTATTCATCTGTAAATAGGCATCCACCACATCTTTAAATCCTGCTATTTGGATCGATCGGCAAACCGCAGCAAAATATTCGTATCCACGTTCCTACTTGTCCTTTAGATAATTTAATGAGGCGCGATCGCTTCCAACCTATGTTCAAGCAAACAGAAGGTTTTCTGCTATATTTTTAGGTTTGGGGAGAGATTTACCATCTATCTGATATTCTTCAACTAAAAGCTCTAACACCTCTACTGCATTCTTCAAAGCTTCCTCGTAGGTATCTCCGTGAGTGTGGAACTGCTGGGATGGAAAATCAGGTAAATGCACGCTTGTAGCAGTTATCTTCATCAGACCATTGAATAACAATTATATAAGGTAATTTCATAATTAATTCCGAGTCCTCTTCTTTAATGGCTTTCAATATTCCGAGTTTTCGGTGTTTTTAACTGTTTTATATCGAATATAATAAAGATTTATAGTTGACAAATTGAGTTTTTAAGATTAATAAATCTTTTCTAATTGTCTAAAATCCCGTTCCACTTCTGCCCATAATGCCCGATTATGGGGGTCGGTTTTTAAGGCTTTTTTTAAATAATTTCTCGCTTTATCAACCTGCTTTTCCGTAATTAATTGTCGTCCCCAACGTTGATAGGAAATCGCTTGCCATTGCTTAATTTCAGGATCATGGGGAATGCGTTGGGCTAACCCTTCAATTAATGCGATCGCCCTGGGAAAACGCTTATATTTTAACAGTTGTTGTAACTCTAAATAGGAATTTTCCTTAATTTTTTGTTCTTCTTTCGTTAATTCAGGATTAAATTGAATCGGCGGACTTTTGGGCGTAATTTTAACTTTTGTAGGTTGATATTGGGGAACTTTAGATCTCGATGTAACGGTTTTTTTTGAAGCCGTAACGGGTTCTAATTCCGCTTCCGGTTTAGCAATAGTCAATAAAAATTTATAGGCTTCTGTAATCGCCATAAACTTATCTCTAGCGACTTCATTTCCAGGATTGACGTCAGGATGATATTGTCTGGCAAGCTGCCGATAAGAGGTTTTCACCGCCTCTAAACTCGCCCCTAATCTTAACCCTAATTGTCGGTAATAGTCTGTTGTATCCATCACTAATTGTATCAGTGACTTAAGTTAATAATATGGGAAGTAAATTTCACAAATAGAAAAGCAAATAGAGGATAAATGGATGGGAAAAACCCATCCAATATTATAGTGAATTGTTAACCCTTAACCTGCGGTTAAAGCCACGGTCGCCCGTTCTTCAATCACTTGGTCAATTAAACCATAATCCTTGGCTTCCTGGGCAGATAAGAAATAATCCCGATCCGTATCTTTCTGAATTTTCTCCAAAGTTTGCCCGGTACGAGTGACTAAAATGTCATTCAATAAACTGCGGATTCTCAAAATTTCTCTGGCTTCAATTTCGATATCCGTTGCCTGACCCCTTGCCCCGCCTAATGGTTGGTGAATCATAATTCTGGCATGGGGTAAAGCTAACCGTTTTCCGGGGGTTCCTGCGGCTAATAGAAAAGCTCCCATGGAAGCCGCTAAACCCACACAAATCGTCACCACATCGGCTTTAATATATTGCATGGTATCGTAAATTGCCATACCTGCTGTTACCGATCCCCCCGGAGAATTGATATACAAATAAATTGGCTTATTAGAATCTTCCGCATCCAAATATAGCATTTGTGCCACAATCCGATTGGCTAAACTATCGGTGACTTCTTGACCCAAAAATAAAATGCGTTCTACACCTAAACGGGTATAAATATCAATCCATCTTTCGTATTGACTACCTGGAAGACGATAAGGAACACTTGGAACTCCAATCGGCATAGCTTTTACCTTTTTAACTTCAATTAATTTTAAACCGTTGCCACCAATGCGGGAAGTTCTTTTCGACTTTTTAACACCTTATCAATTAAGCCATATTCCTTGGCTGCTTCTGGCGTTAAATAGAACATCCGATCGGTATCTTTAGAAATTTTTTCTACCGATTGTCCGGTATTTTTTGCTAAAATTTCTAACATAGTTCTCTTATTATCGAGAACTTCTTTTGCTCGAATTTGGATATCCGTTGCTTGACCTCTTGCCCCACTTTTGGTTTGATTTAAAACAATGGTTGCATTCGGTAAACTCGCCCGGAAACCTTTAGTCCCCGCGGCTAAAATCATGGCTGCGGTTCCCATGGCTTGACCGATACAAATAGTATGAACCGGAGGCTTAATATAGCCCAAAGTATCGCAAATGGCAAAAGCTTCAGTCTCAAACCCAATTGCATCCCCTCCATACCAGGAAGTTCCCGTGGAGTTGATGTAGAAATAGATAGGTTTATCAGGATCGTCGAACTGTAAGTAAAGCAGTTGAGCGATAATCAGTTCAGTAACATCAATCCCCACTTGGCGTTTGATGTCATCGGACGAATACAGGGGAAGTCCCAGATAGACAATCCTTTCCTTCAACAGAAGGGATTCCAAATCTGGCGGGGGAGTCCGAATCGGGCTATCGGTGTAAGAATATGCCGATTGCACAGCTTGAATGGGTTCTCTCATCAGGAATTCTCAACCTTAAACTTATAAAAATAGTAGCGCAACTTCAGGTAATCATAATGAAACTCAGTTTACAAGCAATTCTTAGTGATCCCAACTTTGATCTGTCCGTTGGCAACAGTCAACGTCAGTTGGCGATCTCCATTTCGGCTTTTCCCTCTCAAAGTGATGCCGATGTCCCTTTGAATTTGTGCCTAATTTTAGATCATAGCGGTTCTATGAGTGGAAAACCCCTAGAAACCGTGAAACAGGCGGCAATTGAGTTAGTGGATCGATTAAAACCTGGCGATCGCATTTCTATTATAACCTTTGATCATCGCGCTAAAGTTTTAATTCCGAATCAAGATATTACGGATTTGGAAAATATTAAACGGAAAATCAACGCTTTAAAAACCTCCGGGGGGACGGCCATTGATGAAGGGCTAAAATTAGGAATTGAGGAATTAGGAAAAGGCAAACAGGAACGAATTTCCCAAGGTTTTTTATTAACCGATGGTGAAAACGAACATGGAGACAATGATCGCTGTTTAAAATTAGCCAAACTCGCCGCTAGTTATAACTTAACTATTAATACTTTGGGGTTTGGTGAAGATTGGAACTCCGATGTTTTAGAAAAAATTGCCGATGCTGCCGGGGGAACTTTAGCCTATATTGAACATCCCGAACAAGCGTTGGATCAATTCAGCCGTTTGTTCAATAAAATGCAGTCGGTGGGCTTAACTAATTCCTATTTATTATTGGATTTAATGCCTAATGTTCGGTTAGCCGAACTCAAACCCATCGCCCAAGTTGCCCCCGATACGATTGAATTACCAATCCAAAAAGAAGGAGATAAATGGATTGTCCGTTTAGGGGATGTGATGAAAGATATGGATCGGGTGGTCTTAGCCAATTTATATTTTGACAAATTTCCCCCAGGAAAACAAGCGATCGCCCATGTTCAAGTCCGCTATGATGATCCTTCCTTAGATTTAAAAAATTTATATTCTGATTTGGTGATGGTGGAAGGTAATTTTGTCAGTGATTATCAACCCAAAATGGATGGGTTTGTGCAACAACAAATTTTAACCTTAGCCAAATATCGTCAAACTCAAATTGCCGAAACCAAACTGCAACAAGGCGACCGGGCGGGGGCAGCAACTATGTTACAAACTGCGGCTAAAACTGCTTTACAAATGGGGGATAAAAACGCAGCAACGGTGTTACAAACCAGCGCTACTCGCTTACAATCGGGAGAAGAATTATCCGAAAGTGATAAGAAGAAAACCCGAATTGTGTCTAAAACCGTGTTGAAATAAGAGGCAAAAAACAACTGGGAAATCCAATCCTTAAAATTAGGGGTTTGGGATAATCCGGGTTTCCCCTGGATATTAAAGAGTGTAAAGGCAAACTTTCCAATTTTCTAACTGTCTATTTTCTCACCAACAGACACAACCTCTAAAACCCTGATTTTGCTTGATTTAATCAGGGTTTTCTCTTGGAATAGACCCCCCAATTTTATATCAACCTTGTAGAACTTAGAATAGTAGCACTCACTAACCACTAAAGCTATTCAATCCCCGGGTAGAGTGAAATCAAAGCATTAGGAAAATGTATGATTTCCAATCAAGTTCGTAGCTGTTTAATTGCCACAATTGTTCCTTTTATGATTAGTTTGTTCATGCCGATGTCGGGAAATGCCCAAACCACCAGTAGTAACGGCAATACTGATATATTTGTCCTTAAAACTCAAGATGCCAGCCATAATATGTTTCATGCTCCTGTGATTTCTAATTTTGATTGGTTCAATGATGGTGATAAAATTGGCTTAACCGATGGCATCAATGAAATAGATTTAGACTATACGAAATTAATTGATTTTGATGGGGATGGACGGACTGATGATGCAGTTATTAAAATCAAATCTACCCAAGAAATTTTAGGCGTTGTCTTGAATGCCGATGACTTTGTTTTAAAAGGAGAATTTGTTTCTATTCCTTCGGTTTTGACTCAACCCATTGCTTGTTTACCTAAAACCAATACAGTCACCTGTCAAGTTCCTGCTTTCAACCCAATAATTCTGCAATCTTCATCGAGTATAACCTCCTCAAAAAGTCCTGAATTAAAAGGAGAAATCAATTCTAAAAATTAAACCGCGCAAAATATTGACCTCTGGGCATCTATCCAAAATCATCAGATCAAATTAACAGTAATTTGTTAAACTATAATAGCTCTTTAAACTTGAGATTTTATTCCGATGAAACGTTTTGATGTTGTGATTATTGGTGCGGGGCCAGCCGGAGGTCAATGTGCAAGAAAACTTACCCAAGCGGGTCAGCAAGTGTTATTAGTTGAACAACATGAAACTTTCTCTAAAAATGATTTTTCCAGTGCCGCCACACCTTTAGAAACCTTGGAAAAATTTAATTTACCTGAAACTGTTGTTGGAAGTTTTTGGCAAAATCTAGTGATTATTACCACAAATGTTAATCAAAAATGGCAGTCTCCAACACCTTTGGGGGCTGTTTTTGATTTTGCCAAATTACGGGGATTTTTAGCTACAGAAGTTACTAACCAGGGCGGTGAGGTATGGATGGGATATCGCTATATTAAGCATTTTCAAGAGAATCAAAATACAATTGTTGAATTAAAACAACGGTCTACCGGGAAAATTATTTCAGTAGAAACTCAAGTTTTAGTCGATGGGACTGGGCCGACTCGGGCTGTTATGTATGCTAAAAAAGCACCCCAACCTAATTATTTAACCGGGACAGGAATTGAATATTTAATTGAACTTTCAGAAAATGATTATCAAAAATATTCTCAAGATTTAATTTTCTTTTTGGGTCATCGTTGGATGCCCAGGGGCTATTCTTGGATTTTTCCGATGGGAAATAATCGCTTAAAAGTCGGTTCTGCCCAATTAAATCGTTCCCATGAATGGGTAAATCAAACTCAGACTTTACGTTCATATCTGGAATTATTACTAACGGATTATTTAACAGAAATTCCCTGTAAAATTATTAACCATCATGGGGGAATGTTAAAATATTCTAGTGGGTTAGAAGATATTTATTATCAGGATAATATTATTGCCATTGGAGACGCAGTTTCTATGGTTAATATGTTGGGTGGGGAGGGTATTCGTCACGGAATGGAAAATGCTAATATTGCGGCGGGATATATTCAGGATTATCTATCGGGAAAAATAACTAATTTTGCCGAATATCGTCAAGAAATTAAACAAACCTATACTCAAACTTGGAACTGGTCAGAACAAATGGGTTTGAGTAAATATTTACAATATAGTGACCAGTCTATTGATAAAGGAGTTTATTATCTCAAGGATTTATCTTTAGAAGATATGATGGCTATTTTATTTGACTATGATTTTAAACGATTATATAAAGCTGGGTTCAAATATTTGCGCTATAAAATTAGTGGGATTTGGACAAGATTAAAACTTAAACTCAATTTAATCTAATTTTGTCTAGGATTATTATAATAGATGAGGATCACCCGATAGGTTGATGGGAGGACAAGCAACTATGACCCATGCAACGACTGAAAAAATCATGTCCTTGCAGGAGTTTCTCAATTATGCTCAAGATACCGATACTGGTTATGAGCTAGAGGATGGGAGACTTCTTAGACTTATAATTGAATAACTGGCAACAATATTCTACTATCAATTTTAACTCTAAAAATGACCTCAACTTTAACTCAAGTTTATCCGATTATTTGGGAAAGTGATCGCGCTTCCCTCATCGACCAAACCCGTCTCCCCGATGAATATACCCGCATAGAAATTACCACCTATCAACAAATGGCAGAAGCCATTAAAACCATGATTGTTCGGGGCGCTCCCGCCATTGGAATTGCCGCAGCCTATGGCTTATATTTGGGGGCGAGGGAGATTCAAACTTCAGACCGTCAGGAATTTTTGAACCAACTAGAACCCATTGCCCAAGTCCTGCGGGCAACCCGTCCCACGGCGGTTAATTTGTTTTGGGCGATTGATCAAATGTTGCAAACAGCAACCGAAACCCCCGGCACAATTGAGGAGATTAAAACCGCCCTATTACACAAAGCCAATACGATTCGGGAAGACGATATTAAAACCTGTTTTGCCATCGGAGAAGCGGGGTTAATTGTATTACCTAAAATACCCGAAAAACTGAATATTCTCACCCATTGTAACACAGGTTCCTTAGCAACCGGAGGTTATGGAACCGCCTTGGGAGTTATTCGTTCCGCTTGGAATTCAGGACGGTTAAATCGAGTTTATGCCGACGAAACTCGCCCCCGGTTACAAGGAGCTAAATTAACCACTTGGGAGTGCGTACAAGATCAAATTCCAGTAACATTAATTTCCGATAATATGGCAGCCCATTGTATGAAACAGGGGTTAATTCATGCGGTAATTGTTGGAGCAGATCGAATTACAGCTAATGGCGATGCGGCGAATAAAATTGGAACCTATAGTTTAGCAATTGTGGCTAAAGCTCACAAGGTTCCTTTTTTCGTGGCTGCACCCTTATCAACGGTGGATTTTAAATTAGCAACCGGGGATGAAATTCCGATTGAAGAACGAGATCCGACAGAACTTTATCAGGTGGGAACTACTCGAATTTGTCCCGAAGGAGTGGAATTTTTTAATCCGGCTTTTGATGTGACTCCGGCGGAATTAATTACCGCTATTATTACGGAAAAAGGGGCGGTTATTCCTGGGGAATTAAAACAATTTTCTGTGATTTAATAAACCACAAAGACACTAAAAAATGAAGACTGAAATTCAGCTTGAAAGTCTCTCATTATGACTGTTTCATTCACCAAAAATTAGGTACAAAAAAGCTAAAGATCATTGATATTTTCAGCTATCATTCTTTGAGTGATTGTCGGAGAATGATAGCGATTAATTCTGAGAAGATTAAGAACTATAGCAATCCTAACCCTTAATCTTCTGTTTAATATAGTGTTGAAAAATTGGATTTAATAGAAATAGCGATCGCCCTTCTGCTTCGACTTTTTCAATTAAATTATGTCGAATTAATGATTGTATCGCTTGCCAGAATTGAGGTTTTGATAATTCAATATTAGCAGGTTTTTGGGAAATATTAACGGGTTGATCTTGAGTGGCTAACCAATGAATTGTCGTTTTCTCTGATTCTGATAAACGCTCTAGGTGAGATTCTAAATTGGGTTCTAAGTCCCCTAAATAGACATCATTTTGATCGGTTAAAAATTATAACCCTAGTAATTTAGCTTTCAAAGCTGAAAATTCTTCATCAGTAAGAACTCCTTCCTTGTGTAACTTTGCAAACTTAGCTAGTTCATCTGCTACTGAGGGTTTTCCTGAAGTATTAGCTAGTTGTTGCTTTATTTCTCTCATTCGTTTTTCTACAAGCTCTTTAAACGCTCTGAAGTTTTCATTACACTCTTTTCCTCCAAAAGTAATTACATTTTCTTGTTGATGCTTCATCTCATTAGGCTTTGGAAAGTATCCAGGATATACAAATTCAATAGTTCCATCAAGAATGCCACTTGCTTTAAAGTTGATAACTGTTATATTTTCCACTGGAATCTTTACAACGTTAGCATCTTGGTCAAAAAAGTTAAAAAATTTGCCAATAGCACCCTGACTGATAACTACATAATCATCAATTAAAGCGACCTCTCCACCAATGGTATTTTTAGCATACGGATAGTCTTTTTCTGCTGTTTGCTCTTTCTTGGGTATAACTTTTTCTGCTAATTTTCGCAGATTTTTGCTAAGTTCTGGATCGAAACCATTCATGCTTATCTCGAAGTCATTAAAGTTACTGCACAAAGAGATATTTTGCTGAGCAATTCGTTCCAAAGATTTTATTTCATAAGCGACTTGATTTTTTATAGCCAAAAAATCTTTCTTGGCACTTTCAGCCGAACATTGCAACTGATATAGCCTTCTTACTTCGCTGATAAGATTTTTTAAATAGATTAGATTCAAATTTTCGCTTTGCTCGTCATTAACTATTATTAACTTAGCTAAATTTATGTAATTTTCCTCAAGTTCTTTTTTATAAGTGTCTACCATATCAAATAAGCTCCCTACCGAGCTCTTTATTTGGCTCCACAACCCTTCCTTTGATACCTCTTGACGTTTTAATCGCACATCTTCAGCCTCTGCTAATTTTGCTTTAGTTTTAGATATTTCTTCTACAGTAATTACAATTTCAGGATGGGATGATATTAAATATGCTCTCTCGTAATCGCCAAAAGAGGTTCTTCCGAAATTTTCTAACTCTGATGCCATTCCTTTGAATTTCTCTTGGACTTCGGTTAAAGTATTGTTCGCCGTTAATATCTCCTCCTCTGCTTTAATTTCTTTTGTTCGTAACATAGCTATCTGCTCTTTAATTTGCTGCATAGCATCTAAAAAACTTATATTTTCTCCGACCAGCAAATTATCTAACAACAGTTTTTCTGAGTGTTCTTCTTCATAAACTTCTATAGTCACTATTGCTCCGGCATTTTTTAATTTCAATTCCAATTTCTCCGCTTCTTCTGCTGTAGCAGTTTTTACTATAGATATAGGAGCAGATTCTACGGTATCTTTTGCTTCTTTCAATCCTAAACCGCTTATCTCGCGAACAGCCTTCAAGATAGAGATTTTACTATCGCTAGGGACTTTCACAAGAATGACATTCCAATTCTGAGACATAAACCTATTAAATGTATTATACTTAAAGATCTAATATTACACTATTTCTAGGCATAAAAACTGTATCATAAAATACCATCACAAAAATAGTCAAACTGTAATTATCTCTTTGGATCGTAACCAAAAGTACATACTGGATAAATTTTTTGTACTTGGAGGTCCCTTTTCCATTGGGCAATAACCTTGTCTAAAGCTGAACGCTCTAATTTGTCATACTCGTCGATTTTGTTTAATACCACAAAGACCCGATCGCAGTATTTTTTAAGTTCATCTACGTAGGTTTTTTGGGTTGCATCTGAAGAACCACATACAACCAGAATACCAACATCAATATGGCTGAGAAATGCCTGAGTAATCTTACTATTTTCTTGGCGTACATCCTCCAGCCCTGGTGAGTCCACAATGTAAATTCTTTCACTTAGCGGTATAAATTGAAGTTTTTTTGTTATACCAGACTCAGCCCCTACTTTGGCTACTGGGTTATGGCGATTGCGTCGCAAGAACGCATTAATCAGCGAACTTTTTCCACTGCTAACTTTTCCAATAACAGCAATATTAAGAGTTTTGGAAAAATCTTTAGCTTTTTCTGCTATTTCGTATTCAACTTTTCTATAAAACTCGATATCATCTGGACTCCTAGGTAGTGTGCTAGACATAAGTAACCTTTATTTTTAGAACAGTTTCGCTCGTTTCAATATTCTACCATCTTTCCCTCGTTCCCAGGCTCCAGCCTGGGAATGTCTGATCAGAGGCTCTGCCTCTAGTTTTAGGTGGCAGAGCCACCCGAATATCATTTCTAGGTAGAACCTAGAAACGAGAAAATACTAATCCTAGAGCGATCGCTTTTATTGATATAAAAGAAGCGATCGCTATTATTATAAATAAATTTATATCGCTTCCTGGTTCTAGTTGGAACTGCTATGATCAGATAAAAAACGTCAACCTCCCCAAAAACAATGACTACAGTAACATTAGAGTTACCTGAAGAAATTTTTTCAGCCCGTCGCCTTCCCCCTGATGATTTTGTTCAGGATATGCGCCTAGCTGCTGCTATCTATTGGTATCAAAAAGCTGAAATTTCTCAGGAAAAAGCCGCCCAAATTGCGGGTTTAAACCGCAGAGACTTCTTAGATGCTCTAGCGCGTGAGCAAGTTGATGTGTTTGTAATTGACTTTAATGACCTACAACGGGAGCTTGAGCGTGGCTGATTCTTTGGATAATAAAGTCATCCCTCCTGCCATCAATACCTCTCCTCTAATATTCTTAACAAAGGGTGGGGTTTTGGAATTATTGCAGATTATCAGTCAAGAAATTATCGTACCTGCTGCTGTAGCAACAGAGATTCAGACCTATGGAGAAATGGATGTAACCGCTATAGCACTGGTTCAGAAAAACTGGCTAGTTGTTGTGGAAACTCCGCCAGTACCAACTGTGATTCAGAGTTGGGATTTAGGTGCAGGTGAATCCGCCGTACTAACTTGGGGTTATGTCCATCCTGGCACAGAGGTAATCCTCGATGATCTAGCAGCCCGCCACTGTGCAGCAGCATTGGGGATTCCGGTTCGGGGAACACTAGGTTTAGTTCTCAATGCTAAACAACAAGGTATCATTCCTACCGCACGCCCGATTTTAGAAAAATTACGCTTATCAGGAATGTATCTGTCTGACCGGGTAATGAATCAAGCACTAGCATTAATAGGAGAATAAGAAGATATTAGTACCGAAGGATTATTACGCGGTGCTGCGGCGCCTCAAAATCAAAGGCAATCCCTAGTGTAATTCCCTTGTCGCTCATTTCAAGATTCTACCTTAAAATACTAATCCTAGAGCGATCGCTTTTATTAATATAAAAGAAGCGATCGCACCCAAAATTATAATCAAATTCCTCCTCACTCACGATCGCAAAATATCATCCACAAGAACCGTACCACCATCACAGAAGTCTATACTGAGATGATAATCTTCAAGTAGTGCAGTCCCGATGAGCGGACGATGACCCATTCCTAGCACTGCAACATCTTTTTCTACACCATCCCACAAAATAGTTGCCAAATAAACGTTAGTTGCCACATTAGAATTATCGGCTAAATTTGCATTAATTTCACCAATGTAAGGCAACCCAAGTTTGGCGATCGCAGAAGATGGCAAGGTCAAGAAGCCTTCAAAACCTGTATCAACAACACACTCAATTTCTATATCTAAATTTTCTGGCAGACGCAAAGTTAAACTAATTCTAGCTTGTCGCCCAACTACATTTCCTTGTATCATTCTGCCGTCCTGACCAATGTACCACCAACGGCATAAACCGCATTAAAACCAATCCGTTCCGCCCAAATTATTGCATTAGCCTGTTTAGCCTGTAATTTGCGACTCGTTACTACCAAGTCTTCACCAATTTCATATTCACCCGTCTCCACATTAATTGAAACAATCTTGCCAATATTCTCCGGTGTTTCTACTTGAGCGCGGATAACATTCTCATAAAGTTCTTTACCCCGTGTTTTATCAAAGACTTGTTCGGCCGGAATGCCAGTAACTTCACCACTATCCATTTCGCGATCGCGTCTTTGGGCTTCCTCACTCCAGCTAGATACAACTTCTGCATCGTTTTCCCTACTTTGTCCCAAGTGTTTTAGAAGTCGCGAGAGCAATATTACTTGAGCATCCCTTGGCAATGCCATAACTTGAGCTTCCAGATTTTCAATAGTCATAGTATTTAAGGATTTTATCATAGATCAATTCTATCATACTTGGGAATCAACAACTGCTGATTACTCCATTAACTGCTTTTCTCGTTTCAAGATTCTACCTTAAAATACTAATCCTAGAGCGATCGCATTTATTGATAGAAAAGAAGCGATCGCACTTTTTCAAAAACCTCAACTTCACTTTATGGGATAAAAAGCCGACTTACACCCATATAACTATTAATATTAAGCATAATCTCAATTAGACGCTCAACACAACGTTCTCGATATTCCGAATCATTCAGTAATCTATCAGCGTTTCCAATCGTAATCACAGGTAATGAATTAGGGGTATTTTCTTCGCGCATTACTTGTTCTAAAGAATCCTTGCCTTTCATACTGCGATTAGCTGTGAGCAAAATCATCTGATTTTCTTGAGCCAGTCGCCAAACAACTCTATCATCGCTATCAATAGGCAATTCCATTTGTGCAAAGGTAACAAAACGCATGGGAATGATATCAAGCCAACCTTGATTAGCAATAGAGCCAAAGAAAATCATGGCGTGTCCGTTGAGATTATGATCTATCAAAAAAATCATGCTCTAGCCTCACGTTTTGCCTTAGCTGCTCGCAGTTTTTCCCATGCAGCTTCGGTTCCAGGTTGGGGAGGTTGCACCGCAATTCTAGCAATCAGATCACGATTTTTTTCTTCATAATATAGTCGCAGTTCTTCAGCTTCCTTGAGAACAATTTGATACTCAGCTTCAACATCAGCGCGATTTGCTTCAATATAAGCTAAAGCCGCGTTAATTTGTGCCTCCGTCAAATCAAATAATCCCCTGATAAATTTAGGTGGATATTGAGCCGTTACATAGTCCATAATATCGTAGATAGTGATGCGTGTACCTGCGATTGTTAATCCTCTTTCTGTACGAATAATAGCTGTTTGTTCGTTAGATAAGGTTGTCATACTTATAGTCTCCTAGAAGTTATTTATATTTTAACTCACCGCGACTCCAACATTTCCTCAACTGTCAAGCCAATATCAATTGCAATTTTTCTTCTAGGATACGATAAAATAGAGAGTAAGAAAACTTGGGCAAAATCACCCGACGAACAAAACTTCTAACGTTTGAACCAGCTTCAGGATATAGCATGAGGAAGTTTACTGTCTCTTTGACTTCTCCTAAAAACTCTACCCAAGCCCAGGTTTTTGTTCCTCGTAATAAGCGGTGGAATCAATTAAAAATAATAAAAGTAGTAAGCCCTTTAGGGCTTTCTCCATCAAACTAATCCCAAATCGGGCAAACTATCAACAATTTTAACGGTTTCTAAACTAACGGTGATCACTTGACCAATTAACCTAACAATATATTGTTCATCATCTAAACGGTTAGGATCATTGACAATTCCACTACGTTTATCGGTTTTAATTTGATATTGATCAATCACCCAATCTAATGCGGAACGATTTCCTAAACGATATTGAAAGACTTCAGGAGGAATACCACTCAAGGTGAGAAATTCATTATAAATAATTTGGGTTTTGTCTTTACTAAGTTTCATTTTTTCCACTCGCCAATCTAAAGGAACTTGATCATTTTCAATAAATTTAAGCGGATATTCGGGTTTTTCTTCATAGTTAAGATGCAGGTCTGCTAATTGTTGTCCCGCATCAGCAAAACCGCGAAAATCTGGCGCGTAGGGAATGCGAGGAAGTTCTCGTTTTAGGTTGGCGGCGTAGCGTTCTCGATAGGTGGGATGATGCAATAATCCATAGGTATAATAGAAGATATCCCATTTTGTAATAGTCGGATATTGGTAATAGTTTCGGAATTGTTCAAGTGACCAGTCGGTAATATTTTCTTTTCGGTTTGTTCCGTCTTCGTCGTAGGTGTAGAAGGGGAAACATTGAGAACCACCTTGAGTCATTTGGTCTGCTATAACCTTCACTATTAAAACGAACATAGGAATTTCACTTCCAACTTTTAACCAGATTAATCGGTTTTCTTGTTCTACTTGTTGGATGGGTACTATGTAAGTAAATAAACCACGACGATGATTAAAAATTTCGTCAAAATATAAAAGTTGTACACAAAATGGACGATACATAGACAATCTAATCTTATCATCGTTAAAGTCTGCTGTAATCCCAGAATTTAAACACTCTTTTAAACGACTACTCCATTTAATTTTAGTGTCATCGTAAATAACAAATGAATCTACTGTATCTTTAGGCGTTCTTTGGGTTTTCCATTGATAAACCTGATGATTATAATTTTGTAGCGTTAATTTCATATTTTCAATTAATAAATTTTTATTGAAGTTATAAACCCACACATCTCGATTTGTTTGAACACCCATACTATAATTTTTAAAAATTGCTGATTCATTAGTTGATTTATCTTTAGTTTCTTTATTTCCTATTGGGATAAAACTTTCAAAATCATCTTGCAATCCTTCTGTTAACCAAGTATATTTTTGATCAGGATCAATCAGTGACCATTCAATATTACTATAACTTTGCGACTGATCTAAATATCCTAATTTTTCTTCCTTTCTCCAAAATTCACCAACACCAGCATAATAAATTTTTGTATCCTTAGACTGATTGGATCTATTTTTTCTAATAAAAATATTAATACTGACTCCGACTTTAATATCAAAAACATTATGAATACTTTTTGAAGGATCTGTATTTTTTCTGATATTACCACCTAAATCAATAAGATAAATTAAATCAAAATCTTTCTCTAAATGTTGTCTCATACCATCAAAAGCAAGAGCATTAATAAAACTATTATTCGTCACTAAAGCAATAATCCCCTCATCTCCTATCCTATTAGATGCCCAGCGAATTGCTTTAACATAAGGATCAGAAAGGGAATTTTTATTGGTTGCTTTTGAATCTTTAGCATAGGTTTCTCGAATTTGTTGATCGACTTCTTCGTATTTTCTATTTTTATTATTATCATTTTCATTAACCTGCCAAGCATTATAAGGAGGATTTCCAATAATTACAAAAATCGGTGAACTTCTTTGACGGTGAACCCTGGCGGTATTTTCAGGCGTAAATAAAGATAACTGTTGAACCTGTTGGTCAGAAAAAGTATCCACTAAACAAATACCTTCAAAAGCTTTATAACCTCCCGTTGCTTCAAAATATTGATGCTCAATATTCATCGAAGCAATATAATAAGGCAATAACATCACCTCATTGCAGTGTAATTCCTGCTCATATTTATAGGGAAGGGCAGTTTTTCTAATTTCCTGCATCACCCGTAAAATAAAATTACCCGTCCCCACAAATGGGTCAAGAATATGCACTCCTTTGTCATTTAAGGACTTCCCAAACTCTTTTTGTAAGATATCCTCAACACTTTTTACCATAAAATTAACAATGGGTTGCGGTGTGTAAACAATTCCGTGAGTATCCGCAACTTTAACCGCAAACCCTTGAAAGAATTTCTCATAAACCGTATTCAGAAAATGCTGTTTATCGCTAAATTCATCAATAGTTTGAGCCGCATCTTCCAAAGCGCGGTAAAAATAATCAACTTCCCCTAAAAAATGATCTCGACTAAAAGATTTAGAAGTTAATGCTTGAATTACCTTTTCAATTTCCACCGCAATAATATTGCGACGGGTGAAATCAGGATTATTAAAAATTTGTCTAAAAATTCGTTCTGTTAGCAAATGTTGAATTAACATTTCTTCCACCGCAGCTTCAGAAAGATTCGGGTTAATTGCTTGACGGCAAATTTCCGTAAATTCACTAAAAGATTGAATGAATTTCGGGTTAATTTTGCGTTGGGTTTCAATTAAATCAATCAGTTTACCCGATAAATCTTTAACCCGTCCGCCAAATTCTGCCGCCGCTATTTCCCATTGGGCAATTTCCGGGGTGCGATATTCAAAAAATAACTTTAACGTCTCAACTAAAATCTGCGGTTTTGTGATATCTTGATCACAGATTTGTTTTCCTCCTTGCCATAAAATTACTCGTTCAGGAGATTGAAAAATAATATTTTCTTTAGGATAACCTAACGCAAACTTTTGTTTAACTTCGCGCTCTAATTTATCGTGACCATCTTTCGCTTCCCAAACGCCATATCTAATACTTCCATCCCGAACTAAAGCACCATCAACCCGAATACTTTTACCGTTGGGTAATTTAATTTGTTTTTCAGGAATCAAGGTTAACTCAAATTGCGGACAACAGGCTTTTAACAGGTCTGCAAAGGCGTCTTTAACCGCTAATTCGTGGGAAACTCCCAATTTTGCAAACTGTTGTAAAGCGTCATAATAAGCTCTAATGGGTTTATGGGTGGGTTTCAGGTTTAGCGTCGCCATAGGAAACAATCTTTCAGATTTTCTCTGTTAATTATGTCATATTAAACTCAATAAAATGTTTAATTTAATAAAAGTTATTTTATTGAGTAAGAGTGCGCTCAAGCGCAACAACGGGGGTTAGGAGAGAATTTCTAAATTGAAACCTTTTCCAATTTGAGTAAGTTGATTTTTTTTAGAGTCATAACTCCAGACTTTCATTTGATTATTTCCTTGGGGTAAAATTGCTGTTGGAACTCGAATTATCCAGCCGGATTTTTCATATTTAGGATTAGATAAAACTTGGACTACATCGGGTCTAGGAATATTAACTTGACCAACAGTAATCAGTTGATTTTTTTTCCCTAAACTTAAATAAACTGCATCCGCAGGTTGGGAAGATTCAGGAAGAATTGACCAACCACCAATGGATAAATTATCACGTTGATGAATAGGTTGGGTAGGAAGGGATTCTATATTACCATTTAAAGATTGAGTTTTAGTTAATTTTAATGGTTGATTATTACGTTTCCAAAACCAATGGGATTGAACGGTTTTATAGGGTCGATAGGTGGTTAAAACATTCTGATAAATTAAAGAAGCGGATTCGGATTTTAAAATCTCATCCCAAGGATTTTGATACCACATTTCATTAGTTAATAATAGGATATCGGGTTTAGTTTCATTAAGTTCTTGAATAACTTCCTGTTGAGCAACGGTAGGTTTAGCATAGAGAACATAACTATATTTAGAACAGGATGGTTTATCAAATAAATAATACCATAATCCCTCGGAAGTTAAGGTAAAAAAGCAAGATTGTTGCTCAATTTCGGGTTTCAGGGTATTCCATGCTTCTAAATAATCTGGTTTTAAGAGTTCTTGATTAGGAGTTGATAAAGCGTCAGGGAGTTGAGTTATTTTTTCCATCCCTCTAACTAAATTAAAACCGGGTTCTGATAAAATAATTACAATCAAGAGAAGAACGGTTAAACTTTGTTGAATTGGAGTTATATTAAGTTGGGATAATTGCGGTTCTATTTCATGTTTATATACCAGATAAATTAGGTAAATAACTAAAAATGTGGTAATTAATGCGCCATGATAGGCGTGTCCGATATCACTTCTATCAAGGGTAATTCTCATGTAAACGGATGCAGGAATTAAGAGTAAAATAATTAAAGTATTTTTTTGAACAAAGGGACGGAGTTTTAATTCTTGATTTTTAAAGTCTAAAATTAGATAAACTAAAACCCCACTTTGAAAAAACATTGATAACCAAAAGGTTTGGGAAGTCGAGCTTAATTCTAAGGGGGGAAGGGGAATAAAAGAAATATAGCGTCCATATTTTCCCCAATATAGAACTTGAGAGATAATGGCATTAATTTGTTCAAAACCCAGGAATATTATACTAATAATAGTAACAGAAATAATACCAATTAACGTTCCTCTAAGCCAAATAATTGTAGTTTTTTTATCAAGAAATAATGATAAAATAGAAGCACAAAGATAAACGGCAATAAAATAAATAGCCCGGTCATAGATATAGAAAAAACTACTGGGAATTGAAGCACCAATTAAAACCGATAACCACTGTGCTTGTTTGGGTTGAGTTTTAGCTATTCTAAAAAAACGTAAGGTTAAAGCTAATTGAATAATGAAACTGGTTCCCCTGCGTCCATCGAATTTATAGAAAATTCCATCAAAAACACAAAAAATAATACAAGAAATTAAGAATATTTTTAATTTATTTTTATTGATTTCTGCCAGATTAATTAATTCCCATAATATCCAAAAATAGCCTACACAGGTAATTACATTTTCTAGGTTTACGAATAACCGAGTTAAAGCAATTCCATGATTTTGAGTAGCGAGATTTTTGGCCAACCAACTGGGAAGAACATCAACACCATATCCATGAATTAAAACCGTATTGATAAACGGTTGTTTAAGTTGTAGAAAGTTAGGTAAAAATCCTAAAAATTCCCCTTCATGGAAAGAATCAATTAAGGTTGAATTAATTCTAAATTGGTTAAAGGGAGTATTAATTAACCAAGTTAGTAATAGAATAGAACTAATTCCTATCCAAATATAACGATGGTTAATAACCCTTAAAATTATTCTTAGGGGTTTTTGATTTAGGTTTAAAACCAGAGTCGCAATTAAGGGGGGAGTTAGGAGTAAAATAATATATTTGAGATAGTCAGTATAGGGACTAATATTCTCAATACTAGCTAAAGAAATGACTCCTTTTGTATTTTCTCCCAAGGGAATTTTAATCGAATTAACGAAGGGAACTAGAATTAACCAAGTGGCTAAAGTAATCGTAAAAATAGCGATTAAATTCACTTTAGCCTGTTGTTTTTGTTCAGACATTTTTAAGAAGGGAACAGGGAACAGGGAAGAAAAGTATTTACCATCTGGTTTGCCACATCAGTATATTTTCTAACTGCAAAGGACGGCTACTATAGTTAAGATTGCAGTTCGGAAACTTGATTATTAGATTGATTTGAGGATGAGAAGGAATATAATTTATGTCCGGTAAAACTAATTGTGGCGACACAAGCCGCACTGACTAAACGGGATAGGGTTGGATGCCATCCTAATTCATTAATTAACAGTTGTAATAACCCTAAATTAGCGAGTAAACTGTTTAAAGCAACGGTCGCAAACACGCCATATTGAACAAACCAGTTTTTCCAATAAATCCCAAATACAAACCGACGACTGAGCCAAAAGTTGGTACTTAATCCGATAAAATAACTAATTCCTAATGCGAAAACATACCATAATTCTGAATGGATGAGAATAGAAAAAATCAGAACATCGACAATAGTAGCCGCGCCACCTGTGAACAAATAGCCACCAAATTCTCGTAAGGTTTTTAAGGTTTGGCGACGTCGGGATAGACGAGTATTTGTGGCGGCGGTTGTGGCGGTTTCTGCACTAGCTTCTTCCACATATTCGCTATCACTATTGACATTCCAGAGGTTATGTTTACCCGGAGTTAAAACGTTCTCCGCCGCAAAAATTCCCATTAATAAACTATGGTCTTGGTTATTATACTTAAATGCACCATAGCGTCCGACTAATTGCAAGTTTTGGAAGGTTTGTAAATAGCCTTGAATTTCCGATAACGCCGCTTGATAATTTCCCGCATAGATAGGATAAGTACGGGGTAAACGAAGAATAAACCCATCGGAAACCGCTTGATTTTTTAATAACCCAATTTTGCGTAAGTCTTTTTCAGCTAATATTCTCAATTCATCCTCTGGACATTGCCATAAATCATCGCCAAAATTACACCAATATTCACAACAGAGGGGAGTTTGTTCGGTATTGGCTAACATTTCTGGCGACCAGTTAGCGAAATTTGTCACTCGTCCAACTTGCACCCTGGGGTCATTAATATATAACCAATTATCAGGGAAAATATTGCCTCCTTCTACAATTAAATAGACTAAAATTGTATTTCTAAATTTCAGAGATTTAGCAGCATCAATAACTTTTTCAGGAGGGGAAGATTGCAATTGTTGAACCAAATGGGTCAGAGGAATAGAGGAAATTAATCCTCCACAAGCCACGGTATTTTCCTTTTTGGTGATGCGGTTTTTTAGGGTAATATGGGTGACTTGAGAATTGTGATGATGAACTTGAATTACTTCTGTATTTAATAAAATTGGTTGTTGATGTTGTTGTAAATAGTCAGCGATTTTTTCATACAGTTGACCCGAACCCAAACGGGGAAATTGAAACTGGTCTATGAGGTTTTTAACTTTCCCATCATTGCCTAAAATAGCGTTTTTAATTGCTTTTGATAAAGATAATCCTTTAATGCGTTGGGCGGCCCAGTCGGGACTAATTTCTGTACAAGGAATACCCCATAATTTCTCGGTGTAACCTTCAAAAAATATCTCTGATAGTCGTTTGCCAAATTTATTTTCTACCCATTCGGCAAAATTATTAGCTTCGGGTTTAGGAAATAATCGGGCGGCTAAATAGGATAGCACAATTCTTAAACTTTCAATTAATCCTAATGCGGATAAAACTTGTTTGGCTTTTAAGGGATAACTAAAATATTTTCCCCCATAATAAATCCGAGTTAAACGATTAACTGTAACTTGTTCATCCCCTAAAACTTCATCCCAAAGTTGCAAAACCGGAGCAATTTTTGTATAAAATCTATGGGGGCCATAATCTAAGATAAAGCCTTGATATTCTATACTTTTGGCTAATCCTCCGACCTGACCATCCCGCTCAACCACAACCACGGACTGACCTTGCTTGGTTAAAGTATAAGCCGCCGCGAGTCCGGCTGGGCCAGCACCTAAAATATAAATTGGTTCCATCACACCTAATATTATCGTTTGATAAATTGTTTCTATAATACAAGATTAATCGGATAATTTAACAAACTCTCCCGACGAATACAATAATAAATCCTGAAAACGGTTAGGATTGTTGAGGGTTAGGGTGTAGCTTTGGGGTTGTACATCACTGACTTGATAGTCTTTGGTGACTAATGTATTTTTTGGGGTGGGAAAAAATAGGGTTTGGGGATTGGATAATTGAAATTGATATTGGTTAGGTTGGGGGGAATTAACAATAATTTTATCGCTGGGTTCTCGTAGGGTATTCATCATCACTAATAAAATATTATTGCTATAAAATCTCACGGTTTCAAAGGGTTTATCCGTGGATTTCTGTTCAAATTGAACATTAAAACGATTATTAAGATCAAAAAGATAGAGTCCTTGAATTAATCCGGTTCTGTATAAATAAGCCCCTCTAAAATTATCGGGAATGGTGGTAATAATCGGGGATTCTATAGGCATTTTTTGTAAACTAGATAACAGACTTTCAGAAATTTCTCCGGCGAATTTCCAGTTTTGGTTAACGGTATTGAGGGATAATCCCAAACTCACTAATAAAATTGAGGATAGAATTAAACAGAGTTGAAAATGACTGACCAGAATGGTAAAAATTAAGGCGATATAAATAGAGGTAAAACTAGACGCCCAATATAAATACCTTTCTCCTTGACTATCAAAAGGAGAGACGGAAACATTAATGGCGGGTAAAACACAAATCCAAAATCCTACAATAATTAAAAGTAAGGTTTGAGGGATATTAGATTGGAATTGATGGCGATAATAACTGACAATTACGGCAAATATAGAGATTAAAACCAAACCTATAAAGTTTATAATCCAGAAGGTTAAACTAGAGTTAAATTGAGCCGATAAGAAGCTACGGGATGGATAAATGATTAAGTTATATAAAATTTGTATGGGATTAAATTTCAGATGAATTCCTTCTCCATATCCTCCCACTAATGTTCCTAATTTGAGATATCGCCAAATAAAATAAAATCCCAAAACTGCTATATATAGTAAACAATTAATTAAAGGTTTTTTGATATTTCTGGACTTTGTTTGGGAATATTGATAGAGTTCATAGGCTATAATTAAACCTGGAAAACTAACAATAGATTCTTTACATAATAAGGCGGCTAAAAAAGCAGTTAAGGAGATAAGGGTTTTACCCCCCCTAACCCCCCCTTGGTAATGGGGGGAATTGGAAGGAGTTTTAGTTCCTGGTTGGTAAGGGGGGGAACTGGAAGGAGTCAGGTTAGGATAATTAATTGGTATTAAATAGATGGAAAAGGATAGTAAGGCGAAAAAAGTGGCGATAACGTCTGTTCGGGCGGAAATCCAAGAAACAGCTTCCGAATGGGATGGTAATAATAGAAAAATAAATCCCGCGAAATAGGGAATAAACCGTTTTAATTTTAAATCTAATCTTAAATTTAAACTGAATAAAAATGCTATACTTCCCACCAAAAAAGAATTAGCTAAATGAAAGCCAAAATTTGTCAAATGATAGCCGAAAGGGTTCAAACCCCAGATTTTATAGTCTAAAAAACTAATTATTCCCAAAAGAGGACGAAAAAATAATGATTTACCATGCTGTTGATTGAACCATAACCCAAACGGCCCTAATTTAGATAATAGTGCAATTAAAACAAAATCATCCGAGAGAAAAAAACTATTCAGGATATTAGCATAAGCAATAAATCCAGTTAGGGCAATAATTCCGATTAAAATAATTGAATAAAAAGATATTTTTGGAAAAGATTTTATTTTCATTACCGTGTTAAAATTTAGATAACCCGATGCAAAGTAAGTTTTTTAAGTATCTTGTTTTGGGGCCATCCTGTCAAGGGATTGATTTTCCATAATTGATTTAAACTTAAAAAAATAGACCGAGAACGGATAATATAAAATCAGTCAATTTTCACCCTCGTAATTTACATCACCTTGGTTAAGATATTTGACCTATGTTCCTGACGTGCTATGCTCCACATTGAGTGTGTGAATATATATTAAGAGGAGTGAATTTTATGGTCGCAACACCCGCTCGGACTCAGAACTTTAGTTCCCCGCAAAAAGAAGCTAACACCGCCCAACCTCGAACCATATCCCATTTCGGCTTTATTGATCAAGTTGGGGAACTCCCCACTACCCCACTATTTGGAACCGATGGTATCCGAGGACGGGTGGGAGGACTCCTAAATGCGCCCCTAGCTTTACAAGTCGGGTTCTGGGCGGGCCAAGTTCTCCGACAGCAAGCCCACCATCCCGGCCCAGTAATATTAGGCCAAGATACCCGCACCTCCGGCAATATGTTAGCCATGGCCCTCTCCGCCGGATTAATTGCTGCGGGGTTGGAAGTTTGGCATATTGGGGTCTGTCCCACCCCTGGAGTTTCCTATTTAACCCTAACCTCCGAGGCTATTGGTGGAGTGATGATTTCCGCCAGCCATAACCCCCCGGAAGACAACGGAATCAAGTTTTTTGGAAAAGATGGTACAAAATTATCCACCGCTTTACAAGGGCAAATAGAGGCGGGAATTAGAGGAAATTCCGATTTTCCGATTGTTTATGGCGACTGTGGCCAACACTATTATCGGCCAGAACTGATTAGAAATTATGCCCAATCTCTGCATAGGCCATTACTCCCAGTCACGAATTTACAAGGGATGCGGGTGGTTTTAGATTTAGCATGGGGGGCGGCAGTTCCCTTAGCAGCCCAAGTATTTACAGAAATGGGGGCGGAGGTGATTTGTCTCCATGATCAACCCAATGGCCATCAAATCAATGTAAATTGTGGTTCTACCCATCTACAAGCCCTACAACAGACGGTTTTAGAACACAATGCCGATCTCGGATTTGCCTTTGATGGGGATGCGGATCGGGTTTTGGCCGTCGATGGCCAAGGTCGGACGGTGGACGGGGATTATATTCTATATTTTTGGGGCCAAACCCTCAGCAAAGCCGGACAATTACCGGAAAATTTAATTATTTCAACGGTAATGGCCAATCTGGGTTTTGAACGGGCTTGGAAACAGTTCGGGGGTAAAATGATTCGGACTCCCGTAGGCGACCAGCACGTTCACGCGGAAATGAAACGGACGGGGGCGATGTTAGGGGGTGAACAGTCGGGACATATTCTCTGTCACCATTATGGAATTAGTGGGGATGGGTTAATGACGGCATTACATTTGGCCACATTAGTTAAAAGTTCCGGTCAGTCTCTAGCGGAATTAGTTAATAATAGTTTTCAAACCTATCCCCAACTGTTAAAAAATATCCGGGTTGAGGACGTTCATAAACGGCGCAATTGGAAACACTGTGAACCTATTGTTAAAGCTATTGAAACCGCAGAAAAAGCCATGGGAGATCGGGGTCGAATTTTAGTTAGGGCGTCGGGAACAGAACCTTTAATTCGGGTAATGGTAGAAGCTGAAGGTGCTGATTTAGCTGACTATTGGGCAGAACAGTTAGTATCAGTAGTTCAGCAATATTTAGCCGTTTAACAGTTGATATTATTTTAAATAAATGATTTATCGCTGGCGAGAAAAGGTTCAATTGAATCCCTATCCTCCAGCGATTTATTGATCTTTTTTTCAACAGACCCTTAAAACCTGATCTATAATAGGGCTAAATTCACGCCCTGTTCCCATGGTTACAAAAGCTAAAAAAAAGCGAAAAACCACTAAAAAAAAATCCCAATCCAAGAAACCCACATTAAGTAAAACAGAAATAAAACTTCGCCAAAAGCAACGGTCAAAAGCGATTAAGAAAGTTATATCTTCATCGTCAGGAATTATTACTGCTGCTGCTGTTATTGGGGGGATTTTATTTGTTATTGCTGGCCCGAAATTAGCGATCGCCGGGGGAGGAGGAATTTTAATTGTAGGCCTATCCTATCTTTACCCTGACATGGCATTATGGGGGTTTTTAATTTATTTACCATTTAGTGGCACAGTCACCTACTGGATTGGTGGAGGTAGCCCCATATTTCAACTAGCTAAAGATGGCTTTTATTTTCCCGCCTTATTTGCCAAATATAAGGAATGGAAAAGCAAGCGAATGCCGATGATTGTTCCCAAAGCATTAAAGCAACCTTTGATGGTACTTCTCGCCATTTGTGGTTTAACTTTATTGTTAGTAAATGGATTACAACAACTAAAACCCGAAGGTGGCGACAAACCGATTTTACTCGGACTAATGGGGTTAAAATCATTTATTGGATACCTGCCCTTAATTACCTGTGCCTACTATCAAATTAAAGGCAAAAAAGAACTATTATTTTTAACTCGTTTAACCCTAGTTTTAGCGATTATTTGTTGTTTTTTGGGAATGATGCAATATCAATTTTTAGCCAGTGGTCGCTGTCAGGGAACCGATCACCTCACCGGAGATGATTTATTCAAAGCCACTCTGGATGCTAAATGTTTAGTGGGCGGGTCTTTAGTCTTTAGCCCGTCACAAAATATGATTCGTTTACCCGGAACCTTTGTCGCACCTTGGCAATGGGCTTGGTTTTTAATTGCCAATGCCTTTTTTACCTTTGCAAGTGCCTTTAGTGACCCTTCTCCCCTCTGGCGAATTACGGGTTTAGTGGGCATGGCTATGGTATTTATTAATGCCGTAATTTCCGGTCAACGAATTGCCTTAGCATTGGTTCCAGTAGTCACAATTATTCTATTAGTTTTAACCGGACAAGTTGCCAACTTAAAACGATTTCTTCCCATCCTCGCCGGACTCGGTTTAATATTAGGAATTGCGGCGGCGGCCAGCCCAGCATTTTTACAAGAACGAGTCGATAGTTTTGTCGGCCGTTGGAATGCTTCCCCCCCCACAGACTTCATCTCAGAACAGTTTGGACAAAGTAGCGGAGGGCAAAAAGGGATTTTAGGAAAAGGACTCGGACGAGCTACCAATGCCGCTCGGATTTTTGGGAAAACCGCTTTAATTGAAACCTACTATCCCAAAATGATTTTTGAAATTGGGCTAATTGGAGTCGCAGGTTTTCTCTATTTAGTTACTACCATGGTCGTGATTGGGTTTAAATCCTATCGTTCCGTTAAAGATAAAAATTTACGCAGTTTTGGCGCTAGTTTTTGGGTTTTTGTGTTAATCATTAGCTACAATACCTATTATTACCCCCTAGATGTTGATCCAGTCACGGTTTATTATTGGTATTTTGCCGGGGTACTCTTTAAACTACCCGAAATTGATCGGGAAGAACGAAAAAAACTGATCGAAGCAGGTGAACTAGATCCAGATATCTAAATGATCCTGTTAATAATTAGGTGGGGGCATTTAGATCAATTTTTTTAGACAAACTATCAAATCAATAATTCAAACCTGATATGAGGAAAAAAACTTATGAATTTACCTTTAATTTCTGTGATTATTCCCACCTATAACCGTGAACAAGTATTACGGGAAACCTTAGCAGAAGTATTACAACAAACCTATCCAAATTTTGAGATTTTAGTCGTCGATCAAACCCAAACCCATGAACCCGAAACCCAAGCCTATTTAGAACAATTAACCCAAGCCGGAAAAATTAAATGGTATCATTTAGAATGGGCAAGTTTACCAGGTGCCAGAAATTATGCTGTTCGACGTTCTCAAGGAGATATTCTATTATTTATTGATGATGATGTGCAACTCCCAGAAGGATTTTTAATGGCCCATGCTCGCAATTATATCCCCGGAGAAACCTCCGCACCAGAGAAAATTGGAGCCGTTGCGGGACGAGTTTTTGATCGGATGAAATTAAGCGATTCTGGCGGAGGATTAACCATTAAAAACTTACCTCCCGAAGCTCAAGATCCTGGTATTGCTTGGTATCATCTTGATTTAGTTCATACGATTAAACCCCAACAAGTTATTTCCGCCAGAGGATGTAATATGTCCTTCCGACGAGAAATTTTTGAACAATTTGGTTTAACCTTTGATGAACGATTTAAAGGTAGTGCAGTTCGAGAAGAATCGGATTTTTGTTTAAGAATAAGACAAACAGGTTATATTATTTGGTATGATCCAGAAGCCCATTTAATTCATCTAGGAGAAGAAGCCGGAGGCTGTCATGATATGAGTACCCGTTCTGTACAATATCAGATTACCTTCTACCATAATCACTTCTTTATGGGGTTAAAAAACCTAACTCCGGGTCAATGTTTCCACTTTTTTGCTAAACTATTTGATTGCCACGTTTTAGGACATCCTCCCTGCAATAAAAGTGGTTCTCCCCTCAAAATTATTAGTCGTTTATTCTTCTATAAATTAGGCTTAATTAAAGCCCTAGGAACCTGGATCACCTCCCTCTGGGATCAAGGACAAATCTACACCCAAAAAGACCCTTAACCCGTTGTTGCACCGTTGTTGCGCTTAAGCGCAAATCTTCTAAGAGGGGCTAAAGCCCAACAACAGTAAAAACATTAAAAATAGAAAAAACCTATGAGAATTTTAGTAGCCAGCCATACCTATATTGTGGACTTAAATCGGGAAAAATTTAGAGCATTAGCCCGTTTACAACCCAATATAGAAGTAACAATAGTTGTTCCCAAACGTTGGCGACCCGGAGGAGTTCAGAATAAAATTATTGAATCTGAATATTTAGATGAAGGAAATTTTAAAGTAGTTCCTATTTCTAATTTTAGTCAAAATAATCAAGGTTTACTTACCTTTGGTTTAGATTTAGTATCTCTCCTAAAAACCTTTAAACCCGATATTATTCAAGTGGAACAGGGTTCTAAAGCCCTAACCTATAGTCAATTTATCACCTTAAATCATCTTTTGGGTTTAAAAGCAAAAAACATCTTTTTTACTTGGTGGAATTTGCCTTATGATTTGAAATTTCCCGTTTCTCTCCTAGAAGGATATAACCTGAAATATACTGATGGAATTGTAGTTGGAAATCAAGATGGCAAAGATATTTTACACCAAAAAGGATATAATAAACCGATTGAAGTCATGCCCCAATTAGGCATTGATGAACAGTTATTTAAACCCGAACCTCAACCGGAACTAAAAGCCGAATTAGGGATTAAACCCGATGAATTTGTCGTTGGATTTGTGGGGCGTTTTGTTGAGGAAAAAGGATTAATAACTTTAGCCAAAGCCTTAGCAGGATTAAAAGAATATCCTTGGAAATGGGTATTATTAGGTCGGGGAGAATTGCGATCGCAACTCCTAGAAATAGCCGAAAAATTTGAATTTAAAGATAGATTAATATTAATCGAAAGTGTTCCCCATGATCAAGTACAACGCTATATTAACCTGATGAATACCCTAGTTTTACCATCCGAAACCACCTACAAATTTAAAACCTTAACCGCCGCCGGATGGAAAGAACAATTTGGTCATGTTTTAATCGAAGCCATGGCCTGTCAAGTTCCCGTCATTGGCTCCGACTCCGGTGAAATTCCCCATGTTATTGCAGATACCGGATTAATATTTCCAGAAGGAAATGATCAAGGCTTACAAAACAGTTTAAAACAGTTAATGACAAATCCAGAATTAGCAAAACAGTTAGGAGAAAAAGGTTATCAAAGAGCCATGACCCACTATACAAATAAGGCACTTGCTCAAGAATTGCTAATCTTTTATCAACAATTACTTGATCAATGATTAGGCAATGATCCATAGTATATCCCTCTTTTATCACTACAGGGAATTTGTATACCGCTACCAATTAAGGTGTTGGACAATACTAAATCTTGTAACCTGCTCATAACATACTCTTGCCTGTCCCCTAGAGCAATATGTAGCTACATTTAGGGATTTCATATAAACGACCAGCTAAAACCCATCTGCTCTCCTGGTTACCCACGCAGAAAAAAAGATATGGAAAAAGCTTGCATGATCTGGGTGGTTGTGCTACATTAATAAATTGTCGGACGCATAGCTCAGTTGGTTAGAGCACCACGTTGACATCGTGGGGGTCGGTGGTTCGAGTCCACTTGTGTCCATTAATTTAAAACTCCTCGGATTCCTGCACAGTATGGATTCTCTCTGTCAAGTATCAAATTATATCAAAGCAATATTATCCTGAATATCCTCAATCCAATTAAAAATAGGTTGATCGGGATGCAGATGATAAACTTCTATATATAACTCTCTAACTAACTTTTGAATAACCTTTTTTTGGATATTTTCTGAATTACTATTATCAATAATCATCAAGATCATTTCTGTAGTTTTAGTTCCATCTAAAGCAGGAAAAATATAAATAATATCTTGTAATTCTTTTGCACCCAACCGTTTATAAAAAGCAATTCTACGCTGCTTTAATTCTCGATTATCTCCAAAATCAGGATGTTCAACTTCTAAGACTAAGGTTTTTGACTCTTTTTTAACTAAATCTATCAGATAATTTAAAAATTGAGAACCGATTTTAATATTTCTCAAATGGGGGACTGTTGCTAAATAAGCTAATAAGATAAAATTGGAATCAGGCAGGGGATATAAAATTGATATTAAAGCTAATTCTTGTTGAAAATAACCTAACCAGAGTTGAGTTTTTTGAGTTAAAACTCCTTCCTGTATCCAAGGTATCGGAATTTGTCCTGGAGATGGGAATGTTTGTTCATAAAGTGCGATCGCGCTTTCAAAATCAGGGTGATCAAGATGCTGAATTGGCTTAAATTCAATTTGAGAATTAGTTGGGTACATAGGATATTTATACAGAAACCCGGTTTCTAGTTTACTTAACTGAACCCTACCATAAATCCGCACACCTCTTGACAACATACTACAGATGTAATATAATAGAACAGTTGAACGTCCAAGGATTACGGAAACAGCAGGGGTGGAACATCCCTACAACCATACAGGGTTTTCTACACTTCTCAATCCCCATAGAATTTGTCATCTTAGATACAGGTAGGCAATATTAGGACTGTAAAATGAAAAATCTGATTCAATCTTTTTATAATTGGTATCGTGTGACGCTACGGAATACAAAATATCGTTGGGTTGTAATTTTAGGAAGTTTAATTTACTTGGTGAGTCCCCTGGATATTTCTCCTGACTTTCTACCGATTGTCGGATGGTTAGATGATGGGATTATTGCTACAATTTTAGTTACCGAAGTATCTCAATTACTGGTTGAAGGGTTAAACCGTCGCAAACAAACCCAGAAGGCGACCGAGGTGAATCCAGTTGATGCAATGGGTCATAATCAAACCGTTGTGGATGTTTCCGTTAGCTAAATAGGGTTGCAATCACTGATCGGATTTCCTGATTATAATATAAATCTAAAAATGCAGTAGAGATAGATAATTGATGATCTCTACTGCATTTTTTATCAGTTTTTGATCTTTATAAATTTTAGATAAAAAAATAAGTCTATCTTTAGGTAGATGCTAAGGTTAACACAATATCTGGTAAATTGCATCTAATGATTCATGATTTTTACATTATTTTATCAATGTTAAAGATCAACAAGCAGTAGTACAATTAACCGATTAAACTCCCTATTGCTTGAATTTATTCCCAGTCCAACTGGCTTTAGAATTGGGTGTGTATTTCTACAATCTTAATCGAGGGCAAAATAGCCAAACTGAACCTTTTCCATTAGGATAAAATTAGATTAGGCAATAATGACATCAAATTAGTCAAGATCTTCCGATCCAATATTTTTCTGAATCACCGAGCAAAATGGGGCCGAACCTGTGAACACTAACCTCTCGAATGCTCAAACCTACGAAGCCGAAAGGCAAAGGGCAGAATTCCTAGGGGAACTCAACCAAGTAAAAACGGCGTTTTTAAGCAGTATTAGTCATGAATTTCGCACCCCATTGACCTTAATTCTGGGTTCAGTTGAAGAAATTCTCCAGGGTGAAGACTGTCTTAACTTCTCTCAACGGGAACAGTTAACAATCGCCAAACGCAATAGTTTACGATTACTCAAACTGGTTAATACCCTCGTTGATTTTTCCAGTATTGAAGCAGAACGAATTCAAGCGGTCTATGAACCTACGGATTTAGCCACTTTAACAATTGAACTGGTTAGTATGTTTCGTTCGAGCATCGAACGGGCGGGAATACATTTGATTATAGACTGTCCGCCCCTACCCGAACCTATTTATATAGATCGAGAAGTGTGGGAAAAAATAGTAATGAATCTTTTTTCTAATGCTCTTAAATTTACATTTAAAAGTGAAATTATACTTTCTTTGCGCTGGGTCACAAATGGTATTGAATTAGAAGTACAAGATACCGGAATCACCACGGCAACCTATTTAGATGAAGTCAAGAGTTGGTCTGCGGAAACCAATGTTGTGGTTCAGGTTCAGCAGATGCCCCCCCCCCAATTACCCCTTCCCCAGATATTGTTAGTGGATGATAATCCGGATCTGTGCAATTATATTCAGCGTTTACTGAGTCAAAAATATCAGATAAAATCGGTGAATAGTGGGTTAGCCGCATTAGAGAGCATTCGGGAACAAAAACCCGATTTAGTGATTACCGATGTGATTATGCCGGAATTGAACGGCTTGGAACTGCTACAAATTCTGCGCCACGATCCTGATACCCAAAGGATTCCAATTATTCTGCTCTCAGCCCGGGCGGAGGAAAATGCCAGGATTGAAGGCCTAGAAGCGAAAGCCGATGACTATCTGATTAAACCCTTTTCTGCCCGGGAACTCCTGGCTCGTGTCCAGTCGATTTTGGAAATGACCCAACTCCGCCAAGAAGCCACAATTCGAGAACAGGAATTAATCAACACCAAAGCCCGGGTGACTGATATTCTCGAAAGCATTACCGATGGCTTTTTGTCCTTAGACCATCAGTGGCGATTAACTTATGTGAATGGAGCATCGGAACGGCTCTCTGGTAAAACCCGAGAGGAATTGTTAGGGGGTAATTTTTGGGATATTTATTCTCATTTAATGGGCTTTGAAGGTGAGGAGAAACTGCGTCAGGTAATCCAAACTCAGGTGGCTGATAATTTTGAAACCTGTTTGGCTCAAGACAACCTCTGGTATGAAGTTCATGTCTACCCCTATGAAAAGGGTTTAGCCATTTATTGGCGAGATATTACCAAACGCAAACAGGCAGAAATAACTTTACTCAAAAGCGAAGAACGATTACGGGTTGCCCTGAAAAGTGCGCCAATTACCTTATTTAATCAGGATCAAACCCTCCGCTACACCTGGGTTCATAATCCCACCCTCAACCAATCCGATCAGGAGATTATCGATAACACGGATTTTGAGTTGTTCCCCGAGGCGGGAGTCGCTCGACTGACTCAACTCAAACGCCGGGTGCTGGAAACCGGGATCGGGACGCGGGAGGAAGTTCCTATTTTCGCCGACGGACAGCAATACTGTTTTGATTTAACCATTGAACCCCTACACAATCCTAACCATGAAATTATCGGGATTACTTGTGCGGCTGTTGATATTTCCGACTACAAACGCATAGAGTTAGCCCTGCGCCAAAGTGAAGCCCAGGCAAGGGCAAGGACTGAGGAGTTGAAAACTTTTATGGAAACCGTTCCAGCCGCGGTCTGGATTGCCCATGACCCCCAATGCCACCAGATGACGGCGAACTGGGCAGCCCATGAATTGGTGCAGTTAGCCTCGGGATCGTTGGTGACGGCGACCCCCGAGGATGGCTCCTATCCCTTTGAATTCAAGATTCAACGCCAGGGCCAAGATATTCCTCCAGAAGATTTGCCCATGCAGCAAGCGGGACGGACGGGAGAAAATATTGAATCGGAATTTGAGTTTGTTTTTGAAAATGGGGAAGTTCGTTATATTTATGGTCGGGCCGTACCGTTGCGAGATGAAGCAGGGGAGATTCGGGGGGTAATTGGGGCGTTTTTGGATGTCAGCGATCGCAAACGAGTCGAACAGGAACGAGAACAACTCTTAATCAGGGAACAGGCCGCCCGGGAGCAAGCCGAAATGACCAACCGGATTAAGGATGAGTTTCTCACGGTTTTATCCCATGAATTGCGATCGCCCTTGAATCCGATTTTGGGTTGGACAAAACTCCTACAAACTCGTAAATTCGATTCCCAAGGCACAGCCCAAGCCTTAGAAACCATCGAACGGAATGCTAAACTCCAAACCCAACTGATTGAGGATTTATTAGATATTTCTCGAATGTTGCGAGGAAACATGGTCTTACATAAACAACCCGTCAATTTAATTACAATCATCACCTCGGTAATAGAAACTTTTAAATTAGCTGCTGAAGCCAAAGGCATTCAAGTCAGATTTGAAATCGCTCAAAATTCTGGTTTCTCCTCTCTTTTAATCTATGTTTTGGGGGATGAAACCCGACTGCAACAGATTATCTGGAATCTATTATCTAATGGAATTAAATTTACTACCCCCGGAGGCATTGTCGAGATTTATTTAAAATCTGGGGAAGATCACGTCCAAATTCAGGTCAAAGACACCGGAATTGGTATTAATCCTCAGTTTTTACCCTATGTCTTTGACTATTTTCGTCAACAGGATGGCACAAATACCCGCAAATTTGGGGGTTTGGGACTGGGACTCGCCATTGTCCGACACCTAACGGAATTACATGGAGGAACAGTCAGCGCCAACAGTTTAGGCGAAAATTTAGGGGCTGCGTTTTCGGTGCAGTTACCCTTAATGAAATCTGTAGAGACGTGCCATGGCACTTCTGTACAACCTCAAAATCCAGAGATCAACTCCATTAATTTAACTGGCTTGCGAGTTTTAGCCATTGATGATCAAGCCGAGACTCGGACTCTAATTGGATCGATCTTAACCCAGGCCGGAGCCCAAGTAAAAATGGCAAGCTCCGCTCAGGAAGCACTCTTGATGATTCAAGAGTTTTCCCCCGATGTCTTAGTCTCAGATATAGCGATGCCGGACATGGAGGTTTATATATTTAGAGATGAGGTCAGAAACACATCATCAATTCCCGTGATCGGATTAACCACAAATCCAGAAGAAACCAACGCCTCTCTCACTAGGGACACCAGATTTCAAATCCACTTAGCTAAACCCATTGTGGCTGATGAATTAGTCGCTTGTGTTGCCACTTTAACCCATCGCATTCGCAACTCCGCAATTTGATCAATATCTGTTAGAATCAAATGACTATTATCCAGAGTGTAGAAATCTTTACTTACACAATCGGAAAAATTTGTTTATCATAGAGGGGAACTGGAGCCTATTATTGAGGATATAGCCATGTCAGAACCCACTCAAAATAAACTCGCCTCGGATTTAGAAAAAGCCCAATCTGAAGGTAAATTACGCGCTGAACGAATTCGGGAAATTGTTAAATCTTCCATCTCAGAAGTTGGTTCAGAATTTAAAGGCGGTTCTCAAGAAATTCGAGATTTAGTTAAACAGGTTGTAGGAACCGTTTTAGAAACCGTCAAAGGAAAAGGCGAGGAAGTTCAAGAAAATGTGACCGCTTCTATTGAAGGAGTAATTGATGGTATTAGTCAAGCAAAACAGGAGTCAATTGCTAAAACTCAAGCGGAAGTGAAACAACTTCAAGCTCGAATTGACCAACACGAACAGGAGTTACAAAATAATATTAATTTGGCTTTAAGCGATATTCAAGAAGTTGGAACTAATAAATCAGATCAGGTTAAAACGGCGATTGAATCCGCGATTACAACCATTAAAAATAGCGAAGAATCTACGTTAATGCAGAAACGTTACGCCCAACTTAAAGCGCAATTGGCAATCGTGAATGCTAACTTAGTTGGACGTTATGGACAACGTTATCAGGAGGTTAAAGATTATTTAGAAGAAGCACAATCTTGGTATGAAAAAGCCAAAGATGAACCCGAAATTCATACCGAAAAAATTGATCATAAACGCAAAGATTTTGAAACTAAATTAGGAGAATCGGGAACGGCGATCGCTCAAAAAGAAAAAGAAATTAAACAGCGTTTAAACGATCTGTGGAAGTCAATTTCTGAAACCTTTACTAATAATCAGTCCCAACCTGATGAAAAAAAAGAGGATTCATCTGATATCAACAAAGATACCCTTTAAAACAATCTGAGGCAAAATTTATGATCGCATCATTATTAACGTTGGTAGCAACAGCCCTAAGTTTATTAGTGGTTGATTTAGTTGTACCTGGGGTAAATTTATCTACTTTTTTAGCAGCTTTAATTGCGGCGGCGGCTATTGGTGGAGTCAATGCTTTTATTAAACCGATTTTATCAACATTATCCATTCCCCTAAATATTTTAAGTTTAGGTGGTTTTTCATTCATTGTGAATGGTTTTTGTTTCTGGTTAGCTTCGGTTTTTATTCCTGGATTTCAAGTACAGGGTTTATTAGCTTTTATTTTAGGCCCTGTAATTTTATCCGCCGTGAATGCTTTTCTCAATGGCTATTTTGTAGAAAAATATCCCCAATTCTTTAATTCTCAGAAGTCTTTAAACCCATAAAAGATTACTGATTAATCAGTAGAGACGTTGCCTGCAACGTCTCTACCGTAGGGGTTAAGAGATCCAACCCTCTTTGTATTTTTCTAACCAGTGAATAATTGCGTGAGGTAAAGGTTGGCGTTGACGAGTTTTAGGATTAATACAAATATGTTTTGTTATCGCTTCAGCAATTAATTGATCAGAGTTATCTAATCTAATTTTATATTGAATTTTGAAAGAATTTTCATTAATTATTTCAGGATTTAGCTCAATCAAAACTTGATCTCCACAGAATAAGGGAAACCGAAAATCAACACTCGCATGAACAATTGGAATCGCAAAATCAGGATTAACAAAAAAACTTTTAAGATTAACTTCTGCCTGATTTAGAGATGCTTCATAGGCTTCATGACCCATAGCTAAAATATTAGCAAAATAAACCACCCCCGCAGCATCCGTATCTTGAAAACGAATAATTCGCTTATAAATGTATCCCAAATCAGTCATCAGTTATTAGTTAAGTAGTTACACAAAATAAATTACCTAGTTGAGAGAGGGAACATCGGAACAGCTCCCCCAAACCCCCCGTGCACGGGGGGCTAGGGGGGGAGGGAACAGGGTGGAGGATGTGTAATTAATTTTGTTTAGGTACTTATTAGTCTATTACCGATCACGGATTTAAAAGGATTACGCAGATTAACACAGATTAACACAGATTAAATCCGTGAAATCCGTGAAATCCTCTTAAATCCGTGATCAGCTTCTATTATCCTTTATTTTTGATTAACATCACATCAATAATGTTATTAGCCATCGGTTCAGAAATCTCTAAAACATTAAACAGCTTATCTAATAAGGCTTCTTCTTCTTCGGTAATAACTCCATCGGCTAAAGTAATATCAGTAACCACAGCAAAGGCAGTTTCTCTGAGTTCATGGGGCAATTTTTTCACCGCCTCTTTTAATAATATATCCGCTCCTTGTGCTTGTAATTGATTTAGGAGTTGATCAATCATTCCTCGCATTTTTTCCCCGGAATAATCACTAAAAAGCTGCATTCGAGAGAAGGTTGTGGTAATAGCTTGGGATTCACTTCCAGTAATATAACCATCAGCAGCTACCGCAATTAATGCGATCGCTGCAAACGCTTCCGCAGAGTTGAATTGAATCGCGCTTGACATTGTGAAAACCTCCTGAGGTGATTTCGCGTTATCGTAGATTTTTCCCACGTTTATGATTACACTATCTGCGGTTTTTTTCCAATTTATTTTCCAAAAACCGCCAATTCCGCCGTCAAAAAGTCAACAAATTGCCGCGCAGTTCGTCCCGAACGTCCATTATGACGAGTCGCCCATTGTAAGGCGCGAAACTGCAAATCTTCGGGACTGATTTTAATTCCCCCTTGACTGGCTAAATGTCGTACCATATTCAAATAGGTATTCTGGTCAGCAGGTGGAAAGGTTAAGGTTAAACCAAAGCGATCGCTAAAGGATAATTTTTCCTGTACCGTATCCCAAACATGAACCTCATCTTGATCTTTCGGGGAAGGTCGATCTTCAAAATATTCTCGAATTAAATGACGACGGTTAGAAGTAGCATAAACAATCACATTTTGTGGACGGGCGGTTAGGTTTCCTTCTAATACAACTTTCAAGGCTTTAAAAGCATCGTCATCTTCTTCAAAGGATAAATCATCGACAAAAATAATAAATTTCTGCGGCACCCCTCGTAATTGTTCCACCACTAATGGTAAGTCTTTTAAATCGGATTTTGCCACTTCAATTAAACGTAAACCGCGATCGCTATATTCATGTAATAACGATTTAATTAAGGAGGATTTACCCGACCCCCGACTGCCATATAATAAAACATTTAAAGCTGGATATCCGGCTAATAATATTTCTGTATTTTTTAATAAAAGATCCCGTTGATTTTCATATCCGATTAACTGGCTTAAATCTACCGGATCTGGGTGATTAATAGTCAGTAACTTGCCATTCTGCCAACGAAAAGCATCGGCTTGGGCAAATAAACCAGTTCCAAATTGATGATAATGATTTACTAAATTTTCTACTGCTTCCGACCAATTTTCTAGGGTTTTTAATTGATTGCGTAAGGGTGATTCTTGGATTTTTTCTAACGGTTGCGGTTGCGGCTGCCAAATTATGGGGTTTTCCGATAACTGGGCGACGGTTCTTAACCAATGGCTGATTTTTCCCCCATTATATTGATAGAGACTTTGGAGGATTTTTAAATCTTGTTTTGCCGCTTCAATTAATACCGGAGGTAATTGATCAAAAGTAGTTTGTTGGGCCTGTTGGGTAAAGGGATTATCCGCCCTTAAAATTTGATTGATTAGATGTTCCTGCCAACTTTGTTGATATTTGGCTTGGACTTGAAACCAAGTTCCATAGGCTTTTAAACAATTTAAAATACTCGATTCATTATGATGAAATGTTTCTAAAAGATATAGAAATGCTTGGCCAATTTCATGATCAAAAATATCTTGATACAGTAGTAAAGTGGCAACCTGACGCTGTAGGAACCTAACCTGTGAAATAATAGGGCTATTCAGAGAAGACATAAAATAGGATTAAAAAGTAACACATAGTAATTAATGATTCACTTTGCATTATAGCAAAGATTGAGTCAATAATACCATAAACTTTTATAACGTCAAATTTTAATTTTTGATACAATTTAGAAGAATTGTTAATCAATAGATTCCCAGAAGTTGTATAAACAAACTTTGTAATTGTTTTTTGGGCATGGGTTATGATTGATTTTGGAGTAATTGCGGCGATCGCTTACGGTTTATTGGCTTTTATCGGTGGTATTGTGGGTTATACTAAAGCCAAAAGTAAAATCTCTCTATTTGCGGGTTGTTCCACTGGAATTTTGCTAATTTTGGGCGGTATTATCCAAATCCAAGGCGTAAGCTGGGGATTAATATTTTCCATTGTGCTATCGGTTTTTCTGATAATTACTTTTATTTCTCGTTTACTCAAAACCCGTAAATTCATGCCATCTGGATTAATGATTGTTGCCGGATTTGTAGCTGTTACAATGATGGGATATCAACTACAAATGGTTTTATAATCAAATTTTATTTGCTAATCATTCAGGGAAAATATACTTTTTAATTTTCTCTGAATGCGAACTATCACAAGGCAATATTCAATGAGCTTTTAGCAATTTTACCAATATTTTAAATCATTAAAAGTCTGATAGAGATTGCCATATAGCAATCCTAAATGATTTGTGAAAAAATTCCGTAGGGGTTTGGTCTCCAAACCCTCTTTGCTTTCTATAGTATATTAAAATAATAAAATATTACAATATATTCAGGAATTGCTACATGATAGACAAAATGTCTTAGTACGGTTAACCTATAAGCACTGGGATATTACTTTTGCGGAGTTTGAAAGATAAATTATGAATATCTTAAGCATTCCAATTCTTCCAGTGAATTTAGAACGTCTAAATCGTTTACTCAAAGGAAACTTCCCACTTCAACAAAAATTGCTATACCTGTTCCTCAAACAAGCCGAAATCCGAATTCAGAGCTTGCGCCAAGGGATTATCAATGGGGATTTCATCAGTATTAAAGAACAAGCTCATGCTTTAAGAGGATCAAGTGCAACCGCAGCAATATTAATGATCCCAGAAATTGCTAAACAACTTGAAGATCTCGCCGAAGCAGAAAATTTAGAAGGAGCAATGGAGTTAGTCGAAAAACTAGAACAGTGCTTAATTCGAGTTCAGCTTTTTGTACAAGAAGGAATTTTATCTGAATCAACTATTTAATTAAAAAAGTCTCCCAACCCAGGAGCAAAGATGGTTGGGAGACCCAAACCCTACGATAAAATGTACAACCTCAGTCTCGAAGGCAGCGATTGCGATATATAGCAACCGCCAAGGCAGTTAGGACACCAGACGGATCTTAGAACCCAGACAGTTAAGTATTTTCCCCCCTGTTTCCTGTTCCGGTGTTCCCTCCCCCCCTAGCCCCCCGTGCACGGGGGGTTTGAGGGGGGTGTTCCCTGTTCCCTGCTATAACTCAAATTAACCCCAAAAAACCCTAATCAATCCAACCGGAACGCAAAGCCCGAACCGCAGCCTGAGTACGATCATCAGCACAGAGCTTATTCAGAATACTGCGAACATGGGTCTTAACCGTTCCTACCGTAATATAAAGTTTTTCGGCAATTTCAGCATTACTCCGTCCAGCCACAATTAATTCTAAAACCTCTAATTCCCTTTCTGTTAAAGGGCAAGATTTTAAAAATTCTTGATACTCAGGTTCTACCGCATTAATCATCACGGTTTTCTGATCACCGGGTGTCGGAATATCCGGTTGTTTATTCTTCGCTTGCTTGAGAACTGTACGAGCAATTACAGGATCAATCCAAGCATTTCCTTCATAGGTAGTATGAATCGCATCCTTGAGTTTATCAAGACTCACATCCTTAACACTATAGGAATCTGCACCCGCCGCAAAAGCTCCCATAACCGCATCCTCATTATCGTGCATAGTCAGGATCAGAACTTTGGTTTCCCGCGCCCCACTGCTGGCAATATGTTGCTTAAATTTTTGGGTTAATTCAATACCATCCATATCAGGTAAACCAATATCAATAATCGCAATATCGGGCTGGGTTTGTTTGAGAATTTCCAAACCCTTTTTCCCATTAGCCGCCTCCCCAACAATCTTGATATTACTGTCCTGTTGTAACGCCGTTCTCAACCCCACCCGGGTTAAATCATGATCCTCTACTAGAACAATATTGATTTTAGTCATGACATAATTCTCCTAATTGTTGTAAAGTTCTTTATTATTCGCTAATTCGTTGTTAAAATTAATCCCAAATTCAAGGCTGATATTAACCTCATCATAATGTTTATTTCAGAAAAAATTTTCAAAATTATGCCCCGTTCTATTACCCCCCCTGCAAAATCCATTGATCGAATTTTAGCCGTTGATGATTCCCCCGATAACCTATTTTTAGTGGAAGCTATTTTAGCCGAAGAAGGATACGAAGTTATCTGTAAACCCGATGGCATTTCTGCCTTAGCTTTGATTAAAACCGAGCCTCCTGATTTAATATTATTAGATGTAATGATGCCGGGAATTGATGGCTATGAAGTCACTCGACGGATTCGCAAAAATCTCGATCTTCCCTTTATCCCCATTTTATTAATTACTGCCCATGATCATTCTAGTGTGGTTGAGGGATTAGATGCCGGGGCGGATGACTTCATTCGCAAACCCGTTGAGGTTGATGAATTACTCGCCCGGGTACGCTCGCTCCTGAGACTTAAACATAGCATTGATCAACAGAAAGCGATGTCTCGACAACGGGAAGACTTCGTTTCCCGCCTGACCCATGATCTGCGGACGCCTTTGGTAGCAGCCGATCGAATGTTACATTTATTCCAACAAGGTGCCCTAGGGGAAATTTCTTCTACGATGGGAGAAGCGATCGCATCCATGATTAAAAGTAACCAAAACCTTCTGCAAATGGTTAATACCTTACTGGAGGTTTATCGGTATGAAGCGGGTCGAAAAACCTTAACCTTCTCCTATTTTGATATAGGTCAATTAGTCCAAGAAGTAATTGCAGAACTCAGCCCCCTGATTCAAAATAAAGAATTATCCCTAGAATTTACCCCTTCCCAGGATTGTCTAACCCAGACTTCAGTTATTATTGGCGACCCCTTAGAAATTCGGCGGGTTGTCACTAATTTAGTCGGAAATGCGATTAAATTTACCGATCGGGGGAGTGTCAAAATTCGTCTGTATCTAACAGAAATGCAACTTAATATTAGCAATCAACCTCAAAAAGTCATGGTTTTGGAAGTTGAAGATAGCGGAATTGGTATAGCTCCCGAAGATCAAGTTCTCATCTTTGAACGATTCCGTCAAGGCAATAATAAACGTTCCGGTAGTGGATTAGGATTACACCTAATTTCACTAATTGTAGAAGCCCACAAAGGCATGATTCAAATGGAATCCCAAATCGGTCAGGGAAGTCTATTTAGAATTTGTTTACCCATCAACCCCGAATTCGGCAGTTGATATTTTAACTTACACCAAACTGATTCCCAATTCCCTATTCCCAATTCCCTATTCCCAATTCCCAATTCCCTATTCCGGTGTTCCCTGTTCCGGTGTTCCCTGACGAGTGATGTCTCATTGACTTATACTGATAAGTTGCCCTAATTTAAACCTTAGTTTAACTTTCATTAAGAGTCATGCGAACCCACTACTGCGGCAATCTCCGATCCACCCATCTTGGCGAAACTCTCACCCTCTGCGGATGGGTTGATAGGCGTCGCGATCATGGGGGTGTAATATTTTTAGATTTACGCGATCGCACGGGTATTGTTCAAATTGTCAGCGACCCAGAACGAACCGCCGACTCCTACAAGGCCGCCGAAGGTCTGCGAAATGAATATGTAGTTAAAATCACCGGGCGAGTCTCCCAACGTCCCCCCGAGTCCCTCAACCCCAAATTAGCCACCGGGGAAATCGAAATTTACGCCGATCAAATCGAACTACTCAACGGACTCGGAAAACAATTACCCTTTCAAATTTCCGCATCAGAAACCGAAACAGTTCGGGAAGATTTACGCCTCAAATATCGCTATTTAGATTTACGTCGGGAACGCATGACTCGCAATTTACACCTGCGTCATGAAGTGGTCAAAGCCATGCGGCGGTTTTTAGAAGATCAAGAGCATTTTATCGAAGTTGAAACCCCAATTCTTACCCGTTCAACTCCTGAAGGAGCGCGGGATTATTTAGTTCCGAGTCGAGTCAATCCTGGGGAATGGTTTGCTTTACCCCAATCGCCCCAACTGTTCAAACAATTATTAATGGTATCAGGATTTGATCGATATTATCAAATCGCAAGATGTTTCCGAGATGAAGATTTACGCGCCGATCGCCAACCGGAATTTACCCAATTAGATATGGAAATGAGCTTTATGACCCAGGAAGGAATTCTGGCGTTAAATGAAGCCTTAGTTGCTCATATTTTTAAAACCGTTAAAGGTATAGAAATTCCCCTTCCTTTCCCCCGTTTAACCTATAAAGAAGCCCTAGATCGTTATGGGAGTGATAAACCCGATACTCGCTTTGGTTTAGAGTTAGTGGATGTTTCTGATATTGTTAAAAACTGTGGATTTAAGGTATTTTCAGGGTCGGTAGCATCGGGAGGAATTGTTAAAATTTTACCAATTCCGGGAGGAAATGATGCGATTTCTAATATGCGAATTAAACCCGGTGGCGATCTGTTTAAAGAAGCCTGTGAAGCGGGGGCTAAAGGGTTAGCATTTATTCGAGTACGGGAGGATGGTATTGATACCATTGGCGCGATTAAAGATAACCTAACCGCCGAACAAAAACAGGAAATATTAACCCGCACTAATGCTAAAGCCGGAGATTTACTATTATTTGGGGCGGGGGATATTGCCACAGTTAATAAAACCTTAGACCGTTTACGTCTATTTATTGGGAAAGAATTAGAACTAATTGATCCGAGTAAAATTAATTTATTGTGGATTGTTGAGTTTCCCATGTTTGAATGGAATGACGAAGAAAAACGTTTAGAAGCCCTACATCACCCCTTTACGGCTCCCTATCCCAATGATATTAATGATTTATCCCAAGCCCGGGCGCAGGCCTACGATATAGTTTTAAATGGCTATGAAATAGGCGGTGGTAGTCTAAGGATTTATAAACGGGAAATTCAAGAACAGGTATTTTCAACTATTGGATTAACCCTGGAGGAAGCCTACAGCAAATTCGGCTTTTTATTAGAAGCTTTTGAATATGGAACTCCTCCCCATGGTGGTATTGCCTACGGTTTGGATCGATTGGTTATGTTATTATCTGGAGAGGAATCTATTCGAGATGTGATTGCATTTCCCAAGACCCAACAAGCGGGCTGTCTATTAACTAATGCCCCTTCAAGTGTTGATCAAAAACAGTTAAAGGAACTCCAAGTTACTTCAACTTACAAACCCAAAACTGACAAATAAAACAGTCGGAGGGTCTTGAAAGTGTCATTGAGTCGTACAATGATATTGATCGGTTCCGTTTTTACTAGGAGACTTCAATGCCAGAGGCAGTGGGTGTCATACAAACCCTGGGTTTTCCAGGGGTTTTAGCCGCAGCAGATGCGATGGTCAAAGCTGCGCGAGTTACCCTTGTTTACTATGATTTAGCAGAACGGGGTGAATTTATAGTGGCAGTTCGTGGCCCAACATCGGAGGTGGTTCCTGCTGTAAAAGCTGGTGTTGAAGCAGCCGAAAAGACGTTTGGCTGTTCACTAATTACTTACTATGTTGTTCCCAACCCCCCTGAGAACATTGTAGATGTTATGTCTATTGGTTACACAGAACTGAGTGAACGTTTTCGCACTTAATATAATTTCTATTTTGCGAAAAATATTCAATTGCAACACTTTTAAAGTCTAGTTAATTTGGGAGAAATTTAATGGCAGAACAAGCAGTTGGAGCTTTAGAAACGAAGGGATTTCCGGGGGTTTTAGCCGCCGCCGATGCAATGGTTAAAGCGGGTCGGGTGACTTTGGTGGGCTATATTCGGGCAGGAAGTGCACGGTTTACGATTATGATTCGAGGGGATGTTTCCGAAGTTAAAACCGCGATGGATGCCGGAATTGCAGCCGTTGATAAAGCCTATGGTGCGGCATTAGAAACTTGGGTGATTATTCCCCGTCCCCATGAAAATGTTGTTGCTGTTTTACCGATTGATTTTAATGAGGATGTTGAGGAATATCGGGCGGCGGCGGAAGGGTTTACTTTGCCCAGATATTAATATTTACCCTTTTTTCTAGCGGGAAGGGACAACCTTGATTTATCGGTTGCCAGGCTGTCACTTCCCTCAAATTCCCTAAATAAAAGGGGGATTAAGCTATTCAGATTAGAATTTCTTATATTCCCCAAGTTACCCATCAAACCTTAACGCCTGACCTCGAACCTCTGGATTAACTTTTCCATTTCCATAAACGACTTTTCCCCCAACAATCGTATATTCTGGCCATCCGGTTAACTCCCAACCTTCAAAGGGACTCCAACCACATTTACTTAACACTTCTTCCCGCAAAACCGGACGATAATTGTTTAAATCTACTAACACTAAATCTGCATCATAACCCACTTCTATTTTACCTTTATTGGGAATTTTATAGGCTTTTGCCACGGCGGTAGACATCCAATTAGAAACTTGTTGAACGGTGCATTTTCCGGCGATCGCTTGTGTTAACATTACGGGTAAAGAAGTCTCAACTCCGGGCATTCCAGATGGCGTATTTGGATAGCCTTTTGCCTTTTCTTCTAAGGTATGGGGGGCGTGATCGGTAGCAATAAAATCAATCACTCCATCTAATAACGCTTGCCATAATATTTGATTATCTTGAGGCGATCGCAAGGGGGGATTCATCTGGGCTAAAGTGCCAATTTTAGCATAATCTGTTATATTTAATAACAAATGCTGAGGCGTGACTTCTGCTGTCACCCATTCTGGTTTTTCTTGACGTAATAATTCCGCTTCTTCCCCCGTTGATAGATGCAGAATATGTAACCGTCGTTGATATTTTTTAGCAAGTTTTAAGGCGAGTTGACTGGCTTCTAATGCTGCTTGATTATCTTGAATTGTAGAATGAATTGCCGGATCAGTAATTCCAGCAAATTCCTGACGGCGTTGATTAATTCGGGCTTGATTTTCCGCGTGAACTGCAATTAAGCGATCGCCCTTTGCAAAAATACTCTCTAATATTTCTTCTTGATCAATTAATAAATCTCCGTGCATCGACCCCATAAATATCTTAATTCCAGGGGTAGGATTAGCTTCTAATAAATCGGGTAAATTCTCCGCCGTCGCCCCAATAAAAAAACCATAATTAACAATACATTTTTCCGCAGCCCGTCTTAATTTATCATCTAAGAGGGCTTGAGTTGTAGTTAAGGGGCGAGTATTGGGCATTTCTAAAAACGAAGTCACTCCCCCTTTGGCACAGGCACAACTGGCCGTATATAAATCTTCTTTATATTCTAAACCCGGTTCTCTAAAATGTACCTGGGGATCAATCACACCGGGCAATAAAGTCAACCCTTCTGCATCAATAATTTCCCAATCATCTTCCCCTATGGCATGATGATCAATTTCTGGAGCTATCTCAAGGATTTTCCCATCAACAATAGCAACATCTCCGAGTAAAAAATCACCATTTGGCAACAAAATCCGAGCTTGATTAATCAATACACTGTAAAAGTCAAACATAATTACCTTGATCTAATCTGCTATAAAACTATTTAACCACGAATTTGTCGCCGGAGGCAACTATCACCGCCCAATTGTAGACAAATTTGATATAATAAATATAGTTTTTTGTTCTGTGACCACCGATTATGAGTAGCCTACCCAATCAAGAACCAGATCCCTTTAAATCTTCCCCTCAACAGCAAGAAAACCCCTGGGTAGAAATCCTGAAAACCGTCAGTTTGAGTACTTCCTTAGCCTTGGTGATTCGGACATTCGTTGCAGAAGCTCGTTATATTCCCTCTGGGTCAATGTTACCGACTTTAGAAATTAATGATCGATTAATTATTGATAAGGTCGGCTATAAGTTGGTTAACCCCCATCGGGGTGATGTCGTGGTCTTTAACCCCACAGATGAACTAAAAAAACAATATAAGGACGCCTTCATCAAACGAATTATTGGTTTACCTGGTGAAACGGTGGAGGTGAAAAACGGCTCTGTACTTATTAATGGTCAACCTCTCCCAGAAAAGTATATTGCCGAACGACCCGAATATAACTGGGGGCCGGGGACTGTTCCCGAAGGACAGTATTTAGTTTTGGGAGATAACCGCAATAATAGTTACGATAGCCACTATTGGGGTTTTGTCCCCCGGGAAAATATTATTGGTCGGGCAACGGTGCGGTTTTGGCCCCCTGACCGGGTGGGTGGACTCGGTGATCCTGATTATCCCCTAAATGAACGGCAATAGGCACAATTTTCAGCCTTTTCCCCAGTGTTGCCTGAAATTTGTCGATTCTGGGGGATTGACAAATTTCAAAAACTATGACAGGATTAATAACTGTGCAATTAAGTAAAAAAGCGGAACTGGCGGAATTGGTAGACGCGCTAGATTCAGGTTCTAGTGTTTGCAAAGACTTCCGGGTTCAAGTCCCGGGTTCCGCATTGAACGGTTAGGGGTGTGATTTTCGCGCCCCTGTTGTTGTTTAGCCATCAGGTCTTATGTTAACGAGTCTGCAAAATCCATTGGTGAAGCAAATTCGCAAGCTGCATCAAGCCAAGGGACGCAAAGAACACCAGTTATTTTTACTCGAAGGAACCCACTTAGTAGAAGCCGCCTGTGAGGTAGGCTATCCCCTCACCACGGTGTGTTATACCTCCTTCTGGCAAGGGCGTCATCAACCGCTCCTTGAACGTTTAAGCCAAGATACCCCCCGATGTGAATGGGTGAGTCCAGAAGTATTGGAGGCGATGGCCACAACTGTTCATCCCGATGGCGTGATCGCCCTCGCACCTCGAATTCCTTCTAAACCCCAGACCCTTGAGGGTTTAGGGATTGCTTTAGAAACCCTGCAAGACCCGGGTAACTTAGGAACTATTATTCGGACAGCAGCAGCCACGGGGGTAGAGGGGTTATGGTTGAGTGCCGATAGTGTAGATTTAGACCACCCGAAAGTATTAAGGGCTTCTGCGGGGGCTTGGTTTGGTTTAAATAAAACCGTTAGCCCTAACTTAGCCAGGGATATCAGCCATTGTCAGCAACAGGGATTACAAATTGTAGCGACAGTCCCCCAGGCTTCGATGTCCTATTGGCAATTGGATTTGACCCGGCCGACCCTGCTGGTATTTGGGAATGAAGGGGTTGGACTTTCTCCCGATATTCAAGCCCTAGCAGACCATCAGGTTCAAATTCCATTACAGCGAGGGGTAGAATCTCTGAATGTGGGGATTTCTGTCGCCCTTATGCTCTATGAAGCCCAACGCCAACGCCAAGCTATTTAGGGAAAGTTATTCTTGGGGGTTGTCTGAAGTTGAAATGTTTTGATCGTGTAGATATTGTTCAATATCAGAGATCGCAGCCTCCAAATCCGATAGGCTAATGGCTTCGCGGACTTTGGGGGGAGAAGGAACAGAAACAGTTTGTTCTGGCGGTGCGGGCCGAGGGTTAGGAGTCACTGCCTCCGACTCTTGAAATGCACGCAATAATTCTTGATCAAAAGACTCAATAAATTTTTCGGCGGCACTACGACGAAGATCCTGGGGTTTTTGATTCATGACGGGGTGACTCCTGAAACGGTGAATCTTTGCTGCTTGCTACAAAAAACAACCCGATTAACTCAGATTCCGAAAGATAAAACGGTCGGGGAACAGCAAGGCGAGGAAAAAAGGTATAAACAAGCTTATTGCCTAAAACTAACCTAGCACGTTTATCAGGGCAAATTTGTTTTGGTGTCGATTCAAATAGACCTGATATACAATTGGGGGGCATCGGTGGAGGGAAAAATCCTCGATTTCTTAACAATTGGGCTTTTTCAGTCCGTGTGTTGGATTAGAATATTAATCTGAACCTGAACCTGGATTTGTGATATTCAATTTTGATGGAGCCGTTTATTCATGGATGAGAAAACCCCAGCAATTATTAGACCGAAACCGGCACTGGAGATTCGACTCACACCTGCTGGAAGCGAAAAGTCAGTCCGTCCCACCGATTCGCCATCTGATCGGGATAAATCTTCGTTTGATCGGGATAAACCTTCGTTTAGTAAACCCCGTCGCCCCGATGTGACCCCGCCTAAACCTTGGATTGAACTCGAAGAAGCCCAAAATCAAGGGGGTGAAGTGTTTCATTTGGGGGATCTAATTGAGGTGAGAGCGCCCTGGGGAGATGTGGCGATCGCAGAAATTCAAAATTTCTACGAAGTATCTCCGGGCAGTCTGTGGGCCTGTTTTGTCCCCACCGAAGAACGGGAGAACTGGTCATGGAAAGGCGGATCAATTCGGACAGAACTCTTAAAAAAAGCCTAAAATCAGTTATCAGTTATCAGTTAACAGTTAACAGTGTAAGAGTTATCAGTCATTAGTTGACAGTGTAAGAGGTATCAGTTGAGTAAAATAGGTGAATATTTAAAGGTGCAGTATCAATATGCGCCCCCATTTTTATCTCAATCATCGGGATTCCTTACCCAGTCTGATACTAATACTATGGCTCAACCTCTGGTTACTGCTACAGCCTTGGTGATGCCACCCGAATGGGTGAAACAACTCTATCACGTAGCGGCCCAGTGCAGCGATCACTTATTACTCCAGTTGATTAATCAAATTCCTTCTGAATATGAAGCAACGACTCAATATTTAAACCATTTAGTGGATAATTTCCACTTTGATCAAGTAATGGAATGGGCGAAACAACCTGAAGATTCTGGGAAAAACATACAATGATTGAAAACCAATCCGAGATTTCTAAAGGCAATATTTTGATTGTCGACGATAATCCTGAAAATTTGCGTCTACTATCTATAATGTTGATCCGCCGAGGCTATGAAGTGCGTCAGGCGTTGAATGGAATGATTGCCTTGAGAGCAATTGAAATTCAACGACCCGATATCGTTTTATTGGATATTATGATGCCTCAGATAGATGGCTATGAGGTATGTAAACAGATTAAAAATAATCCTGAAACCGCCGATATTCCAGTGATTTTTTTAAGTGCTTTAGACGAAGTTCAGAATAAAATTAAAGGCTTTGCATCTGGGGGGGCTGATTATATTACTAAACCGTTTCAATTTGATGAAGTTTTAGTCCGGGTTCAAAATCAATTGTCGTTACAATTTGCTCGACAAAAAATTGTAAAATTGAATATGGAATTGGAACAACGAGTTAAAGAACGTACCCAAGAACTGGAAGATGTTCATGCTCAATTACTGAAAAAAGCCCTTTATGATGAGTTGACTGCCCTTCCCAATCGAGTCTTATTTATTCGACATTTAGAATTGACTATTAAACAATTACAAGATTGTCCCAATTATCTCTTTGCGGTGTTGTTTTTGGATTGCGATCGGTTTAAAGTGATTAATGATTCTTTAGGACATTCCGTTGGGGATCAATTATTAGTTGCTATTGCCCAACGGTTACAATCTATCGTATCTAATATTGATATTTTATCTCGATTTGGGGGAGATGAATTTGCGATTTTATTAAGGGATTTAACTGAACCGGAAATTGCGATTCAAACGGCCGAGAAAATTATTGAAGTTTTGGCTGAACCGTTTTCTATTCTCTCCTATCCCATTTATATTAATGCCAGTATTGGAGTTGCTTATAGTCAACCGGACTATACCCAACCGGAACAAATTTTACGCGATGTGGATACGGCGATGTATCGGGCAAAATCCCGAGGCATTTCCTATTATCAAGTTTTTGATTCCAGTATGTATAAAAATGCCCGATCTTTTTTACAGCTTGATGTGGATTTACGCACGGCAATTAAAGAAAAACAACTCAGAGTGAATTATCAGCCTATTGTTGCATTAAAAACCGGAAAAATTGTGGGATTTGAAGCCTTAGTTTGTTGGGAACATCCCCAACGAGGTTTAATCTCTCCTAATGAGTTTATTCCTGTAGCCGAAGAAACGGGTTTAATTACAGAAATCGGCAATTTGGTTTTGCGACAAGCGGGAGAACAAATCTATTGTTGGCAACAACAATTTTCGGAAATTCCCTTAACTGTTAGTATTAATCTTACCCCTCGACAATTTACTCAAAATAATTTAATTGCTCAATTGGATGAAATTGTAGAGCAAACCCATCTCAATTATAATTGTTTAAAATTAGAAATTAAAGAAAGTGCAATTATGAATAATGTCAAAGGCGCACAGATTATATTAAATCAGTTACGAGAGCGAAAAATTCAACTCAGTTTAGATGATTTTGGTACGGGATATTCTTCTTTAAGTTATCTGCATTCATTTCCCGTTGATACCTTAAAAATTGACCGCTCTTTTATTCAGGAATTAGACGAAGATCCTCAACAATTTAGCCTAGTTCCCGTGATTATTAATATTGCTCAAAAAATGGGGATGAATGTGATTGCAGAAGGCATAGAAACCGCCCAACAATTAAAAAAATTAAGACAGTTAAATTGTGATTTTGGCCAGGGGTATTTCTTCTGCGCCCCACTCAACCCCGAACAAGCCTTTAAACTACTCCTATCACCGCCCCAATGGTAATCAATTATCAGTAAACAGTAATCAGTAATCAGTTCATTGATCACTGATTATGGTTAACTGATCACAAATCAAATCTCACACTGATAACTGATGACTGATAACTGATGACTTAACGGGTGATATCAATTTGGATTTTTCCACTAAAATCGGGAATGGGGGGGGCGGGTTTGGTTAACTGTACCCGGACTTTTTCTACTAAGGGTTGTTGTAATAGGGTGTCGGTAATTTCCGTGGCTAATCGTTCCAAAAGGGCGAATTTGCTGGTTTTAATCACGTTCTCAACGGTTTTGATCGTCTGGCGATAGTCGAGGGTATCGGCGATCGCATCACTACTACCCACGGGTCTGAGATCTAACCACAGGGTGATATCGGCTTCAAACCATTGTCCCAAAACCTGTTCTTCGGGTAAATATCCGGTATAACCGTAGCTGCGAATCCCTGAAATGTGGATTGAGTCCATAATTCTAAAAATAAAATGATATTTTCTCAAGAATATGCTATATTAACAAAAGTTTGGGTATGTAGCTCAGTGGATAGAGCATCAGGTTCCGGTCCTGAGGGTCGGGGGTTCGAGTCCCTCCATACTCGTTAAGGTTAAAAGCTTACTGTTTAAAAGTTACAGGTCATCTTTTCCCTGTCGTTTTAGGAATTTTTCTATTGGGGTAATCCTAAAACTGCATTTCCTAAACTAAAATAATCCTCTTTTAGAAAATCTTCCCAATCTGAATAGATAATAGCAATTAAGTTTCAAAGACTTATGAACCAGATTGAAAATGAAAAAAAGATTAATTTTCTCTTAACTTAGCTGTAAAAATATTGACACCATAAATCAACCTTAACCCAAATAATCCTCAGCACCAGACTGAATTAATCCCAATTAGTTCCCCAATCATCTTAACTTAATGTCTTAGTGCCTTTGTGGTTACTTTAATAAAGGATTTAACCAATACAAAATTTGTTTTTTCAGTTGGTTTAAATCTTGATAAACTGCTTGTTTAATCCATTGGCCAATAGCATCTAAAGGGGTAAAGGTTTCTCCCACTGACCAGTTGATATTTTGGCCCAGGGGAGTTTGATGATCGCCATTTAATTTTTGTAAAGTAGTTAACCCTGGGAACTTTTGATCTAAAATATGATGTAAATTAGAGGTTTGATCGAGGGTATCTTTAGAGAATTTAATTAAAAGGTTTCTTCTAATTTGATAGCGATCGCTAACTAAAAGGTTCGTTTCTTCGGGAGAAGGTGTAAACTCTACATCCATGAATTGTGAAATTTGTTCAACTAAAGGAATAGATTGACTGGCGGCATAATTATTAAAGGACATTAAAATATTTCCTGAACGTTCGACAGGAAATAAAGAACCAATTAACAAATGAATTTTACACCCCATACTATGTCCTAATCCATAAATGGGTAAACCGCGCCGTTTTAAGAATTGCAAATCATATAAATCATATAATCCATCTTCAAATATCTCGAAAACTTCTTGAGCGATCGCTGTATGATCTAGGTTATTGATAAAAGGAGTGGCCACAATTGCATAACCTTGATGGGCGAGTTCTTCGAGTAAACAACGATAGGTTAAATGGGGTAAAGTTGCTACAAAAGCACCCCCCAAAAAATGCAGTATTGCTTGAGGGCGCGGGGGAATTAACACCCAATTTCCTGAAATAGAAAGCCAGTCCATTAGATTTTTAGATTATTATTTTGATGTCACACTAACACCCTCTATAGTAAGAATTTTAACTCTATTATAGAGGGCTTTATATTTATTTTACCTTAATTTATGAATTTTTGGAAAATCCAATTAGGCTTTAGTCCGATGGAATTTAGTCAGTATTTGTGCCGCGAAGACACCGCCGATAAATCCGAATAAATGTCCCTGCCAAGAAATCCCATATTGTGAGGGTAAAACCCCCCAAATTAAGCCCCCATAAAGCCAACCAACCACTAAGGATAAGGCAATAGAAACAAAACTGCGTTCAAAAAATCCTCTTAACAGTAGAAATCCTAAGTATCCAAAAATAACTCCACTCGCCCCAATATGAATTGTATTAGGTGAACCGAATAACCACACTCCCAAACCACTGATAATCATGGTTATGAATGTGACAACAAAAAAGTCTTTAACATCCCGCAGCATCACAAACCAACCCAGTATGATCAAGGGTAAGGTATTGGCGGCTAAATGGTTGAAATTTCCGTGTAAAAAAGGAGCAAAGAAAATACCTTGTAACCCTTGAATATGATGGGGACGAATTCCTAAACCATTTAACGAGTCTCTAAATACAAAAAAATCAATAATTTCAATTATCCACAGGAAGGCAACAATTCCCCCTAAAATTAGGATATGGCTTTTGAGTTCCTGAGTCAGTGATGTTTCAGTTCGGTTAGACATAATTGTTTAGGGTTGTAAAATAACGGGATTTTAGTTAACTACAAAACTAGATCCCGTCGTTTCTGATTCGGCTAAGATTAATTATATGATAGTCAAAAATCTAGTCAATTGTCCATGAAAAATATTAAATTAGGAAAATACCTCAGCTTAAATGATTTTTGTACCTGTACAAATACTTATCAAAAATATTCAGATAAAATTAGTCCTTATCCTACTTCCGAACAATCAATTCAGGCATTAAAAAACCTAAATTATTATATTGTTGATCCGGTTATTGATTATTTTGGTTTAGCTAAATTTAAACTAACCTATGGTTTTTGTTCCCATAAATTAAGAATTTATTTAGACAAAAAAGATCCGATTACCGGAATAAAAAATGGTCGCGTAGCTCCTAAATTGGATCAACATATTGGCCATGAAGTTAAAAAAAATGGAGAATATTACTGTAAAAGGTTAGGGGCGGCTTGTGATTTCCTAATTTTAGATTTAGATAGTGATCAATTAGTGGATTGGATTTTAAAACAACAACTTCCTTTTGATTCTCTATATTTTTATGGCAAAAATCGACCGATTCATATCAGTTATGGCCCCCAACATAAACGAAGCATTTGGGCATTTACTCCCACGGGAAAACCCACTCAAAAAGGAATTGAACTTTGGATTAAATATAGCAATCCTAAATAGGTTTTGGTAGGGGCAATTCATTAATTTCCCCTACCACAAAGTTTAGTATTGTCCTAAGCTTAATGGGTAGCTCTATACAAAGATACAATTTTTGTATATAATATAAGAATATAAGTATATTAGTTAAAGCAGTCTTAAAATACTCAGATTGATTAGTCTAATTTATTGATATAAAAATATTGGGGTTAACATGGTCAAAAGTGTTGAGGAAATTTTAGAATTAATAGAAGCGTTAATTATTGCTAAAGGGAAAAACTCTCTGAGTTATATCCAGAAAATTATTTTAAAAGAAGCCCTATTAGAAAATAAAAAAACCTATGATCAAATTGCTGAAGAAAATGGCTATTCCCCCAATTACTTAAAAAATGGAGTTGCTCCGCACCTTTGGCAACTTTTATCGGATATAGTGGGGGAAAAAGTCGGTAAAACCAATTGTCGCTGTTTATTAGAAAGAGAATTAAGCGAGAAAAATAGCCATGAAATATTTCCAAAAATCAATTTTAACGAACATAATATTTTAGAATCCCCACAGGGTCAAGTTCCGCTTAATTCTATATTTTATATTGAGCGATCGCCCATTGAATCAACTTGTTATCAAGAGATTCAAAATCAAGGAGCATTACTGCGAATTAAAGCCCCTAGAAAGATGGGTAAAACCTCCTTAATGGCCCGAATTTTAGATTATGCTCAACAACAAGGTTATCATCCCGTTCGTTTAAGTCTCCATCTGGCTAGTGGTGTAGTCTTTACTTCAACGGAAAAATTCCTCCGTTGGCTGTGTGCAAATGTGACTCAACAGTTGAAATTAGAGTCTAAAATAGATGATTTTTGGGATGAAGATGTGGGAACATTAGTCAGTAGTTCCCTCTATTTTCAAGGATATTTATTAGAATTAATTCAAGAACCGATTATTTTAGCTATTGATGAAGTGAATCAATTATTTGAGTATCCGTCCTTAGCTCGGGATGTCTTAGCTTTATTACGATCTTGGCATGAAGAAACTAGAGATATTAGTAATTGGAAAAAATTAAGGTTTGTAATTGTCTATTCAACGGATATTTATATTCCTTTAGATACGAATAAATCTCCGTTTAATGTAGGTTTAGGAATTGATTTGCTTCCGTTTAATATTAGTCAAATTAAAACTTTAGCTCAACGATATGGATTAAACTTAACAGATCAAGAGTTAACACAATTTACAGAATTTGTAGGAGGATTTCCTTTTTTAGTTAGATCAGCCCTTGATTATAGTGTCCGCCATAATTTTTCCCTACAAGAGTTAATAGAAAAAGCTCCCAGTGATACAGGAATTTATGCAGATCATCTGCACGAACAGTTATGGTTACTAGAGCAAGATCCTGATTTAGTTACTGCTTATCAAGAAATTATTAGTACAAATCAACCTATCAAAATTGAACAAGTGAAAGCGTTTAAACTAAAAAGTATGGGACTGGTTTATATTGATGAAAATTTAGTTACTCCCAGTTGTGAGTTATATCGTCAATATTTTCAAGAATGTTTTAGGGAAGTTTGATAATACAGAAACCGGGTTTCTCCTAGAAACCCGATTTCTATGAATTAATTCCTTAATTGTACAGGCATGACTAAATAAGTCATTTTAATCCCGCCTAACGGATTAACAATAACTGGAGTTGTGGCGGCATTCAATTGCAGGGAAACTTCTGAGGTATTAAATACTTTCAAACCCTCTAATAAGTATTTAACATTAAACGCTAACTCCTTGGGTTCATCCCCAGAAATTTGAGCGGGCAGAGATTCCAAAGCATTTCCCACATCGGCGGCTTCTACGGATAAAGCAATGATTTGATTAACATGATCAATACTGCATTTAACAATATCATTCTTTTGGGAAGCTAAAACCGCAATCCGTTCTAGGGCCCCGATAAATCCCCGCCGATCTAAATTAATTTGATTTAAAAATTGATGGGGAATTAACTGTTGATAAGCCGGATAAGCCCCTTCTAATTTACGGGTATTTAACCGTTGTTCCCCCAGTTCAAAAATCACTTGACTCTCATCAAATCGCAAGGTAATCACCACGGGAGAATCATCTTTAGAGCCGCCGTGATTGTCAACAGTTCGCATCGCCACCATGCGTTCTACTTCCCTTAAAGCCCTAGCTGGAACTGTTACCTCAAATTCCTCTAATTCCTCATCGGGATCGGTTTCACTTAAATTTTCTGTTTGCACAACTGCTAATCTGTGACCATCCGTTGATGCAAATTCAATCGTATTATTTTGAACTTTTAAATGTACTCCCGTTAACACCTGTTTAGTTTCATCGGAACTCGTAGCAAATAACGTACCCTTCAATCCCGAAATTAAAGATTCCGCCGCTAAATGAATAGAATCCCCCGTTTCAATAGAAGGTAATTCGGGATATTCTTCCGCCGCCATCCCTCGAACTTGATACTTTCCTGAACTGGAAGTTAAATTAACAATTGCTTCCCCAACTTCATCATCAATGGTAATTTCTCCCCCAGGTAAACGGGAGACAATATCATTAAATAATTTAGCCGGGACAGTTAAGGTTCCTCCCTCCGTGACCGTCGCCGACATACTCGCCCGAATCCCCAAACTTAAATCAAATGCGGTTAAATTTAACCGTTGATTTTCTGCATCAGCATCAATTAAAATATTCGATAAAATTGGATGATTCGGACGGGATGGAATTGCCCTCGATACCCAAGATAAATTAGAACTTAATTTGTCCTGCTCAACAATAAATTTCATAGTTAACCTCCATTAGTATGTGTTAGCATAATAATAATGCCGACAATTTCTGACGTTCACGAGAGAACCAAACCCCTGATTATAACCTAAAAACCTCTCGATATCTTTTTTGATTACAGTTAATACCGCAAACCGGGGGCTTGGAAAAACCCAGCAAGCCGAGGAAATACCTCAAAACTACTGATGTTATCAATACATGAAAATTACATCTGACAAAGAAAATCGTAAAAGCCCTCTCTGGAGCCTGTTTCTGTTGATAATTGGAGGTGGGTTAGCCTTGATGGGCGATCGCTGGTTAGCCACCCGTACCGCTTCAACTGTTCCGCCCTCAATCGCTGAAACTCCTGTCGAAACTGCCCCCGCCCCTGCTGCTAATTTCAACGGTCAGGCTAATTCTGCCTCCAGTCCGACTAGCTGGTTAGCTCAAAAAGTGGCTGCAAAGCCCGTAGATTCTAACTTTATTGTCGATGCTGTTAACGAGATTGGGCCGGCTGTGGTTCGGATTAATGCCTCTCGTCAAGCCAAGCGCCGAGGATTGGAGCAGTTTGGAAATGGCTTTCCCGAAGAATTTTTTGGGGCGACTCCCCCCAAACGCCGCTCCGATGGCCCGATTGAACAGGGGACTGGTTCCGGGTTTATTCTCTCGGCCGATGGCGTGATTATGACTAACTCCCACGTTGTAGAGGGAACTGAGCGGGTGCAAGTGGTTTTAAAAGATGGTCGTCGCTTCGATGGCAAGGTATTAGGATCGGATGCGGTGACGGATGTGGCCGTAATCAAAATTGATGCTGATAATTTGCCTAGCGTAAAAATTGGCAATTCTGAGGCCCTATCCCCTGGGGAATGGGCGATCGCCATTGGCAACCCATTAGGATTAGATAATTCGGTGACGGTGGGAATTATTAGCGCCACCGGACGGTCAAGTAGTGATATTGGCGTTCCTGATAAACGGATTGGTTTTATTCAAACCGATGCCGCCATTAACCCCGGAAATTCTGGGGGGCCACTATTAAATGCCAAGGGAGAAGTGATCGGAATGAATACCGCTATTATTAGTGGTGCTCAAGGTTTAGGCTTTGCCATTCCGATTAATAAAGCTCAACAAATTGCCCAACAATTAGCTACAACTGGACGGGCAGAACACGCCTATTTAGGTATTGAAATGGTCACACTCAGCCCGGAATTATATCAAGAATTAAAAGAAATCCCCGATTTAGATTTCCCCATTACTCAAGATAATGGTGTGTTAATTATGAAGGTAATTTCAGGTTCCCCGGCGATGAAATCTGGATTAAAACCAGGAGATATTATTGTAAAAATTGACGAAAAACCTATTACAAAATCCGATAATGTTCAGGAATTAGTTCAAAATAAAAATGTCGGAATACCGATGAAAGTAGAGCTAAACCGTCAAGGAAATTCCCTAATCTTAGAAGTTAAAACTGGCAATATGCCGCAGGAGCAGGGGATTAACTAAGCTGTTTATTGTTGAATGGAAAGAGATTTATGAGTCAAATTTTAGGCATTTTTGAATTGGGCAACCAAGTTTTACGACATTATGCTGATCCGATTAATAATGTTAGGGAGGAGCGAATTCAAACCTTAATTGATAATTTAATTATCACCGCATCTCAAGCTAATGGAGTGGGGATTGCCGCGCCTCAAGTGGGAATTAGCAATCGCTTATTTATTATTTCCTCCCGTCCCACATTGCGCTATCCTAACGCACCCTTGATGGAACCCACAGCCATGATTAACCCTAAAATTCTTAACCATTCTCACGAAACAATTAAAGACTGGGAAGGCTGTTTAAGTGTCCCTGGAATTAGGGGATTAGTTCCTCGGTATCAGGCTATAGAAATTGAATATACCAACCGAGAAGGAGAATTATGCTATCAACAATTAACAGATTTTGTCGCTAGAATCTTTCAACATGAACTCGATCATTTGAACGGAATTGTATTTGTAGATCGGGTTGAAAGTAACCAAGATTTAGTTACCGAAGCCGAATATCAAAAACAGATCGCTGATTTTCACGGATTTCGCTGATTTCACAGATTAGATTTGTTTTAATCTGTGAAATTTATCAAAAACGGATCGCTGATTTTCACGGATTTCGCTGATTTCACAGATTAGATTTGTTTTAATCTGTGAAATTTATCAAAAACGGATCGCTGATTTTGCGGAATGGTTCCATTGATTATTGTAGAATGTTTGTAAGTCAATTTTAAGGAAAATAATTAACGCCATGACCATTAATTTAAGTAAAGGTGAACGAGTTAGTCTATCTAAAGAAGCACCCGGTCTCAAAAAAGCCGGAGTGGGATTAGGATGGGATACTAACGCTTCTGATACTGGGGCTGCTTTTGACTTAGATGTGTCGGTATTTATGATCGGGAGTAATGGTAAAATTCCCAACGAACAATATTTCGTATTTTATAATAACCTAAAATCTCCCGATGGTTCAGTAGAATCTTTAGGAGACGATCGCACCGGAGAAGGAGGCGGAGATGATGAAACAGTTTTTGTTGAGTTAAATACTGTTGATCCTAATATTCAAGAAATTGTCTTTGTTGTCACTATTTACGAAGCCGAAAACAGAAGACAAAATTTTGGACAAGTTCGTAATTCCTATATCCGAATTTATAACAATGAAACCGACGTCGAGATCACTCGCTATGATTTAGAGGAGGACTTTTCCAGAGAAACCGCCATCGAAATCGGTCGCCTCTATCGCAAAGACGGTGAATGGAGATTTCAAGCCGTTGGACAAGGTTATAATTCAGGTTTAGAAACCTTTGTTAAACAGTATACCTAAAAAGATTAACCCCAAAACCTAGTTTTTTGTTCACAATTTCAGGAATTGATTAACCATGTCAATTAATATTAAAAAAGGCGAAAGGATCAGTTTATCGAAAGAAGCTCCAGGGTTAAAACGAGCCTCCATTGGTTTAGGATGGGATGTCAATGCTAGTGATACTGGAAAAGCCTTTGATTTAGATGCTTCTCTGTTTATGTTAGCAGGAGATGGTAAAATTCCCATTGATGAATATTTCGTATTTTATAACAACTTAAACTCTCCTGATCAATCCGTCAAACATTTAGGAGATAGTCGCACCGGAGAAGGAAGCGGGGATGATGAAACCATCGTTGTTGATTTAGCAAAAATCAATCCTGAGATTCAAGAATTAATTTTTGTGGTGACTATTCACGATGCTGACCAACGGCGTCAAAACTTCGGACAGGTGAAAAATTCCTATATCAGAATTTATGATGGCGACACTCAAACCGAAGTCACAAAATATGATTTAGAAGAAGACTTTTCCAGGGAAACCGCCGTGGAATTTGGCAGATTATATCTCAAAAATGGTGAATGGAGATTTCAAGCCGTCGGACAGGGATATAATGCGGGTTTACAAAGTTTTGTAGACAAATACGTTTAATTTATTTTGAGGATTCTAACAATGGCGATTAATTTAAAAAAAGGTCAAAGCATTGTTCTTGATAAAAGCGAATATGACCTTTCAAGAATGGTCATGGGCTTAGGGTGGGATGTCTCTAAAAAAGGAATGTTTGGCGGAATATTTAGCGGATCTGCTGATTTCGATTTAGATGGATTTGCCCTATTATTAGATGAGCGAGGAAAATTAAGAAATCAGCAAGAAGATGTCGTTTATTTCGGACATTTAGCCACCAAAAATAATACCGTAGTTCATACAGGAGATAACCTCACCGGAGAAGGTGCGGGGGATGATGAACAAATTATTATTAATTTTAAAACCCTTCCCCAAACCTATCAACAAATTATTTTAGGAGTGAATATATACCACGCCGAACAACGTCAGCAAAACTTCGAGATGGTTAAAAATGCCTTTGTCCGAGCCATAGATGCTAAAGGTAAAGAAATTGCTCGTTATAGTCTTTCGGGTGAACCCGCTTACTCAGGACAAACTTCTATGTTACTGGGGGAAATCTCTCAAGAAAATGGACAATGGAAATTCAAAGCATTAGGAACACCCTTAAAAAGTAATTTAAACGGGGTTATTCGTTCCTTTGTGTAATCAATATTCTCAAAAATTAGGGGCGAAGGATTCAGATATTAAATGATGGTGTTCTCATCACTTTAGATCCAAATTCTCCGCCCCTAGAATTGATCAATTTTCAACAATATTTTAATAATATTTGTGTTGAAAATCGGTTTACCTTAGCGTTTGCGGTAGGGAACCATGGTTTCAATATTGATATCACCTAAAGCAATGCGAGTCACAGGGATAACGGTAGGAGTAACTAAACCCAGGAACTGTGCGGGATCGCCAGCTTTGATTTGTTTTTCTTGGGGAATAAAACGACGAACCGCATTTTGCCAAACCAGTTGGGGGAAGCCCAGTTGGTTCCGGTGGTACTCGTTGTAACGAGGGGTTTTCAGGTTAAAGGGAACTTCACCTTGATTGCGTTGAAGTAGTACCCGACGACGTTGGTAGGGAACCGTATCATACCCGAAGTTATCTAGGTATTCATCGCTATCGAGTAACTCATCAATAAACCCTTTAGGGCCTTTGTTAGCAACGACGATAGACCATGCGATCTTTTCACGTTCGCTGTAAACGTCCCGTCCGAGGATGCGTTGGACACACATCTCGACAAAACGGTAATTGCTATTGGTTTGGTAATTGCGACGCAGGAAAGGATCGGAAGTCGCTAAACCCCGAATAAAATCCCGCACGTTAATTTGACCAAACTTAAGCTGAGACTCTAAGCAAGTTTGAACGTTGCTTTTGAGCATTTGATGTTCACTGAAAATCTGGCGATAAGCAGCCCAAATGATCTCATTCCACTCAGAAGCCGAAGGCAGATTTTCCGTCGTAAATACTCTGGGTTGTTCATCACCCGCTACTTCAAAGCCAGCCACGCGAACATTGCGGCTGGTCGGGCCATAACTTAATAAAGGAAGCGCCACCTTAAATATCTCCTTAATTTTGAAGGTCAACTTTATTTTTTATCTTGTGGTCGGGTGTTGCCCCGATCGCTCAGGGCTTTAGAGCGACAGGCTTGGCTATAGTACAGATTAGGGGATTTCGGCAACTCATCTGGCGTTTTTCTGAACCCATGCAACAATATGTAACATTTTTTGACACCAGATACCCGATCCCCATTATGCTAAATTAAAGATTAAATCCCCTAGGGGGGGATAATTGTCAAGATATATTAAATTATGATAACCTACTTAATAAATCTTAAAGATATTGCTCAACATCCTACTAGGTTCTATTTTGACTACCACTCAACCGATTCAACCCACCTCTGGATTCCTTCAGAGAGTTCTGGCCAAAGTTAGGATCTCCCAGACTTGGCCGGTATTTTTCGCGTCGGTATTTCTCGTGACTGTCCCGGTGTTTTTTCAAGCCCCCCTAGTCCGACAATGGCCAGAATTTAGCGTGATTTTGACATTGGGATGGCTAGGAATTAGTTGGAGATTAATCAGACAACCCGCCACTTGGGTTTGGGGAGACCTATTATTAGGATTTAGTTGGAGTTGGTTTACGGGTGCAATCTATTGGGGTTGGTTACGCTGGGAACCCCTCTTACATTTACCCGTAGAAGCTATCGGCGTCCCCTTTGCCATCTGGTGTTTATATCGAGGTTGGGGAAAGGTCGGAAACTGGTTTTATTTGGGTTCCCTATTTGGTACGGCGGTCACGGACGGATATTTTTATATCGCCGGATTAATTCCCAGTTGGCGCCAACTGATGCACGTTGAACCCGCCTTAGCCTTACCAATATTTCAAAACGCCCTGCAAATAGTGACTACCCCCTGGGGGATTAGTTGGGCCGTCGGATTTGCCCTATTTTTATTTGGAGTTGGTGTTTTTCCGTTACAATCAAAAGAACAACATTGGTGGGCTTTTGGGGGAGCGGTATTGAGTACAATTTTGGTGGATAGTTTATTTTTGGTTGCGGCTTGTTTAGCCTAATTTAACGACAAAGACACAAAGAATACAAATCTGTTGTCAATGTGCGATGATCAGGAAATTTTTATCTTTGTAAAGATTGTTTTTTTACCCTTAAATATAATTCTTGCTCTGGCTTATGGCTACATCAAAACGGGATTCTGAGAATAAGGTTAACTCTGGGGGAAACCCTGTGGTTTATTCGGAGTTTGGGACGGGAACAAATTCAGTGGCTTTAGAACGTTCTCAAGGTTTTGTTCCTGAACTTCCCCCCAATCAACACAATCTGAAAGTCCAAGCAACTCGTTCAGGACGCAGGGGAAAAACTGTAACGGTAATTAGTGGATTTCAAGTTAAACCGGAAACTTTGGAATTGTTAGTTAAACAGTTAAAATCCCAATGTGGGGCGGGGGGAACGGTTAAAGAAAATACGATTGAAATTCAAGGTGATCATCGTCCGAAAGTGATGGAAACTTTGATAAAATTAGGGTATAAAGCTAAAATTAGTGGGGGATAAGTTGTTAAAATATTAATGCTTGAAATTCCAGTTCATGAAACTTTTCAATCGACGATTCAAGGAGAAGGATATTGGGTCGGAACTCCTGTAGATTTTATTCGGTTAGCAGGTTGTCCGGTTCGTTGTCCTTGGTGTGATACGGGTTATGGAGATGGGGGAATGAATTTACCCCGTAAGGTTAGATCTTTTGATTCGTTAATCGCAGAATTGCGATCGCCAAGGGTGGTAATATCAGGGGGAGAACCGTTGATATATGCTCAACTTCCCCAGTTAATTCAAACTATTGAAGCGACGGTCAGAACTGTTGCGATTGAAACATCGGGTTCTTTTTGGCAAGATATTCCTAATTCTGTTTGGGTAACTTTCAGTCCTAAACATCATGTTAGTCCCAATTATCCTGTAATTCCGTTAATATGGAAACGAGCAAACGAGATTAAAATAGTGATTGAAACCGGATCGGAATTAGAGTTTTATGCTGAATATTTAGAGCTTAATGATCAAATTCCCGTGTTTCTACAACCGGAATGGAACCAACGCGATCGCACTTTACCTTTAGTTTTAGAATTATTAAAAAAATTTCCTCACTATCGGTTATCAGTCCAAATTCATAAATGGTTACAAGTTCCTTAATTTAAAATTATTTTGTTCAGGTCTAAAATCCTATTTATTTACCAATTCGTAATTCGTAATTCGTAATTACCTATTCCCCGTTATAACTATGAAACCAGAATTCCGTTCCCACTATCCTCCAGAATGTCTAGAAAAACAAACTATTCCTTATCGGAATATTGTTGGGGTGAATGAACAGATATATCGAGAATCCTTAACCTTTAATTATACCATTAAAACCACTTTACACCGTCAACATTTTAATCCGCCGATTTGGAAAGATTGCCATTTCCATAATTTTGAAATTAGCTTAGAATTGCAAGCAGTTAGACATCCTGAAGATTTGTATGGGTTGGATATGGTAGAAATGGAAAATCAATTACAAATTTGGGCAAAACAGTTACCCGAAATTGTTAATGATCATCCCCTATGTCCCCATGGAACTACGGAGGAAATGTGTTTATATTTTTCACGCATTCCCATTGATAATCATATCCAAATTATGCGGGTGAGTGTGTCAGAAACACCCAACCGAGTTACGACTTTAGAAGTTTATATAGCAGGGAATAGGGAATAGGGAACAGGAAACACGGTAGAGGATGTGTAATTAATTTTGTTTAGGTACTTATAAGTGAATCCAAGGAGCAACTTTACGACCCAGAAACCGAATATTGAACTTGAATTTCTCCACTGGACTATTATAATCTTTTCCTTGAAAATGACCTGCAATGCCATAAAATTCAGGTTCTATTGGGAAACGTTCTATCAACTTCTGGTCTGGTTTTGCCGATTGAATTCCTTGATAAATTTTACTTTCCATATAAAAACATCCGTTTTGATGATTATAGAGTAAAGGTTGAAAATATTTTAAATAAAATTCTTTTTTAAAGACTAAAAATCGAGTGTCAACATAAGGAGATGCTGTTGTTTCTTGAAATAGATATTTTTTGATGACCCATCCTTGATCTTTGACATCATATAGACAGTCATAAGAAGCAGGTACACTTTCAAGAATTTCTGTTAAATTTAATAGCTTAATTCGTCCGGTGATTTTGGCAACACAATTAGCTTTTTGAACTAATTCAGACTGTTTAAATCCTTGATCAATTAAAGAAATTTCTCCATATCCTTTGCCATAAGAACGAGGGAAGGTATTACTATTGATAGAAATAAATTCAATGTCTTTATTATAAGGGTTTTCTAAGGTTGCCTCTTGGACTCTTGCTAAAGACCATCCTGAATTTTCAACGAATAAAATTTTTTGAATTTTAGGATGATGATTAATATAATATTTCAAAGTATGAAAATAATCCTCTTGACGGGTTTCTGGGTCAGCAGGATAAGCCTTTGGCATTCCCTTAATATCAATTGTTGCACTTAACAGCAAAACAATGTTATTCATAAAATTATGGGGATCGATTGTATGAGGCATATTCAGGTCAATTCCAAGTCGAGTTGAATTTCAGGAATCCTCTAGTTTTACCCTGTAGATGGGAATAACAAACATTATACCCGGTGATTACAGGTTAAGGTAAATATGGATAAGTCTTTAATAAAATGGCTTTCGGGAGTTCTCCTCGTTGCTCCTGTCCTGTTAACGAGTTGTTCTCTGAATTTGTCCTTACCGAAATTTGATGAAAGCAATAAAGCCGAATTTGTCATGCAAACTATGACCACAGGACAACAGGCTTATTATCAAGCCAATGGTAAGTTTGCGAACTCTATTCAAGGGTTATCTTTGAATGCAAATTTAGACACCGGAGAATATCGCTATAGCGTGAATACCGAAGGTCAATATGCGGAAACCGTATTGATGACGGCGGCGGCCAAACAAGACGGACTCCCTAGTTATGCTGGAGTCGTGACTGTCAGCCACACAGCAGGCGGTGTAATGGCTTTAGCTAATATTTGCAAAACCGATCAACCCTCCACCGAACCCCCGGCTTTGTCCTCAACTCCCGTACCCGGAGAAGGTTTAAAATGTCCTGCGGGTTCGAGTCCGGTCAGATAGGATTTCTCTGTATAACTTAAAGTAGCTTGTCCATCGGCGCGTTGTTGTTTGGCTTGATCTATTTAATTCCCCTGATAAGTTTCCCAAAAATTCATAAATTGTTTAGCAATATCAATTTGTTGTTTAGCTTCAGATGTGGTAATGTTAACATCTAAATCATAATCACTCCGGTTTCGCATATCCTGTGCATCAATCAAAGCCCTGTGAAATTCTCGAAATTTTTGATTGTCCTTAGCAAATTCTCGACCGAAAGCACTAATCACAGCAGAATGGCTAGAAAAACTTAAGTTTTTTGCCAACAAAAAGGCAGAAGCAATATAAAACATTGCATAATAAGCACGGGACGTTGCCAGTTCTGCTAGATTATTTTCCACCAATAAATCTGCACCCATTAGACTCCGTTTAGCTTTTTCTAGTAGTAATCTTTGTTCATCACTCATAGAATAATTCCTTCCCGATGAACATTCAAAATAAATGGACTTTTTTCTTGATTAAAACGCTGCTCAGAGACAAAAGCACGGGAGATAACCGTATCATATTTTAAGGATAATTCTTGAATAAACTCACTGGTTTTTTTGATTTCATCAGAGTAATTAAACGCGGATTTCATCACAATCAGTAAGTCAATATCTGAATCAGGTTTAGCTTCCCCCCTAGCTTGAGAACCATATAAAATAATTTGAACAACCTGTTCAGAATAATGGGTTTTAAACCATTTTTTAATAAATTCTATAATCTCCGGTAATTTTTGATGTTTCATTTTATTAAATAAATAGGGTATGCAAGATTTCCTTAATGGTACTGTTATCCAATGTCCTCCGGGTTCGAGTCCGGCTAGGTAGAATTTCCCTCTTTTTTAAGAGCGGGTTTTTGTGAGGCAGTTTTTAGCGATCGCTTTCTTCGACTCTCAATTCGCCATTTCATTAATTTCCATGAACCCCAAGAACAGAATGCACTCAAAAGCAGGGCGATAATAAAAGGGGGAAGGGGCAGGGCTGTTTCAAAGTCAGGTGAAAAAGAGTAAAGAAAGAGCGATCGCCACCTGATAAAATGGAGAGCGATCGCCATTTTTTTCTAAAATAAAGATGCTAACGAGTTTAATAGAAAATTTATTTGATACCGCCAAGCTAGAAAGTCTAAGAATATTTTGGCTTCTTCCAGGGCGGGTTGGGGTAGGTTGGGAAGGGAAGACTCAGTTTTTTGTCCCAAGCGAAAACAGTTGAGCAACAAATCATCGCTTATGAAGGACTGCAAAAAACGGCAAAGGACTATTGTTTTATCCCCATTTTACCCTTCGATTATCCTGCCGCAGTCGAGCATCAACGCCTCCGCAAAACCTACCCCCGTTTAGGGAATATGGACTTGAAAATTGCTGCCATTTCTCTGGTTCAAAATGCCACCATCCTAACGTGCAACGAGTCTGATTTTGGCATCATCCAAGAACTGGTCATCGAAAACTGGTCAATCAACGGTTCTTGAATCAGGGAGAAATAAGCCTGCGAGCGTTGTTCATCCATAGCGGCGCACCGCCGGGTGGGGGGTCGATCTTTGGAAGTCATTTTACTCCATTTGGCTCCTTATTTTTGTTTAAGTCCTAAGAGAGTCTCAAGATAGAGAGACGCGCCGTGGCACGTCTCTACAAAGGAATAATTAAGCTAGAACAAAATCGACGTCGTTACTGCCGCCTGTTTCTCCTTTACCAGAGGTTAATTTTTGACCATTGACTTCCACCGCAAAGGGGGTACTATCCAGGCCGGGAAGGTTATAATCGGTTTTTGCAGAAGTATAGCCGACACTGGCAATCATTTTCCGGCCAGTATCAGTATATTGGAAGGCCATCATTTGATTTTTTTTGTTTTTATTATCTTCGGCCCAAATCACCATATATTGTTGATCTTGATAATCAAAAACTTTGGGTTCTCGAAGGGGAACATAACGACCGGGTTCGCCAAAACTGGTATCTAAAAAGGTCTGGACTTCACTGGGTTGAACTACAGCATAACTGACTTGTTCTGGAGAAGCGGCGATCGCATCTCCTTGACTTGCATCTACTACTTCTTCTTTGCCCTTGTTCCGAAAATAATCAACGGCGACTTTAGTTCCAATAGCACCCGCAGTGGCAATTCCGGCACCAATTAAAAAGTTACGAAGTCTGTTATCAGCCATTTTTTCTCCTAATTAAAATTTAATTGACTTTTGTGTTTTGGAATTGATTCCATTAACATGGGAATTTTAACAAATTTTGCTCTATCTGTCATGGAACTTTCGATGGAGAAGGGAAAGATCAGTTGAAGATTATAGCAACCCTAAATAGGTTGTAACATTAAATCAGGCTGAACTAGCAATTTTTAACAAATTCTTTCGATTGATTCAACAAATATAATTAAACTTAAAATTTGGCAATTCTTTCACCGAAGATAATGGAACAATTTCCTTATATTTCTCTTTTTCTATAGGATTCAGGGACAAATCAGGCATTTCTTCATGGCAACGACTACAATACCAATAAACTCCTGTGTGGCGAATATGGCGCAGGAGTGTAGATGAACAGCAGGGACAAATCACGTTAGACATAATTAACTTCCTCAAAGTCAGGATTGGAAATAATAACAATTAAAAAAATTCAAGAAATTCAAGATTAGAACTGGATTTAAACCCTGATGAAAAATACAATTTAGGAGTCATGAATTTTCAAAATTTCTTCTATAATTAAGCGATCGCCGATAGAAACATCCTGCCATAATTCCAGTTCAGCATTTTTCGTGAGTTCGAGTTGCAAAGGGGCTGCAAACCAAAAATCTTGATTGAAAATAAATCCCTGGGATTGGAGTTTAAAACAAACCGATTGCACCGCATAATTGTTGACATCCAACTCCGGCATCAAATAGGAAGAATGATCCAAAACCCAACTGCAAGCGTCCCTATCAATTTCGGCAAGTTGATAAATCGCCTTGATTAAAACCAATTCAATCCAGCCAGGATTGGGCAAAACCGTTAAAAAATTCTTTAATGCTTGGATATATTCCCGGTTTTGAGCACGGAGAACATCAATGGTCAATTCTACATAGGAATGATCCATCTCACCCTGATTTTCCCTTTCTTGATCCGATGAGTTAATCATATTTTCCTGTCCCGAATGACTAAGGCTGTGAAAAGGTTGATTTAAAGATGAACAGGTGGAAAAGCTAACAATGGAACACTTACTTTTGACGAATTCAGGAAGGGGATCAATCGAAGTCGGGGTGTTGTCAACCGAAGTTAGACTTTTAGAGTTTAAATACATGGAACACAGTTGAACCTAAAAAAAAGCAATTGCCTATGGTTGAACTGTAACTAATAAATTTGAAGATTTTGTGAAGAAAAAATTCCCATGCTGATTTTGCAATAATTTGTTACAGTTCACTCCGTCCATTGCAGAAGGGTACGAATTTGATTCACTAAATCCATGGCTTCAAAGGGTTTAGTAATCACTCCCGTTACTCCTAACTGAATAAATTGCTGTTTTTCACTCATTTTTGCCTTAGCAGTTAACAAAATCGTGGGAATATGCTGGGTTTCGGGATTAGCTTGTAAATACTTAAAGGTGGTGGCTCCATCCATCTCGGGCATCATCACATCTAAGAGAATAGCATCCGGTTGCGCTTTCTGAGCTAAATCCAATCCATCACTCCCACAGCAAGCGGTTATGACCTCCCAACCCCCGGCAACTTCCAGGCACATTTGGATAATCTCCCGCACCCCATCATCGTCATCAATAATCAGAATTCGTTTTGTTGTCATGATCCACTTCTGTTGATATTGCCATCGGTAGGGTGAAGTAAAAACAACTACCCTGATCTACTTTACTGCGTACCCAGATCTGCCCACCATGTTGTTCAACAATCGAACGACAAATGGCCAAACCCAACCCGGTGCCACCTTTTTTCCGAGAGTCTGAGGCATCGACTTGATGAAAACGCTCAAATATTCTTTCAATTTTATCAGAAGGAATACCCCGACCTTGATCTTGAATTTTAAATAAAATCTTGGGTATTTCTTCGAGATTTTCTGGAAGTTCCGTCTCCACACTCAACTTAATATTACCCCCCCGGGACTCGGAAAATTTGATCGCGTTACTTAATAAATTAGTTAAAACTTGTAATACTCGATCAGGATCGGCATAGAATTGTAAACTTTTGCTACTAACCTCCAAATTAATCCCGCTTCGATTAGCCATAACCTGCATTTGTTCCGTAGCCTGCAAAAGTAAATCTGCCGCATTCACAACTTGTTTATTTAGAAAAATTTTTCCCGATTCTAACCGTTCTAATTCTAAAATATCATTCACCAATCTCACTAAACGTTCGGCACTTTCGGCGACAATTTTCATAACGTGGACTCCCCGTTCGGACTGGGGATTAATTAATCCTGTCGATAACAGATTTAACCCGCCATGAATGGAAGTTAAGGGAGTTCTCAATTCATGGCTAACCACGGAAATAAATTCATCTTTCATTCTTTCAATAGCGTATCTTTCGGTAATATCCTCCCCAATACTCATCATCCCGATCGCATTTCCTTGTAAATCTTTTAACAGGGTATGATTCCAACTAATAATTTTTTCCTCGCCTAATTTTGTCTCAATCAACTGTTGACTATAGGGTTTAAAATCATATTCTAATAGTTCTGCAAAGTCTGAGGCACTCAGCCTTTGAGCCGAATTTTCTTGAAAATCTGATAACCAATTTTTTCCTAAAACTTCCGTTTGGGTATAGCCCATGACTTCCAATAAAAAGGGATTAACATATTCAACTTTCCCATTCCGATCTAATCCGACTACTAATAACCGGACATTTTCTAATAAACTCCGCCACCGTCTTTCGGCTTCGAGCAAATTCGCTTGACTTCGTTTTTGTTCGGTAATATCCCGAGCCATCGTAGATAAAAGATACACCTGTCCTTCCTGATTTTTATGGGCAATAATCAATTGAGATAGGGGAATTTCTTGCCCATCATAGCTGGTCAATGCGGTTTCACCGATCCAAGATCCGTCTCGAATTGCCGCCGGCAATCCTTGATTTTCAATAATTTCAACTGCCCATTGGGGATGATGTTGAGGAATATATCGATTGCTGATTTTTTCCTCTGGATCTAATCCAAAAATTTGCCGAGCCGACCGATTATAATAAACCACTTCTCCTCCAGGTTTTGCCGAGCAAATAAGGTCAGGCGTGGCTTCAATAATAGCAATCAATTTATCTCGTTCGGCTTCGGCTTGTTTGCGTTCGGTAATATCTTGCATCACCACCATTCCCGCAAAAATTTCTTCCTGTTCGTTGCGAACGGGTAAGGCTTGATGATAATAAATTCGTCCATCATATTCTACTTCGGAAATTGTTATTTCCCCAGCTAAAGCCGACCGATATAGGGGTTCAACAATCTCTAATAGGGCTGGGGGTAAAACTTGCCAAATGGTTTTTCCTTCTAATATTTTTCGAGATAATCCCTTGAGGACTAAGCCCATACCATCGGCAATGGTATAACGAAAATCCAGATCGACTAAAAACACCGCTCCATCGGGAAAATTCTTAACTAAGGTGCGATATTGTTCCTCACTTTTTCGCAGTTTAAATTCCGTCCGATGGCGCTGCATCAGTTCAAATTGTAAGCGCTCATTGGCGGTTTCTAATTCGGTTGTGCGTTGAGTGACTCGTAATTCTAATTCTTGATTATTTTTTTGCAATAATTGTTCGGTTTCTTTGCGATGGGTAATATCTTTGGCAATTCCCCCCCGACGCTCTAATTCTCCGGTTTCATTCAAAATTGGAAATCCCCGATCCCAAATCCAACGATAGGAGCCATCGGGACGCAGGATGCGATATTCTAAATCAAATCCCCGACCATCGGGATTTTGCCGGGCGCGTAAAACCCGATTTTGATCCTGGGGATGAATGGTATTAATAAAGGCTGGGAAATTCTGATAGAGGGCGTTAACATTTCGATTCCAAATTTGTTGATATGCAGGACTCACATAGATAAACTGATTACCTAAAGCATTGGTAATCCAAAAAACATCATCAATATTTTCAGCAAGTTGGCGAAATTTTTTCTCGGTTTCGGCATGGGAGGCTCTAATTCTTAATGCTATAATTCCATAGACAATATCATCTACTAATTCTTTGAGTAATTTAACTTCGGCTGGATCAAAGGCATTAGTTTGAGTGGAATATAAATTCAGTACGCCAAAGGGAATTGATGAAATCTCTCCGTTCAATTTTGGTTGTAAATGTTGGTTGTGAGAGTCGGTCGCCATGATTAAAGGCAGGGCAATGGAGGAGGTATAACCCCGTTCTTGGGCCTGTTGTTTCCAGGGGGCATAATCGCCATTGGTTTCAAAGTTTTGAAAAACACAGGTTTGCCCGGTTCTAACGGCGGTTCCCGAAGGCCCCTGACCCCATTCACTGTCATCCCAAGTTACGGTTAAATTATCTAAATAGCCCGCTTCAAATCCGGCTTTAGCAATCGGAATAATTTGTTTGTCTGAGGTATATTGGGTATAACCAACCCAAGCAAAATGGTAGCCTCCAATATTAATTAAAATCTGACAAACATCATGGAGTAATTCGGTTTCTGTGGTAGCTCTGACTAAGACTTGATTACAGTCGCTAATGGTTCTTAAAGCTCGATTAACTCGATGTAATTCTTCTTCGGATTGTTTGCGATCGCTGACATTTTGCGCCAAGGACAAAAGGGAAACTAAATTCCCGCCTTCATCTCTAACCACGGAATTATACCACTCACAATCAATCACTCTGCCGTCTTTAGTGCGATTTTGAGCTTCAATAATTTGGTGATTATTGGTGCCATCAATCAGTTGAATCATTTCTTGATTCACTTGCAAGATATTTGTGGCAAAAACTTCTTGAAAGGTAAACCATTGTTGACCTAAAACTTCCGCCGATGTCCAACCAAAAATCCTTTCAGCTTGGGATGACCAGCGTTTAATTTTGAGTTGCTGATCCCATTCAATCACCACCAAGGGAGAATTATCAAAATGACAGGATAAACATTGATGAGCCTGTTTTAATTCGGCAATTAATTGAGCCTGTTTTAAGGCAATTCCGACTTGATCAGCCAGTTGTTTTAAAAAGTTAGTTTCTAGGGTTGCCCATTGGCGAGGTTCTGCACATTGATGGGCCATCATAAATCCCCATAATTTCGGTTTAGGGTTGGAGGAATCATTCGTTGATTCTGGATTTTTGGGTGGGGTGATCATCGAATCAATTTCTTTTTTTTCTAACCAAATCGGAACAATTAAACTCGCCTTAACTTGGAAAAATTCCATTAATTCTAAATAGCAAGCATCTAAATTTTCTTGACTCAAATCGCTAAAAATAAGCACTCGATCCGGTACGGCAGCATCGGACAGGTAGGGGATTAATTCCGGGGTATAAATTCTATGGGATAATAGGGATAACCATTGGGGTATAACCGATTCTTGAACTACGGTTCCTCCCCTCTGGGAATCTAATTTTAACATGATCACTCGATCAACATTTAAAACTTTCTGTACTTCCTCAACGGTGGTTTTTAAAATTAAATTGATTTCTAAAGATTGCCTAATTTTTGAGGTGATTTCGGTTAATAGGTTTAAAAATTGATTTTGTTTCTGAGTTTCCGCAAAGGTGCGTTTTTGTTGGGTAATATCCCGTGTAGTTGCTAAGAGGGTTTTAACCTCTCCCCCCTGTTGAATTTCCGGCACAATTAAAGTCTGAAAGGATCGCAGTCCTTCGGAAGTTTCTAAGTCAAACTCAAATTGTTGAGGCTGTCCTGTATCTAATACCTGTTGACAATTTTGATCCCATTCTTGAGCGACCGGATCGGAAATTCCTAATTCCCAATTCGTTTTTCCAATAAATTTTTCTTGAGTAATTTGAATCAGTACAGCGGTGCGACGGTTAACAAAAACATAGCGTAATTTTTTATCCAGGCGAACAATAGAATCCCCCGCATTATCCATTAATGTTTCTAGTTCGGTTTTGCGAGCTTGAAGTTGAGTTTCAATCCGTTTTCGTTCTTCAATTTGTTTTTTTAAGGATTCTTTAGTTGTTTGAAGTACGGGGGTGGGAGTTGGAGTTGGGGAATGGGTTTTTTCAGATACTTTTTGCAGAACTGCTTTCACCGTTGAACATTGACTTAGATCTTTAATTACGGCTATAACTTCTGTTGTTGATAGGGGATAAATCTCAACTAAAATCTGATAATCTGACCGATCCTGATCACATTTATAAATAATATTTTGGGCTATTTGAGTCTCGATCACCTGTTGAATTAGATGGGGAAACTCAGAGGATTCCTGGCAATTTTTTAACTCTTGTAAAACCCGAGAAAATGGGTTCGATTCCGAAGATAAATTAGGAGACGCCTTCGTGGGTAAAACATGAATTTGTTGCTGTTCACAATCAATAATCATGATCAGATCATGAATCACTCCTAAAAATTGATTAATCTGCCATCGTGCATCCCAGGTTGGGGACTGGAACACTTGATATCCCTCATTCGGCAAATCAGAACAAATTTCTGAAGTCGTCATAGTAAAAATTAAATCAATATTAAATTTTGTAAAGACTTTTGGAATAATCTACTTTACTAATTATATCAAATTATATGGGATTTTAAACCCAAATTTTCGATAAACTGATACTCAAACTGAAATCTTGATCTTACCCACTACCGAAAACCCATTCCCGATCACGGATTTAAGCGGATGACGCAGATTAACATAGATTAAAACCCGTGAAATCCGTGAAATCTTCTGAAATCCGTGATCCCCATTACCCATAACCTATAGTTAATCTAAGTTAATTCCAGGTACTCAGACAGTTGTTTTTAAGGAGAGTAGGTTCGTGAATGCTGCTGAACAGGCGAATAACGTGGTGGTTGCCAGCAAAATTGCATCGGTTGTGACTTTATTTAAAACTCAATTTCCCGACGCCCGGGTCGATCTCAAACCCTGGACAAATGACCCAGAGACGCGAGAACTGGTTGATCCTGATTCTATTGATATTGGTTTCCACTTCCCGGGTCGGAGTCGGTTATTGCAAAGTCGCTGCATTTTAATTGAAATTCGATTTTATCACGATCCGATTGATCAAACCCGTCGGGTCATTGGTGTTGAAGCCGCCGGATATGACCATCAAGGACAACAGTGGAAACTCTCCACCATTGAAAATTGGAATTTTGTCGGCAAAACGGAACCCAAACCCGAATCGGCGGAAAAATTAAAACTCTTTTGTCGGCAAATTTTCCAACTATTTAATCCTAACTCGTAGTGAGTCCTGAAGGACTCAATCTTTTATATAACCATTTTTCTATAAACCAAATCACAACGTTTGGTTTCGACTCCCGTTGTAGGTTCATAACCAGAATGTTCATAGAGTTGTACCGCTTCGTTTAAAACCGATGCGGTTTCGATCCAAATTTCCTTAAACCCTTTTTGTTTAATGGTTTGTTCTAATTGTAATAACAGAAACTTTCCTAATCCCTTTATTAAGAAACTTGTCTACAATTATTAAATAATAAATAAGTATTGTGATCGGGTTTTTGCCCGTTTTTAGCTAAATCCGATCCGCTACCCCCCAGACCAAATCCTGATATTAAGAGAGATTGGCGGTTGATCATCTGCTGTAAAAATGGATTAAGAGGCAGATTAAGCCTACCTTAAGAGGTGTTATTCTTCTATAAAGTGCAATTCAATTCCGTGAAACTTAACCCTTTCACTCGTTGGGGACTTTATCCTTTACACAAGTATAAAAAAGCACATAACTTTTAGTTATCTGATCGTTTTATCAGTATTATTACCCTTTAGGTGGAACTATCATGAATATTAAAACCCTTGCCAAAAAAGACTTTTCCTATGATTGTAGCATCCCCGATTGGTTGCAACAGTGTATGGAGATATCTGGAGATCTAGTCAAATCTGATACATCTGTTTCAAAAAACGGCGATTTAATTGTGCGGGCGTTTCAATTTGCCTATCAATTGCATCGGGGACAGTATCGCAAATCAGGAGAACCCTATATTAATCATCCCATTGCCGTAGCGGGTTTATTGCGCTATTTAGGAGGGGATTCGGCGATGGTGGCGGCGGGTTTTCTCCACGACATTATTGAAGATACCGAAGTCACCCCGGAAGAACTAGAACAGCATTTTGGGGCGGAAGTTCGCCATTTAGTCGAAGGCGTCACCAAACTATCTAAATTTAATTTTTCTAATACCACAGAACGTCAAGCGGAGAACTTCCGGCGGATGTTTTTAGCCATGGCGAAAGATATTCGGGTAATTGTAGTTAAACTCGCTGACCGACTCCATAATATGCGAACTTTAGACTTTTTACCCGAACATAAACAGCGTAGCATTGCCTTAGAAACCCGCGAAATTTTTGCCCCCCTAGCTAACCGTTTAGGTATCGGTCGGTTAAAATGGGAATTAGAAGATCTATCCTTTAAATATTTAGAACCGGAAGCGTACAAAAATATTAAGGAATTAGTTTTTGATCGCCGAGCATTTAGAGAAGAAAAATTAGCCCAACTTGCTCAAGTTTTACGAGACAGACTAGAGAAAGCGGGAATTAAATGTTATGAAGTTAGTGGACGACCTAAACATCTGTATGGCATTTATAAAAAAATGAACCAAAGACAGAAACAGTTCCATGAAATTTATGATATTGCCGCTTTACGGGTGATTGTTGAAACTAATGAAGAATGTTATCGGACTTTGGCAATTGTTCATGATGCTTTCCGCCCGATTCCGGGTCGTTTTAAAGATTATATTGGATTGCCTAAACCTAATCGCTATCAGTCCTTACATACGGGGGTAATTGGTAATACGGGAAGAGCCGTTGAAATCCAAATTCGTACCGTAGAAATGCACCATATTGCTGAATATGGGATTGCCGCCCATTGGAAGTATAAAGAAAAGGGTAATTCCAATATGGGTGAAGTCACCGGAATGGATGATAAATTTACTTGGCTACGGCAATTATTAGAGTGGCAAAGTGATTTAAAAGATGCTACAGAATATCTGGAAAGTGTTAAAAGTAATTTAGAGTTTGATGATGTTTATGTCTTTACCCCTGAAGGAGATGTCATCGCCTTAACTCACGGGGCGACCCCGGTAGATTTTGCCTATCGGATTCATAGTGAAGTTGGGAATCATTGTAAAGGAGCAAAAGTCAATGAGCGAATTGTGACTTTAGATACTCCCTTGAAAAATGGCGATATTGTGGAAATATTAACCCAGAAAAATATTCGTCCCAGTTTAGATTGGTTGAATTTTGTTAAAACCAATACGGCTAAAAACCGGATTCGTCAGTGGTATAAGCGATCGCACCGGGATGAAAATATTGACCGAGGACGGGAATTATTAGAGAAAGAAATGGGGAAAAATGGCTTTGAATCCCTGCTCAAATCTGAACCCATGTTATCGGTGTCTAAGCGCTTTAACTATCATAATGTTGATGATTTATTAGCCGCATTAGGTTATGGGGAAATCACTTTAAATTTAGTCGTGAATCGTTTGCGGGATGTGTCGAAATCCCAGAATCAAATTCAAACGGTTTCTCAAGAACTGACTACCACTTCTTTACAGGTTCCTCACCTACCTTCCTATTCTCAACTTCCGTCTTCTTCTCCCAGCAATTCTCCAATTACGGGGGTGGAAGGTTTACTTTATCATATTGCAGGATGTTGTAATCCAATTCCAGGGGAACCGATTATTGGGGTTGTCACCCGCACAAAAGGGATTTCCATTCATCAACAAGGGTGTTCTAATACCTTAACCGTGGAGGGAGAAAGATTCGTTCCTTTGAGTTGGAATCCTAACTATCAACAGGGCGGACGTCCTCAAACTTATGGGGTAAATATTTGTATTGAAGTATTGGATCGAGTGGGGGTTTTGAATGATATTTTATCCCGTTTGAAAGATAATAATATTAATGTTTGTAGTGCCCAAGTTAAGACTTTTCCCGATGCTCCGGCGTTAATTGAATTGGGAATTGAAATTTGCGATCGCGAACAGTTTGAACGCACTTGTACCCAAATCAAAAATATCAGCGATGTATTAACCTTGCGTCGAATTAATAGTAAATAAGTCGAAAACTGGTGATTACAGACGTTTGGTCGATCCCCCTAAATCCCCCTACAAACAAAATTAGGGACTCAAATTGAGTCCCCAATTTTCTCCGATTTTTTTTGTATTAATAATCCAAATTTGCTCGCGCATTCCGACGCCACATTTGCGGTTTAATTCGTCGTAAAGCAGAAGCGCGAAATCGTTGATCCCATTCGGTTTCAGAAAGTTCGGCTAATTCGGTTAATTTAGGAGCAATATTTTCAGGATAGGGCTGAAATTCTGGAACATCAGTTTCCTGGGCAAAACGTTGATTCCAAGGACAAACTTCTTGACAAATATCACATCCGGCGACCCAACCGTTTAAATTTTTGCTAATATTTTCTGGTAAGGTTTCTGCCCGATTTTCGATGGTATGATAGGCAATACAACGGTTAGCATCTACCACAAATGGTTGAGTAATTGCCCCCGTGGGACAGGCTTCTAAACATCGGGTACAAGTCCCACAATGTTGAGTATGGGGAATATCGGGAGTTAGAATTAAATTAGTTAAAATTTCCCCTAAAAATACCCAAGATCCGTATTTTGTGGTAATCAGATTACTATTTTTAGAAATCCATCCAATTCCGGCTTTTTCTGCCCAAACTTTATCTTGAATTGGCCCGGTATCGGCATAATATCTAGCTTGAATTCCTGTTGCTTGTTGTTGTAACCATTCGGAAAAAGTCTTTAATTTTTTATGTAAAACCTTATGATAATCTCGTCCCCGGGCATAACGAGAAATTTTACCCAATTCGGGATTATCGGGTGCTTGATCGGGGGTATAATAGTTGAGTGCTACACAAATAACCGATGCAACTTCTGGCATTAATTCACGAATATTTTGGCGTTTGGGGCTATTCATCCAAGCCATATCCGCCGCATATCCTTGATCTAACCAAGATTGTAGGTGTTGACGGTTTTGTTCGGTTTCAGTAATTGCCGCAATCCCAACTTGATGAAATCCCAAATCTAGGGCTTTTTGTTTAACTAGATTGGTGTTAATTGGTGAATTCATCATGGTTATATATAGCAGGAGAAAGTTTAAGATTCCTCCTGTCTCCTGTCTATATTGAATCAGTGCCTATGCTTTCGGGTTTTTATCGGGTAAACTCGCTTGTAATTTTAAACAATTGCCACCTTCAATTCGTAAAGAATAATCCACTCGATCCATTAATCGATTCATAATTAACCAACCATAACCATTTTCTTGTTTATCTTGTGGTTTGGGTGGATTATAATTATCGACTTCATAACCAGTACCGTGATCCCAAATTTCTAAGGAAATATCTCGTTCTTGTAATTCTAAACGAACCATCACAGGAAGATGGGGTTGATCGCGGTGAGCATGACGGATGACGTTGGAGTAAGCTTCTGCAAGGACAAGGCGAAACCGATTTGACTGACGGGGCCAATCGACGTGATCTCCTAGCTCGACTTCCAAACTGCTCAATAACCAGTTTTCAACGATGGTTAAAAACCTAATATCGCTCGGCACTTGAAGCTCAGTTTTCATCGGTCAACAAAACCTCCAGAGAGAGTATAGTCTGATCATCTTCCTGAACGGGATTATGTTCTCGGATAGCGGCTAATAAGCCATCTAAATTTAGTTTTTCTTGCTGTTGGAGTAACTTCCAAAGTCCCTCCTGTTGCAACATTGAACGAATGGCAGGACTGCCATCGCTTGTTTCTTGCACCACTGTAGCTTCAGTAATCCCATCACTGGTGACTAAAAATATATCACCTGGATTCAGGGTGAGACTGTCTCCTTTGCCTCTCCAGACGGGAAGAATTCCTAAAGGAATCCCACGGGTCTTGAGAAACAAAGGTTCGACGGGAACAGATAGATGCGGGTGATTTTCCCCCAGGTTACTATTCAGCCTTGACCAAACCAATGGATAAATATGTCCGGCATTGGCATAGGCTAAATGTCCCGTAGAGGGGGTGTAACGAGCCACAACCATCGTAATAAAGTGATTATTACTGACTAAATCATCCGACAAAATGCTATTCAGATTTTGCATGACTTGATCGGGTTCTGGGGAAGTTTCCACGGAAAGCTCCCGACGCATGACGGAAATCGCACTAGCCATAAATAGGGCCGCCGGAACTCCTTTACCCGATACATCTCCCAAACCTACCCAAATATCTCCTTGGGGATGGGTAAAGACTTCAAAGAAATCTCCCCCGACTTCCCTAGCCGGATGACAACAGGCTTGTACTCGCAGGGTCTCAAACTCTGGCCAACTTTGACGCAGGAGATTATTTTGAATTTGGCTGGCGACCTTGAGTTCATTTTGCATCTGTTCGGCTAATTCTAGCGTGCGTTGATAGAGTTTGGCTTGGGACAGTGCTAAGGAGGCTTGTTCGGAAACTACTTCTAACAGTTGAATATCATCCTCTGACCAAGGAGAGGGACTGTTTTCTTGATAAATGGCTAAAACCGCCAGTAAATCATGTTGATAGGTCAGGGGCAAAACGATTTGACTGACTGGGTTGGAGTTTTCTCTCTGTTGAATTTTAATTTCTCGACTTTCTAAGACCCCTTGCATTGAGGTTTCGAGTTGAGATAACCAAGTTTGGACATTCTCTGTTTCTCCCCCATAAGAAAAAGTTTGAGCAGAAAGTTTCCCCGCTTCGGCAGAGCGAATACAGCAGCCCGTGGCATTAAAGGTTTCTCCCAGGGTACGAACAATCGTCTGGAGCATACTGGAGTGGTCTAGGGACTCTCGCAGGGCGCTGACGACATCGTTATAGAGAGATTCCCGACGCAGGGCGCGCCGCAGGGTGTTTGTCCGTTGTTTGAAGAATTTGTATGTTTCCGAAGCTTGTTGAATTACAGACTTGAGTTCTTCGGGATTCCAAGGTTTGGTGATATATTTGAAAACTTGGCCAGAGTTAATCGCTTCCACAAGGTCTTCGACATCCGTATATCCGGTTAACAGAATCCGAATGGTGTCTGGAAAACGTTCGACGGTTTTACCGAGAAATTCGGTTCCGTTCATTTCTGGCATTCGTTGATCAGAAATAATCACAGCCATTTCACCCTCGTCGTCGAGAATTTGCAGAGCTTTGAGGGCGCTGTCGGCCTTGAACACTTGGAAGTCCCGGCGAAATGTCCGAAACAACAAATCTAAGTTGTCTGGTTCGTCATCGACGACCATGAGTTTCAGCTTTCGACCGTCTCCCCGACTCATGCGATTCTCTACTCCCAGATGAACAGATCAGGTGTTACCCATCTTACCAAAGAAACGGGTGCAAAACCCCGAATCAAGAATCCTCCTACTTTATAGACGCGGTTTCGGTAAAATACGGACAAATTTAACAATTTGACCGGTGACTTCAATTCCGATTAAATGATTTTCTAAAGTAAATCTATAAAAAATAGCACTGGAACCTAAAGATTTAAGTTCCGGTAAATCTTTGATATTGTTAACATTTTTAAATTCCAAAAACACAAAATGATAGACCCTAGAATAAGCTGATGCTTCTAAGTTCATCAGATCATGGACAAAAGAACGACCATAGCGAACATCGAGAGTCACGACAGGGTTATTTATTTACTCATTCACTTTTGGCATGGGACGATAGGTAGGATGTTCTGGATGGGTAGTGGTAGATCGATTATACTCAAAATTTAGCATTTGCAAGGCTTCATCATAGGTTAAGGAATCCCCTGGTCTGAGATTTTCCTTAGCTTCTTGAATGGCTTTGAGCATATAGGTATCATAAATTAGGATTTGTAAGGATTTCCATGCTTTTCCTAAGTCTTCTTCGGAGATCTGATCCACTAAGTAGTGCAGTTTTTTTCTAAGCGGATTTATCATCTTTACAAGTTCAAATCACGACTTTTGTAGTCTGCATCTACTATTTTATCATTTTTGGGATCATGGAATAAATTTTCAATTTGTGAAGTGCCGTTTGAAACGGGGATCAAGATCGGCTTTCTTTGTTTGATTACATTGAAAACACAAGGTTTGTAAATTACTAATATCGTTAGATCCTCCCTTGGCTAAGGGAATAATATGATCAACAGTTAGTTGAGCTTCATTTTCCATTTTACCACAACTCTTACACTGATAATTGTCCCGTCCAAATACATATTTTCTGACTTCTGGGGGAATAAAAATTCTAGGGGTTTTATTCATGGTTTTATCATCATCCAACAATTGTTCTATTCTTTAATTAATTATATAGCAAACAGGGAACAGGGAACAACCCCCCGTGCACGGGGGGCTAGGAACACCGGATAATACTTAGGGTTGTTTCATATCAGTATTAAAGTGTTACAACCTATTTAAGATTGCTATATTTCCTAACACCCTCCTTTAAAACTCCCCCAATTTTTTCTATATTGTTCATGGCTATTGTTGAAAGTAGGGGAAAATGACATCATAAAATATCAATTTTTCTATGCGCTACATATAGCGTAATAGCGTAAGTCCTGATTCATTTATTATGCCGTTGATCGTGCCAGCACCAGATCAAGATTGACTCGATCACGCCAATTAAAAAGCCATCCCCCGTATTCGCGAGGAAAAGACAGGGCTTTAGAGCCGTTTTTTTGGTAAAATCCTGAAGGTTTCTCAAAAGTTGGTCAATGAGTTCAACTCGCGCACGAATTGCAATTGACGCTATGGGCGGAGATCATGCTCCTGCCGACATCGTTGCTGGAGCGCTAATGGCACAGGAAAAATGGGATGTAGAAGTCTTGTTGGTTGGCGACCCCGATCAAATTGAAGCAGCCCTCAAACACCACCATAGCAAGCTCCCTCTGTCTCAAATTATTCCGGCTGAAGGCACGATCGAAATGCACGAAGAAGCCTTGAGTGCGTTAAAACGCAAACCCAAAGCTTCGATTAACGTGGCTATGAATCTAGTTAGGCAAAAAAAAGCCGATGCTGTCGTCTCGGCGGGTCATTCCGGTGCAGCCATGGCCTCGGCTCTGTTGCGTTTAGGACGCCTACCGGGGATTGATCGCCCGGCGATCGGGGCCGTTTTACCCACCATGAAGCCTGATTCCCCGGTTTTGGTGTTAGATGTGGGGGCGAATGTCGATTGTCGGCCCAAATTTTTAGAACAGTTTGCTGTAATGGGCTCGATTTACAGTCGTTATGTTCTGGGAACTTCTGAACCCAAAGTGGGGTTACTCAATATTGGTGAAGAATCCTGTAAGGGCAATGATCTGGCCATTCGTACCTATCAACTCCTAGAAAATCATCCTGAAATTGCCTTTAATGGAAACGCTGAAGGGCGGGATGTCCTGACGGGGAAATTTGATGTGATTGTCTGCGATGGTTTCGTGGGGAATGTGCTTTTGAAATTTGCTGAAGGAGTTGGAGAAGCGGTTTTACAAATGCTCAAGGAGGAATTAACCTCTGGATTACAGGCTAAATTAGGGACTACTCTGCTTAAACCCAGTTTAATGCGGTTTAAACAACGGGTGGATCATGTTGAACATGGGGGCGCCTTACTCCTTGGGGTGGCGGGGGTTTGCATTATTAGTCATGGATCTTCTAAAGCGGCAACGATTGCGAATGCGGTTCGTTTGGCCAAAGAAGCGATCGATAACCAAGTCCTAGAAAGGATTCAATCCCAATATCAAAAACACCCTCAACCGGATGAAAAGGTGATCAGTGGTTAATCGCTATTTCAGGGAATAGGGAACAGGGAACACCGGAACAGAAACAATGATAACAACAGGCATTTCAATTACGGGTTGCGGATCGGCTACACCCTCGGTTTTACTGGATAATCATGGACTCTCTGAACGGGTCGAAACCTCCGATGAATGGATTACTTCTCGCACCGGAATTACTCAGCGACGTTTAGCTGACCCTGATACGTCGTTGAGTCAATTAGCAATAGCGGCGGCTCAAAATGCGATCGCCATGGCAGCAATTGACCCGGCGGATATTGATTTGATTATCTTAGCTACATCCACGGCTGATGATCTGTTTGGCAGTGCTAGTTTTATTCAATATCAATTAGGTGCAACTAAAGCGGTGGCTTTTGATATGACCGCCGCCTGTTCGGGGTTTGTATTTGGGTTAGTCACCGCCTCCCAATTTATTCGCACTGGAGTCTATCAAAATGTTCTTTTAATTGGGGCGGATATTCTCTCCCGTTGGGTTGATTGGTCAGATCGCAGAACTTGTATTTTATTTGGAGATGGGGCCGGGGCGGTGGTTTTACAAGCGGATGAACACGATCGCTTATTAGGATTTGAAATTAGAAGTGATGGTAGGCAAAATCAGTCTTTAAATTTATCCTATCGACCCGAACCACAGGAAATATTAACCGGAATTACGATTGGTCAAGGAACCTATAACCCGATTACGATGAATGGTCAAGAAATCTATAAATTTGCGGTAAAAAAGGTTCCAGAAGTCATTGAAAAAGCATTATTTAGAGCCAATTTAACCGTCGATCAAATTGATTGGTTAATTCTCCATCAAGCCAATCAACGTATTTTAAATGCGGTCGCAGAACGATTAAATATTCCCCCGAAAAAAGTGATTAGTAATTTGGCAAAATATGGTAATACTTCTGCGGCTTCGATTCCCTTAGCCCTCGATGAAGCGGTGCGAGAGGGAAAAATTAAACCGGGTGATCGGATTATGATATCTGGTTTTGGTGCGGGATTAACCTGGGGGGCGGCTTTGTTTGAATGGGGGAGGTAGGGGGGTGTCCCCGCTCATTAACAATTGACTATTAACAATTAACAATTGACTAATAAAAATGACAACAACAGCATGGATTTTTCCGGGTCAGGGTTCACAAAAAATTGGGATGGGATCGGATTTATTTGAACAATCTGAACATCAAGAACGATTAAAATTAGCTGAAAAAATTCTGGGTTGGTCTGTTCCTGAAATTTGTCAACATCCCGAAGATAAAATATCTCAAACTTTATATACTCAACCTAGTTTATATGTGGTTGAAAGCCTATTAGTTGATCATTTAAAAAAACAAGGACAATCCCCCGATTATGTTGCAGGTCATAGCTTAGGGGAATATGTGGCGTTATATGTTGCGGGGGTGTTTGATTTTGAAACGGGTTTGAAATTAGTTCAATGTCGGGCTGAATTAATGAATAGTTCGGTCGGGGGACAAATGGCGGCGTTAATTGGTTTTGATCGAGAACAACTGGATCAACAAATTCAACAAACCCCAAATATTGTTCTGGCGAATGATAATAGTGCCGCCCAGGTGGTAATTTCTGGAACCCCAGAAGCGGTTGATCATGTCTTAGCAAATATTAAAGTCAAACGGGCGGTAAAATTAAACGTTTCCGGCGCTTTTCATTCCCCCTTAATGCACCTAAGCGCCACACAATTTCAACAGGTTTTAGACGGAATTGCCTTTAATAATGCCAAAATTCCAGTTCTCTCCAATGTTGATCCCACACCCACAACTGATGCTACTCTGTTAAAACAACGTCTCACCCAACAAATGACGGGTTCTGTGCGATGGCGAGAAATTTGTTTACAATTATCAATATTAGGGGTGACACAAGTTGTAGAAATTGGCCCTGGAAACGTCCTTACAGGCTTAATGAAACGGACTTGTCCCGAAATTCTGTTACAAAACATATAACAACCGTTGTTGCCGTTGTTGCGCTTCAGCGCAACAACGGGGAATATTAATTAGAATCACCTAAAATACTTTGAATTTTCTTAAACCCACTGCTCCCAGACCCGATTTACCCCTATTCCTCTTTTTTCCAGGAATGGATGGGACAGGTCAACTATTCACAGTTCAAATTCCTCGGTTAATGGATGCGTTTGAAATTCGTTGTTTAACTATTCCCCAAACCGATCAATCTAACTGGGAAACCTTAGTTAAAAAAACTATAGATTTAATTGAAATAGAACGTAAAACCAACCCCAAACGGGAGATTTATTTATGTGGAGAATCCTTTGGGGGATGTTTGGCGTTATTGGTGGCAATTTTTGCCCCCCATTGGTTTAGTCGCTTAATTTTAGTTAATCCCGCTTCATCTATTAAACAACAGCCTTGGTTACAATGGGGTTCCTATTTAACCCAATGGCTTCCCGATTGGTTTTATCCCAGTTCTATTGTTGGTTTATTGCCCTTTTTAGGAGCTTTAGGACGGATTGAAGCTTCAGAACGTCAAGCCCTATTAACAGCGATGAAGTCCGTTCCCCAAGGAACTTCAGTTTGGCGATTAGAATTATTGCGCCTATTTAAACCCAGTAAATCCGATCTGAATCGGGTTAATATTCCGGTTTTAGTAATTGCCAGTGGTGCTGATAGATTATTACCTTCTGTGTTAGAAGCAAGATTTTTAACCCAAACTTTACCTAATGCTCAAATGGTGGTTTTACCCGATAGCGGTCATGCCTGTTTATTAGAAAGAGATACTGATTTATACACAATAATTCAGGCTTATTCTGTTGCTGAAGAATGCGATCGCCGGGTTCAATATCAGAGCTAATTCTCTACAAAATAGAGATCTCAAGAGTTATTTGATTTTCCCATGGCTTGAGTAATCCGGTCAAGCAGAATTGCTAACAAAACAATTCCTAATCCTCCCACTGCCGCCATCCCCACATCCAAACGCCCCATTCCTTGTAATACAGTTAAACCAAGTCCGGGTACTGCAATCATGGAAGCAATTACCGACATTCCCAAAGCAAATAATACTGTTTGATTCACTCCTGCCAAAATTGTTGGTATGGCCAGAGGAATTTGCACTTCCCACAGGATTTGTCCAGGGGTTGAACCAAAAGCATAGGCCGCCTCCACAACATCTGCCGAGACTTGTCTAATACCCAAATTAGTAAACCGAATTAAGGGGGGAAGGGCATAGATAATCGTGGCAATTACCCCCGGAACTTCTCCAATCCCAAATAGCATCACCACGGGAACTAGATAGACAAAAGTTGGTAGGGTTTGCATGGCATCGAGCAGGGGTCTAAATGCTTGCTCAAAGCGATCGCTCCGGGCACAGGCCACACCCAAGGGAATGCCGACTATGATGCAGAATATAACCGCCGTAACCACTAGGGCAAGGGTAATCATCGCGGCTTCCCATAACCCAACAAAACCAATTAAGCTTAGGGCAAGCAGGCTATAAATGCCTACAGCTTGTCCGGCAATTTTCCAGGTCATCAGGCTAATTAAAAGTAAAGAAATCAGAGGGGGAATTGCCAGCAATAAACCGCGAATTTGTGTTAATACCCAACTGATAGGAATACGAATAGTCTGGAAAAAGGGACGAAAGTTATCTACCAGGAAATTAATGCCGCCTGTAATCCATTTATCTAAAGGAATGGTGTAAAGTTGGAAGGGATTTAGTAATATATTCAGTCCTTGTGGATTTTTGCTGTTAGTATTATTTCCTATATTTGAGGAATTTTCTACTAAATTATTACTGCTCTGATTTATTTGAGCTAACCAGCCATCAAAAACATCTTGATTTTGCTTAACCCATTCTTCGGCATGACGACGAATATCTTGGGGTTTATTTTCACCGTTTTTAATCCGATAGCTTTCCTGAATCATATCTTCATAAGGAATTTCAACCAGTTCCAAGAAATGTTTTACCGATGGATTTTTTGCCAAAAATTCCTTATTGGCAATCACTCGATATTTACCTTGAACCATCCCCAGATTTTTCCCATTTACAGATGTATCTTTGGCGGTAAGATTTTCAATATTAGAGGCAGTAAAAGGAACTTCTAACCAAATAACATCTTGACCGACTTTTAGCACCTGACCCAGCCAGAAAGGACTATGAGCATAGGAAAAAAACGGTTTTCCTTGTTTGTAACGAGTTAAGGCATCGGCAAGTAAGGCGGTATAATTTCCCTGATTGATTTCAACAGTATCGCGTAGTTTGTAAGCATCTAAATGATGCTTCATTTCTAACTCACAACTCCAACCGGGATCGCAACCTACTAGATCGGCTTTGCCATCTCCATCGCTATCAAATAGTTGGGCAATTTTTGGATCTTGAAATTGTTGTAAGTTAGTAATCCCATATTTATCAGCAGTCTTTTTATCAATTTGATAGCCCTGTATAATCGGAAAAAGCAGACCCAATTTCTCCAACTTTTTTTCACCGCCAGCATTTTTATAAAATTCGTTATGTCCGGGGTCTCCAAAGACGGGAGCAATATCTAAATCACCATTAGCGATGGCGGTATAGAGGGCTGGATAGGCTACCGCCACCAGTGGGGCTGTTTTGTAGCCGAGTCTCCCCAACCCAATATTAACAATCTCAGTTTGAAAAAAATCCTCAATCCAATCACTTGTCCCTAAACGAATAGTAATAGCATTTCCGGGTAGAGCAGAATTTGTAGTCGTTTGTGCGCCGGAGGAAAAACTGATTAAACCGATCAGAAATATAGTTGTCAGAACTAACAAAATTGATTTTTTTAGGCGTTGTTTGATCATCTTTATGAATTATGAATTACGAATTACGAATGGGAATAATATAGCAGTCCCCAAAGCAGGGGGAGCAGGGGAGGCAGGTAAACTCTTTCTATTGCCTATTGCCTATTGCCTTCAATTGTAAATTATTACAATCTATTTAGGTGAACTTACTAATACTAGCAAGGACATCTGCCGATTCTAAAACTCCCTTAAACTTTCCGGTTTCATCAACCACAACTAGGCTTTGTTCGTTGCGGTAAAGGTGAAAAATATCTTCTAAAGGCACTGTGGATTTAACCTGGGAAAAGTTGGTTTGTATCAATTTATTGGTAATATTTTTAATATCTTGCTGAATTGCTAGATCAAGCTGTTCTGGATCAATAAAACCAATAGGTTCTTGATCAGAATTGAGTATATAGATGCGCTGGAGGTTTTGCTTCTGTATCTGTTTGAGTGTTTCTGGCTCCAAATCTTCACCAAGAATTAAACAAATAGTTGGACGGGCAATGGTTCCTGCTTTGAGTATTTGCCCGCGATTAACATCTTGAATAAAATCACGGATATAGTCATTAGTCGGTTGATTTAACAGTTCTTTTGGTGTCCCAAGTTGAACAATCACCCCCTCTTTCATCACCGCAATTCGATCGCCTAATTTTAGGGCTTCTTGAGTATCGTGAGTAATAAAAACTATGGTTTTATTCAACTCTTTCTGAAGTCGTAATAATTCATTCTGCATCTCCCTGCGAGTTAAGGGATCGAGGGCACTAAACGGTTCATCCATCAGCAAAATCTCGGCATCCGTTGCCAAAGCACGAGCCAGCCCAACCCTTTGTTGCATTCCCCCACTCAAAGCAGAGGGTCGATAGTCTGCCCATTGAGCTAACCCCACGACTTCCAAGGCTTCCAAGGCTTTGTTCCGGCGTTGGGTTTTGCTCATCCCAAGTAACTTCAGCCCGTATTCTACGTTATCCG
>Ga0082207_1000002_pt1 | contig 161936 bp, 152 predicted proteins | sample LakMenEpi10Aug09_FD_71540 | JGI IMG/M metagenome (GOLD analysis project Ga0082207, IMG submission 71540) | reverse complement strand
AAAAAGACAAACATGGCTATCTAATTAATAAATTTATTAATTAGAGTTCGCTTATGTTTATTGTCTTTATCAATTGTTTTTTGTTTTGTACTTAAAGCAAATATATTTATTAATTAAAATAAATATATTAGTTAATTAAGTTTCAAAGGTATTTATAAAACAAAAATGAAGTTATTAAATTTAATAAATTAAAGTTAACAACGTCAATTAATGCCTTCGATTTCTTAAAGAAATCTTTGGCATTGACTTTATTGCACGTTGTTGAGTTCTCAAGGTACGACTGCGCACTGGTTGCAAAATTTCTTCTGCGTGCAGGGCAACCCATTAAAAAAGTTTCTAGGCATGCCCAGAAACCTTAAAAATCGGGGTTTTCCACACCCGGCCTTCTTCTGAAGTCCGTCTCGTATGGGGAGGTGAAATATAGCCCCCGGCGTGAAGGGGGGTCAAATCGACATTTCGGGCAAAAATACCAGCGCTTAGCCCAGCACCTCAACCGCTGCTAAATCCCGCTTTCCCTTGCGCAAAAGTAGGTATTTTCCATGCAAAAGATCAGCCTTGGAGGGGGTGAAATCCTCACTTTCCACCTTTTGATTGTTCAGATATGCACCCCCTTCCTTGACGATACGCCTGGCTGCAGATTTTGAATCAACCACCCCAGTAGCGGCAAGCAGATCCACCCATGTTGGCAGGGGCTGACCCTTAGCAATTTGGGTCCTTGGCAATTGGGCTAAAGCAGAGTCTAAGGTTGCCAGATCCAGCTCTGAGATATCGGAGTGACCAAAGAGGGCTTTAGCTGCCAGCTCTACCTTTTGAGCCATCTGCTCACCATGGATCATGGTGGTTAGCTCCCTAGCTAACTCCCGATGCGCCTCTCTTGCCCCTGGGTTAGTTTTAACGGTTTCAATTAATCTTTCAATCTCGGCCCTACTTTTCATGGAGAAAACCTTAAGTAATTTAGGCATATCTGCATCATCGCTATTTAACCAATATTGGAAGAATTCATATGCACTAGTCATTTGTGGGTCTAACCAAATCGAGCCACCAGCTGTTTTACCAAATTTACTGCCATCTGCTTTAGCTAAAAGTGGCACCGTTAGTGCATGGGCTGCTCCACCCTCTACCTTACGGATTAAATCTAGTCCGGCCACAATATTTCCCCATTGATCTGAACCACCGATTTGCAGTTTGCACTCATGTCTTCGGTATAACTCCAGAAAGTCGAAGGCTTGCAAAACTTGGTATGAAAATTCAGTATAAGAAATTCCCGCAGTCGCTAATCGATTTGCCACAGAATCCTTAGCTAGCATTTGATTAACACTAAAGTGCTTGCCAATATCTCTTAGAAATTCAAGCGCCGAAACAGGCTTAGTCCAATCTAAATTATTAGCCATCACGGCGCCAGTCTTTTTATCTGAGAAATCAATAATTTTTTCAAGCTGCTTTTTTATTTTGGAAACCCATTCTGCAACAACCTGTTCATCATTTAGGGATCTCTCTTCACTTCGCCCACTGGGATCTCCAACTAATCCAGTAGCCCCGCCAACTAATGGGATGGGTCTATGCCCTGCTAGTTGGAAACGCCGAAGTACTAGCAAAACTACTAGGTTTCCAACATGCAAACTTGGTGCGGTTGGATCAAAACCTAAGTACAAGCTCATTGGCTTAGCTAATGCCTGCTCTAATTCCTTACGGTCTGTGCTCTGGGCAATCAGCCCACGCCATTCCAGATCTTCTAGAAGAGGATTGCTCATTGGGAGATCATGCCTGAAAAGCGTTTACGCTGGTTGGAAATTGCTGCATCTGCATCAGATATTTCCTTTGCCAGTGCGGTTATTGAGTTAGAAACCGAGCTTGAGGCAGTACCCAGCGAGGAAGTACGGCTTGATATCGCGCCATTAACTGTTAAGAATTCTTTTACATCCTCAGTTAACTCCGGGTGGATTGTTAGCAACTGGGCTTTGGTTAACTTATCTAAAGTAATGCCTTCTTTTTCACACAATCGAACGCAAGCACCAGCTGCTTCATGCGCTTGGGAAAATGGCACCTGTTTTTTAGCAAGGAAATCTGCAATCTCAGTGGCTAGTGAAAAATTATCTGCCGCACCCTTAGAAATTTGCCCGACATCAAATTTTGCTGTTTGGATCATGCCAGTAAGTGCTGGAAGTAAAATAAGCATTTGATCGATTGAATCAAATACCGGTTCTTTGTCCTCCTGTAAGTCACGGTTGTATGCAAATGGCAATCCTTTAAGTACCACCATTAAGGTAGTTAAATTTCCAATAAATCTTCCGGCCTTACCTCTTGCAAGCTCTGCCACATCGGCATTTTTCTTCTGTGGCATTATTGAAGAACCGGTCGTATAGGCATCAGATAACTCGACCCACTTAAATTCAGTCGAACTCCATAAAACAAACTCTTCACCAATTCTAGACAAATGTACTCCCAGCATCGATAAAACAAATAAAGCCTCAGCGGCAAAGTCGCGATCACTAACTGCATCAATACTGTTTTCCATTACCCCGGTGAACCCTAGAGTTTTTGCGATTGACTTAGGATCGGCAATTAATGATGAGCCAGCTAATGCCCCGGATCCAAAAGGTGACTTAGAGTTTCGCTCAAGCCAATCAAAGATGCGCCCAATATCTCTAAGTAAAGCGTGTGAATGCTTGGCAAGCTCTTGGGAGAAAGATATTGGTTGAGCATGTTGCGTGTGAGTAAATCCAGGAGCAGCAACCCCAATAAGGGAAGATGCTTGTGTATTTATCACTTTAGCCAATTCATTAGCACTAGAGGCAATCTCAAGCAGATGGTCGATTAAATAAAGCTTAAAATCAGTAACAACCAGATCATTTCTTGATCTACCAGCCCTTATTGCACCACCAATAGCGCCACATTTTTCAACTAGACCTCGCTCTATCGCACTATGAACATCTTCATCAGAATTTGTGTAACTGAATTTGCCACTGCCAATTTCAGCTGCCAATTCAAGTAAGGCAGCCTTGATCTTTATCGAATCTGGCTTACTAATTACTAATTGTGCGGCTAAATTTTCTAGGTGGGCTAAATTTACTTCAATCTCATAAGGGGCTAATCGCCAATCAAAATGCACACTTCTTGACAGCTTAGTTAGTGCTTCAGCTGGATCTTGCTCAAATCTTCCACCCCAAAGTGTCACTTAATCTCCCCAACCAGTTTCATTATCTCTTTAGCCAATGCTGCTCCCCCTGAGGATGATTTGGACACAACTAGCACGGTGTCATCGCCAGCAATAGTTCCTATCGCAGAGTGTAACTTGCCAGCTTTACTTGCCCTATCAATACTGCCGGCCAGAAATGCTGCCGCACCCGGTGGTGTCTTTACGACGGCCAAGTTACCACTGGAATCAATCGAAGAAATAAGATCGCTCAAAACTCGGCTTCGATAGTTATCAGTTGCAGTAACAAATTGGTAGCGGAATACTCCAGAGTTATCTTTTCCTCTAACCGCACCCAGTTCTTCAAGATCTCTACTTGCAGTCGCTTGAGTAACACCAAATCCAAGTTTTTGTAAGTGCTTAACTAGGTCAGTCTGTGAATGTATCACCCCATCATCTACTAGTTTTATAACCATAGAGCGTCTGGCAGTTGCAGAGTTAGTATTTAATTTCGCCATTATGCACTCACCAATGTTCCGCCTCGATTATCTAGAGCATCAAGCACTGCTTCTAGATTGGTGCCATTAGTTATTCGCACTGAAAATGCCCCTGAATCTATGGCGCTAATTGCAGCCTTAACCTTTGGAATCATGCCATCAGTGAAGGAATTTTGAATGCTCTTTAAATCCTCAATTGAAATTTCATCGATAATGCTTGATCTGTCTGGAAACTTTCGATAGATACCATCCACATCAGTTAGAAAAATTACTGAATCAGCTCTTAAGGCACCACCGATTGCCGCTGCAACTAAATCAGCATTTACGTTATAGCCAATGCCGTCCTCATCAACAGCTACTGGGGAAATCACAGGCAAATAGCCTTCGGTAATCAAACTCTCCAAAATCATCGGATTAGTCTCGGCTACCTCCCCAACTAGCCCCACATCAATAGCCTTCCCATCAATTACCGGCTTAAATTTCTTAGCCCTTATCAATCCGCCATCAGATGCGGAAAGTCCAACTGCATTTACATCACTACCAATTAAGTAATTAACAATCGACCTTAAAACTGTGCCGCTAAGAACTGATTCGACCACCGAATAAACCTCAGGTGTAGTGACTCTGTAGCCAGAGATTTTTTCCTTTCCTAATCCTTTCTCACCCAATGCCAGATCAATCTGAGGACCGCCCCCATGAACGAGAACTAACTGTTCACCATCTAAGAAAGCATCTGCAATCGCCTCTAGAACTGGATCTGACTGGTCTGCGCTAGGCAGGGCATTTCCACCATATTTAATCACAATCATTTTAGACTCCCCACTAACAAGCCAGTCTCTTCTGGTAAACCAAACATGATGTTTGCATTCTGTACTGCTTGGCTAGCTGCACCCTTATCTAAGTTATCAATAGCACTGGAAACAATTAATCTGTTCACATGCTCATCTACGGCAACTTGCAATTGAACATTGTTGGTCTCTAGAACTTCAAGAGTTTGAGGCATTAGGGATTGATCTAATACTGAGACAAAACTTGATTTCTTATAAAACTCAATAAATTGGCTCCTAACATCAGAGCTTGGCATTTGTTTTGAAAGTTTTGCCGTTACCGTAGCAAGTATTCCTCTAGGAATAGGTACCAAAACAGGAGTGAATGAAATTTTTACATTCTGCTTACATAAAGAAGTCAGTATTTGTTCGATCTCTGGAGTATGTTGATGCACTCCACCAAATTTATATGAAGTTAAATTATTTCTAAATTCACTTCCTGGTAAATTAACTTTTGCTGATCTACCCGCCCCAGAGGTGCCACTTGAAGCAACAACAACAATGTCATCAACCTCTATAAAGTTCAGGGCTGGCGCAATTGCTAGGGAGATAGCTGTGGCATAACAGCCAGGATTAGCCACTCTTTTTGCCTGCAGGATTTGATCATGCCCTACTAGCTCCGGTAATCCATAAGTCCAATGACCTGGATATTCACTTGTGTAGTACTTCTGCCATTGCTTTGAGTCTTTAAGTCTGAAATCAGCACCCAAATCTACAATGCGCACATGGTCTGCTATTTCGCCAATTAGTTTCGAGGATTCCCCGTGCGGTAAAGCGATAAAGACCAAATCACACTTATTCATTTCTACTGCTGACGTAGGTTTGAATTCTTGTCCTGCGAAATCTGTTAAGTGCGGATGAAAGTCAGTAATTAACGCACCGGCATTTGAACCCGCTGCGATATAGCTAATATTGAAATTTGGGTGTGAGTTAAGCAATCTCAGTAACTCACCACCGGTGTAGCCACTGGCACCAACAACACCAATTTTCATAAAAATATTATACAGGCATAAAGCATAAATATGCAAATATCTGCATGACTATGCATTAAACTCTAGGAACAGCCCCAACATCCTTTTTTGCCTGCTCAATCGCTTGATCTCGATACTTTGCTACCTCATCAGATGTAAGAGTTCTATCTGAGGCACGAAAGGTAAGGGTAAATGCCAGGGAAATTTTTCCTGCCCCGATTTGGTCGTATCTATCGAATAAGTTAATTGATTCCAATAAATCCCCTGCCCCAATTTTCAATGAATGCTCAAGCTCAGCAGCGGAGACATGGCTTTCTACAACTAAAGCTACATCTTGAACTACAGCGGGCATGCTTAGGATCTTTGAAGGCTTAATTACTTTTGAGACCGGCAGTTCGCTCAAAATGACTGCAAAGGCACAACTTCTTTCTGGAAGATTTAGTTCAGCTAATACTCTGGGGTGTATCTCACCTGCATGAGCAACTACTTTGCCATCGACCTTAAACTCTGCACATCTACCAGGGTGCCAAGGCGCTAGTTCACAATTGGCTATTTCAAAATTATTTCCGGTTGCTGAAATAATCTCGATAACTTTGGAAACCGCATCACTCCAGTCAAACTTAGAGCCCTCACCTTGCCAGGTACTTTTCAGTTTTTCACCAGAAACAACTCCAGCTACAAAAAGCATTTGTTTAGGCACACTTGCAAAGATCTCTTCGATTGTCTTAGCTGATGGCCGCTTGTTGGTTTCTGGACTTAGGCCTTTAATTGTTTTTGCAGTATTTCTAAAGACTGTACCTATCTCAAATATAGCTAGATCTTTAGTCCCGCGAGATAAGTTGCGTCCCAGAGTAGTAAGTAGGCCGGGAATTAAATGAGTGCGAAGAAGTGGAGCATCCTCGGACATAGGGTTGAGAAGTCGAAAGGATTTGGCTCGGTCGCCTGTAAAACCTAGTAAGTCAATTAGCTCTTGGCTAACAAATGGGTAGTTAATAACCTCAGTAAAACCTTGATTTGCCAAACTTGTTGCAACTTGCCTTCTTCTAATTTGCATATCAGATAACTTTGCGCCTGCTTTACCCACCGGCAAGGTAAGGGGAATAACTTCATAGCCAGTTAGTCGAGCAATCTCCTCAGCAAAATCTGCTGAGCTTTCTAAATCAGGTCGCCATGTAGGAACCTCAATATTTAGTACTGCGCCCGTACCTATAACTTTACAACCAATCAGTAACAGCGCATCTCTAACTTGCTTGGTCGAATAACTCTTGCCGATCAGCTTAGATATTGAATCTATTGAAATCTTTACTTTGCGTTTTTTTATAGCTATTCCTGCTGAGCTAGAACCAACATACTTCGCACCTGCTAGCTCTATTAATAAAGTGGCTGCTCTACCTGAAGCTATTTCAGTTAGAGCCGGATCTGTATTTCGTTCAATTCTTCGAGATGCTTCACTAGATAATTTATGAAACCGAGAATTTTTTGCCACACTTGATGGATTAAAATGGGCTGCTTCTAATGCAATACGTTTAGTTTCATGGGTTACCTCCGAAGCAAGACCACCCATAGTTCCAGCTAAAGCCAGGACTGAATTTGAATCGCATATCACCAAATTATCTGGCTGCAATTTCCGTTCGACCTTATCTAATGTAGTCAGCTTCGTAAATTTATTTGCACGGGATACTTTTAGACCACCATTTATGACTGCAGCATCAAAAGCGTGTAAGGGTTGACCAAGTTCAAGCATCACGTAGTTTGTTATATCTACAGCAAGTGAAATTGAACGCATACCGCATTTTTCAATTCGACGCTGCATCCAAATCGGAGTTTGCTTCTTGGCATTAACGTTCTCGACTGTGCGAATAAAAATCTGATCTGCCCCAGTCTTATCTTCAATCTTGACCGTAATAGCTTTTGCTGAATTTAAACTTTTTAGCTTGCTGTTTTTTACTAATTCAGCTGGATCAATGAATTTACATTTTAATGAGCCGGCCAATTCTCGAGCTAATCCCCTGATAGACATTGCATATCCGCGATCTGGATTTACGGCGATATCAAAAATTACATCGGTGATCTCCAAGAGTTTGATCGCATCAGAACCAATTTTCCCTTCAGGCAAAACAATTATTCCAGCATGTTCATCACTAATTCCAAGTTCCTTGGCCGAACAGATCATTCCATCACTAAGTTTTCCATACGTCTGTCGAGAGGAGATAACAAAGTTACCCGGTAAAACTGCTCCTGGAATAGCGACTACAACCAAATCATTCACTTTAAAATTTCTTGCTCCGCAGATTACAAATCTTTTCTTTCCGCTGCCAACATCTAGGCCCACATACCTTATGGGTTTCTTATGCTCGGTAAGCTCTTCGATCGATAGAACTTTTCCTACAACTAGCGGACCTTTTAAATCCTGACCTTGATATTCAATTGATTCGACTTCAAATCCTACTCTTGTAAAGGCTTGAGATATTTGTTCGGCTGTAATTTTTGCAGGCAGATTAACAAATTCTTTTACCCAGCTCAATGGAAGTTTCATTTTTTGCCAACTCCAAAACTTTGCGAAAATCTGACATCGCCTTCAACAATGTCATGCATATCTGTAATCCCGTGCTTTACCATTAATGTACGTTCTAACCCCATACCAAATGCGAATCCACTAAATTTTTTAACATCCACACCACATGCGATTAGAACCTTCTCATTAACCATTCCACATCCGCCCCACTCAATCCAGCGTCCGTTAAAAAATATGTCAACCTCTGCAGAAGGTTCGGTGAATGGAAAAAATGATGGGCGTAATCTTGTTTTAACATCATTACCAAAGATTGATTTAGCAAAATAATCCAATGTACCTTTCAAATCTGCCATAGTTATATTCTCATCAACTACCAAACCTTCAACCTGATGAAATACTGGGGTGTGGGTAGCATCCAATTCGTCTGCCCTATACGTCTTGCCCGGACAAATAACGTAAATTGGTGGTTTCTGAGTAAGCATTGTTCTGATTTGTACTGGAGAGGTGTGAGTTCTTAAAACTAGTTTTGCTTCTAGTGGTTCAATAAAAAAAGTATCCTGCATGCTTCTGGCCGGATGGTCTGCAGGAATATTCAAAGCGTCAAAATTTAGCCACTCTGACTCTAATTCTGGACCCTCGGCAACGTTGTAACCAAGGCCGATGAAGAGATCGGAGATTTCATTGGTCAAAATTGTTAAAGGATGCAATCCGCCTTCTAAAGTTCGCGGCTTTGCAAGGGTTACATCAACTCTTTCCGTCTGAAGGACCTGTACATCTCTTTCACTCTCTAATTCCTCTGTCTTTTTTCTAAACGCTTCATTTACTTGCGATCTGGCATCACCAATGAATTTACCAAAATCTGATCGGTCTTTTGCATCTAAACTTCCCAAAGATTGATTTGCTCGAGCTAATGGAGATTTATCACCAAGGTGATCGATTTTTACTTGCTTTAAGGAATCAAAATTTTTGGTGTTTGCTATTTCAGAAAGGGCACTTTTAAGATCAAGTTCAATCTGATTCTTGTCTAAAGCCATATTCGTAAGTCTATAAGGACAGGCCCACAGAATGCAGGACAATTGCCGCGGCACTAGCCACATTTAAGGATTCAGCAAAGCCCTTCATCGGAATTGAAACGGTTTTTACTTCCTGCGGAAGTTCAGGCAGCCCCCTGGCTTCATTTCCAAATATCCAAATTGAAGGGTCCTTGACGGTTTTTGTCACAAACTCAGAATCTAATGTTTGAGATCCATTAGCGGATAGGGCATAAATCTGGGCGTTACGACTTAAGCAAGTATCTATAAACTCATCAATTTTTGCATTTGGAATCACTGGAATATGCCACAGCGAGCCAACACTTGCTCTTACAGTTTTAGGATTAAAAATATCAACGCTCTCTTCCGAGAATATAACAGCATCAAACCCACAGGCATCTGCAGTCCTAATGACCGTTCCTGCATTACCTGGATCTTGAATCTGCCAAAAAAAAGCAATCTTCTTCGGCTCTAGCTTCCAAAGATCACTTAGTTTTAATGATTTAGTAGAGCAGAGTGCCAATATTCCTTGTGGAGTTTGAGAATCTGCCATCGCATTCATTACTTGCTCTGAGACTTCGACTATATCCAAGCCTTCTAATACCTGCTGACCAATGGCTGAATTTAATTTGTTTAAACCCACCTCTGTAACATAGATGGTCTTAAGTGATAGTCCTTCATTTAATTTTGGACTTATTGCTTCTCTTACCGCCTGAATGCCCTCAACAACAAAGGTGCTCTCACTATCTCTTGTTTTCTTACCTCTAGAACCAAGTAGAGCCTTAACTCGCTCAATATGTGGCGAATTAAGGCTCGTAATCTTTTCCATCTAATTAGATTAGAAGTATTTAAGCAGTAACTATATTTTTGCGAGCAACTTCAACAAGCTTTGCAAAAGCAACTGGATCGTTGGTTGCAAGCTCTGAAAGAACTCGGCGATCAACTTCAATTCCGGCAGCTTTCAAACCTTGTATTAAACGGTTATATGTCATCCCGTTATTACGAGCTGCTGCATTGATACGTTGAATCCAAAGTCTACGAAAATCACCTTTCTTATCTTTGCGATCATTAAACGCATAGACAAGAGAGTGAGTTACCTGCTCCTTGGCCTTGGTGAATAGACGAGATCGTTGACCTCGGTATCCAGCAGCACGCTCTAAAGTTGTGCGACGCTTCTTAGCCGCGTGTACTCCACGTTTTACTCTAGCCATTTGTCTCCCCTTACTTCAAACCAAGCATGCGCTTAGCAGCAAATGTGTTTGGTGCTTTTGCTTCAACATCGCCAGTTAAGCGGCGAGTTAATCTAGATGATTTACGCTCAAGTAGGTGGCGTTTACCAGCACGCTCGTGCATAATCTTTCCGGAACCAGTGACGCGGAATCGCTTCTTTGCACCACTATGGGTTTTCATCTTTGGCATACTCTCGACCTCCTGTTGTTTAAAAAATCTATTTTGCTTTAGTGCCTGATCCAGCTTTTTTTACTGAACCCGTCTTCTTAGCTGGCCCAAGAACCATTGTCATGTTTCGACCCTCTTGCTTAGGTGCAAACTCAACAATAGATACTTCAGCTAACTCCTCAGCAAGCTTTTGTAGTAATCGATATCCCATTTCTGGACGAGATTGCTCTCTTCCGCGAAATTGAATTGTTACCTTCACTTTGTCACCACCGTTTAAGAATCTTTCGATATGAGATCTTTTGGTCTCATAATCATGAGGCTCAATATTTGGTCGAAGTCGCATTTCTTTCACAACAATGTGTGTCTGATTCTGTCGAGCTTCCCGAGCTTTCTGCGCAATTTCGTACTTATACTTTCCGAAATCCATAATTTTGCAGACCGGTGGATTGGCATCTGGTGAAATCTCAACAAGATCTAATCCGATCTCTTCTGACAACTTAATTGCTTTATCAATTGCTGTCACGCCGAGTTGTTCGCCGTCATATCCAATTAACCGAACTTCAGGAACGCGAATTCGATCATTTATACGTGGCTCTGTGCTGATAACTTCTCCTTGCTGCTTCGCTGGAACATTCATTACTACACAAGCGAAAAACAGCCGCACTTCATTCGAAGCAACCAGTTCGCCGAAGCGAAGTAGGTGGGAGCGTATGCATCCACTTGATGGGTGAATACTACCCAATTTTGGGCTATCCAAAAAATCGATATAGCCGAGTGATCTCAAACTCAGTTCCAGCCAAAACTCTTCGCTTAAAGCCCAATTTAAGCCTCATATTTCCGAGGCTTCTCATGCTAAAACTCATCTGGCACTAAACTTGCCAAGTGATGAAAAAGGACGAAATTCAATCGATTACTAATGTTGGCTCCGGGCTAACAATTGATCAAGCTGCTCGGCAAAAGAGATATTTCATATCAATGATGATCAGAACAGCGTGCTTTGTCTTAACAGTAGTCCTACCAAGTCCATATAGATGGATAGCATTGATTGGAGCGTTAACGCTTCCTTATATTGCAGTAATTGCTGCAAATGCTGGCCGGGAAACAATTAAAAAGGATGCTGTTTTCGCTCCTAGACAAAAAAGACTTACTTAGTTTTCTTGAAAGTTCTGCCTTTCATATAAATCAAAATATAAACCCTTTTTATTCACCAATTCTTCGTGTGTTCCTCTTTCAACAATACTGCCACTATCTATAACAAGAATCTGATCAGCATTCACAATCGTAGATAGTCTGTGAGCAATTACGATACTAGTTCGATTTTTTAGAACCTCCTTTAGAGCAGCTTGCACTAAAGCTTCATTCTCTGAATCTAAATGTGCAGTGGCCTCATCTAAAATAACTAAACTTGGTTTTTTAAGTAATAATCGTGCAATTGCTAGTCGTTGCTTTTCTCCACCAGAGAGTCTGTGTCCTCTTTCTCCGACAACAGTATCTAAGCCGTTTGGTAAACCTTCAATAAAATCCCATATTTGGGCAGCTCGACATGCGTTCTCAATTTCGTCTTTAGAAACATTAGAATCTGCATAAAGTAAATTTGCATAAATGGAATCATGAAACATATGTGAATCCTGAGTGACTACTCCGATATTTTCTCTCAATGACTTAATCGAGTATTGCCTAATATCTAAACCATCTATAAATATTCCCCCACTTGTTACATCATATAATCTTGGAATTAAAGAGGAGATGGTACTTTTGCCAGCACCTGACGGTCCAACTATTCCAGTCAAAGTTCCAGGCAAAACTGTAAATGAAATATTCTTTAAGACTTCACCGCTCTCAACCAACTCTGGTTTTGCTACCGCTTCTAGGGAGGCTAACGAGATTTCTTTGGCTGACGGATAGGTGAAACTAACTGAATCGAATGTCACCTTTGGCTTATCAGTCTCTAGCATCTTTGCATTTTGAGAGTCTGTGACCATAGGTTGCAGATCCAGAACTTCAAACACTCTTTCAAATGAGACTAAGGCGCTCATTACATCTACTCGCACATTAGACAGTGCTGTCAGTGGTCCGTACAAACGAGCTAACAAGGCGGTAATTGCTAATAAAGTTCCAACAGTGAGTTGATCATTTATCGCAAGGTGCCCGCCAATGCCATAAGCAACCGCTGTAGCAATTGCTGCAATCGATGTTAGAGCGATAAAGAAAATACGATTTAACATCGCAATGGAGATACCTATGTCGGCAACTTTTCTAGCTTTGGTAGCAAATTCAGATTTTTCTTTCTCTGAGTCACCGTAAAGTGATACTAGTAGAGCACCGGAAACATTGAAACGCTCGGTCATATTTGAAGACATTTGAGCATTTATATCAAATGATTGCCTAGTAAGACCTTGCAGTTTACGACCTACCCATTTTGTTGGAATCAGAAAGACCGGTAACAGAACAAGTGAGACTAAAGTAATTTGCCACGAGAGCGTCAACATTGTAATTATTACCAATAGCAAACTTAACGAATTACTCACTACACCAGATAGTGTTGATGTGAAAGCTTGCTGTGCGCCAATAACATCAGAGTTAAGTCGTGAGATCAATGCTCCTGTTTGAGTTCGGGTAAAGAATGCTATTGATTGTCTTTGGACATGTTCAAAGACTTGTTTTCTTAAATCATAAATTAATCCTTCGCCAATTCTGGCTGAAAACCACCTACCGATCATGCTAAAAACAGCATCCAGTATTGCAATGATTCCAACTAATACTGCAAGCGAGGTCACTAATTCGAAGTCTTTTGGTATCACACCATCGTCAATTAACTTTCTAAGAAGCAAGGGGGAAGCAATAATTAAGAAGGCATCGATCACAACAGTGATCATGAAAAAGATGAGCGAAATTTTGTAAGGAATTGCAAATCTAGTGATCCGACTTATTGTGCCCGGTTTAAGTTTTTGATTTTTTACAGATTGATCAGCTGTTAACGATCGAAAAGACATCCAAGTCGAGTGCATTGACATAAGATGACAGTAGTCAGTTAGAAAGCAAAGTTAAACTGTGAAGCCAATCGAGCGTAATTGTTCGCGACCATCGTCTGAAATCTTGTTTGGGCCCCAAGGCGGAAGCCATACCCAATTTATTTTTACATCAGAGGACAAATCAGCGAGGACTTGTCGTGTTTGATCTTCAATTACATCTTGAAGTGGACACGCAGCCGATGTAAGAGTCATATCTAAAGTAACAATATTTCCTTCATCAATTCTCATGTCATAAACCAAACCAAGATCGATGACATTAATTCCTAATTCAGGATCAATTACATCCTTCATAGCCTCTGTTACATCGTCTGTTGTTGTCATGATTTAAATTCTACTGCATCACTTGACTTGATGCATCTTTAAATGCCATCCAGCCAAGGAGAGCGCACTTGATTCTTGCAGGAAACTTTGACACTCCAGCAAATGCAACCGCATCTTCCAAAATACTCTCATCCCCTACTGATTGACCTTTACTCTGCATTAATTCAACAAAATTATCTAGAATATTCATAGCATCTTTATAACCTTTACCAACCAATAAGTCACTCATAACTGATGTGCTGGCCATAGAAATCGAACACCCGACTCCATCCCAGGTTAAATCTGTGACCACGCCACCTTTCATAGATAAATTCAAAGTTACCTCATCGCCACAGCTGGGGTTATTGTGATGAACTTGTATGTCTTTATCTGCTGACAAACCTTTGTGGTGAGGTGAGCGATAGTGATCAAGTATTACCTCTTGATAAAGTGAATCCAATTCCATTATTTGCTGACCTTAAAATATGACTTTACTTTCTCAATCGATTCAAGCAAGGAATCAACATCACTTTTAGAGTTGTATAGATACAAAGATGCTCGAGTTGTACCAACTAAATTTAGCTTGCGCATTAAGGGCCAGGCACAATGGTGGCCAGTTCGAACAGCGATACCGTATTGATCTAGCACTTGGCCTACATCATGCGGGTGGACTCCATCTACTGTAAATGAAACCACTCCACCACGATCTTTCATATCTACTGGGCCGATTACCTTGACTCCGGAAATACTTATAATTCCTTTTAGAAGATATGAGGTCAAATCTTGCTCGTGCTGTGCAATATTGTGCATACCAATCTGATTTAAGTAATCTATCGCTGCAGATAATCCAACAGCTTGAGCCATATTTGGAACACCGGCTTCAAATTTTCTTGGCGTGGCTGCCCATGTTGCACTTTCCATAGTTACAGAATCAACCATAGATCCACCAAACAACGAAGGTTCCAACTTTTCTAACAAATCAAATTTTCCCCAGAGCACACCAATTCCAGTTGGACCCAAAGTCTTATGGCCTGAGAATGCAAGAAAATCAATGTCTAGTTTCTTTACATCTAGAGCAAAATGCGGTGCTGATTGACAGGCGTCAAGCACCACTAATGCACCTACAGCATGTGATGCTTTGACTATAGTTTCAACTGGCAGAATACTTCCTAGAACATTGGACTGATGAGTAATTGCCACAATCTTAGTTTTCTTTGTAATTACTTGATCTAGATTTGTTAAATCAATTCTGCCATCGGCAGTCACCGATAACCACCTAAGCTCAGCACCGGTTCGCTTTGCCAATTGCTGCCAAGGTATCAAATTCGCGTGATGCTCCATTTCGGTCACGACAATTTGATCACCAGCTTTTATGTTGATTCTAGAGTCTGGATTTCCAAATGAGTAAGCAATTATGTTCAAGGATTCGGTAGCACTTTTAGTAAAAATAACCTCATTACTTATAGCACCAATAAAAGCTGCAACTTTTTCTCTAGCTGACTCATAAGCTTCGGAGGCTTCTTCGGCCAGTAAATGGGCTCCCCTATGCACGGCTGCGTTTACTGTGCGATAAAAATTGCTCTCAGCTTCAATAACAGAGTTAGGTTTTTGAGATGTAGCACCGCTATCTAAATAAATTAATGAATTCCCACCACGAACTTTACGCTCAAAGATTGGAAAATCTTTTTTGCAACTAGATAGATCAATGCTCATAAAATTAGGCAGTTATATACGCTGCGTAACCTTGCTCTTCTAATTTATCGGCCAGCTCAGGACCACCAGCTTCTACAATCTTGCCGTTTGCAAAAACATGCACAAAGTCAGGCTTTATGTATCGAAGAATTCTCGTATAGTGAGTAATCAGCATTACACCTAGCTCTGAGTTAGCTTTTACTCTATTTACGCCTTCAGAAACAATACGTAATGCATCTACATCAAGACCAGAATCTGTCTCATCAAGAATTGCAATCTTTGGCCTTAGTAACTCCATCTGCAGAATCTCATGACGCTTTTTCTCTCCGCCAGAAAAACCCTCATTCACATTACGCTCCGAAAAAGCGGTATCAATATTTAAAGAAGCCATTGCCTCTTTAACTTCGCCAACCCATGTTCTTACTTTAGGAGCTTCACCTCGAATAGCAGTTACTGCAGTTCGCAAAAAGTTAGAAACTGAAACACCAGGTACTTCGACTGGATACTGCATTGCAAGAAATAATCCAGCCTTTGCTCGCTCATCAACGCTCATCTCTAGTACATCATTTCCATCCAGAGTTACTGAACCACCAGTGATTAAGTACTTAGGATGACCAGCGATTGAATATGCAAGAGTTGATTTTCCAGAACCATTAGGTCCCATAATTGCATGAGTTTCACCTGACTTAACTGTTAAATCTACTCCGCGCAATATCTCTTTATTACCAGCCTCCGTAATAACACTAACTTGTAAATTTTTGATCTCTAGTACGCTCATAATTGTCTCCTTAGTTAGTTACTACTACTTGGTTGCCGTTTACTTCAACTTTAAATGTTTTGAGTGCAGATGTGGCTGGCGGTGTTAGTGCTTCGCCGGTACGTAGATCAAATTCGGCACCATGAAGCCAACACTCGATCTTTGTTCCACTAACTTCACCTTCAGATAATGAGGCTTCAGAATGTGTGCAGGTATCTTCAACTGCAAATACCTCATCTCCAACACGAGTTAGGCATACTGCAACACCATCAACCTCGATAGCTACAGGTTTACCACTAACTAGTGAATCAAATGCCACTTCAGCCATTATTCACCAACCTTTGATAATTCAGATTCAATGCGATTCATTAATCTTTCTTCAATCTCCTCATTTTTTAACTTACTTATAATCTCAGCAAAAAAACCGCGAATTACTAATCTGCGAGCAATATCCGCTGGAATTCCTCTAGATTGCAGGTAGAAAAGTTGTTCATCATCAAAGCGTCCAGTAGTACTAGCGTGGCCTGCACCAACTATCTCACCAGTTTCAATTTCTAAATTAGGAACAGAGTCAGCACGCGCACCATCTGTAAGCAATAAGTTTCGGTTTAGTTCATAGGTGTCAGTTCCTTCAGCGCCCTTATTAATATAGACATCACCTATCCACACGGTGCGCGCGCCTTTACCGGCAAGAGCTCCCTTGTAGTTCACCCGGGATTTAGTGTTTGGAACACTATGGTTTACATGGATACGATGTTCAAGATGTTGTTCATCAGTTGCAAAATAAACGCCATACATTTCAGCACAAGCTCCCATGCCGGTATATTCAACTGTAGGGCTGATGCGAACTGTGGATCCACCAATTGACACAACATAAGAATTAAATTGAGCATCCTTACCAATAATTGCATGATGTTGAGCAAGGTGAACAGAGTTTAAATCCCACTCCTGTAACGTAATAAAATTAAGACTAGAACCAGCCGCAAGTGAGATTTCAATTTCTTCACCTAACTTACCAGCACCATTATTTTCAATAACTACAGTGGCTCGACTATTTACTCCTATTTGGATTGCAGCTCGACTTACCTCAGCAGTTGGCCCACATTTTCGCTGTAGAAATATTGGCTCAGCAATTTCAGTGTTATCAGCAATCGCTAGTAATGTAATTTTCTTAGCCTCTTTGCGAACTCTGTTTGTTACGATATCACTGGCCGCGTATGCCGGTGGATGATCCGATGTATTCGGAGTTGTCAGGCTGACGCCTTTTGGTAAATCAGATTTAGCAAAAAGTGAAATATTGTCAGCTACCGAAACTTCTAAGTCATGTATGCCAGATAATTTCTTTAATGGCGTAAACCGCCACGCCTCCTCACGACCGGTTGGCGTGAGGTAATTAGTAGTTAACTGACTCATTAACCAACAGCGCCTTCCATTTGTAACTCGATTAGACGGTTGAGCTCAAGTGCGTATTCCATTGGCAGTTCTTTAGCTATTGGCTCAATAAAGCCACGAACGATCATTGCCATTGCCTCATCTTCGCCAAGTCCACGAGACATCAAATAAAATAACTGATCATCACTTACTCTCGAGACCGTAGCCTCATGACCCATAGAAACATCATCTTCGCGCACATCAACATATGGATAGGTATCTGATCTTGAGATTGTGTCCACGAGTAAGGCATCACATTTCACAGTGCTCTTAGAGTGGTGTGCACCTTCTTCAACTTTAACCAATCCACGATATGAAGTTCTGCCACCACCTCGGGCAACAGATTTAGAGATAATTGTTGAAGATGTATAAGGAGCTGCATGAACCATTTTGGCTCCGGCATCTTGGTGTTGGCCTTCGCCAGCAAATGCAATAGAAAGTGTTTCACCTTTTGAATGTGGTCCCATCAACATCACTGCAGGGTATTTCATAGTGACCTTTGAACCGATATTGCCGTCAATCCACTCCATAGTGGCGCCTTCAGCACAAGTAGCTCTCTTTGTTACTAAGTTATAAACATTGTTAGACCAATTTTGGATTGTTGTGTATCTAACACGCGCATTCTTTTTCACAATGATTTCAACAACAGCTGAGTGGAGTGAATCAGAAGAGTAGATTGGCGCTGTACAACCTTCTACGTAATGAACATAGGAATCTTCATCTGCAATTATTAGTGTTCGTTCAAATTGCCCCATATTTTCAGTATTAATTCGGAAGTAAGCTTGAAGTGGAATATCTACCTTCACACCTTTTGGCACATAAATAAAAGAGCCACCAGACCAAACTGAGGTATTTAATGCTGCGAACTTGTTGTCGCCAACTGGAATTACTGTTCCAAAATACTCTTTAAAAAGATCCTCATGCGTTCTTAAAGCAGTATCTGTATCTAGGAATAAGACTCCCTGTTTTTCTAAATCTTCCCGAATTGAGTGGTAAACAACCTCAGATTCATATTGGGCAGCAACTCCTGCAACCAATCGCTTCTTTTCGGCCTCTGGTATACCCAAACGGTCATAAGTATTTTTAATATCATCTGGAAGATCTTCCCAAGATGTCGCTTGTTTTTCGGTTGAACGAACAAAGTATTTAATTGTGTCAAAAAATATTCCACTTAGATCTGATCCCCAGGTGGGCATTGGTTTCTTATCAAATAAAGCCAAACCTTTCAGCCTAAGATCGAGCATCCACTTTGGTTCATTTTTCTTCGCTGATATATCGCGCACCACATCTTCATTAAGACCACGACGACTATTTGAGCCCGCATCTGTTTTGTCCGACCAGCCATACTCATACTTTCCAATACCTTCGAGTTCTGGATGAGTTATTTGTGACATTATCGTGCTCCTTCTTTCATTTTGGTCTTACTTATTTGGGAAATATCTGATGGGATGAATGTTGTACAAACTCCGTCACCATGAGCAATAGTTGCTAGTCGTTGAACGTGCGTACCGAGAATTCTAGAAAATGCAGCTGTTTCAGCTTCACACAGTTGTGGAAACTCTGATGCAACGTGAGCAATTGGACAATGATGCTGACAAATTTCTTCACCATTTCCCATTTTGTCTGTAGTAGCCGCATAACCCTCTTTGGTGAGCAACTTAGCCAACACCTTGGCTTTTTCCGAAACACTCTTCTTTGAATTAATGATCGAATCACTTTTGCGCTCAAACTCTAACGCTCTAGATTTGGCAAACTCATCAACTAGATATGAGCCATTCTTGCTCGCCATAAACTTTAGTGCCGATACCGCTAAATCATCATAGGAGTGTTCAAATTTTTCTCTGCCTTGATCAGTCATTAAAAATACCTTCGATGGCCTGCCTCTACTTCGCAAGGTAGCGCTTTGATATGGCTCCCGACAGGTAAGAATTCCTTCAGCAATTAGCGAATCTAAATGTCTTCTTATTCCAGCCGGAGTAATCGCGAGTTTTTCAGCAAGCTCAACGGCGGTGGCTGGGCCAAACTCTAAAATCCTACGGGCCACCTGATCGCGAGTCTTATCGGGCTCAGTCTTTTTCACAACATAAGTGTTGCGTAATTCTTCACTTTATGCCAGTCCCAAACCACAGAAGCAGGTGTGAAATAGGACTTACCCGCCCCTATTTTAAGCCCTGAGTTACCGGCAATCAGTAGGCTTAAATCATGCTTTTGGCCAAAAAATCATTACGTGGGCGAGTTTTAGGTCTGCTGGTGTTTTTACAATCTGCCTTAATAGTTACTGGTGGCTCAGTTCGCCTAACCGGATCTGGACTTGGTTGCCCTACCTGGCCAGAGTGCACGCCCGGCTCTTATGTTCCGGTTGCTAATCAAGCAGAGGGGCAGCTACATGCTTGGATTGAATTTGGAAATAGATTACTTACTTTTGTTTTATTAATTTGTGCATTGGCAGTCGTAACATTCTCAGTCAGAGTATCGAAAAATGCCGCCAACAAGGAGCGAGTCAGATCCCTGGCCGCGTTGCAGATTTTGGGAATTTTTGGGCAAGGAATGCTTGGTGGGGTTACCGTATTAACTGACCTTCACCCACTTACTGTCGCAGCTCACTTTTTGCTATCAATCTTATTAATTGCTGGTGCAATTTCGTTACGGTATGAACTTATTGGCACACCGGTTGAGAAAACTACAGGCTTAATTAGCTTCTTAATGCCAATCTTTGTTTGGCTAACTTTCTTGGTATTGGTAGCCGGCACGATAGTTACTGGTAGTGGACCACATGCCGGAGATGAAAAGGCGCAGCGATTTGGTTTTGACCCGCAAGTAGTCTCCTGGCTTCATGCTGATCTTGTTATTGCCTTGATAGTCCTAGCAGTAATGCTTTTACTCATTGCCCACCAATCTGGAATGTCACTGCTTGTTCGTCGTATTGGAATATTCCTGCTTATCGCATTCTCGCAAGGGGTTATTGGATATATCCAATACTTCACTGGCCTTCCTGAAGCCCTTGTTGCCGCTCATTTGATAGGTTCTACACTAGTGTGGGGATCGGTTTGGAGTATTGCCAAGATCAGTAATTCTGGATTTAGAGTGCAAGGACTCAGAAGATGAATAAGTGGATTGACTTAGATGATCAGGCGGTTGCGATCTCGCGCGCCTTAGCAATGGATGCGGTGCAAAAAGTTGGCAATGGCCATCCAGGCACTGCTATGGCATTAGCTCCCGTTGCCTATACTTTGTTTCAAAGAATTTTAAGACATAATCCAGTTAAACCAGATTGGATTGCTCGGGATCGATTTATTCTCTCTTGTGGGCACTCCTCTCTTACCTTATACATTCAGCTTTATTTATCAGGGTATGGCGTAGAGCTTGAAGACCTAAAGAATTTTAGAACTTTTAATTCACTTACCCCTGGTCATCCTGAGTATGGGCACACATTAGGTGTTGAGACCACAACTGGACCACTAGGCCAAGGTGTAGCAAATGGTGTTGGTATGGCAATGGCGGCCAGATATGAAAAAGGATTGCTAGATCCAGATAACACAACTGATATTTTTGACCATAATATTTGGGTTCTTTGTTCAGATGGTGATCTCCAAGAAGGAGTAAGTGCAGAGGCCTCTTCATTGGCCGGAACTCAAGCATTAGGAAATCTAAAGGTAATTTATGATGATAATAGAATCTCTATTGAAGGTGACACCCACGTTGCATTCACAGAAAATGTCTCAGCAAGATATAAATCCTACGGCTGGGAAGTTATTGAGGTAGTAGCCAAGAAGGATGGTAATGTCGATCGAGAAAAACTTGAGAAGGCGTTGATAAAAGCTGCTGCTCACAATTCCTCGCCAGTTTTAATTCGTTTACAAACTGTTATTGCCTGGCCAGCACCTAACGCCTCTGGAACTGCAAAATCACACGGGTCAGCACTTGGCGCAGAGGAGATTGCGCAGACTAAAAAGATCCTAGGTATCGATCCTAAAGAATCATTCTTTGCACCATCTAATGTCATTTCTCACGCAAGGCAGGTAAAGGAACGAGGAGCAAAACAATTTGCCGACTGGGAAATAAAATTTGCTAAGTGGCAATCATTAAATCCAGAGCAGGCGGCCCTTTTAAATCGACTATTAAATAAGCAATTACCAACTGACTGGGCTAAAGATCTGCCAATATTTTCACAAGACAAGGAAGTCTCCACCAGAGCTGCCTCTGGAAAAGTTATTCAAGCACTTGCTGAAAGATTACCTGAGTTTTGGGGTGGTTCTGCCGACTTAGCCGAAAGTAACAATACGACAATTGAAGGTGGTAAATCATTTTTGCCAAGCTCAAGCAAAATGTCAGATGCTAATCCCTACGGCCGGGTTATTCACTTTGGAATAAGAGAGCATGCGATGGGGGCAATTTTAAACGGAGCTGCCTTACATGGTTTGGTAAAGCCATTTGCTGGAACATTTCTAGTTTTTAGCGATTATATGCGAGGCGCAGTTCGTCTTTCGGCTCTAATGCAACTACCGGTTACATTTGTTTGGACTCATGACTCAATTGGTCTAGGTGAAGATGGACCAACACACCAGCCCGTTGAACATCTTGCTGCACTACGTGCAATTCCTGGGCTAGATCTAGTAAGACCAGCTGATGCGAATGAAGTGTCTATCTGTTGGAAAAATATAATTGAGCGAGCTAAGCCTGCTGGACTGGTTTTATCTCGCCAGAATTTACCAGTGCTTGATCGGAACAAGTATGCAGCTGCAACTAGCGCAGTTAAGGGAGCATACGTTGTTGCTTACGGTGATGAATTATCAAAACAGTGCGATGTGTTACTAATTGCAACCGGCTCTGAAGTAAGTATCGCACTGCAAGCAAGAGAGATTTTGGCTGAAAAAAATGTTAAGGCTAGAGTTATTAGCATTCCTTGTTTTGAATGGTTTTTTGAACAGTCCCCTGCCTATCAGGAAGAGGTAATGCCTAGGAAGATTAAAGCTAGGGTAAGTATTGAAGCTGGGGTTTCCCAGCCTTGGCATAAAATTATTGGCGACTATGGCATTGCAATCTCGCTAGAACATTTTGGTGCTTCAGCAGGTGCTTCACTTCTCTTTAAGGAGTTTGGTTTTACTGCCGAAAATGTTGTAGCAGCAGCGACAGAGAGTATTAAAAGAGCAAATGGGTAATGAAGCTGGACATGATCACTCAGATTTAATCTCCAAGTTAAATGAGATACTTCCTAAAATCGCAGCAAAAGATTCCTCGATTTGGGGGCCAACTAGTGAGGCGCCTAATCGGCTAGGTTGGATCGATCTGCCGGTGACTTCTCGGCAGTTGCTGCCAGAGCTAGATGCCCTATCTGCCTGGACTCGAAGTAACAAATTAGACCAGTTTGTTCTTTGTGGCATGGGTGGTTCCTCGTTAGCAACTGAACTAATTGCTAAGACCAATAACAAAAATATTACGATCTTAGATTCAACCCACCCCGAGCAGATAACAAGATCTATTCCTAAAGATCTTGCAAGATCTCTGGTAGTTATTGCCTCTAAATCCGGCACAACTATCGAAACGCTCTCGCATTTTAAATTCTTTGAAAAACTTTTCTTAGACTCTAATCTTGAACCTAAGAATCATATTGTTCTTATTACCGATCAAAACACTTCTTTAGATAGTAGCGGCCGTAAATCAGGGTATAGAGTATTTAACGCTAATTCGAATGTAGGCGGAAGGTTTAGCGCTTTAACCACTTTTGGATTGTTACCGGCCTCATTAACTGGAACAGATGTTTCAATCCTGCTAGATGATGCAGAGAAAATGAGTAAATTACTGGTGGAGCCAAACTCCATCGCCGTTCAAATTGCGATAGCCATGTTTACTAAATCAAAACAATTTGTCTACTTTGTTGAACAGCAGAGTAATACCCCGGGACTTGCAAGTTGGATTGAGCAATTAATTGCAGAGTCAACTGGCAAAGATGGCATAGGAAGACTACCCATAGTTGTTAATGGATTAAACCAGACAAATCAGGAGCTAAGTATTGGATTTAAAGATGGCCAGTACGATCTTGTAGTTAAGGGCTCACTTGGCGAACACTTAATACTATGGCAATGGGTGACGGTATTACTTTGCTTCTTACTTGAGGTTGATCCATTTAATCAACCCAATGTGACAGAGGCTAAAGACAAAACCAGTAAAATACTCACCGATCTTATTGCCGGTAATTTTGTTCACGAGCAGCCCAGGATCTCAAATAAAAATTTTGACTTGTTTTCAAATTTAGAAATTTCCTCTGTTTCAGATTTTCTGAATCTGCCATGTGCCTACTTTTCTATTATGGCTTTTTTGCCATCATCTTTTGAGCAAGAGCTAATAGGAGTACAAAATCAGTTGATCTCTAAACTAAACAAACCGGTTACTTTTGGCCTTGGGCCAAGATATCTGCATTCGACCGGACAAATTCATAAGGGTGGTCAAAGTAATGGTGGATTTATTCAAATAACTCAGGAGATAAAAACGGAGCTAGTGATACCGGGTGAACAATATACATTTGGCCAGTTAATTTCTGCGCAAGCATTGGGGGACGCAAGCTCTTTGACTACTAGAGGAGTACCACTTCTTAGGATTCACTTAAAAAACAAAGATTGTGACCTTTTAGAAATATTTAATTAATCCTCACCACGTAGCTTTTTAAGAGCTATATCGAGAATCTTATTTGCTTCAGCCTCTGTGCGACGCTCTTTTACGTAAGCTAAGTGAGTCTTGTAAGGCTCATTTTTTAAAGGCAGTGGTGGCTTATTTTTATCTCTACCTGCTGGGAAACCGCATCTTGGACAGTCCCATTCGGCCGGAATTTCAACGGTTCCATCTTCAGCAAAAGAAGGTTTAGTCTCATGACCATTAGCGCACCAATATGAAATCCTAAATCTTGCAATTGATTCACCGCGCTCTGCTTCGCCCATTGGGCCAGCACCAACACGAGAGCCTCTTATTGAACTTCCACCAGCCATGATTAACCCCTAATTCTTAAGAACTAAAGAAAGTGCGATGACGGATGCAAGCCAAACGCCACCAACAACAATTGTTATTCGATCTAAATTCTTTTCGACAACTGAAGATCCACCATAAGTTGAAGAGATTCCGCCGCCAAATAAATCTGATAAGCCAGAGCCCTTGCCCTTATGAAGCAGTACAAGGATGATCATCAAAACACTTGAAAGAATAAGAATTATCGTTAGAGCTAAACTCATTTTCTCGCCTTCAACGCTCGGTTAATCAATAGGAGAATAGGATACTATCTTTAAGCGAAATAACTTAAATTCTCGCTACTAGGCCTTATTTAACACTCTATGAAACTTGGAAATACGAGCAAACTCCTCAGGGTCAAGGGAGGCTCCACCTACTAAAGCCCCGTCTACATCAGCTTCCTTCATGATGTCCAGGGTATTGATGGATTTAACTGAACCACCATAAAGAATTCGACAATTATCAGCAATCTCATCACTACCAATTTTTCTTAACTCATCCCTTATTGCACTGCACACTTCTTGAGCATCCTCGGGGGTAGCAGTTTTTCCAGTACCGATTGCCCATACTGGCTCGTAAGCAATTACTATTTTCTTTAGATCTGGCTTATGAAAGCCTTTAAGTCCATTTCGTAACTGTTCTAAAACAAACGAGATGTGATCACCCGCTTCGCGGATCGCAAGTTCTTCACCAATACAAAAAATTGGTTTTAGTTCATTAGCTAATGCTGCTTTAATTTTCTTATTTACCTTTGCGTCATCTTCATTATGATTGGCTCGGCGCTCGCTATGACCAACTAAAACATATGTACAGCCAAGCTTATTTAACATGGAGCCTGAAATTTCACCGGTATATGCTCCAGATTCGGCCGTTGATAAATCTTGCGCTCCGTAAAGAAGTCTTAAGCGATCCCCATCCACCAAAGTTTGAACCGACCTGATATCTGTAAATGGAGGAATTACAACAATTTCAACCGCATCATAATCTCTATCTTCCAGTGAATAGGCAAGCTTTTGGGTAACCGCAATTGCCTCTAAGTGATTTAGATTCATTTTCCAGTTACCAGCAATAAGTGGTTTACGCATTTACTACTCCTAACTTAAAGCCAATAGGCCTGGAAGTTCTTTTCCTTCAAGATACTCAAGTGATGCACCACCACCAGTCGAGATATATCCAAAGTCTTGATCTGCAAAGCCTAGTTTACGAACCGCAGCAGCTGAATCTCCCCCGCCGACTACCGCCATTCCATCTACTTCTGTGAGTGCTTGGGCAATCACCCTTGTGCCATTTGCAAAATTTGGAAATTCAAATACTCCCATTGGCCCATTCCAAAAAACAGTTTTACATTTTACAATCTCTAGTGCAAATAAATTTGCACTATTTGGGCCGATATCTAATCCCATCATATCCTCAGGAATTTGGTCTGCTCTCACAATCATTGGAGTAGAGTCTGCAGTAAATTCAGCTGCAACAACAATATCCTCAGGTAAGACTAACTTAACTCCGATCTGATCTGCTCTTGTAATTAACTCTTTAACTGGTTCAATTAGATCTACCTCGACTAGAGATTTTCCGATACTAAATCCCTTTGCTGCTAGGAAAGTAAAAACCATTCCGCCGCCAATTACTAGTACATCAACTTTCTCAAGTAGATTTGAGATTACTCCTATTTTGTCTGAAACCTTTGCTCCGCCCAGTACAACCCCATATGGACGAGATGGATTCTTGGTCAATTTTTCAAGAACTTCTACCTCATTAGCAATCAGATCACCTGCGGCATGGGGCATGAGATTTGCTAATTCAAATACAGAAGCATGCTTTCGATGTACTGCACCAAATCCATCACCAACATAATAGTCAGCGTAGGTTGAAAGCTCTTTTGCTAATTTCAATCGTTCGCTGTCATCTTTACTAGTCTCGGACTCCTCAAACCTTATATTTTCTAGTAATAAAATTTGTTTAGGTTTAAGACTCTTCGCTAGTTCGCTAGCACCCAATGCCGATTCAGAAAAAATCACAGATGTTCCTATCAATTTTTCTAATCTTTCTGCAACCGGGCGCAAGGACATCTCCGGTTTCCGCTCACCTTTTGGTCTGCCTAAATGAGCGACAATAACGATTGAACAATTTGCCGCAATTAGTTTCCTAATAGTTGACATGGACGCGACGATTCTGCCATCGTCAGTTATAACGCCATCTTTTATTGGCACATTCAGATCACATCTTAAAAGCACTCGATGTGATTGAAGGTTTAATTCAGAAAGTTTCTTTAGACCCATCTAACTAAATAGTTTTACCAATATATTTAATTAAATCAACCAAACGATTTGAATAACCCCACTCATTGTCATACCAACCAACAACTTTTGCTGTGGTGCCAATGACCTTGGTCAGACCAGCATCTAAAATACAAGAGCTTGGGTCTGTCACTATGTCAGCAGATACGATCGGATCTTCCGTGTAAGTCAAATACCCTTTTAAGGATCCCTCGCTAGCTTTCTTAAGTGCAGAATTTATCTCACTAACGCTAACCTCTTTTGCAAGCTCAACTGTTAGGTCAGTTGCAGAACCAGTTGGGACTGGAACTCTAAGGGCATAGCCATCAAGTTTTCCTTTTAACTCTGGCAAAACCAACGAGATTGCTTTAGCAGCGCCAGTTGAAGTTGGAATTATTGAAAGTGCGGCAGCCCTAGATCTTCTCAAATCCTTATGCGGGAAATCCAAAATAACTTGATCATTTGTATATGCATGAATAGTTGTCATTAAGCCCCGAACAATTCCGAATTCATCATTTAGTACCTTTGCCATTGGTGCTAGGCAGTTGGTAGTACAAGAGGCATTAGAAATAATATTGTGTTTAGCTGAATCATACTTATCATGATTTACACCCATAACAATTGTTATGTCTTCATCGGTAGCCGGAGCAGAAATAATCACTTTCTTAGCTCCAGCAGTTATATGCTTTTTGGCATCTGCAGCCTTTGTGAAAATTCCAGTGGATTCAACCACAACATCTACACCCAATTTACCCCAAGGTATATTCGCAGGATCTCTTTCCGCACTTACGGCAATTGTTTTGCCACCTACGGTGATACTTGATTCAGTATGGGTAACGGTCTGTGAGAGTCTGCCAAGAATTGAGTCGTACTTTAAAAGATGCGCCAGGGTTGCATTATCGGTTAGGTCATTTATGCCAACAATTTCAAAATCTGCTCCAGACTCGAGTGAAGCCCTAAGAAAGTTTCTACCGATTCTGCCGAAGCCATTTACGCCAACTTTTAACATGAGTTCCTTAATCTAAAATAAAAAATTATCGCCACAACTTTGTGAGAGGGCAATCTTATCAGGAAAAAAATACTCTAATTCAACAGATCTGGACTAATGCTTGCCTCAGTATCTGGCACTCCTAATTCCCTGGCTCGCTTGTCGGCCATCGCAAGTAAGCGACGTATCCGTCCTGCAATTGCATCTTTTGTCATTGGAGGCGAAGCTAAGGAACCAAGCTCTTCAAGGCTAGCTTGACCATGTAAAACTCTTAACTCTCCTGCTTCTTTTAAGTGACTTGGTATTTCTGGACCAAGTATTTCCATTGCTCGCTGGACTCTGGCAGAAGCTGCAACGGCAGCTCTTGCTGACCTACGTAAATTTGCATCATCAAAATTTGCTAAGCGATTTGCTGTAGCTCGTACCTCACGTCGCATTCTGCGCTCTTCCCAAGCAAGTACCGTTTCATGAGCACCAAGTCTTGTTAATAGGGCGCCAATCGCATCACCATCTCGAATAACTACACGATCCACACCACGAACTTCACGTGCTTTTGCGGTAATTCCAAGTCGTCTTGCAGCGCCTACTAACGCAAGAGCAGCTTCAGGTCCTGGACAAGTAATTTCCAATGCAGAGGAGCGACCCGGTTCAGTTAATGAGCCATGAGCTAAAAAAGCTCCCCGCCATGCTGACTCTGAATCACAAATTGCTGCCGAGACTACTTGTGGGGGTAGACCTCTAATCGGTCTATTGTTTGCATCAACTAAGCCAGTTTGTCTAGCCAATGCATCTGCATCAGCAATCACTCTTACAATATATCGACTGCCTTTTCTAATTCCACTGGAAGAAACAACAGATAACTCACTTTCATGACCAAAAATTTCAGATATATCTTTGCGTAGCCTTCTAGCAGTTTGAGCAGCATCTAGTTCAACCTCAACAATTATCTTTCCAGCTGCTACGTGAAGTCCACCAGCAAATCTAAGTAGAGCCGATACCTCGGCTTTTCTACAGCATGGCCTAGTTACGGAGAGCCTTCCTAGCTCATCTTTTACTGCCTCTGTCATTGCCATTTAATCTCCCCCGTTATTTATGTGAATATCTAAGCAGGTATTACCCTAAAATGTGGCTGAAAGCGGAAATTAGTTTCTCTCTATCATGACGGTAGTTCTGCTCACTATTTTTCAAATCTAATGCTATGACTTGGCCACCGCACTTTTTTACAAGGTCATAAAACCTTGAGTCAGCATCATTTTGAGAGTTATCAATTAGCGCATAGTCAAATCTAAAACTTGGTGCATGTTTCAAAACTAGGAGTAGATGCTCCTCTAAAGGCTTGTCATAGTACTCATCGGCTACTTTTTTATCCGGTAAATTGAAGATGATAATCTTTTTAGCTTTACTTTGCTCTAGTATTCTTGCTTGTTCTTGATGGAGAAAATGTGGCATAACACTAGATAGCCATGATCCTGGACCTATGCATATCCAGTCAGCATTTGTGATTGCAAGATTTGCCTCATTGGTGACCTTGGGGTTACTTGGAATCAATCTCAAGTCTTCAACTTTTCCCTTATATTCAGCAACCTCTATCTGGCCTCTAACCACTTTTTGTCCAGCCCCAGTAGTAAAGGTAGCTTCTATATCCAAAGGTTCTAAGGCCATAGGTAGTACTCGACCTACAACTTTAAGTAACTGCCCTACTTTATCTAGGCCCTGCACGGTCTCTAATCCGCGATCCCATAGAGCAGTAAGCAGTAAGTTGCCTAGTGCATGATTATTTAATTCACCTTGACTAGTAAATCGATATTGCAAGATATCAGCCCAACTTCTTCCCCACTCATCATCTGCGCACAAAGCCGCTAAGGCCATTCTTAAATCTCCTGGTGGCAAAGAATTGAACTCTTCCCGCAAACGCCCTGAGGATCCGCCATTATCGGCAACTGTAACTATTGCAGTTACCTCTGGAGTTAAGTTGCGCATAGCACCTAAAGTCGCAGCCAGACCATGTCCGCCGCCCAAGCAGACGACTTTCAGGTTTGTCACTAGATTTCTCTACCTAAATCTCTATGTGTGGCTTGAGAATTAATTTTGAACTTATTTAACTTATTTCCATTTTTTAACCGATTCAATAACTCTTCTGTAATTGCAACAGACCGGTGTTTTCCACCAGTGCATCCAATTGCAAGCGTAAGAAACTTCCGACCTTCGTTAATAAATCCAAGCGCCATTGTCTCAAACAGCAGTTCGTATCTAGTTAAGAACTCTTGTACATTTTCACTACTAAGTACAGCATTGCTAACTTCCTGATCTAGCCCATTTAGCGGTCTAAGTTCTGGGACCCAATGTGGATTTGATATAAACCGGCAGTCCATAACCAAATCAGCATCTACCGGTAATCCATATTTATAACCAAAAGAAAGAATGTTTACACTCAAATCAGCATCACTCTCATCTTGGAAATAATCTGAGATTCTCCGCTCTAGTTGGTGGATATTTAAAGAAGATGAGTCAATTATCAAGTCAGCTGACTCCTTAATCTCTCTTAAGCGCTCACGCTCCTTTGAAATTCCATCCAGCACTCGGCCTGACCCTTGCAACGGATGGGGACGTCTAGTTGATTCAAATCTTCTTACTAGGGCATCGTCAGCTGCATCGATAAATATCGTTTGACTAGAAACACCTAATTTGGTCAAATCAGCAACAGATTTTGAAAAACTATCAAAGAATTCTCCACCTCTAACATCAATGATAATTGCAATCTTGGTGATTGTAGATTTTAGAAGATTTACAAGATTCTCAATCATTGCCGGGGGCAAATTATCTACAACATACCAACCTAGATCTTCCAGTGCGTGTGCGACCGTGGATCTGCCGGCCCCACTCATTCCACTGACAATTAATACTCTGGAATCTTTACTCATGCCCTTATCTTGCTACATCTGTCAAGCATCTAGAATTTCACCTGTAGATGTATCAATACTTTCCTGCCGAATTAATTTCGCGAAAATTACCTTTGCCAACTTGGGGCCTATGCCCGGCACTGCAGATATCTCATCTATCGATGCTGCTTTTAAAGCTGTCACACTGCCGAACACCGCCAATAGCGCTTTTCTTCTTGTTTCACCTAGCCCATCAATTTCATCGAGCAAGGATTCAACCATTAGCTTCGACCTTTTGGATCGATGGAAATTGATTGCAAATCTATGAGCCTCATCTCGAATTCTTTGCAGTAGGTAAAGTGCCTCACTGTGACGTGGAAATATTATTGGTTCACTATTGTTTGGTAACCAAATTTCTTCTAACCTCTTAGCTAGTCCACATATAGCAATATCACTTATTCCTAATTCACTCAATGCTTTAGCCGCAGCATTTACTTGAGGTTTTCCACCATCAACAATTACTAATTGTGGTGGATAGGCAAATCTTGGTTTATTACTTCCTTGAATATTCGCCTCAACCACATCAATATCTTTTTCTTCTAAGTAACGTTTAAATCTCCGTGTGATGACATGGGCAATAGCTCTAGTGTCATCAAACTCTTCTTCATCATTGATTGAAAATCGTCGATAATCGCTCTTCTTGGCTTTTCCGTCTTCGAAAACAACCATTGATGCAACCATGCTTGTCCCCTGAATATTCGAGATATCAAAGCACTCAATTCGAAGTGGTAGCTCTGCTAATTCAAGCTGCTCGGCTATATCACTCAGTGCCCCACCACTGACTGCAGAATCATTAGCCCGTTTACTTAAATACTGGATTAGTGCTTGATGAGCATTACGTTTTACAAGCTCAACTATTTCTAGCTTTTCACCTTTAAGTGGGTGAACTAAGGAGACTGTATTTCCATTTTTGCTCGACAACCAACTCTCAAGCGTCTTTGAATCGGAGGGTAGTTGATCAACAATTATCTCTCTAGGGGCTGGTACTTCAGAATAAACCTTTCCAATCATTGCTGAAATTATCTCTTCACCCTCGAGCAAATTTGACCTATCAATGATCCATGATCTGGAGCCTGTTATACGCCCGTGGGAGATATTAAATTGAGAAAGGGATGCATGAGTAATATCTTCATGAACTCCTAAAACATCTGCTGTTATATTTTCATTAAGAAAGCGGTTTGTAGATTCAAACGCTTTCTTTATGGCATCTAATTGGTCGCGTAATTTTGCAGCCTTTTCAAACTGCTCGAGTTTGGCCGCTTCATTCATTTCATTCTCAACTGCTGTAGTTATATCCTCCGGTGATTTCTTAGCCAAGAAATTGGCTAAATTATTTGCCAACGTTTTATGCTCTTCAGCACTAATCCAGCTAACACATGGTGCAGCACACTTTCCTATATCTCCAAGCAAACATTGTCGTTTGTTCCGTTGTGCAGTTTTAAAGTTAGACTCCGTACAAGTTCGAACTGGATAGATTTTAGTAATGGTTTCAAAGGTGCTACGCAATGCCCAAGCATGAGAATAGGGACCAAAATAAGTTGTGCCCTTAATTTTTTTTGATCTAGAAATAAAAATTCTTGGATATTCCGCTTCAAGATTAATAGCTAAGTATGGATAAGACTTATCGTCTTTAAACTGAACATTGAAATCTGGGTTAAATTGTTTAATCCAAGTGAATTCAAGTTGTAGCGCCTCTAATTCGGTTTTTACTATTGTCCAGTCGACCCTAGTTGCTGTTTTAACCATACGACGAGTCTTTATTTGAAGATTGCTGCCAAAATATGAGTTAATTCTGTTTTTAAGATTCTTAGCTTTTCCAACATAAATTACCTTGTCATTTCCGTCGAAAAATCTATAAACACCAGGGTCAGTTGGAAGATTGCTAGGTCTATAACTTTGTGGATCTGCCATGCTTCACTTCTTCAAAACCTCGAGCAAGAATTTTCCTGTATAACTCTTACTAACTTTGATAATCTCTTCTGGTCTTCCTTCAGCAACTACTAATCCTCCACCGGATCCACCCTCTGGTCCTAAATCAATTACCCAGTCAGCAGACTTAATTACATCAAGATTATGCTCGATTACAACTACAGTATTTCCAGTATCAACTAATCGATTCAATACAAGCAAAAGCTTGCGAACATCTTCAAAATGCAAACCCGTAGTTGGCTCATCAAGCACATAAATAGTTCGGCCAGTTGATCTTCGCTGTAGCTCAGTAGCCAGTTTTACACGCTGCGCTTCGCCGCCCGATAACGTAGGGGCTGATTGGCCTAAGCGAACGTAACCTAAACCAACATCGCATAGAGTTTTTAGAAATCTTGAGATTGCAGGAACTGATTCAAAGAAATTACTTGCTTCTTCGATAGGTAAATCAAGCACTTGGGCAATTGTCTTACCTTTATAGTGAACTTCAAGAGTTTCTCGGTTATACCTAGCTCCGTGGCATACCTCGCAAGGAACATAGACATCGGGCAGAAAATTCATTTCTATAGTAATAGTTCCATCGCCGGCACAATTTTCACAGCGCCCTCCCTTTACATTGAAAGAGAATCTTCCCTGTTGGTATCCACGCACTTTTGCCTCAGTAGTCTCAGCAAAAAGCGCACGAATCTTGTCAAACACTCCGGTGTAAGTTGCCGGGTTTGAACGTGGCGTGCGTCCAATAGGTGATTGATCAACATGAACAACCTTATCTAGTTGATCCAATCCAGAAATAGTTCGATGTCGTCCTGGAACTATTCGAGCACCATTTAATTTGTTAGCTAAAACTGAATATAGGATGTCATTTACTAAAGTTGACTTACCTGATCCGCTTACGCCAGTAACTGCAACAAAAACAGCTAAAGGAAATGTGACATCGATGTCTTTTAAGTTATTCTCTTTGGCGGACTTTATGGTTAAGACTTTTTTAGAATCAATACTTCGTCGAACCTTTGGTATCTCTATTACTGATCTTCCTGAGAGATAGGCCCCGGTAATGGAAGATTTATTTGATATAAGGTCCTGATAGCTACCAGATGAAACAACCTCTCCACCATGTTCACCAGCGCCGGGGCCAATATCTACAATCCAGTCTGCAGTTCTAATTGTTTCCTCATCATGCTCTACAACAATAAGAGTATTTCCTAAATCACGAAGCCTAGTTAGGGTCTCAATAAGCTTTCGATTATCTCTTTGGTGAAGGCCAATACTTGGCTCATCAAGTACATAAAGAACCCCCGTTAGTCCAGAGCCAATTTGTGTAGCCAATCTAATTCTTTGTGCCTCACCACCTGACAGTGTTGCCGCCGGTCGAGCCAAAGATAGGTAATCCAATCCGACATCTAAGAGAAAACCTAGACGAGCATGGACTTCTTTTAATACTCGTTCTGCAATTTTTTTCTCCCTGGCTGAAAGTGAAATCTGCTTTAAAAATAAAGCACACTCAGCTATTGAAAGTTCGCAAATCTCAGCAATATTCTTTCCACCGACCGTTACAGCAAGTACTTCCGGCTTTAATCTACTTCCATTACAAACATGACATGGAGTTTCTCGCATGTACGCTTCGTATTTATCTCGGCTGTAGTCGCTATCGGTCTCACTATGCCGCCTATGAATAAAAGGTACCACGCCCTCAAATCCAGTCGTATAGTTACGGACTCTTCCATATCTATTCTTATACTTAACATGGACCTCATAGTCCCAGCCATGCAAGATTGCATCCTTTGATTTCTCAGACAATTTCTTCCATGGCATATCCAAAGAAAATTTAATATCGGAAGCCAATCCTTCTAATAAGCGTAAAAAATACTCAGATGATTGCCCACCCGACCATGGTGCAATTGCACCCTCATAGATAGAAATTGAATCATCAGGGACTAATAGCTCTTCGTCAACTTCAAGCTTTGTACCAATTCCTGTGCACTCTTGGCAAGCACCAAAAGGTGAATTAAATGAAAATGATCTTGGTTCTAACTCTTCAAATGATAGTTCGCATTCATGACAAGCCATATGCTCACTAAATACTTTTTCCTTATCTTGTGAACCTGACTTCTTGTCAATAAAGTCTAAAACAACTAGTCCGCTCGCTAATCTCAATGCAGTTTCAATTGAATCAGTTAATCTTGATTTACTTTCACTTTTTACACTAAGCCGATCAACGACTACCTCGATTGTATGCTTTTCTTGCTTCTTAAGCTTTGGAATTTCAGAAATTTGGTAAACAGTTCCATCTACTCTGGCACGGGAGTAACCTTGTGTCATAAAATCTTTAAACAAATCTAAGAACTCACCTTTTCTGGCCCTTATAACTGGGGCAAGTACTTGAAACTTAGACCCCTCAGGCATTTGCAAAATTTGATCTACGATATTTTGTGGAGTTTGCTTTGCAATTTCTTTTTTACACTTTGGACAATGGGGCTTTCCAGCCCGAGCGAACAAAAGTCTTAGGTAGTCATAAACCTCCGTAATCGTACCAACGGTAGATCTTGGATTCCTATTAGTTGATTTCTGATCAATTGAAACTGCAGGCGATAAACCTTCGATGAAGTCAACATCAGGCTTATCCATCTGACCCAAGAACTGGCGAGCATACGCAGAAAGTGATTCAACATATCTGCGCTGTCCTTCAGCAAAAATAGTGTCAAACGCAAGCGAAGATTTTCCTGAACCCGAAAGTCCGGTAAAGACGATGAGTGAATTGCGAGGCATGTCTAGCGAGACATTCTTTAGATTATGCTCTCGAGCACCACGAACAATTAATCTGTCATTCATTAACTGCCCGCCTCTTCCATTCCTTTAAGCTCTCGCTTAAGTTCTCTAATTTCGTCCCTTAACCTGGCTGCTAACTCGAAATTTAGTTCTGCTGCAGAAGTTTTCATCTGCTCGGTGAGCGATGAAATAAGAGCAATTAGCTCACGCTTAGGAAGTGAAACAATTGATCTTTGGCTAATTCCACTACTGATAGTACTTGACCTTGAGGATGATGCTAAATCTTCCGTGTCATCAACTTCCTTTGCAATTAAATCAGTAATATCGGCAATCTTCTTTCGAAGTGGTGTTGGATCAATTCCGTGTTCGTGGTTATATGCCACCTGTTTAATACGTCGCCGGTTTGTTTCATCAATGGCAAACTGCATGGATTTAGTTATGTTGTCTGCATACATGTGAACTTCGCCGGACACGTTTCTGGCAGCTCTACCTATAGTTTGAATCAATGATGTTGAAGATCTTAAGAAACCTTCTTTATCGGCATCTAAAATTGCAACTAGCGATACTTCCGGTAGATCTAATCCTTCTCGAAGAAGGTTTATGCCAATCAATACGTCATACTCCCCTGTGCGTAGCTCTCTTAATAACTCTACTCTTCTTAAAGTATCTACCTCTGAGTGCAGATAACGAACTTTTAATCCCAAGCCCAACATGTAATCTGTAAGCTCTTCTGACATTTTCTTAGTCAAGGTAGTAACTAGAACTCGCTCATTTTTCTCAGCTCTAATTTTGATTTCATTTACTAGGTCATCAATCTGACCCTTAATCGGTTTTACAACTATTTTCGGGTCGACTAAACCAGTTGGCCGAATTACTTGTTCGACAAAGGTATTACCAGTCTTTTCCAATTCGTATTTGCCAGGTGTAGCTGAGAGATAAACTTTTTGACCACATCTATCCAAGAACTCAGTAAATTTCAGAGGTCGATTGTCCATTGCGCTTGGTAATCTAAAGCCGTGTTCAACTAAGGTTCTCTTTCTTGCAGCATCACCTTCATGCATAGCACCTATCTGCGGAACTGTTACATGGGATTCATCAATCACAACTAGAAAATCTTCAGGAAAATAGTCCAATAAACAGTTTGGAGCACTCCCTGGTTCTCTGCCGTCTAAGTGACGTGAGTAGTTTTCGATTCCAGAGCAGAATCCAAGTTGTCTCATCATCTCAATATCAAAAGTAGTTCTCATTCTTATTCGTTGTGCTTCTAAAAGCTTGCCTGATTTTTCAAATTCTGAAACTCTTAATTCCATTTCTTTTTCGATATCAATAATTGCGCGCTCCATAGTTTCAGGGCCGGCGGCATAGTGAGTTGCAGGAAATACATACATTTCACTCTCTTCACGAACTATTTCACCAGTTAGTGGATGTAAAGTCATAATTCTTTCTATCTCATCACCAAACATTTCAATTCTAAGTGCAAGTTCTTCATACATCGGGATGATTTCAATAGTATCCCCTCTTACTCGAAATGTACCTCGTTCAAAAGCAATATCATTTCTTTTATACTGAATATCAACAAATTTTCTTAGTAACGAGTTTCTCTCAATAGATTCTCCGACTCGAAGTCGAATCATTCGATCTACATACTCCTGCGGTGTGCCCAGTCCATAAATACAAGAGACTGTAGCAACCACAATTACATCTCTTCTAGTTAATAGAGAGTTTGTAGCAGAGTGTCTCAAACGTTCGACTTCGTCATTAATAGAGGAATCTTTCTCAATAAAAGTATCAGTTTGTGGAACGTAGGCCTCAGGTTGATAATAATCATAATAAGAAACAAAATACTCAACAGCATTATTTGGCATAAGTTCTTTAAATTCATTTGCTAATTGGGCCGCTAATGTTTTATTAGGAGCTATAACTAGAGTTGGTCTTTGAACCTGCTCAATTAACCAAGCAGTAGTTGCTGATTTTCCAGTTCCAGTTGCTCCGAGCAAAACAATGTCTTGCTCATTTTTCTCTAATCTGAGCACTAGCTCTTTTATGGCTGATGGCTGATCACCTGCAGGTACATAGTCACTTATTACTTGAAATGGGCTTACCTTTCGAGTTAAGTCAGTAACTGGTCTCATTTCTTTAACCGATTTAAATTCTCTAACTCAAGCCAGGTACTTTCCACCTGGTTGCGAAGATGTAGCTCATCCTTATCATTTCGGATAATGCTATTTGCAATGCTTTCACGCTCTAAGTCACTTGCTTGGGCTTCTATTCGTTTCTTGATATCAGATAAACCTAGCCCGCGATTTTTAAGTCGCTCAATTCTCAATTCTTCTGGTGCTGAGATAGTGATTATGTGGTCAAACTTATATGCCCCTTTGGATTCAAATAAGAGTGGAATCTGATTAATTACTATTGATTCTCTAGGTAAGCTTGAGATTATCTCAGCAAAACTTTGTCTGATAAGTGGGTGGGTAATACTCTCTAGTTCAGATCGCTTCTGAGAATCATTAAAGACTAATGTCGCTAAAAGCGAACGGTCTAGCTCTCCATTCTTAAGAATTGCATCTCCAAATTTAGCCAGTACTAAATCAAAGCCTTTTGAACCTCTTTCTAGAACCGCTCTAGCTAACTGGTCAGAGTCAATTACAACTGCACCCAGCTCAGAAAAAATATCTCCAACAGTGGTTTTGCCTGAACCGATCCCGCCAGTTAGAGCAACAATTAACATAAGTTAACCCTACACAATATAAAAATGGCCCCAGATCCCTGGGGCCATTTTTAAGTTTAAATTACTCAGCCGCAGGTGCAGCAGCGTCGGCAGCTTTAGCCTCAGCCTTTTGTTTCTTATGAGCCATAAATCTTGCTTGAGCCTCAGCGTATTGGCGTTCCCATTCCTCGCGCTGGCTTTCGTATCCTGGCTTCCACTCTTGAGTATCGGCATCAAAACCTTCTGGATAAATGAAATTACCTGCAGCGTCATAGCGAGCTGGCATTCCATATTGAGCTGGATCAAATGCCTCTACCTCTACCTCTTGACCTTCATTCGCCTGCTTTAGAGATAGGGAAATTCGTCTACGCTCTAGATCTATATCAATAATCTTTACAAATAACTTATCTCCAACTTGAACTACTTGTTCAGGAATCTCAACATGGCGCTCTGCTAATTCAGAGATGTGAACTAAGCCTTCAATACCTTCAAATACTTTAATGAATGCACCAAATGGCACTAATTTTGTTACCTCACCATTTACAACCTGGTTGATACTGTTTGTTCGGGCAAAAGCCTGCCATGGGTCCTCTTGAGTTGCTTTTAGTGAGAGTGAAACGCGTTCTCTTTCAAAATCAACTTCAAGAACCTCGACCGTTACCTCATCACCAACTTCTACCACCTCTGATGGATGATCAATATGTTTCCATGACAATTCAGAAACGTGTACTAAGCCATCAACGCCGCCTAAATCAACAAATGCACCAAAGTTTACTATTGATGAAATTACACCAGTTCGAACTTGTCCTTTTTGGAGTTGATTTAAGAAAGTAGTTCTTGATGCAGATTGAGACTGCTCCAAAAATGCCCTACGAGAAAGAACCACATTATTGCGGTTTTTATCTAGTTCAATAATTCTACATTCAACTTGTTGGCCAATATATGGTGTTAAATCACGAACTCTTCGCATTTCAACCAGTGATGCAGGTAAGAAACCTCGAAGTCCGATATCAACAATTAAGCCACCTTTAACAACTTCAATAACAGTTCCGGTTACAACTTCATCTCTTTCTTTCTTACCTTCAACATCTCCCCAGGCTTGCTCATATTGAGCGCGCTTCTTTGAAAGTATTAGGCGTCCTTCTTTATCCTCTTTTTGTAAAACTAAAGCTTCAATACGATCGCCAACTTTTACTAATTCGCTTGGAGCAACATCATGTCTAATTGATAGTTCTCGAGAAGGAATTACACCCTCAGTTTTATACCCAATGTCTAGAAGAACTTCTTCACGATCTATTTGAACAACTATTCCAGAGACTAAATCTCCGTCGTTAAAATTTTTAATTGTGCCTTCAATAGCGGCTAAAAAATCTTCTGCACTGCCAACATCATTTACTGCAATTTGAGAGGGGGTCATTAGGTAGGTGTACTCCAGGGTTAAAGCAACTAGTAGGGACAGGGACGGGCAAGGTTACTTTCTAAGTCCATCTAGGGTCAAACTGATTGAATTCACTGGCTATTTTTCAGATCGTGAGCCTGATATTTAGCCCTTTTGCCAGATGTATCTATTTAACTAGTTGATTTTAGTTCGCTTTAATGGGCTGCCAAGTCCCAGCTTTTTCCTATCCCAATATTTACATCCAAAGGAACATTTAATTTATATGCTTTAGACATCTTATCTTTAACGATTTTAGTCAGTTCTTCCTCTTCCCCAGCTGCGACCTCAAAAATTAACTCATCATGTACTTGCAAAAGCAATCTTGATTGAAGTTTTGCATTCAAAATCTCCTCTTCGACTTTAAGCATTGCTATCTTAATAATGTCAGCTGCTGATCCCTGTATTGGGGCATTTAGTGCTGCTCTTTCAGCAATTTCGCGCCGCTGTCGATTTTCATTATTAAGATCTGATAGATAACGACGCCGACCGAGGATTGTTTGTGTATAGCCTTTTGTTTTTGCCTCGACAACAACGCTTTTCAAATAATCTTGAATACCGCCAAATCTTTCAAAATACTTACTCATTAGTTTTGCAGCCTCTGCTGGATCTATATCTAGTTGTTGTGCCAGACCAAATGAAGATAGTCCATAAGCTAATCCATATGACATAGCTTTAATGGTTCTGCGCATTTCTGCATCTACCTCACCTGGCTTTACATTGAAAACTTGGGAAGCAACTGTCGAGTGAAGATCTTCCCCGGTTTCAAATGCAGCTATCAGTCCTTTGTCGTTAGATAGATGAGCCATAATTCTCATTTCAATTTGACTATAGTCAGCTGTCAGTAAATTTATATATGGCGATTGAGCAACAAAGCAATCTCTAATTTTCCTACCCTCCTCCGTTCTAATCGGAATATTCTGTAGGTTTGGCTCAGTGGAAGAAAGACGACCAGTAGCTGCTACTGTTTGCTGAAAATTAGTATGAATTCTGCCATCACTTTCAGTCGCTGTTAACAAGCCTTCAACTGTTGATAGCAACTTACTTGTTTCACGAATGCGTAATAAATGTTTAAGAATTGGATGTTTAGTCTTAACAAAAAGCCACTCCATACTTTCGGCATCAGTTGTAAAACCGGTCTTTATCTTCTTAGTCTTTGGGAGATCTAATTCTTCAAATAGAACAGACTGTAATTGCTTTGGTGAGTTGACATTGAATTCGTGGCCAGCTGCCTTATGAGCCAAAGAGGTTTGCTCTTGAGTTATCTTTGAGAATTGACTGGCTAAATCTTCGAGTTTTCCCTTATCAATTGCAATTCCAGTTGATTCAATTTTTGAAAGCAAAAGCAATGTCGGTTGTTCAATTTTCAGATAAAGATCACTCATACCCTGGGTAGCAATTTCAGTTTGCAAATCTTTTTGTATTCTAAATATCCAAGCCGCACTTTTAGGGTTGAAAGAGGAAAATAGGTTTTCATTCTCATCGGATACACCAAGTAGTCTTTGCGCTAAGTCAGATAAATCCAAATTTCTACTACCTGGATTAGCAAGGTAAGCCAGCAGTTCTATGTCTGCGGCAAGTCCGATTAGACCTGTAATTTTCAATACTTCCTTAGCCCTATGAAGATACTTTGGCACCGCAGAATCGGCAATCCATTCTCCAATATTTCCGCTTAAGACATGAAGTACTTCAGATTCATCTAAAGCAACTGCATAGCTGATTATTTTCCTACCTGCTATTTCAACTGAAAGAGCAATAGGTAATCTGCGATTGACTAGAATTTTATTCAGATCTAAATGGTCAACAACTTTTACCTTGATATCTATTTCACTTGTAGTGCTACCACCAATTTGCGGTAAAGATTTTAAACGCTCCCTAAGCGCCCTTATTTCTAGGGCCTCAAATATTTTAGTTATTTCTGCAGGATCAATTCCAGTCCACTTTAGTAAATCTAACGATAAGGGAAGCTCTAAGTTTGTCTGTAACTGTGTTAGTTCTCTGTTTAACTTAACTTGATCAATATTTGCCCGTAAGACATCACCAACTTTTCCACTGATGCTTCCAGCACTCTTAATCAAATCCTGAAGTGAGCCAAAATCAGCAATCCACTTTGTTGCAGTTTTTTCCCCTACTCCAGGCAAAGACGGTAAGTTGTCGCTTGGATCCCCTCGAAGAGCTGCAAAGTCTGGGTATTGCTTTGGAGTCAATCCATACTTTTCAATGACCGCTTCAGGTGTCATACGTGCCATTTCAGTTACACCTTTTTTAGGATACAAGACTGTTGTTTTTTCACTAACTAACTGGAATGTATCTCTGTCACCAGAGCAAATTAATACCTCAAATCCTTCAGTCTCAGCATTTTTAGTAAGAGTTGCAATCACATCATCGGCTTCAAACCCGGGCAATTCAAAGCGATTAATCCCAAAAGCATTCACTACCTCATAAATATGTGAGACCTGAGATCTAAATTCATCAGGTGTTGCAGCTCGGTTCGACTTATACTCAGGAAATTTCTCAGTTCGGAAAGTTTGTCGCGAGACATCAAATGCGACTGCAATATGAGTGGGCTTCTCCTGATTAATGAGATTAATTATCATCGCTGCAAATCCATATACTGCATTAGTTGGCTGGCCTGTAGATGTCTTAAAATTGTCCACTGGTAGGGCATAAAATGCCCGATAAGCCATGGAGTGCCCATCAATTAGTAACAATCTCTTACTACTCTTGGCCATATTGGGATTCTAATTGGCAATACAGGTTAAACTAATCAACATGACGGATTTTTTACAAGTAATTCGAGAGCGTGGTATCGGTGCTCTTGATAAGAAAATGGGAATTGAGATTATCGAGGCATCTCCTGAACGATTAGTCGCCACAATGCCAGTTGAAGGCAATACTCAACCAATCGGACTTTTACATGGCGGAGCAAATGTTGTGTTGGCTGAGAGCTTAGGATCGATTGGCACCCAACTTCATGCTGGTGCTGATCGGAAAATCGTGGGCGTTGATATAAATGCAACTCATCACAAATCAGCTACTTCAGGCATTGTTACCGCAGTTGCGACGGCAATTTCACTTGGAAAAACTCTGTGTTCTTATAATGTTGAGGTAAAAAATGACAAAGGTGAGCGGACTTGTACTGCAAGAATTACTTGTCTTATTCTAAATCAGCGTTAGTTAAATATTTCGTTTGCTCCAGTGCCTAAATAAGCAGATTTAACATGAGGGTCATTTAATAAGTCTTGCGCTTTTGCTTCTTTAGTAATAACACCAGTTTCTAATACATATGCTCTATGAGCTCTTTGAAGAGCCTGCTGAGCATTTTGCTCAACCAATAAAATTGTCACACCTTGTTTATTAATCTCGGTAATAATTCTAAAAATATTTGCAATCATCTGCGGTGCTAGACCCATTGATGGCTCGTCCAAAAGAAGAACTTTTGGTCTTGCCATGAGCGCTCTTCCAATGGCCAACATTTGCTGCTCTCCGCCTGAAAGTGTTCCGCCAGTCTGACTTATTCTTTCTTTCAAACGAGGAAAGAGTATGTAGACCTTTTCTAAGTCCTCTGACATCTCTGAAGCCCGCATCTTTAGGTGATACTTACCCATTTCCAAATTTTCTAAAACTGTCATACCAGGAAAAATACCGCGGCCCTCTGGTGCTTGAGAAATTCCACGTTTCACTCTCTCATGAGCTGGAAGCTTAGAGATATCTTCACCATCAAAAACAATGCTGCCGGAAGAAAGTGGACGCAGTCCGGATATCGTTTTTAGGGTTGTTGTTTTTCCTGCTCCGTTTGCACCAATTAAAGTAACGATTTCGCCTTGATTAACAACAACTGAAATCCCCTTGATTGCTTCGATCTTGCCGTAATGTACATGTAAATCTTTAATTTCAAGACGCATCTTCTGGTACTCCTAAATACGCTTCAATAACTCGCTTATCATTTTGTACTTTTGATGGTAAGTCATCAGCAATTTTCTGACCAAAATCAATTACGACTACCCGGTCTGAAACACCCATCACAAGTGACATGTCATGTTCAATTAAAAGTACTGTATATCCAGCATCTCGAATCTTTCGTATTGTATTTGCAAGCTCAACTTTTTCAGCAGGATTAAAACCAGCAGCGGGCTCATCAAGAAGTAAAAGTTTAGGATTTGTGCCCAATGCTCGTGCAATTTCTAGTCTTCTTTGCACGCCATAAGGTAAATTCTTTGCCAACCTATCGGCATACTCTCCAATACCAATAAAATCTAGTATCTCTTGAGCTTTAGCCTTATCCCTTTTCTCTTCACGTCGAGAAATAGGTAGACCGAAAAGTCCACTTAATAGACCAGATTTCTTATGGGTATCAGTAGCAGTAATTACATTCTCTAGTGCTGTCATATCGCCCCACAGGCGGATATTCTGGAAGGTTCGAGCAATACCACCAAAGGTAATTTTGTATCGTTTAATACCTTTCAGCGATTTACCGCCAAACTTAATATCCCCTTTAGTTACTTGGTAAACACCAGTTATTACATTAAAGACAGTTGTTTTGCCTGCACCATTAGGCCCAATTAAGCCCAAGATTTCTTGTTTCTTAATGTCAAAGGAGACATCATTAAGTGCAACTACGCCACCAAATTGCATTGTTACATTTTCAAGCTTTAAAATTACTTCGCTCATTTTGTTTCCTTTTTGACTAATGCTTTTTCACGCTTCTTTCGCGGCAGCACTCCATCAGGACGAAGATTCATCATTAGGACAAGCACTAAACCGAAAACTAATAATCTGGCATCAGATAAGAATCGAATACGATCCGGTAAATATCCGAGAACAACAGCACCTAATATAACTCCCCAGATATTTCCCATTCCACCAAAAATTACACAAGCAAGAATCAAAATAGATACCTGGAGTGTGAAGTTATCAGGTGAGATAAATAGGGTTTTGGATGCGTACAGAACACCAGCGGCGCCACCAACGGATGCCCCCAGTACAAATGCCCAAATCTTGTAGCGAAAAGTTGGCACTCCCATAAGTTCGGCTGCGTCCTCATCTTGCCTAATAGACTCCCAAGCTCGGCCTCCACGACGCGCACTTAGACGACGAATCATCCAAATGGTCAACAAAATAATTATCAAAAACGTCCAAAAATACAATCTGTGATTATCGAATGTATATTCAAGTCCAAAAATTGTTGGCGGTGTAGGAATACCAATAATTCCATTTGCGCCACCTATAGCGGTTAGATTAAGCGCTGTAATACGAACAATTTCGCCAAAACCTAGGGTAATAATTGCCAAGTAATCACCGCGCAGCCGCAGGGCTGGAACTCCTAAAATCAGTCCGGCAAACATTGCCATTGCAATACCAATCGGCAAAATTTCCCAAGTATTCAAGCCCGTCTTAGTTCCAAGTAATCCCATTGTGTAGGCACCAATTGCAAAGAATGCTACATAACCTAAATCAAGCAGACCGCTCTTACCGATAACAATATTTAGGCCAAGAGCCATAATTACAAATATGGCTATCGGGAAGACTAAAACAGATTCATACTCTGCAACTGGAGTATTTAAGAATGTTCCGCCAAGAAATGGCAGAGTTGCAACTAACGCTACTGATGTGACAGCGATAAGGATTCTTGTAAATTTGTTAGATCTTTCCCAAAGGTCAGCGCCCAAATCTCTTAGGTTTATCATTATGCCCTCGTTTGTGTGATAGCTTCACCAAACACACCATTTGGCCTGAAATAAAGCACAATAACTAGAATCAAGAAAACTGTTACCGCTTTCCACTGAGTTCCTAAAAAGAAGCTAGCATATGTTTCTACAAGACCAAGTGAAATTCCACCATAGAAGGCGCCTTTGATATTTCCAATACCACCCAAAATTGCTGCGGTGAAGGCGGCTATTCCTAACTCAAAGCCAATACTAAAAGATGTATTCTCATACTTAAGCGTATAGAAGAATCCAGCCGCTCCTGTCATAAGGCCACCAATTAAAAATGTTCCAGATACTACAAAATTTAAATTAACCCCCATTAACTTTGCAGCATCTTCATTCATTGATACAGCTCTAATAGCCTTACCCAGTCTTGTTCTTTGCACAAACTGTTGCAATATTATGTATAAAACTAATCCAGAACCAACCACAATTGCATTATCTAGTCGCAAGTTTCCACCAAAAACAGTTGCTAACGAACTTTTTTCCATTACTCGAGGGCTGCCAACATACCTTGAATCAGTAATAATTCGCATGAACTCTGCCAATACAATTGACATACCAATTGCCGAAATAAGCGGCGCTAGTTTGTTCGATCCTCTATTTCGTAAACGCCTATAAGCTACCAGTTCTAAAATAATTGATAAGAAACCTGAGACGATCATCGAACCAGCCAAACAGGCTAGCAATACAAATACCAGTCTCATTCCGGTTGCAGGTTCTGACTGCTGCGTAAAATTAAAAACATCTCGAATTATCACGACAGTTGCAAAGGTGCCGTACATGAAAATTTCAGAATTCGCGAAATTGATCATTCTCAATACTCCATAAACCATGGTGTATCCAAGCGCGATCAATACATAAATAAATCCAAGGCTAAGCCCACCAAAGGTTAATGAGGTGAACTGATCTTGGAAATTACTAAGCATCTATTTTCTCCACTGGGTTATAGTCACGCATTTTGCATTAGATAACAAGACTCTAACAGATAACAAAGCGTCTGAGAGATTTATACCCCTCAGACGCTTCGTTACTTAATATCCTTTAGTTTTATCTAAAGTTTTTACTTTACTGCGCCTGTGAACTTGATTGCCCCACCCTTGATTTCAAAGGAGTTCATTGGGCCACCAGCTACATCACCATTCTTATCGAACGCAATAGTTGTTCCGGTGATTGACTTACCCTTATACGCCTTTACGCACTTAAGCATATTAGCTCGAGTAGAAACACCTTTAGCGATGCAACTTAACAAAATATTTGCTGCATCGATTGACTCTGCTGCATAAGTTCCTGATGAAACTCCTACCTGCTTCTTGAAATCTGCCTCTAGAGAAGCCTTGATCTCTGTCAAAGGTACAGTTCCAGCAGTCATTCGTACTCCTTCAAGAATTGAAGCACTTGCAAGAGTTAGAATTCCTGGGCTAAGTACTCCGTCGCCACCTGCAAGAACTCCTTTATAACCAGAGTCACGAAGTTGACGATATAGAGATGCTGCTTGAGCATAGTAACCAGTAAAGATTACAACGTTTGCACCTGAAGAAGTTACCTTAGAGATAGTAGCTGTCCAGTCAGTTGTCTTATCTGAAACGCTGTCTTGGCCAGTAAATGTAAACCCACCTAGCTTCATATAATCAACAAGTCCAACACCGTATGGTGATTGATCATCAATTACGAAAACCTTTGGTGCAGTTACACCCTTAACTGCCAATTTATACAAAGCTGGGCCTTGTACCTTGTCAGTTGCTACAACGCGGTGGAAAACTGGAAAACCAATTAATCCATCGGCTGGATTTGTGATTGATACGCGAGTTGCAGATGGTGAAATCAATGGAAGACCAGTCTGCTTGTAAAAAGGAAGTGAGTTGATTGTTGCGCCTGAATATGCAGGTCCAACTAATCCAATGATCTTCTTATTTGAAGCTGTTCCTGGTGCAACCTTAGCTGCCTCAGTTCCGCTTCCTTGATCATCTACCTCAACGATTTTTACTGAATACTTACCTTTATTCTTTGCATTGAAAAGTTTTACGGCGTACTTAACACCATTTAACTCATCGATACCAACTTGAGCCTCTTCACCAGTTAGTGGGCCTTGGTAAGCAATGGTTACAACCTTTGCAGCTGCATTCGATGTTGGAGCGATTGCTACGGCAGTTCCTACTGCAAGTGCAAAAGCTGCAACAACTGAAATTAAGCGTTGCTTCTTCATTTAGTACCTTTCATTCATGATCATGTCCCTTACGAAAAAGGGAGATGTGAAGGATAGACCATTGCCTAACCTCTAGCCAAGAAAAGAAGGTGGGTATAAGAATTAACAGGATTCCTGAGAGGTAATAGTTACCTAAAAGTTATGAACTAGGGATGGATGGGGGTGAAATTATCGCCTCGGCCACTGCCTTCATTGAGGCCCTTTGGTCCATAGCCGTTTTTTGAATCCATGAAAAAGCCTCCGGTTCAGAGAGATTTAAGGCCTTCATCAGAATTCCCTTAGCTCGATCTAATAATTTACGAGTCTCTAATCTTTCATACAAATCTGCAACTTCATTTTCAAGAGTTTTCATTTGCCTATGCCTACTAATTGAAATTTCAATTGCAGGAAGTAAATCATTTATGGTGAAGGGTTTTACAACGTAAGCCATCACACCTGAATCTCTGGCTCTTTCGACTAATTCTTTTTGACTGAAAGCAGTAAGCATTAGCACAGGACAAATACCTATTAATTGTTCAGCTGCTGAAATGCCATCCAAGATTGGCATCTTTACATCCAAAATTATCAAATCTGGCTTATGTTCGGTTGCTAATGTGATTGCCTCCTGACCATTGGTAGCTTGTGCAACTACTTGATAGCCAGACTCAGTTAACATTTCGACTAAGTCCATTCGGATTAATGTTTCATCCTCAGCAACAACAATTCGATACATGGTATTACTCTTTGTATCGTTATTTGTTTTGCTCATGTGCCTCGAGTCGGATTCGAACCGACACTATACGGTTTTTGAGACCGTCCTCTCTACCGTTGGAGTACCGAGGCGAAAAGAGAGGTGTAGTTTATATTGGTAATCTTTTAAAGACTAATTATTTTCGATACGCGGGCGCAACGCCTGTAACCGCATCTCCAATTTTATGAACTCTCATAGCATTAATTGAACCTGGAATGCCAGGAGGAGAGCCAGCCACAATTAAAACCAAATCTCCAATTTTTACTCTCTTTGATTCAATCAGGATTGAGTCAACCTGCATAACCATTTCATCGGTGTGGTTAACAACCGGAGTTAACATTGACTCAACTCCCCAAGAAAGAGCTAGGCGATTGTATGTTCCAATTTCAGGAGTTAATGCCAACATCGGAATTGCAGAACGAAGTCTAGACATCCTTCGAGCTGAGTCACCACTTTGCGTAAAAGCTACTAAGAATTTTGCACCAACTGTTTGACCAACCTCTGTTGCAGCTTTAGTGATCGCACCGCCCTTGGTTACAGGTGAATGTTTTAGTGGCGGAATTTGATCAAGTGCAATTTCTTCGGTTCGTTCAATAATTCGGGCCATGACTTTTACTGCCTCGATTGGGAACTGACCAACGCTTGTTTCGCCTGAAAGCATTAACGCATCTGCACCATCTAATACAGCATTTGCACAATCAGTTGCCTCTGCTCGAGTCGGTTGAGAATTACTGATCATTGAATCTAACATTTGAGTGGCCACAATTACTGGCTTTGCAGATTCTCTCGCCATGGTTATGCAACTTTTTTGCACCATTGGTACATCTTCAATTGGAAGTTCTACCCCAAGATCTCCTCTTGCCACCATAATTCCATCAAATGTATCAACAATTTCCTGTAGATTTTCTACAGCTTGAGGCTTTTCGATCTTGGCAATGATAGGAATTCTTATTCCTTCCTCATCCATCACTTTATGAACACCTTTAATATCGTCGGCGCTTCTTACAAATGACAGCGCAATAAAATCAGCCCCTGCTTTTAATCCCCATCTTAAATCTGCAATATCTTTCTCAGATAGAGCAGGTACTGAGACCGCTACTCCTGGAAGATTTATACCTTTATTATTACTAACGGACCCAGGCTGAACTACCTCTGTGATTACATCACTGCCTTTAACTTCAACTACTCTGACAGATACTTTTCCATCATCTATCATGATTAAATCGCCCTTACGGCAATCCCCTGGTAGTCCCTTGTAGGTTGTTCCGACCCGGTCCTTAGTTCCAGAAATATCATCTGTAGTAATTACAAATTTATCCCCAACAGCAAGTTCATGCGGACCATTTGAAAATCTGCCAAGTCTTATCTTTGGCCCTTGTAAATCAACCAATATCGCTACTGCTTTATTAAATTTCTTCGATACAGATCTAACGGTATCTAACCGCGCTTGATGCTCTTCATACCCGCCATGGGAAAGATTTAATCGAGCCATGTTCATGCCGGCATTAATCAACTCAGTCACTTTTTCGACAGACTCAACCGCAGGGCCCATAGTGCAAACAATCTTTGCGCGACGCATACCTAGACCCTAAACCATTAATGGTCTTGCTGAAGGTTCAATTGGAAAAGGAAGTTGTGTGTGTCCGGTCAAGTACTTATCAACGGATGCGGCTGCACTTCTTCCTTCTGCAATCGCCCAGACAATTAAGGACTGTCCGCGCCCGGCATCACCACATACAAAAACGCCATCGCAGGAAGTTGCATAATCTTCATCTCGCTTAATATTTCCACGCTCATCTAACTCAACCTCTAATTGAGTAAGCATCTCTGATTTCTCTGGTCCAGTAAACCCCATAGCCAAAAATACTAAATCAGCCGGAATAATCTTTTCACTTCCTACAACTTGCTCAAATTTTCCATCAACAAACATTGTTTCGACTAGTTTTAGGCCGGTTAAATTTCCTTGTGAATCTTTCATAAATTCTTGAGTTGATACGGCATACAATCTTTCACCAGATTCCTCGTGCGCACTGCTAACTCGGTAGATCATTGGGTATGTTGGCCACGGCTGATTACTTGGTCGCTCTTCAGTTGGTCGCGGCATAATTTCAAGCTGGGTAATCGATTTTGCTCCTTGACGAATTGCAGTTCCTAAACAATCAGCACCCGTATCACCGCCACCTAGAATCACAACATCTTTGCCGGCAGCATTTATAGTTGGTTCAGAATCTAGATCACCTAGCGCTTGTTTGTTTCCCCAAGGCAAGTACTCCATCGCTTGATAAATTCCTCTTGCATCTCGCCCTGGTATGGTCAAATCTCGCCAGTTTGTAGCACCAATAGCAATTACTACTGCGTCATATTTGTTACGTAACGCACTTCCTGAAATATCTTTTCCTATACTTACATTTGTCCTAAATCGCGTTCCTTCTTGCTCCATCTGCTTGATTCTGCGATCAACAATTGATTTTTCCATTTTGAACTCTGGAATTCCATACCTTAAAAGTCCACCAATTTTATCGGCGCGTTCATAAACTGCCACAGTGTGACCTGCTCTAGTTAATTGTTGCGCAGCTGCTAAGCCAGCTGGGCCTGAACCAATAACTGCAACAGTTTTTCCAGATAATCTGTCCGGGATTAAAGGAACTACTCGATTATCTTTGAAAGCCTCTTCGATGGTTCGTAGTTCAACCTGTTTGATTGTCACAGCGTCTGAGTTAATCGCAACCACACAAGCTGTCTCGCAAGGAGCTGGGCAAAGTCGCCCGGTAAATTCTGGAAAATTATTTGTAGCATGCAATCTATCTATCGCATCAGATTTTTCGCCCCGCCAAATTAAATCATTCCATTCTGGAATTAGATTTCCGAGCGGACATCCTTGGTGGCAAAATGGAATGCCGCAATCCATGCACCTGCCGGCTTGTTTTTGTAGATCAGAAAACTCTTGTTCTTGGTAGACCTCTTTCCAATCCTTAATACGTACATCAACAGGTCTTCGCTTTGGAAGCTCTCTTGGTGTTGTCAAAAAACCCTTTGGGTCAGCCATTTAACACCGCCATTACTTCACTCTCGGCCGAGAGACCAGACCGTTCTGCCTTTGCCATAACTTCCAATACTCGCGCATAATCTCTTGGCATCACTAGAGAAATTCGTGATTTATCTGCAGTCCAATTCTTAGATAACTCACCTGCAATCTTTGAACCAGTCTCAGCAAAGAATTTAGAAATATTTTTCCTTACCATCTCCTCTTGATCCTCAGGCAGAGACAAAATATCGACCAACTCTGGATTAACAAGTCTGTGATCTAAATCCAAAACAAATGCACGCCCACCAGACATACCCGCTGCAAAATTACGTCCTGTTTTCCCAAGCACGATTACAGTTCCACCTGTCATATATTCGCAGCCATGATCGCCAACACCTTCAACAATCGCTATGGCACCTGAATTTCTGACACAGAACCTTTCGCCTACAACTCCAGCAATCATTATTTCGCCAGAGGTTGCGCCATATCCAATAACATTTCCAGCTATTACATTTTGATTAGATTCAAAAGTTGCTCGTTCATCAGGCCTAATTATTATGCGACCGCCTGATAAGCCCTTACCAACATAATCATTGCTATCGCCATAAAGTCTTAGCGTTAAGCCGCTTGGAATGAATGCACCAAATGACTGACCGGCAGAACCATGGAAAGTGATATCTATCGTGTCGGTAGGCAATCCTGAGCCACCAAACTTACGAGTGATCTCAGCTCCTAGCATTGTGCCGACAGTTCTATTCACATTTCGAATTGGAACTTCCAGTCTAATCGAAGTCTGATTTGATAGAGCTACTTGGGATAGGTCAATTAATTTATTATCCAGTGCAGATGAAAGCCCATGATCTTGAGTAGAAAGATTTCTTCTAGGAGCATTCTTTTCTGGACTGATTAACAATGGTTTTAGATCCAAGCCATTTGCTTTCCAGTGATCAATCGCGTTTTTAGTATCAAGTAGTTCCACTTGCCCAATTGCTTCCTCTAGATTTTTAAAGCCAAGTTGGGCCAGGAGCTCTCTAACCTCTTCTGCAATATACTCAAAAAAAGTTTCAACAAATTCAGGCTTTCCAGTAAATTTCTTTCTTAGCTCTGGATTTTGTGTTGCTACGCCAACTGGGCAGGTATCTAAATGGCACACTCTCATCATTACGCAACCGGATACAACCAATGGTGCAGTTGCAAAACCAAACTCCTCAGCACCTAGTAACGCCGCTATTACGACATCACGACCGGTTTTCATCTGGCCATCAACTTGAACAACAATCCGATCTCGAAGACCATTTAAAATTAATGTTTGTTGAGTTTCAGCAAGACCTAACTCCCAAGGTGCACCAGCGTGTTTTAAAGATGTTAATGGCGAAGCACCGGTTCCACCATCATGACCTGAAATTAGAACAACATCAGCATGTGCCTTACTTACACCGGCTGCAACCGTTCCTACTCCAACCTCTGCAACTAGCTTGACGTGAATCCGGGCATCTTTATTTGCATTCTTAAGGTCATGAATTAACTGTGCTAAATCTTCGATTGAATAAATATCGTGATGCGGTGGTGGCGAGATGAGTCCTACTCCTGGAGTTGAATATCTAACCTTTGCAATCCATGGATAAACCTTATTTCCAGGAAGCTGACCTCCCTCACCTGGTTTTGCTCCCTGTGCCATCTTTATTTGAATATCATCAGCATTAACCAGATACTCACTAGTGACACCAAACCTACCGCTAGCTACTTGTTTAATTGCAGAACGTTTTGAATCACCATTAATCTCAGGGATATTTCTTGCTGGATCTTCGCCTCCCTCACCAGTATTTGATTTACCACCAATTCGATTCATAGCAATCGCTAAAGTTTCGTGTGCCTCTTGAGAAATTGAGCCATAAGACATCGCACCAGTTGCAAATCTTTTTAAGATTTCAGATACCGGCTCAACTTCTTCAATTGGTATTGGTTTTCTTAGCCCTCCTTTAAAAGTAAACAATCCCCTCAATGTCATCAAGCGCTTAGATTGATCATCTACTCTTGCGGTATAACGCTTGAATACATCAAAACGCTTTGCTCTAGTTGCATGCTGCAATGTGAAAACTGTTTCAGGATCGAACAGATGTGGTTCACCTTCACGGCGCCACTGATACTCCCCACCTATTTGAAGTCGCTTGGATCCTGGAATTTCTCCGCCAGGTGGATAAGCAATGTGGTGTCTTTGAATAGTCTCTTGTGCAACCGATTCGATACCTACTCCACCTAATCTGGAGGTAACGCCAACAAAATATTCATCAACTATTTCCTTAGATAATCCAATAGCTTCAAAGATTTGTGCCCCTGTGTAGGAAGCAATAGTTGAAACTCCCATCTTGGACATAACTTTAAGCACACCTTTGCCTAAAGACTTTATTAAATTACGCACTGCTTTCTCTGGAGTTATTCCTGTAATTACACCCTGTCTTACTAAATCCTCCGCACTTTCCATAGCTAAATATGGATTTACAGCAGCTGCTCCAAAACCAATTAGCAACGCCACATGATGAACTTCGCGCACCTCACCGCTTTCAACAACTAGTCCTACCTTTGTTCGACTTTTCTCACGAATCAAATGGTGGTGTACCGCTGAGGTTAAAAGCAGAGATGGAATTGGTGCATTTTCTGCATCGCCATCTCTATCAGATAAGACAATTATTCTTGCTCCATCTTCGATCGCCTTCGATACTTCCTTTCGAATCTCTTCAATTCTGGCTACTAGAGATTTTCCACCACCGGCAATGTTAAATAAGCCTCGAACTACATGTGAAGCCAAACCAGGTTGATCACCGTCGGCATTAACATGAATTATTTTTGCTAACTCATCATTATCTATTACTGGAAACTGCAATGATATTTGTCGACAGGAAGCTGCTCCTGGATCTAAGAGATTATGTTCTGGGCCAATTGAACTACCCAGGGAGGTAACTAATTCTTCTCTAATAGCATCCAAAGGCGGATTAGTAACTTGTGCAAATAACTGCGCAAAATAATCAAAAAGTAATCTTGGCTTATCAGATAATGCAGCAATTGGCGTATCTGTTCCCATTGAGCCCAACGGTTCATAACCATTCTTTGCCATTGGTGTAATAATGATTCTTATCTCTTCTTCTGTGTATCCAAATGCTCTTTGTCTTCGGACAACAGAGGAGTGCGGGTAAACAATATGTTCTCTAGATGGCAGATCGCTTAATCTGACTAAGCCAGCATGTAGCCAATCTGCATAGGGGGCAGAATCTGCAAGTGTTTTTTTGATCTCGTCATCTTCAATAATTCGGCCTTCTTCAATATCAACCAAAAACATTTTGCCTGGCTGCAGCCGACCTTTTCGCACAATTTTTTCTGGAGGAAAATCTAAAACTCCAACCTCACTAGAAAGTACAACTAGTCCATCACTTGTTACCCAAAATCGTGATGGTCGCAATCCATTTCTATCTAGCACAGCACCAACCTGTTTGCCATCAGTAAAGGTCACGCACGCTGGACCATCCCATGGTTCCATTAAAGTTGAGTGGTAAGAATAAAAGTCCTTTAACTCCTGCGGCATTGTTGAATGATTCTCCCAAGCCTCTGGAATCATCATTAACATTGCGTGCGGTAAAGATCTACCGCCAAGATATAAAAGCTCTAATACTTCATCAAAGGAAGCAGAATCACTTCCAGAATTATCAACTATTGGGAATAGCCTTTTTAAATCTCCTGGGATTAATTCACTCTCTAGTAAGGACTCGCGCGCGCTCATCCAGTTCCGGTTTCCCTTTACTGTATTAATCTCTCCGTTATGAGCTATATACCTATATGGATGAGCTAATGGCCAAGATGGGAATGTGTTAGTAGAAAATCTAGAGTGCACAAGAGCTAAAGATGATTCAACTAATGGATTAGAAAGATCAGGGAAAAAAACTTCAAGTTGACCAGTAGTCAACATTCCTTTGTAAACAATAGTTCTAGTTGATAATGATGGGATATATATCTTTAATTTATGTTCTATACGCTTTCTTAAACAATAAGCTTTTCGCTCCAGGTCCAAGTCGGCTTCATTTTCTTTGCCAACGATAAAAATCTGTTTAAAAATAGGCATAACGGAAAGTGCCGTCTTGCCCAGAGGTTTAGAATTAATTGGTAAGTCTCGCCAACCTAATACTTCTAATCCTTCTTCTAACGCAACTCTTGAAATTTCATTTTCATAATCGGTCTCATCTTGGCTAACAAATAAAATTCCGGTTGCATATAGTGAAGCCTTTGGTAGTTCAAAACCTACGACAGATCTATAAAATTTATCTGGAATTTGTATCAAAATTCCTGCACCATCACCACTGTCTGGCTCTGCACCAGATGCTCCTCTATGCTCTAAATTACAAAGAGCAGTTAATCCCTGAGAAACAATTTCATGTGAAGGTAAATTATTTAAAGTTGCAACCATGGCAACACCACAAGCATCGTGCTCGTTAGCAGGATCGTATAACCCAAGTGCATTTGGGGTTGTCGAAAAAAGAGATTTGCTGCTCAATTAAGTGGCCGCTCCCGATGATGGGTCGGGACAACAATGGCCCAACTTCTTAAAATCTAATCAAATTGTAGCAGGCAGATTAAATTCCGGTTAGTCCGACCAGCCAACCAATCCCTGCGGTAATAGCTACCCCTAGTGTGCCACCAGCAAAAATACGTGCAGTTGTTTTTAAAGTTGGTGATGAGGCGATCCGTGCGCTTATCACCCCAGCAACTATTAAACCGATTGCTGTAAAAATAAGAATAAACGGAACCTTGTTTCCATTGCCAAGGAGCGCACCAATTAATGGGATTACACCTCCGGCGGTAAAAGCGATGGCTGAAGCAATGCCAGCTTGCACTGGACGAGCTCTTGTGTGATCAAAATGACCTAACTCATCTCTTAGGTGAGCTTCTAATGCATCTTTTTCGTGGAGAGCATTTGCCACCGAAGTTGCTAACTCTTTAGACAAACCTCGATCGGTATAAATTTGTATCAATTCAGCAAGCTCACCCTCGGGGTCTTCTTTTAATTGTCTGATCTCAATTTCACGATCTGTTTTTTCTATATCTGTTTGAGATTTAACCGATACATACTCACCCACTGCCATCGACATAGCGCCCGCTGCAATTCCAGCTAAACCTGCAGTAATCAGTAAGTCACTCTTACTTGCTGCTGCTACACCAATCATCAAACTGGCGGTAGAAACTAACCCATCATTTGAACCCAATACTGCAGCTCTTAACCACCCAGTTCGATTGGTGCGATGTTCCAGGTTTCGCATTTGAACTTCTTCAAGACCCATGCACTTATCCTAACTTGCTAAATCTCACGGAGCCTTTTTGACACCTTTAAGGCTGCGCATATTACTTCGAATTAGATAGACAGAAGTCAACGCAATTACCACTGCTGAGACCCAGATATTTACTCTTAAGCCTAATACCTGATTGGCATCATCAATTCTTAATGCCTCGATCCACAATCTTCCAATTGTGTATCCCAAAACATAGATCGCAAACAAATCTCCAGATTGCTTTGGAACTTTCTTCAAAAGCCAAGGAAGCTTTACCAAAATAATAGCTACTAATACACACCAAATTAATTCATACAGGAAGGTGGGGTGGAATGTCTCAAATTGTTCATATCCGTTTGGTCGTTTACTTGCCTGTATCTCCAGTCCCCAAATAAGCTCAGTTGGTTTTCCAAATAACTCTTGATTAAACCAATTTCCAATTCGCCCAATTGCTTGTGCTAAAACGACCCCAGGTGCTAGCGCATCTAAAAATTTTGCAAATTCAAGGGTTGTACTGTGAGTTCGAAAATATAAGTAAGCACCTATGGCACCAAGTGATATCGCGCCCCAGATACCTAAACCACCTTGCCAAATTTTAAGCGCATCAAGTGGCTCTCCTGATTTGCCAAAATATTGTTGAGGAGAAGAAATCACATGGTAAATCCGGCCACCAATAATTCCAAAAGGAACTGCCCATATTGATGCTTCTAATACATCCTCTGGATTGCCACCCATTGCTGCATATCTTTTTTTGCCGATATAAATTGCAACCGCAATTCCAATAATTATGCAGATTGCATAGTAATAAACCGTAAACGGTCCAATACTAAGTGCAGAAGAACTTGGGCTTGGAATCAAGTTAATCCTCTAAATTTAATTATTTACTGAACGCCAGCAGCAGCCAAAGCGGCTTTAAACTTAACTGGATCACCGTACTCAGTATTTCTATCCAGCGGTTTACCATTTACTAATACAGTTGGCGTGCTATTTACATTAGCTTTTCCAGATTCAACTGTAATGTTTCTAGTCCACTTAACATACTTACCTTCATTGATACATTCTTTAAAGGTGTTGCTAGTGATGCCGACTGCATTGCCAATTGCTATCAAAGAGTCATTTGTCCATCTACCGGTATTCTCACCTGACGGTTGATTTTGAAACAGCGCTAGGTTCATATCTACAAACTTACTTTCATCAGCTGAGCATGCTGCAGCGTTTGCTGCAAGAATTGATTCCGGTCCAATAAATGTCATTGGGTGGAAAACTACCTTTGCCTTATTTTGGGCAATTACCTCATTTAGATATCCTCCATTTAAAATTTCAAAAGATCGACAGGCTGGACATTGATAATCAACATAAACATCAATTTTAGGAGTTGCCGTAGGGTTGAGAACTATTCCGTAACCATCGGCCTCTGACACAGCGGCAGGGATTTCGTAGTTTGAACTGGCACGGTTGCTAATTATTGAAAAAATAACACCAACGACGACAATAAATGCCACCATTATTACTACAAGATTTCTTGTTCCCTTATCACCGCTACTACTTGTTGCCATGTCTACTCTCCTATTTGGTTTATAACTTATTTATCTAACGCAAATCTACCCTTTGGGTAGAAATATAAGAAAACGCCAAGCGCAAGAAATCCAATGTCCCTAAGGATTGTGGATAGATATTTGGTGTCCTCTGGGTCAATTGTGCCTCCACCACCAAAGCACCCGCAATCAATGCTTAACCCACGCGCCCATGCCTGAGCAATTGCAATTATGAAGCCCAGCATAATTAATGCGCCAAGTGCTCCCATAATCCTCACAGCGACTCCAAGTATTAACAGAGCACCAATACCTATTTCAACCCAAGGTAGGGCATAACCGAAAAAATTAGCAAGCCAGATGGGAAGCATTTCGTAAGCGCGTACTGACATTGCAGATTTTTGTAGATTTCCAATTTTCAATGCGCCTGCAACTATTAATACTCCACCAAGAATCAAACGAGAAAGAAGGGTTAACCAAGGTTGTGCGATTTTAAATTTTTCTTGCACTTCTTACCCCTTCTGATAGTGATTCGGCCAGCTGTTTTACTTTCTTCAATCCAGTTCGTCCAGCCCCAAATTCTTGAACAACTTTAATGAAAGCGGAGCCCACAATTACGCCATCAGCAAAAACTGCAACCTCTTTTGCCTGCTCCTTATTGGAAACGCCTAATCCTACTGCAACAGGGGTATTTGAAACTGATCTAACACGTTCGACTAATTGCTTAGCATTTGCTGAGACTAAACTTCTTGTACCAGTTACGCCCATCAAACTTGCAGCATAAACAAATCCTGTGCATTCATTAGCTACTTTAGCCAAGCGATCTTTTGTACTACTTGGTGCAACTACATAAATTCGATTTAATGAGTTTTGGGTTGACTCTAATCTCCATCTATCTGATTCTTCAAAGGTTAGATCCGGCGTGATGACACCAGATCCGCCGCGCTTTGAAACCTCACGAGCAAATTCTGTCGCTCCATATTTTTCTATCGGACTCCAGTAGCTCATTATTACCGAAGGCACACCTAGCTCAACACTTGTTTGTAACAACTCAAAAACTTCAGCAACGCCAGCTCCGTTTTTAATCGCTTCTTCAGAGGCTGCTTGAATTACAGGTCCATCCATCACGGGATCAGAGTATGGATAGCCAATTTCAATCGCGTCGACACCACCGGAAACCATTGCCTTAATAATTTTTTTAGCTTTTTTCTGAGTAGGAAATCCTGCCGGTAAATACCCGATTAACAGAGCACGATTTTCTGTTTTTGCTTTTGTAAAGAGTTTTTCAAGCGGGGTAGACATTAAAGCGGTAATCCAAAATAATCTGCTGCGGTTTGAACGTCTTTATCGCCCCTGCCTGAAAGATTTATCAACAAAGTTGCTTCTTTACCTAGTTCATTTCCAATTTCTAGCGCACCCGCAAGTGCGTGCGCAGTCTCTATCGCAGGAATTATTCCTTCTGATTTACAAAGCAAAGAGAATGCATACATTGCTTGATCATCAGTAATTGGCCGATACTCTGCTCGACCTAAATCATTTAGATAGGCATGTTCAGGGCCAACTCCAGGGTAGTCAAGTCCGGCAGAAATTGAATGTGATTCAACTGTCTGTCCATCCTTATCTTGCAATACATAAGAACGAGTGCCATGCAGTACACCAGGAGATCCTCCTGAAATTGTTGCAGCATGTAATCCTGTCTCAATTCCTTTTCCACCAGCTTCTAGCCCAATCAATCTCACTGATGCATCTTCAATAAATGGATGGAAAATACCAATCGCATTTGATCCACCACCAACACAGGCAAGAACTGCATCTGGAAGTTTTCCGGTTAATTCCAATACCTGTTCTCTAGCCTCTACTCCAATTATTCTTTGAAAATCTCTAACAATAGTTGGAAATGGGTGAGGTCCGGCTACAGTTCCAAGCAAATAATGTGTAGTTTCAACATTAGTAACCCAGTCTCGCATTGCTTCATTTATAGCATCTTTGAGTGTTTTGGATCCTTGAGTAACTGGAACAACCTCAGCTCCTAGTAACTTCATTCTTGCCACATTTAATGCTTGGCGTTTGGTATCGGCTTCCCCCATGTAAACAACACATTCCAAACCAAATAAAGCAGCAGCGGTAGCAGAAGCAACTCCATGTTGGCCAGCGCCAGTCTCTGCAATAATTCTTTTCTTTCCCATTCGCTTAGTCAATAAAGCTTGACCCAACACATTATTTATTTTATGACTGCCAGTATGATTTAAATCCTCGCGCTTTAATAAAATTCTCGCTCCCCCTGCATACTGCGAAAATCTCTTTGCATCAGTCAAAATACTTGGCCTACCTGTATAGGTTTTATGTAATTGATTTAGTTCAGCGTGAAACTCAGAATCTGACTGAGCCTGACTATGAGCTTCAGCTAATTCATCTAATGCAGCAATTAACGCTTCTGGAACAAAACGTCCACCATAAGGCCCAAAGTGTCCCAAAACCTTTGATTCAAAATCCTGAATTTTATCTTTAGCCATTAGTGAAGTTTATTGGAAATCTAGCGATTGAGTAGTTCTTTTATCGTATGAACTGGATTACCTGACTTAACAAGAGTCTCGCCTACCAAAATGGCATCAGCTCCAAGTGATTCAATTTTCTCCACCTCATCTCGAGTCGAGATCCCTGATTCGGCAACTTTAAGCACATTCTCTGGCAACCTTGGCAGAATCAAATCAAAGGCAGTTTTATCAATCTCTAAAGTTTTAAGATTCCGGCAATTAACGCCAATTATTTTGCTATCAATCTCAAGGGCCAACTCCACTTCCGACAAATCATGTACTTCCACTAAGACCTGCATTCCAAGGCCAGTAGCCAACTGAAAGTAATCCTTTAATTGAGACTTTGATAAGCCAGCAACTATAAGTAGTAATAAATCACTACCGATAATTCTAGATTCATACACTTGGAATTCTGTGACTATAAAATCTTTTCGTAGAACTGGAATACTCACTGCACTTCTTACGGAGACTAGATCTGAAATACTCCCCTTAAACCTTCGTTCTTCAGTCAAAATACTTATGATCTCAGCTCCACCGGCCTGATAGGAGTTAGCTAACTCAACCGGATTAGAAATAGTTGCAAGCGCGCCCTTGCTAGGTGATGATCGCTTCACCTCTGCAATTAAACTAAGTCCTTTCTTGCTCAATGCCGAATAAGCATCTCGCAAGACTGGTGCTTGGTCTAACTGCTTTTCTAAAATTGATATTGGAACCAACCTATTATTAACATCTGCGAGAACACCTTCAATGATTTGACTTAGCGCACTATTACTTTCCATCAGTTGGATCCTTTCCCTCAGAAAGTAGATTCCAAGTGCTTTTAGCTTTTGGTTCATATCGTTGAGAGCTAGAGCGCTTACTTAACTTGATGATCAAGTAAATAGCGAAAATGATGAGTAAAAAAACTCCCACTAATGATGATTTCATTTAGTAGATATCATTCTATTAGAGGTTGCAATTGCACCTAAGACAGCTGCTGCTTTATTTATACACTCTTGATTCTCGGCTTTAGGATTTGAATCAGCAACAATTCCTGCCCCTGCCTGTACATAAGCCACATTATCTTTTATAACAGCAGTACGGATAGCAATACAAGTATCAATGTTCCCCGTAAAATCTAGATAGCCAATTGTTCCACCATAGATTCCACGTGTGTTAATTTCATTTTCTTCAATTATTTCCATTGCTCGTGGTTTGGGAGCACCAGAAAGTGTGCCAGCTGGGAAAACTGCAAATAATGCATCAATTGGTTTCTTGTTTGAAAGCAACTTACCAATTACCGTCGAAACAATATGCATTACATGGGAATACTTCTCTATCTGCATGAACTCAGTTACCTCAACTGAACCAGGCTGGCATACTCGACCTAAATCATTCCTACCTAAGTCAACCAACATTAGGTGTTCTGCCCGCTCTTTCGGATCAGATAGCAATTCTTTAGCTATATCCTCATCTATCTTTGAATCACTACTTCTAGCTCTAGTGCCTGCTATCGGGTGAATCATTACCTTATCTGAAGTAACTTTAACTAGCGCTTCAGGGCTTGATCCAACAACAGATAGGCCATCTTCAAACTTAAATAAATACATATATGGACTTGGATTTTGATCTCTAAGTACTCGATATAAATCAAAAGGATCTGATTCAACTGGCATCGAAAATCTTTGCGATAAAACAACTTGAAAAGCTTCTCCTGATTTTATTTCTTCTTTAATTAATTCAACTTTTGAGGTGTACTCGCTATCTGTTGTATTCCTGGAATAAATAGGGTCTATTCGCCCTGGAATTGGCAGAAAGTTTGATGGCTCTTTTTCTGCTAAATCTCTCTCCATCTTATCAAGACGATTTATTGCATTTTCGTATGCTTCATCAATTCGTTCATTACTACCATCCCAATTAATTGCATTTGCGATTAAAGTCACTACTTCTTCCTGATGATCGTACACAGCTAGATCTGAGGTAAGCATCATTGCAATTTCTGGAATATCAATATCTTCTTTAGTGTGAGTTGGTAATTTTTCTAGGCGCCTAACAATTTCGTATCCTAAGTAACCAACTAATCCACCAGTTAATGGTGGTAAATCATTCAACTTAGGTGAGCGAAGATGCAGTGTAGAAACTCTTAGTGCTGATAGTGGATCAATACCAAACGGAGCCCCAGCCGGCATTACGCCACTCCAGACTGCCAGCCCGTTGGATTCAGTTAAGGTCGCTTCGCTATTTACACCAATAAAAGAGTACCGTGCCCAAATTCCTGCTTCAGCTGATTCAAGAAGAAAAGTTCCCGGTCTGTGGTTTGCTAGTTTGCTATAAATTGAAAGTGGAGTCTCTTTCGAACCGGTGAGTTTTCGTGCAACAGGAATAACGTTATGAGTTGCCGCGAACTGCCTAAATTCAGCAAGGGACATCAGTGCCTTATTCATGTGCTTATTGTGCCTTAGTCGCCCACTGTTTCGTTACTTATAGTTTGATCCGTGTAATTGGCAAATCCCTATGAGCGTATCTAATATATCCCGCTTAAATTCTTATATGAAGTACTTCTTTGAAAATTAACCTAAATCAAATATTTAGTTCAACCTACCAGGCAATCTGGACCAAGTACCGTTTTTAAATCAGCACTAAGACTTGGCGAAGAAGTAACTTTCAAAGCTTCATCTAATTTGAGTATTGTATTTTTCTCCCCGTCTGCCAATCTCAAATGAACTTCCCGACCACCTGGATGTGAACGCAGAATTTCCTTTACTCGATCAATAACTGGTGGAGTACACCTTGCCATTTCCATTGAGATCACAAAGGGGCCAGTTGGCACAATATTCAAATCTGGAATGCTTAAATCCAACGCTGAAACTCTTGGCTGTTCCTCTCTTTTATCTACTCTGCCTCTTATCGCAACAATCCTATCTTCGACCAAATTAACGCCATGAGTTGAATAAGAATTTGAGAAAAATAGTACATCGATTGCACCTTCTAGATCTTCGACAGTAACTATTGCCCAAGGTGCTCCTTGCTTAGATACTTTTCGTTGAATTTGAGTTATCAATCCGCAGATTGTTATCACTTGATCATGCCCAACCTCAGAAATTTGGCTAATCGTAAAGTCAGATACGCTCTTTAAGACATGTTCTACTCCAAGTAATGGATGATCCGATACATATAATCCAAGCATTTCTCTTTCATAACCGAGCAAAACCATTTTGTCCCACTCAGTAGTTGGAATATCAAGCTCTACTCCACTAACAGAGGTTGTTGCAGTACTGCCACCAAAAAGATCGAACTGGCCAATTGATTCAGCTCGCTTGGTTTCAGAAATTGCATCCAAGGCTTCTGGATAGACCATCATTAATCCCCTTCGTGTGTGCCCTAAGGAGTCAAATGCACCAGCTTTGATAAGTGACTCAATGCTTTTCTTATTACAAACAATTGAATCTACTTTCGATAAAAAATCACCAAAGTTTAGATATCTATCCTTATCAATTCTGTTCTTAATTATTGACGCAACAACATTTTCTCCAACGTTTCTTATGGCAGTAAGACCAAATCGGATGTCTTCACCTATCGGGGTGTATTCAGAGTCTGACTCGTTTACATCGGGAGGTAAAACCTTTATCCCCATTCGCCTACATTCGTTCAAATATAGAGCACTCTTATCTTTATCATCTCTAACGCTAGTTAGTAGGGCAGCCATGTATTCAGTTGGATAATTTGCTTTCAAATAAGCAGTCCAGAAAGAGAGCAATCCATATCCTGCGCTGTGTGCTCGATTAAAAGCATAATCAGAGAACGGGATAAGTGTTTGCCAAAGCTTTTCTATCGCATCTTCTGAAAATCCATTTGACTTCATACCTTGTTCAAAGTGAACTCGTTCTTTATCAAGAATTTCTTTGTTCTTTTTTCCCATCGCCTTTCTTAATAAATCTGCTCTGCCGAGGGTAAACCCAGCAACTTTTCGAGCAATTGCTAGCACCTGCTCTTGATAAACAATTAGTCCATAAGTATCTTTCAAAATTTCATTTAATGGCTCTTCTAGTTCAGCATGGATTGCAACAGGTGCTTTACGACGATTCTTGTAATCTGCATACTTATTATGCGAGTCCTCACCCATTGGACCTGGTCGATAAAGTGCAATTACCGCAGAGATATCCTCGAAACTATCTGGTGCCATAGAGCGGAGCAGGGCTCTAATTGGTGCACTATCTAACTGAAATACTCCTAAAGTATCTCCTCTTGAAAGCAGTTCAAAAGTTTTCGTATCCTTTAGTGGCAATTCTTCAAGCACAACTTTCTTACCTAAATTCTTTTCTATGTTTACCAAACAATCATCGAGAACAGATAAGTTTCTAAGTCCTAGAAAGTCCATTTTTAGAAGACCGATTGCCTCACACGCTCCCATATCAAACTGGGTAATTACCGCACCATCGGCCTCTCTACGATGAATAGGAATTACATCTAATAATGGTTCTTTACTTAAAATTACGCCAGCTGCATGAACTCCCCACTGGCGCTTTAATCCTTCAATTCCTCGTGCAGTGTCAACAATTTTTTTAGAATCAATATCACTTGCATATAAATTCCTAAATTCAGAAGCCTCTGAATATCTATCATCTTCAACATCAAAGATTCCACTGAGAGAAATGTCTTTTCCCATTACAGAAGGTGGCAATGATTTGGTCAGTCTTTCGCCGAGAGCATATGGATATCCCAATACTCTGGTTGAATCTTTGATTGCTTGCTTAGATTTAATGGTTCCGTAGGTAATGATCTGTGCAACTCGATCATCACCATATTTAGTTGTTGCATATTGGATCATTTCTGATCTTCTTCGCTCATCAAAATCTAAATCAATATCGGGCATAGAAATACGCTCTGGATTTAGAAACCTTTCAAATAACAATCCGAATTTTATTGGATCTAAGCCAGTGATTCCTAGGGCGTAAGAAACTAATGAACCAGCGGCTGAGCCGCGACCTGGTCCAACTCTAATTCCAACTTTTCTTGCATGAGAGCACAAATCAGAGACAACTAAGAAGTATCCTGGAAATCCCATTTTAATCATTACATCTAACTCAAAATTTAGGCGTTCTTGGTATTCAACCGGAATATTGCTGTTTAATTTTTCAGCTAAACCTTTGTTTGCAACTTTTACCAACCAACTATCTTCGGTTTCACCTGCAGGGACTTCAAATCTAGGTAATAAGTTCTCCCCCTCGCGCATAGTTATATCGCAACGTTCAGCAATTATTAAAGTGTTATCGCAAGATTCTGGTATATCTTTGAAAAGTGTTCGCATCTGGGATGCTGTCTTTAGATAAAACTCAGAATTTTCAAATTTAAACCGCTTTGGATCTGCTAGCGTAGAACCAGACTGAATGCATAAAAGCACTTCGTGAGCGGCTGCATCATTATGAAATGTATAGTGCAGGTCGTTTGTGGCTAATGGTGGTAAATTTAAATCTTTCCCAAGTCTTAGTAAGTCAGTAAATACTCTCTTCTCAATATCAATTGAGTGATCCATTAACTCAAGAAAATAATTTTCAGCCCCAAAAATATCCTTCATCTCACTGGCAGCTTTTTTGGCTTCTTCGTAGGCTCCCATTCTTAAGCGAGTTTGAATCTCGCCACCGGCGCATCCAGTTGTACCAATTAATCCTGCTGAATACTTTGAAAGTAATTCTCTATCAACACGTGGTTTGTAATAGAAACCTTCAAGAGATGCTAACGAAGATAGCTTGAATAGGTTAGATAATCCTTGATTGTTTTGAGCAAGCAGTGTCATATGGGTGTAAGCACCACCGGCTGAGACATCATCTTCTCCGCCATCTGCCCATTTAACTCTTCGTTTATCAAATCTAGATTCGGGGGCAACATAGGCTTCAATTCCAATTATTGGCTTAACGTTGGCTGATTTTGCGGATTTATAAAACTCATAAGCCCCAAATACATTTCCGTGATCAGTCATTGCAATAGCTGGCATACCCTGCTTTGCAACCTCTTCAACTAACTCTGTTATTTTTGCAGCACCGTCTAGCATCGAATATTCAGTATGCACATGAAGATGCACAAAATTCTCTGAGTTGCTGGAGTTTTTAGGTGAGTTAGACATCGGTGGTGAGATTACTACTGACCTACATTTCTAACGGGCAAAATCCGAAAGTAGGGCAAGTGAGCGTGTCAGATCCTCAGGGTAATCGCATGAAAAGGATATTTGCTGCCCACTGCCTGGGTGAGTAAAAGATAGGTGCATTGCATGTAGCCACGGCCTAGACACCTTCAATTTTTCAGCTAAAACAGGATCTGATCCATAAGTTAAATCTCCAACTAATGGATGGTGCAATGCCGAAAAGTGAACCCTTATCTGATGTGTCCGGCCAGTCTCTAATTCAATTTCTAGCAACGTTACAGCCGGAAATACTTCTAAGGTTTTGTAGTGGGTAATGCTTGGCTTTCCATTTGCAACTACAGCAAACCGATAATCTTCTCGAGGATGCCTATCGATAGGAGCATCAATTGTCCCAACAGTTGGATCCATGTGCCCTTGAACTAGTGCATGGTAAATCTTTGACACACTCCTATTTCTAAACTGATCCTTCAAACTTGAATACGCGATTTCATTTTTTGCTACCACCATCAGCCCAGATGTACCCACATCTAACCGGTGAACAACGCCTTGCCTTTCAGCTGAACCAGATGTGGCTAGTTGATAGCCGGCAGCGAAAATTGCTCCTACCACGGTTGGACCTTGCCATCCAGGGCTTGGATGCGCAGCTATTCCAACTGGTTTATCTATAACTATTAGAAATTCATCGTCATAAATTACTTTTAAACCATCTATTGGTGTTGCTACTAGTTTTGGTTCACCTTTTACTTCCGGAAGTCTTACCTCAACTAATTCACCGGTCATAACTTTGTCTGATTTTCCAACTGGTTCCCCTGATTTTAAAATATCACCAGATTCAATTAATCCCACTACTACATTTCGTGATAGGCCAAGCAACCTTGAGATTGCCACGTCAATTCGCTCTTGGTTTAGACCTTCAGGAATAGAAAGATTTCTTACCTCTCGATTACTCACTTAAGGTCCTTATCCTTTGCAAAAGGCACATTTTTCCAACTCAAGTATGTAATTAGTATTGCTGCACTCACTACTGACATATCTGCAACATTAAAAATTGGCCAATTTGGAAGTTGTATCCAATCAACAACTTCACCTTTCAAAGCACCAGGTGTTCGAAATATTCGATCAGAAAGGTTCCCAAATATCCCACCTAATGCTAAACCTAATGCGACAGCCCATTTAGTAGATGTTACTTTTCGCCCGTAGTAAAAAATTGCAGCAGCAACAATCATTGCAAAAGTTGATAGCAATATTGTCGCATTCGAGGCTAAGCTAAAGGCAGCACCAGAATTAAATACAAGTTTTAGTTGCAAGAAAGAACCTAAAACCTTTATTGGGCCATCTGCCAAAACATTTAACGCTAGCTCTTTTGACGAGTAGTCCAAGGCAAAAATGATTAAGGCCGTTGCCGCTAACCACTTGCGCTGAGTTAAGTTCAGCGTCGTTCCTCTTTTTGTTTGCATACCATACATAGTGTTGCTCTTGGAAAAACTTGCAATCTAGCCTTTCCAATAAAGTTTCCGCACTCCTCACACTTTCCATAACTTTTGTTAGTAATTCTCTCTAGTGCTCTTTCTGTTTGCTCCACCATGTCTCTAGCGTTATAAACCAAAGACATCTCGTGTTCTCGTTCAAAAGTTTTTGCTCCTGCATCCGCCTGGTCATCTCCAGCACCAACGCCTGCTGCTTCAACCAGATCTTCCATTTCGGCTTCAGCAATTTCTAATTCTTTACGCAATCTAACTAAATCTTTTGATAACTCGGCCTTCATATTCTTTAGTTCAGTCGCATTCCAAGCAATCTCCTCAGCCTGAACTACTAGTGGGGCAGGTGCAGACTTAATAGGTTTAAGCGCTGCTGCTTTTTTAGACTTAATAACTGGCTTTGGTGGTGGAAGCATTACCAATCTGCGCTCTTCAACAACTGGTAATGCATTGGTGTTTGGAATTGTTGAAGTCACCGAGATGGTGGTCGAAGAACCAGATGTAGATGTTTGTAGCTTTGCTGGAAATGGCTTTCCTGGAGCTTTTTTACCAAGAGGTTTTTTTGCCAACTGTGGTTTTACTATGTTTGCAGATCTCTTTGCAATTTTCTTTACTGGCTTTTTTGCAGCTTTATTAGAAGAGGCCTTCTTAGCCGGCGCTTTCTTTGCCACCTTTTTTGCTGGACTCTTAGCGTTCTTCTTCGTTGCTGACTTTGTGCTCTTTGATGCACTTTTCTTAAATAACTTACGAATAGCCACAATACCCCCCGGAGGGGCAAAGATTATGGCTTGGTTGAACTAATTACCAACCGCCACCCCCGCTTATAAAAAGGAGTTCTGGAAAACCATATTCTCCGCGTTAGAATGCAGGGTGAGTATGAGCCCAAAGCGCGAAATTAATAGTCTGCCTGCGCAAATAGATCTCCCTTCAATGGAAAAGGGCATTTTAGATTTCTGGTCAAAAAATCAAATTTTTGAAAAATCTGTTGAGAATCGCAACGGTGCAAAACGCTGGAGTTTTTACGAAGGTCCACCAACTGCAAATGGCAAGCCTGGTACTCATCACATTGAAGCAAGAGTTTTTAAGGATTTATTTCCACGCTTTCAAACAATGAAAGGCAAACAGGTAATTCGAAAGGCTGGTTGGGATTGCCACGGTTTACCAGTTGAAATTGCAGTGGAAAAAGAATTGGGGTTCTCTGGTAAATCAGATATTGAAAAATATGGCGTAGCGGCTTTTAATCAAAAATGTAAAGAGTCGGTTCAGCGACATGTCGGCGAGTTCACTGAAATGACCAGACGCATGGGTTTTTGGGTTGACTTTGAAGATGCTTATTGGACTATGTCGCCAGAATATATTGAGAGCGTTTGGTGGTCGTTGCAACAAATCTGGAAAAAAGGTTTGTTAGTTCAGGATCACCGCGTGGCGCCATATTGCCCAAGGTGCGGTACTGGCTTATCCGATCACGAATTAGCACAAGGGTATGAAACTATTAAAGACCCTTCAGTTTATGTTCGCCTACCTGCGCTTTCTGGAAAGTTAGCAGAATTAAATGCTAGCTTATTAATATGGACTACAACGCCCTGGACATTAGTTTCTAATACAGCCGTTGCTGTTAATCCAAAAGTTGAATATCAGGTTATTGAGATAACAAACGAGGACAAAACTGAGCGATTAGTGGTGGCTTCTGATCTAGCCTCGGTTCTAGGCGAAGACCGAAAAGTTATTGCCACCTTTAATGGAACAGAGCTAGAGCATACAAAGTACCAACGACCATTTGAACTTATTGAAATTGAAAATGCTCACTTTGTAGTTCTTGCCGATTATGTAACAACCGAAGACGGCACTGGACTAGTTCATCAAGCACCTGCATTTGGTGCAGATGACTTAGAGGTATGTCGCCGGTACGGCCTGGTGGTTGCAAATCCCATAAATCCAGATGGCCACTTTCAGAATCAAATTGGGCTAGTTGGTGGTAAATTTTTCAAAGATGCAGATAAAGATTTGATTAGGGATCTTAAATCTCGTGGGCTGATGTTTAAAAATTCGCAATTTGAGCACTCTTACCCGCACTGCTGGCGTTGTCACACTGCGCTCATGTATTACGCCCAACCTTCTTGGTATGTTAAAACGACGGCAATTAAGCAAGAGCTGCTTAGAGAGAACTCAAAAACTGATTGGCATCCAGAAACAATAAAGACTGGTCGATTCGGTGATTGGTTAAACAACAATATTGATTGGGCGGTCTCTCGAAATAGATATTGGGGCACTCCCCTGCCAATTTGGAGATGCGAAAATAATCATGAGATTTGTGTTGGCTCTCTCTCTGAATTGGGCAAGTTATCTGGAACAGAACTAAGTAAACTCGATCCTCATCGGCCATTTGTCGATGATGTTAAGTTTAAGTGCACTGAATGTTCAGCGATCATGAGTAGAGTTTCTGAGGTAATTGATTGTTGGTATGACTCCGGTGCAATGCCATTTGCTCAATGGGGATACCCACACAAAGAAGGCTCTGTCGATCAATTCAATTCGGCATATCCTGCCGACTTTATTTGCGAGGCCATCGATCAGACTAGAGGTTGGTTTTATACCTTGATGACCATTGGAACTTTGGTATTTGATAAGTCATCGTATAAAACAGTTCTATGCCTTGGACATATTTTGGATAAAGATGGCAGAAAAATGAGTAAGCATCTTGGAAATGTTTTAGAGCCAATACCTTTAATGGATCAGCATGGCGCAGATGCAGTTCGTTGGTACATGCTGGCAGCAGGTTCACCATGGAGTGCAAGGCGAGTTGGCCATGATGCAATAACAGATGTTGTCAGAAAAACACTTTTGACCTACTGGAACACAATTTCTTTCTTCACACTTTATGCAAATGCCTCAAATTTTGTTGTTTCAGAGCTTTCTAGTGATCTGACATTGATGGATAGGTGGATTATTTCTGAGCTAAACAAATTAACTAGAGATGTTGACTTTGCTTTAGAAAATTTTGATTCCCAAACTGCAGGCTCGTTGATTGCTTCATTTATTGATGATTTATCAAACTGGTATGTACGTAGATCTCGACGTAGATTTTGGGATGGCGATGAGAGCGCGTTAAACACACTATATTTTTGCTTGAAGAATCTAACTCTTCTATTGGCGCCAATGGTCCCCTTCATCTCTGAGCATGTCTGGCAAACCTTGATTCGAGTTGCTGAAAGTGATCAACCTGAGTCAGTTCACCTCTCAAATTTTCCTAAGTCATCAGCTAAATTAATCGATGATGGACTTTCTGCATCAGTTTCCCTCTCCCGCCGGCTTGTCGAGCTTGGTAGAGCGGCCCGCGCTGAATCGGGTGTAAAGATTAGACAGCCCCTCTCGCGAGCCTTGGTTTCAGCACCAGGATGGGAGTTAATCTCAGATGAAATTAGAAATCATATTTCGGAAGAACTTAACATTCTTCAGCTAGATGGGATCCATGTTGCTGGAAAAGATTTAGTTGATATTTCCGTTAAAGCAAATTTTAGGACTTTAGGAACAAAGTATGGCGCGGATGTGCAAGCAATTGCCAAGCAAATATCTTCAACAGATGCTGTTGCTATGGTCAAACAGTTAAGAGTGAGTAATAACTATGACTTAACTGTTGATGTTTCAGGGTCCCCTAAGATTTTCACAATCGATATTGATGACTTAGTCATTACTGAAACGCCAAGAAGTGGCTGGTCGGTTTCATCTCATAACGGTGAAAGTTTGGCATTAGATCTTGAGCTAACGCCAGAGCTAGTAAGACTTGGTTTAATCCGAGAAGCTATTAGGGCAATACAAGAAGAACGAAAAAACATTGGTCTTGACGTTAGTGATCGAATTATTGTTACTTGGAGTGCTCCAAAAGAGTTAGCCGATGCGATTAATTCTGCTCAAAATGAGATTAGCGCTGAAGTTCTAGCTACTAAAATGAATCAAGTCGTAGATGAAAAGTCAGTAACAAACGAGCTAGGGCTTGGATTAAAACTAGAAAAAAGTATTTAAAGAATTACCACTAGCCTAATTAATAATTGCACTACAAAAAAGACAACTATAAAAGATAGATCCAGGGCAATTCCTCCCAGTTGTAAGGGTGGAACAAATTGTCTTGTGAATGCTAATGGTTTGTCAGTTAATGAATAGACTAATTCGGCAGCAGCTAAAACTGCGCCTTTTGGTCTCCAATCAGGTTTAAACATTCGAACATAATCTAAAATCAAACGCGCAATTAATGCAAACAAAAAAATGTTTAAAAACCAATAGATTAAGTTAAGTATCAATCCCATAAGAACACTGAAGGTGAATTAGCTTTGATTAAAAAAACTAGCTTGTGCAGCTGAGTTCTTATCCTCAACACTTACTGAAACATTTGGCGGTGTAAGCAGAAAAACTTTTGGCGTTACTCGTTCAATACTGCCATGGTGGCCAAAAACTAAACCAGATGCAAAGTCCACTAAACGCTTGCGCTCTGTCTCTTCCATGTCGCTTAGATTCATAATTACCGGTTTACCTTGACGATAATGTTCGCCGATTAATCTTGCCTCACTGTAAGTTCTTGGTGTCAAAGAAATAATGTGATCCATAATTTTATTGGAATCAGCATGAGGTAATAATTCAACATTTGAATGAGTGGAGTTCTTATTTTCTGACCTTACAAGTCTTGGTGAACGTTGTGCAGGTTGATTTGTTCCATGATCCAACTCTTCCTCATCCATAAGTCCGAGGTAACCTGCGACTTTTTTGAAAGCACTAGCCATACCCAAATGTTATTAGTTCAACTACCTATTTCCCAGGATTGAACTACCTATTCGAAGATGTGTCGCACCGTATAAAACTGCTGTTTCAAAGTCACCGCTCATGCCAGCAGAGAGAAACTTGGCCTGGGCAAATCTGTGTTTAAAATTACTGTGAATCATCTGAACTCTCTTAAAGGCTTGATCTCCTTCATTATCTACCGGCGCAACAGCCATAAGCCCTGCAATAAAGACCCCTGGTAGCTCAGATATATCTGAGGCTAAATTCTCCAATTTAATTGGGTCTACTCCTCCTCTAGATTCAACAGGGGTATCTAGTGATACCTGCAAAAAAATAGACTTTGGCTTTGTCTGACATTGGTCAGAAATAATTTGGGCGTATTTGATTTGATCAACCGAATGTATAAAATCTGCCCACTTGCAAATAGATTTTAATTTATTGCTTTGAATTTGCCCCTGAAAATGCCAATTTATATCATCAGGAAGCTGCTCTGCTTTTTTACTAGCCTCTTGATCTCGGTTCTCGCCAAATTCGCGCTCTCCTAGCTCGTATAAAATTTCAAGATCGCCGACCTCAAAAGTTTTAGTAACAACTACCAGAGTGATTTCAGCTAAATCTCTCTGCGCCTTTTGAGCCGCAACTGCAATTCTCTCCTTTACGCTCTCTAGATTATTTCTAATTTCTACTTTGCGATTCATAGGGCGATAACCCCAACCTGACGAGCATCATCTTTTCTAGCCCGGTATGAAAAATACCTTTGATTTTCCATAGTACAAATATTCATATTCTCAACAGGAATGCCAGCCAGCTGCTCCTTAAGGCCTGCAAAAAGATTAAGGTGATTCTTCTTGCCACCAGTTGCCGGATGGGTTTGGTGTATTTGTGTAGCCATCTGCTCACCTACTTCATAGCAATCACCACAAATATGTGGACCAACCACCCCAGTAATCTGTTCACTGCTTAGGGTTTTCATTTTCTCAACAGTCTTTAGGGCAACTTCATTGAGTAAACCCTTACGACCGACATGTACCGCTGCTACTACATTTTTTGAATACAAAAGTAAGGGCATGCAATCTGCAACCCTTACCGCCAGAGCAAACTCCTTGCTGGGGCTTATCAGTGAATCGGTATCTGCTTGAAGCAGACCTATCTTGGAAACAACTGAAACATTATTACTGTGGCTCTGTTGCATATATTGCACGGGCATTCCAATTAGATCCTCTAATTTTTTAGTGCTAGGTGGATATAAAGGATCAGCAAGTGAGCCAAAATCCTTAGCGGTAAAAAGCAGTCGAGCCATAAAGGCTTCTACCGCATGAAATCAGGTATATCGATTTCGTCTTCAGCTACCAGGTCTTCAAAAGTAATTCGTTTTTTAGGACGATCAGAGTTATCGATACCAAGATCTAACGCCACCGCTATTGGATCATTTGCAGCAATTGGATCTGCTTCGCCACTAATAGTTGCAGTATCAATTACTGGCATAGATACGCGCTTAGGCTGACCACCATCAAAACCAGCGGCAATAACAGTTACGCGAACCTCATCACCTAACGCATCATCAATTACTGTTCCATAAATTATGTTCGCATCTGGGTGAGCCGATTTGGCCACCATCTCTGCGGCTTCAGATATTTCAAATAATCCCAAATCTGATCCACCTGCAATAGAGAGCAATACGCCGTGTGCACCATCAATTGAAGCTTCAAGAAGTGGGCTCGAAATTGCTAACTCAGCCGCTCTTATTGATCGTGCCTCTCCCCTTGCTGATCCGATTCCCATTAATGCCGAACCTGCACCAGCCATTACACTTTTTACATCAGCAAAATCTAAATTAATCAAACCAGGAGTCGTAATTAGATCGGTAATTCCCTGAACACCAGAGAGTAAAACTTGATCTGCAGTTTTAAATGCCTCTAATGCACTTATCGAACGATCCGATATTGCAAGCAAGCGATCATTAGGAATTACAATTAATGTGTCAACTTCAGTTCTTAAATTTTCAATTCCTTCTTCAGCTTGTGCAGTTCTTCTTTTGCCCTCAAAAGTAAAAGGCTTGGTAACTACACCAACAGTTAATGCACCTAAATCTTTTGCAACTTTTGCAACTATTGGAGCACCACCGGTTCCTGTTCCGCCACCTTCACCTGCAGTTACAAAAACCATATCCGCACCACGTAAAACTTCTTCAATTTCATCAATGTGATCAAGTGCTGCTTGGCGTCCAATTTCGGGCGCAGCTCCTGCACCAAGTCCTCTAGTTAATTTTCTACCAATATCTAATTTCACATCAGCATCCGACATAAGTAATGCTTGTGCATCAGTGTTTATGGCTATGAACTCAACACCTTTTAATCCAACATCAATCATTCTGTTAACTGCATTAACTCCGCCGCCACCAATGCCAACGACTTTAATTACAGCCAAGTAATTTTGCGGTGTTGCCAATTTGCGCCTCTTCCCTAGCCTTAACCCTCAAGTTGAGAGTTAAAGTTAATGCTTTCTGATTACGTAAAAGTAGGCATTAAGTAGTAACCAATCAAACACCGACACGATCTTTTAATTAATTTAAATTATGAAAAATTTCTTTGCATTTTCTTCAAAATAGGAGTGCATCTGAAAGCCTTAAATTAACTGACAATTGGCAGATCTGGCTGAGATAAATTCACCCTTTTTACACCCTTATTTTCCGGCAATTCCAACAATGCATTTAATACCTTACATTTTTGTTCAATTTGTTGAATTAGGCCCCAATCTATTTCCAGGGATTTGCCTTTATATTTGGTACTCATTTGGACCAAACCAGTATCAGTAACAGTTAATGAGATTAGATTAGTAATTAGCTCAGTCATCTCTCCTGGGATTTGATCGATTAAAAGGGCAACTGAGGTTAAATTTGATTTACTTGGATTCTGTAAAATTACTAGTGGCAATCGGTCCTGCACCGCTAATTGGGTTGCAGAGGTAGGTTTGAATATATCTCCCGAGTTATCAAAATTAATAACGGAACTTTGGCTTCCTACGGCTTTTGCAACTGCAGTTTTCTCGCTTATCGTAATAATGATGGACCGATCTAGCCATTTCCGAGCTACATCAACTGAATCTACCCAATCTAATTGTTCAAGCGAGCCCTTAATAGCACGAGTTTCAACTCTTGCAATCTTTGATCCAATACTGGGCTTAATTGCATCATTAGATAATTTATTTAAAATCTCAGTTTGGGCCATACTTCCCTGAACTTCGAAAGACTTAACAGTTAATAGAGAGGACCAACCAAGTAAATAGGCAGATAAAGAAACAAGCAAAATCAATAAAACTGTAAACAGAATGGGACGCTTCTTTTGAATTCTATTCCCCATGAAACTATAGATCAGAAATTGCTTGTAAAATTGGTTGCGCTAATGAATTAACATCTCCAGCCCCTAGAGTAATTATCACATCTCCACTTTTAGCATTTTTTGAAATTTCTTCAACTACATTAATCATTGATGGCTCAAACTTGACTTTATCTACACTCATTTCTTTTGCAATCATTAACGATGAAACACCTGGAATAGGTGCTTCGCTTGCGGCATATACTTCTAATAAATATGTGTAATCAGCCAAATTCAAAGCCTCACTAAACTTCTTAGCAAATACTGCTGTCCTTGAATAACGGTGTGGTTGAAAAATAACTAATACCCGGCCGGCTTGAGCCAAATTTCTTGCTGCCGCTAATGTTACATTTATTTCAGTTGGATGATGGCCGTAGTCATCAATAACCTTAATTCCAGATACTTCACCTCTTAATTCAAAACGACGCCTAGTTCCAGTGAAACTCTTCAACCCAATTAGCATTTTTTCTTCAGGTACTGACAGCGCGCTGCCAGCGGCAAAAGCAGCTAGTGCATTCAGAAGATTGTGTTTTCCAACTACCGATAAGTTCAAATCACCAACTTTTCGACCGGTATTAGTAATCGTGGCAACTGAGGTAGTTGGGGCTAAGTGAATTCGATCGATTTTAAAGTCATTATTGGCATCTTCACCATACAAATAGACTCTTAAATCATCGCGAGAAATTCTAGATAGCAATTTCTTTACTCCTGCATCATCTCCACATGCAACCAAAAAACCATCTTGTTTAATGGATTTTACAAAGTCTTCAAAAACAAGAAACACCTGCTCCTCATTAGCGAAGTGGTCTACATGATCGAGCTCAACATTTGTAATGATTGCACCGTTTGGCTTATACGCCAAGAATGACCCGTCAGATTCGTCGGCTTCAGCGATAAATACTGATCCACTTCCACTATGTGCATTTGTGCCGGCTGTATTGATAGTTCCTCCGATTGCAAAAGAGGGATCAAGTCCGGCTGATTGCAAAGCTACAGTTAGCATGGCTGTGGTTGTAGTTTTTCCATGAGTACCAGCAATTGCTATAGAGGTAGATTCAGACATTAGCCATGCAAGCGCTTCAGCTCTTGCAGCGATTGGAATTCCTTTTGATTTTGCAAAGGCTAACTCTGGATTCATATCACTTATTGCTGACGACATAATCACTAATTCACAATCTTTTAAATTATTTTCGTTATGCCCAATGAATATTTCCGCTCCTAAGGCTCGTAATGACTTAATTACCGCTGAATCATTTTTATCTGAGCCCGAGACTGATAATCCCTTTGCAAGCATTATTCTGGCGATACCGCTCATTCCAGAGCCGCCAATTCCAATAAAGTGAATTTTAGTTGCACTTAACTTCTTTAGATCGATACTAGAACTAGTACCCATATTATTTTTCCACTTCACTAATGATTGCAGTACCAATGATCTGGCTTGCATTAAATTCAATATTTGAAACTGGCTTATATTCTCTAGAAGTTCGCCATATTTCATCCCAGTTGCTAATTAGCCAGTCGGCATTGAATTTATTATCATCTATTACTTGAGCTGCGCCGAGAGTTTGTAAATCTAAGGCGTTTGCTGATTGCTCACCATTGCCAATAGGTAATGGAATTAAGATTGCAAATTTCCCTACCGCTGCTAGCTCAGCGCAGGTTAGAGCACCACTTCTTGCGATTACTAAATCACAAGCTTGATAAGCGGCGGACATGTCATTTATATATGTTAGGGGTAGGTAATTTTCAGTACTTGTCGGAAGTGGATTGCTCCTTCCAACTGAATGCACTACTTGAATTCCTTTTTCAGTGAAAAATGATAATGACTGCAAAATGGCTTCATTAATATGTCTTGAGCCTTGTGAGCCTCCAAATACTAAAATTGTAGGTTTATCAACTGCTAAACGCCATTTTTCGAGTTGAGAAATTCTAATACTTGATTTAACTTCTAAAGATTTTTCACTGTTCTCGATAATTTCAGACCGAATTGGCATTCCAGTCAATTTAGCATTTCGCCATCTGCCAATTTTGTTGCCTGCTCTACTAAATGCAATAAATATTTCTTTTGCAAATAGCGCTCCTAACCGATTGGCCCATCCAGGAATCGCATTAGCCTCATGTATATATATAGGTTTTCGCAAGATTGCTGCAGCAAGATATATCGGCGGGCATGCATAGCCGCCAAAGCCAATAACTAAACTCGCACTTCGGCAGATATTAAAAGATTTCCAGGTTGCATAAACTAATTTAAGGGGCCAAATGAGTACTGATGGTGTGAATTGTCGTGGCATTAAAACTTTAGGGATGCTAATTAATTCAAACCCTGCACTAGGAACCAATTGATTTTCAAGTCCATTTTTTGTGCCAACAAAGCTCACTTGCCAATCTGGCCTAGCCTTTCGTAACCAGTCCGCAACAGCGAGGGCAGGCTCAACGTGGCCTGCGGTACCACCGCCAGCAAATACAACGGTAGTTTTCATACAGATGACCTTCTAATTTGGTTTGCCTTGATCCCATATGCAATCTCTGGAGTTCTTCTGGCTACACCTAAAACAAACCCAACAGCAAGTAAATTTGCCAGCAGCGAGGACCCACCATAAGAAATAAATGGCAATGTAACTCCAATTACTGGAATCAATGATGTAGCCGAACCAATATTGATAGCAACTTGCGCGATAAACCAACATGCGATTGCAGCCGTGGCGTAGCGTGAAAAGTTATCTTTCGTTTTCAATGCAACTCTTACTATGGCGTAAATAAGTGCTGAATAAAGTCCTAAAACCAATAACGAACCAAGCAATCCTAGCTCTTCACCGATTACCGAAAAGATAAAGTCTGTATGAGCTTCAGCCAAATTAGCCCACTTTTGTTTACTAGCTCCTAAGCCACTGCCCCATAGACCACCACTTGCTAATCCCATAATGCTATGAGCTGGTTGCCATCCAGAAAATTTGTAATACCTCTCATCAAATGGATCAAAAAGAGCAGCAAATCGATCCATTCGATAAGCGCTACTGAAAACAAATGCACTACCAATAACAATTCCAACAACAAATACTGACAGAAATAGTTTCAAAGGTGCTCCAGCTATAAATAGAATACCGATGAATATCAATAGAATTAACAAAGCCGTACCTAAATCTTTTTGAAGCAAAATGATTGATGAGATAACAGCTATTGCAGGTAGTAGGACTAAGAGGCTTTTATTACCATCCCGATTTAAGTCAATATTTTTAAGCTGATAGGCACACCAAAGAATTAGACCAAGCTTTGCAAATTCAGATGGTTGTAAAGTAAAACCCCAGAATTCAATCCAGTTTCTATTTCCTTTAACATCCTTGCCGAGAAAAGAAACAAAGGGCAATAAAAGAGTAAGAATTGAAACTGTAAGTGAAATTCTTGCAATCCTAAGCCAAACTGTGCCCCGAACTTTATAGGCCCAATATGCTGCTGCGGTGCCAATAATCAAAAAGAAGAATTGACGTATGAAAATAGAGTATGAGTTACCGTTTTCCTGTAAAGACGTAACTGTCGAAGCAGATAAGACCATGGTTAGACCAAGAGCTGCTAGAAATACTGTACTCCAGAGGATCAAATAGAAAGGCAGTTCTGGTCGCGCAAAAATTTTAGAGTATCTACTGTTTTCAAGGCTTTGCTTCATTTAGCTAACTCCCGAACAGCCGCTGAAAACAATTCCCCTCTTTCAGCATATGAAACAAACTGGTCCATAGATGCGCAGGCAGGAGCAAGTAAAACCGTATCTCCGGGTACTGCAATGCTCTTTGCATGACTTACCACTTCCAACATTAATTGTTTTGAATCAGTGCTTTTTTCAAATTTCTTTATTGGTACGCTCTTTGAGAGTTTTACAAAAGTATCAGCAATCAATTCTTTATCTTCACCGATTAGTAAAACAGACTTAATTCTATTTGAACATCTTTGAACTAGTTCATCCATACTTGCACCCTTGGCAAGTCCACCAGCTATCCATATAATGTTGAAATTTGAAAGTAGGGATGCAATTGCTGCATGAGGATTGGTTGCTTTTGAATCGTCGATCCACTTAATATCATTTTCCTCAAGTACTAACTCCATGCGATGGTGGTCTGGGGTGAACTTACTTAAACCTGTTTTAATATCTTTATGATCAATTCCAATGGCCAAAGCAAGGGCTGCTGCTGCAAGTGCGTTGGATACATTGTGGGGTACTGATGGTTTCACATCACCTAACTCAGCAATCTCGTGCGCATGATCTTTTGAGCCAGCAAAAGCCCGGTCAACTAGTAAGTCCTCGACCAGACCTAACTCACCTTTACTAGGTGTCGCCAGGGAAAACCAAATGACCTCTTGATTTTTTAACTTAGTAGCCAATATAGGATCACTCTTGTTTGCAATTACTACCTTTGAATGAGTTACGAGCTTTAGCTTTGCCGCAATATATTTTTCATAAGTTCCGTGCCAGTCAATATGGTCCTCAGATATATTGAGTAAAGCTACCGCCTCAAACTTTGCAGCATTACTCCACTCAATTTGAAAAGATGAAAGTTCTAGCGCTAAGTAATCGAAAGGCTCTTGCCGGCACACCGTTTCAATTACAGTTTCACCAACATTGCCGCACGCCTTACCCTTTATGTTGGCAGAGTTAAAAATAGATTCAACCATCTTTATTGTTGTGGTCTTGCCATTAGTACCTGTTAGTGCGATCCATTTCTGATTTGGAGCTAAGACATTCTTTACCTCCCAGGCAAAATCAATCTCACTAATTATTTGTGCTCCACTTATGCGAAGATCTTTTATGACTTGATGGTCGAACCGCCATCCTGGAGAAACAACTGCTAGATCAATTTCGTCGGGAATTGTATTAACCACACCACTTTGGCTACTTTTTTTCTCATCAAAAACAACCACCTTAGCGCCAAAGTTACTTAATGCCTTCTGGACGGCCATCCCAGTTATACCGGCACCAATAACAAGACATTTCTTATCTTTTAACTTTTCAATAAAATTCATGCTACAGAGCTACCCACTGCGCATAAAACAAACCAAGTCCGGCAGCAACACCAAGGCTTGCAATAATCCAAAACCTAATAACTATAGTTACTTCGCCCCAGCCCATTAATTCAAAATGATGCTGGAGTGGTGCCATTTTAAAAACTCGTTTACCTCCAGATATTTTAAAATATAAAACTTGAATTATTACCGATGAAGTTATAAGAACAAAAATGAACCCTAATACTGCAAGTAATAATTGAGTTCGCAATGTGATCGCAATACCGGCTAGTGCGCCACCTAGTGCTAAAGAACCAACATCACCCATAAATATTTTTGCAGGAGATGCATTCCACCACAAGAATCCACCACATGCACCAGCAAACGCAGCAGCCAAAACAGCTAAATCAAGTGGGTCCCTTACAGCGTAACATTTTACTCCTGGTGAAATAGCACAGCTTTGCCCAAACTCCCAAACTCCTATCAAGATAAATGAGGTAAACACCATTACGGCAGCACCAGTTGCCAGACCATCTAATCCATCAGTTAAGTTAACGCCATTACTAGTTCCTAAAACCATAACTATTACCCAAAGTATTACTACTACTAATGCAAGCTTGATTGAAGTGTCTCTTACAGTAGATAAATAACTTGAAATAGGCGTTAGTCCAGTTTCATCAGGAAATTGCAAGCCCGCGTATCCGAAGGCACCAGCAACTACTGCCTGACCCAACAATTTTTGTTTTGCATTTAATCCAAGAGATCTCTGCTTAGCTACCTTTAACCAATCATCAATGAACCCAACAATTCCTAAACCAACTACTAGTCCAATCACTAACAGTGCAGAGGTTGTGGTTGCAATTCCAGTGATTAAATGGCTTACAAAGTATCCAACTAGCATGGCGGCAATTAATGCCAACCCACCCATGGTCGGTGTACCCCTTTTTACATGATGTGAAGTTGGGCCATCATCGCGAATGATTTGGCCATATCCTTTTTTAGCTAATAATCTAATAAGTCCAGGTGTGGCAAAAAAAGCAAAGATGGCTGAAATTCCACCCGAAAGTAGTATTCCTCTCACAGTTGCTCTCCATTCCATCTTAAGTTTACCGCTTGGGCTAAATCTTCAAATTTTTCCGACCTTGAAGCTTTTAATAAAACAACATCCCCCACTGAAAAGTTATCGACTAACTCTAAAACAGCATCTGCATCTGAGCAGTTATGAAAGAGCATATGTTTAGCACTTTTTTGGTCTCCCGCTAGCTTATATAGATCAGTACCCACACTCACTAAATGATCTACGCCTAAATCAATGCAATATTTAACAATCTCTTCATGTGCTGAAATTTCAATTGACCCTAACTCATGCATCTTTCCAAGAATTGCCCATGAAGATCCACCGCTTTCTTGGCTTAGTAAGACCAGGGTTTTTATAGCAGCTTTCATACTTTCTGGATTAGCATTGTAATAGTCATTAATAAATTGGGTGCCCTTAGTCTCAGTAACTTCCATACGCCATTTACTACTTAGTTTTGCCACAGTCAGTCCAGTAGCAATATTTTCATTAGATACTTTCAGAGCATAAGCTGCAGCAGAAGCGGCTAGAGCATTTGGAATTTGTTGCTCCCCAATAACTTGAAGAGAAACTGAATTTCTGCCGCTTGGAGTAACTAAATCAAAGTGTGCATACCCGCCATGTATTTCTACATCTGCAGCTCTAATTTCTTGTTGCTCACCAAAAGAAATCTTTTTTATGGACATACCATCAGCCATTTTTGGTGTCCATGAATCGTAGCTTCCTAAAACTGCAATTGCGCTGCTGCTCAAACCAGCTATTAGCTCACCTTTTGTTTTCGCTATTTTTTCTACAGACCCGAACTCGCCGATATGCGCTGTACCAACTACCAAAACTACACCCACATCAGGCTCTGAGATCTTAGTTAATTTTAAAATATCACCTTCGTGCCGAGCGCCCATTTCTAAAATGCAATACTTGGTATTTTCGTTACATCTTAAGATTGTCAGTGGTACTCCAATTTCAGTATTGAAGTTTCCTTCAGTTGCTACTGTCTGTCCTAATTGTCTTAAAATTGAGTATAAAAACTCTTTTGTCGTTGTTTTGCCTTGAGAACCAGTTATACCAACAACTTTCAGTCCTTGAATGTTATTTCGCACATAATTAGCCATCGATAGCAGCGCCTGACCAACATCCTTTACTAATACTGATGGTGCATCGACGCTTTTTGAAACAATTGCGAATGCTGATCCATTTTTAATTGCTTCAGAAACAAAATCATGTCCATCAACTTGAGTGCCTTTAAAGGCAACAAAAAATGTACCATTCGTTGCTAACTTTGAATTAATAATAGGTAGTTGATCTACAACAAACTCTTCTGGGATGTTACTTAGCTTTCCATCAACGATTTCGGCCAACTTCTTGGCTGAGATACTAATCATTGGCTGATCACCTGCTTGATCGCATTAGCTAACTCAATTCGATCATCAAATGGATAGATGGTTCCGCTAATCTCCTGACCTATTTCATGGCCCTTCCCAAGAACAATTACACAATCGCCAGCCTTAGCTTGCTGACAGGCAAATACAATGGCTTCTCTTCGATCACTGATTACCGAACCCTTAACTGCTACATCTAAACCATGTGTCATTTCTTCAAGAATTTGCTCCACGGATTCACCTCGTGGGTTATCGCTAGTAAATATTGGCAGATCACTTCCATTGAATAATGCAGCGCCCATTAACGGCCTCTTAGACTTATCTCTTTGACCACCACAACCTAAAACCGATATTACTTTACCGGTAGTGAAATTCTTTACAGTTTTCAAAACCCGCTCAACTGCATCTGGTGTGTGAGCATAATCTACTAGAGCGGTAAATTCTTGTCCTAAAGAAATTTGTTCAAGTCTGCCCGGTACAGGCTTTAATTTCGATAAAGAATTAGAAATCTGTAAATCAGACAGACCAGTCAAACTTGCTGAAACAACCGCAAGGAGTAAATTATCTAAATTAAACTCACCCTTTAATCCAAAAGCTCCAGAAATATGGTTGCCGAATTTACTCTTTATCTCAACCTCGTAACCGAAATCTTTTGAAATAAGCTTAGAGAAATTCCAATCCGCGTTATTCTCTATTCTAGAAATTGTTACTGTTGGAATTTTTGTGATTTTTAGTAACTTAACTCCATAAGAATTGTCAATGTTTATAACTGCTTGTTCAGCGTACTCTTCAGTAAATAATGCTGCTTTTGCCTCAAAGTAGTTTTCCATATTTATATGGTAGTCAAGGTGATCTTGAGTTAAATTAGTAAAGCCTGCAACCTTGTATCTACATCCTTTTATTCGCAATTGGTCAATTGCATGGCTACTTACCTCCATGACCAAATGTTTTATATCTTCTTTCACCATTTGTGCTGCGACTTGCTGAAGTTCATTAGCTTCAGGTGTAGTTCTAGTACCAGGTTCTAAGTTAGCCTTAAAGCGCGTTCCTAGCGTTCCGATTAATCCAGAACTAATACTATTAAGCTCCCATAGCTGATTAATTAAATCAGTCGTAGTAGTTTTTCCATTGGTACCAGTAATTCCAACAGAGGTAAGTTTTTTAAATGGATAATCAAAATACCATGCAGAAAGTTCCCCAAGTATTTGACGAGGTGAAGCACACACAAAACTTGGAATAGAGGAATTAATTGGAATGTCACTAAGCACTGCTACTGCCCCATTTTTGATTGCAGTATCTAAAAAATTTGATCCATGGGTTTTAGCCCCTGGCAGCGCTACAAATAGATCACCTTTTTGAATATCTTCTGAATTTATTGAGATGCCAGATACTTCAATACTTTTATTAAATATTTTGGAATCAAAATCTGCTAATTGCTTTGTAGCTCTGATAGAAGGGAGTGACATCATTTTATGCCCCAGCCTTCTTAAAATCTTTATTGACTAGTATTTTACTTTTTAAAGCTGCTTCAGTTAGCGATAGGTGTGTCTCAGATACAGGTGTAGGTTTTATCCGCTCATTCTGAAGTACAAAACTCATAACTTTTTTGAATACTGGACCTGCAAGTACCCCACCCCAGTGCATTCCCTTTGGATCTTGAATAGTCACATTAACTACGTATTTTGGTTGATCAGCAGGGGCAAAGCCAATAAATGAAGCGGTATATCCACTGTAGCAACCGCAATTTGAGTTATATCTTTCTGCGGTTCCGGTTTTACCAGCAACGCGGTATCCATCAATTGCAGCAGATGGCGCTGTGCCGTTTGGAGAAACAACACTTTCCATCATTTTGCGAAGACTTTGAGCGGTTTGTTGACTTAGTACTTGAATAGATTCGGATTTTTCTGAAGCTGTAAATTTTCCAGTTTGATCAACTAATCCAGCCAAGATTGTTGGTTTTACTCGAACACCATCATTTGCAATTGTGGCGAATACTGAAGTAGCTTGCATTGCAGTTACTGAATAACCCTGACCAAATGCAATAGTAGGTAGTGATGTACCAGACCAATCCTTCACTGGGTGCAAAATTCCAGCAGACTCTCCAGGTAATTTTGAGTTTGTATTTTCACCAATACCAAACTTTTTCAAATAGTTATAGAGAGCATCCTTACCTAGAGACTGGCCAAGTTTTATTGAACCTGTGTTACTAGAAACCGCCAATAACCCAGTGGTAGTAAGTCTTTGTGGTGGATGTTTTTCGTGATCCCTAAATGTTTCACCAGCAACTTTTAATGAATATGGAATAGTAAAAACTGTGTCTGGTGTAACAAGTTTTTCCTGTAGCGCTGCGGCTACAGTAATTACTTTGCCAGTTGATCCTGGCTCATAGACTTCCTGTACCGAAGGATTTCGTAACTTATTTTGGGTAATACTTTCTGAGTCATTTGGATCAAATGTTGGAGCACTAGCTTGAGCTAAAATATGGCCAGTTCTTGGATCCATAACAATCACTGTGCCTGATTCAGCTCTAGCTGCTGCTACTGCCTGACTTATTGCATTCTGGGCCACCCATTGAACATCTCGATCGATCGTTAATCGAATACTTGTGCCGGATTTTGCCTCAGTTCGGATCTGCTCGGAACCGGGAATAATATTTCCGCGCCCATTTGCATAAACATATTTTCCATTAGTTCCAGAAAGGATTGAATTTAAACTACTCTCAATACCAGATGCGCCAACTCCCTGATCATTAATAATGCCAACTAAAGATGCACTCAATTTTCCATTTGGATACTCCCTGATATAACTACGCTCAGGTACAAATCCACCGATTCGCTTACTTATTCCTTCTTGTGTTTTTAGAATTTCAATATTGTAGGCGGTAATAGCGGCGTAAACATCTCGCCATTTTGAAGGCTCCACATCTTTTGCAATTAGCACATAGCGCCGTTGGCCAGTTAGGTTTTGAATTAATTCCGACTCGTTTAAACCTAGTATCGGTGCAACGACCTTTGCAGCATTTATTGGGTCATTTACTACCGTTTGATCAACTGCAATATTTATCGCCGAGATGCTCCTGGCTAGCTCCACACCGTTTTTATCAAAAATAGCACCTCTAGGTGCTAGCAAAGTCGCTGATTTATTTAATTCAATATCTACTTTTTCAACATACTCTTGGGCACGAATTGCTTGAATTTCAATTAATCTTAATCCGAATAACATCATTAGAATGATTAGAACTGCGACTACTTTTCGAATTCTGTCTTGAACTATTTGATCTTGGCTCATTGACCACCCACACTCATGTCCAGAAAGTAGGGCTTCTTGGCAGCAATCATTCCCAGATTACTTGCACTCTCTGCTAGTTGATCTGGAGATGACTTTTTAGCAACCTCTTTAAGAATCGCTTCTCGCTCATCTTTTAAAATTTGTGCTTGCACTTTTAATTCACTTAATTTGAAGGCGTCTTGAGCGAGCGCAGTATTAATCACCAGTAATGCAAAAAGTCCTAAGGTAAAAATGGTGGCGAGAATTATGCCAAATGTGCGATCGGCAACCGCCTGGCCTGATTTGACCTCTGGCACTAATTTAAGAACAACTCTATTGGTTTGTTCTTTTACGACCTTACGTGAGATTTTAAGGGCAGGTGCTAATTCAAAAATAGCCATTAAGCAGCCACCCGTTCGATAGCACGTAGCCTCATTGACTGCGATCTTGGATTACTTATTTGCTCACTTTCAGCAGAAGATTCACTACCACTTACTAATAATCGATAATGGGCAGCTGAGTTAGGTAAATCCATTGGTAGACCACGTGGGGTTTTAGCTGCGCTAACTTGGGTAAAAAATCGCTTTACAATTCGATCTTCTAAGGATTGATAGGACATGACTACTAAGCGCCCACCAATACTTAAAGCTGATAATGCTGCTGGAATTGCCCGCTCTAGGATCGCTAGCTCCTGATTGACCTCAATTCGTAGTGCTTGGAAGGTGCGCTTAGCCGGGTTGCCACCGGTTCGCCGAGCAGCAGCCGGGATTGAGTTTTTAACTATCTCAGCTAGATCTTTAGTTGTTTTCAATTCACCTTGGGTGCGAGCTTTGATGATATTTTCAGCAATCTTGCTAGCAAATTTCTCTTCGCCATAGGTTTGAATTATTTTTGCGAGTTGCCCATGGGAGTAAGTATTTAGAATTACCTCAGCTGATAATTTTGCACTTTGATCCATGCGCATATCAAGTGGGGCCTGTTTGGAGTATGAAAAACCACGCTCTGCTAAATCTAGCTGCATGGACGAGACTCCTAGATCAAATAAAACTGCATCGACCTTTGTCACACCAGCTTGCGCCATGACAGCCTCTATTTGATCGTAGGTGGTATTTACCAAGGTGCTTCGATCAAGGTATTTTTTTAGCTCATTTTTTGCAATTTCTAGTGCTGACTGATCACGGTCTATTCCGATCAAATGTAAGTTATCAAACTTTTCTAAGAACAATTTGGCATGACCGGCTAGTCCTAAAGTAGCATCAATTAAAAATGGCTTTTCTTTATTGGTTATTGCTGGTGAAAGTAAATCCAGACAGCGATTTAATGCCACTGGTATGTGGGCAACATCTGTACTCATTTACTCTCCCCCTTTTCTCTATCTTTTTATCTATCTTTTTATCTATCTTTGCTAACTTTTTTGCTCTGCTATTTACCTCTTACTTGCTCAGATATCTACTTAGGTCACCACCACTTGACGGAGCTTGACTAATAACGCGCGGCACCGGGGAAGTGGCGCCGCGAATGGTTTAGTGGCGGTGGCCTAAATAGATATTTGATTGGATTTAAAACAATCCAGGTAGGACCTCCTCTGAGACATCAGCAAATGTTTTTTCTCGATCTTGCAAATACTTATTCCATGAAGTTGAATCCCAAATTTCTAATCTGGTATTGGCGCCAATGACTACGCAATTTTTTTCTAAAGATGCATATGTTCGAAGCCCAGTAGGAATAGTTACCCGTCCTTGATTATCTGGAACTTCATCGTGAGCGCCAGCAAACATCACACGTAGGTAATCTCGAGAATTTTTTTGAGTAACTGGTGCTTGTCGTAATCTTTCGGTAATCAATGCAAACTCAGAGGCTGGAAAAACATATAAACAATGCTCTTGACCTTTGGTAATTACTAAGCCATCTGCTAATTCATCTCTAAATCTGGCTGGCAGAATCAATCTGCCCTTCTCATCAAGCTTTGGTTCGTGGGTACCCAGAAACATCTACTGGCCTCCCCTTTACGCTCAAGCTAAACCTCAGGTCACCACTTTACTCCCTTTTTCCCCACTTTCAACCCCCCGCACCCACTTTTCATCCATTCGCCCCACCTTTTTTGGGCATAAAAAAACCACCTCCCTTGAGGGGGTGGATTATCTGTCTGAGTGGTTTTACCCAGCTAAGCGATCCCTAAATCTCGTTGTTATTCCTTCGATCCCACCGCTCTTCCAGGTTTGAGCCGATACCAAACTTCTTTTTACCCCTGCTCATTTGCGGCTTTAGGCTGATATTGGTGATGATTAAAAGCACCCCAGTTAAACTGATTAAAAAGGCGATCACGCCCACCACTGTTTGCTTGGCTACTAAACCTGAGACCAGTGCCAAAAGGCCAACCAATAGGATGCTAAAACCTAAAAGAACTCGGGAGCCCTGCTTGGTCCTAGCTTTGCCGGTTAGGGTCGATCCAAGGCGTGGATCCTCTTGCTCTAAGGCAGCCTCCATCTCAGCTAGTAACTTACGCTCGTGATCTGAAAGTGCCATATTCGCAATATAGAGCAATTTTGAATTTTTTAAAACTCAATCGGACTACTCCTCTAAGTGATCTTCAACTAACCGTGCTGGGCGCAAACTGGAGCCGCCAAATTTTGCCCTAATTCGATCTGCTACCCGATCAACTTGGCGCCAACCGCTGGCGCGCTGCCCTAAAACCATCTGCTGAATATCATCATTTTCCACCAATGAGTCAAGGGATACGCCTACTAATCTGATCAATACCCCAGCTAAATCAAGTGCTTGATAAAGATTTTTTACCACCTCGAAAATTTCCCAAGTTGTTACGGTAGGTAAATCTAAAGTTTTAGATCTAGAAATTGTTTTAAAATCTGCAAACCGCACCTTTATGCTAATTGTGTGAGCTGCATACCCTTTTGCTCGCATTCTCTCTGCACTCTTTTCAGTTAATCTTAAGAGGATTTTTAGAATCTCCTCCTGATTATCTAAATCCTCATCAAAGGTTTCAGATGAGCTAACACTTTTATCAACTCTTTGTGTTTCAACATCTCGATAATCTCTACCCCAAGCTAGTTCATAAAGTGAACTACCACTTGCCTGCCCTAATGCTCTAATTAGAGTTTGCCTAGGCGTATTTGCTATATCTGCAACTTTGATTAAGCCTAGTTTTGCCAATTGTTCATTAGTTTTAGGCCCAACACCCCAAATCTCAGATACGGGTAATGGGTGAAGAAAATCTAAAACTTTTTCAGGGTCAATCTCTAGTACGCCATTGGGTTTGCAATGTGCTGAAGCAATCTTGGCGATAAATTTGTTGTGTGAAATTCCAACTGAACAAGTAATTCCTTGTTCAGCTTCTACTCGCTTGCGAATAATCTCTGCAATCTCTCTAGCACTGCCCAATAATCGCTTTGATCCAGTTACATCTAAAAAAGCCTCATCTAATGAAAGTGGCTCAACTAATGGTGTTATATCCTCAAAAATATTCATTACATGCTCAGAGACTTCGCTGTATCTTTTTAAGTCTGGTGGAATAAAAATTGCATGAGGTGCTAATGCTTTAGCTCGATACACCGGCATAGCCGCTCTAATGCCAAATTTTCTTGCCTCATAATTTGCTGATGAAACAACTCCCCTGACACCTGCACCAACTACAACGGGTCGGCCTTTTAACCGTGGGTTATCTTTCTCAGCAACTGATGCAAAAAAAGCATCCATATCAACATGCAAGATACTTGCAATACTTTGATTCATACGATGATCTTCCTAGTCGTCACCCTTGAAGTAATACTAAAAATTGTGAACACACCCCAAAGGTTAGTTCATATACCTGACAGTAGCCCCTACCTTTTAACTAACCAGCCCGAAATTGGGCTACTAAAGAGGTAGGAAAATAATGACCGAAATTGCATTAATTGTTGGCCGAATTCTGTTTGCACTTCTATTTATCAATTCTGGAATTGCTCACTTTACAAAAAACTCAGCCATGACTGGATATGCACAGTACAAAAAGGTTCCATTGGCAAAGGTATCTGTTTATGTCAGTGGCGCCATGATTTTTCTTGGCGGCTTATATATCGCTCTTGGCTTCTACGCTGACCTAGGTGCACTTTTAATTGCAATTTTCCTAATTCCAACCTCTTTCTTGATGCATGCTTTTTGGAAAGAAAGTGACGCGACTGCCAAACAAAATGAAACAATCTCATTTTTTAAGAATCTTTCGCTAGCTGGTGCGGCATTAATTATTTTTGCACTACTTAGAGGTGGCGCAGATTTTGGTAGCAATGTAGGCACCCTGCTTTTCTTTAGCTAATTTAGGCTTCTACCACCCTTGAGTACCTACTCAAGGGTGGTTTTTTATCTTCCAAAAATCAGTTTGTATGAAAGTATTTAGTTATGGATATCGGCTTGATAATAACCGCAGCCTTAAGTGGCGTGTTTATCGGCTCAGTCCTGGGTTTTATTGGCGCCGGTGGCGCCATGGTCTCTGTTCCTATTTTTATATATTTATTTGATTTTTCACCAGTTGCTGCAACTACCGCATCTTTGGCAGTAGTTGGCTTAGCTGCGATTGCCGGCCTTAGGCCAAAATTTAAAAGCAACGATGTACTTGTTAAAGAAGGTTTGACTATCTGGGCCTTAGGGCTAGTAAGTAATATCGGATTTAGTTTAATAGTTGAAGATATTCCGGAAACGGTAATTCTAGTTGGATTTTCAATGGTGCTAATTGGCGCTGCTTATTCAATGCTTAAAGTCCCAGCAAAAGGTGTCGCTGAAAAAAGAATGCCAAGTTGGGCGCTAATCATTCTTTCATTAGTTATTGGCTCCATAACTGGGCTATTTGGAATCGGTGGCGGATTTTTAGCAATCCCAGTATTAGTTTTATTTTTTAATACACCACAGAATAAGGCGGCCGGTACCTCCCTTTTTATTATTGCTTTAAATTGTTTAACCGCATTATTTGCGAAAATTCCTATTTGGGACCAACTCAACTGGCGCTATCCAATTCTTATAGCTATTACGGCTGTAGTTACCGCACAAGCTACCTCCAAAATAGCTACTCGTACACCTACTGTTCATCTAAAACAAGCCTTTGCTTTTTTACTTATCGCCATTGCAGGCTTTACTATTTTAAATCAGGTAATTCTTTAGTATTGAAGGGCAGCTATGAAACAGCAGCGGGCAGTAATGATGGAATTCTTAGGAACTGCGATCTTGGCTGTAGGCATTGTTGGGTCTGGCCATATGCTCACCAGCCTAGGAGCTGATAATGGGCTTGAGTTATTTGTTAATGCCCTAGCAACAGCTATTGCACTTGCTATTGCAATTCGTATTGGCATGAAGATAAGCGGATCACACTTTAATCCGGCTGTGTCTTTAGTAATGCTGCTTCTTAAAAAAATAAAGTTTAAAATATTTTTACTGTATGTAGTTGCTCAAACTTTGGGAGCAATTAGTGGCACAATTTTAGCTAATTTTATGTTTAATCAACAGGTTTTAGCCCAGTCTGAGATATCACGCGATGGTTCAAATCTATTCTTATCTGAAATTTTTGCAACGATGGTCTTACTCTGGATTATTCTCAGATTTCCAAAGCGTGATGACTTGGTCGCTATATACGTGCCACTTTGGATATTTGGCGCAATTTTATTTACCTCAAGCACCTCATTTGCAAATCCTGCTATCACCGTAGGTAGAGTTTTTACCTCATCTATTGTTGGTATCGCCCCTGCTTCAGTTTTGTTATTCATAATTGCACAACTACTTGGTGGCTTACTTGGACTCTTAGTTGCAAAACAAATAACCAATCCTGACAAGACCAATAATGAGTAAGCCCTCTGTGCTTTTTGTGTGCGTCCACAATGCTGGTCGCTCTCAGATGGCGGCTGCATTTCTTACACATTTTGCACAAGATCGAATTGAGGTCAGATCTGCTGGATCAGAACCGGCAAAAAACATAAACCCAACGGTCGTGGCTGCCATGGCTGAACTTGGCATAGATATTTCAAATGAAATTCCAAAGGTGCTAACTACCTCTGCTGTTGAGCAATCAGATGTGGTTATTACTATGGGATGTGGTGATGCTTGTCCTTTTTATCCAGGAAAGAGATATTTAGATTGGCCACTATCTGATCCAGCTGGACAAGGCGTGGAAGCTGTTAGGCCAATAAGAGATGAAATTGAAAAACTAGTTAAAGAATTAATTCCAACGTTAATTACTGAGTAACTTGCTGATTAGATTCTACCCATTCGATAATTCCACCACGAAGGTTGTATAAATCATCAAACCCTAACTCTGTCATGATCTGGCAAGAATCATTTGATCTCTTCCCGGATCTGCAATAAATCGCATAGCTTTTACCTCGATCTAGAACGGACAGATCTGGCAAGAAATACTCACCATAAAAATCTATATTTAAAGAACCTGGAATGTGACTTTCTAGATACTCTGCTGAAGTTCGAACATCAAGTAAAATTACATCAGGCTTGGTAATTATTTCAGCAAAAGCGGTTGCATCCAGATCTATCATTAGAAGGTAATCTTAGAGTCATGAAGCTGTCCATAGAAACCTTTGGCCAAGGAGAACCCCTGGTATTCATTCATGGCATGGGCTCTGCGGCGACTGCTTGGAAACCGCTAGTTAAAGTCTTAAGCAATGATTTCAAACTTGTTCTCATTGACTTACCTGGGCACGGGCAGACGCCATATTCAAAAAAACAGCCCATGGATCCAAACTCTTTAGCAAAACTTATTAAACAAAACTTAGCTGACCTTCATATAGACAAATTCCATCTAATCGGAAATTCACTTGGCGGCTGGATCTGCTTAGAAATAGCGGCTAACTATCCAGAGAGTGTCAGTAGCGTAATTGCGTTAGCGCCCGCTGGCTTATGGTTAACCCCATTTACCTCTCGCTACCCTGGAGAGGTTGCCTTAAGAGTTATTGCAGGAGGGGTAAATAAATTAGCTCCCTCACTTCTAAATTACACATGGGCTAAGCAAATTGGATTTGAAACAGTCTCACCGAGGTGGAAGGAATTAGATTATGAAATATGCCTTGATGCTACAAACGCCATGGCAAATTCCACTGGCTACTTCCCGGCTTGGGATGCATTATTAGGTAAAAGATTTGATAAAAAAGTTTCAGAAAATATACCAATCACAATTATTTTTGGTGACAGTGATCGCACTCTGCCAGAAAAAACTTGTCAAGAACGCTCATTAGCTCCAAACCATGCAAAATGGATTATTTTGCCAAATACTGGACATGCTCCAATGTGGGATAGTACTGATGAGGTGCTATCTGAAATTAATTTAACTGTAAGTAGCACAACGTGAAAACTGTCCTTTATTTTTGGCGAGTAAAGAAAAGGTATATACCCATAGCTTTCTTTTACATGGCTACAAATAAATTACGATTGAAAAGAGAATCAGGAATTAAGTTTATAAAGCTACTTGGGACTGGTAAAGGTGAGACTTTTACGCCAAAAGATGCTGATCCCTTACGGTGGGGATTACTAGTAACAGTTAGTGATCAAAAGATTGATGAGCTAGATCATTCAAAAGTAATCAGCAGGTGGCAAAAAATTTCTACCTCTGAATACAGAATTATTCTTAAGCCAATCTCCTCTCACGGTCTATGGTCTAGAAAACAGCCATTTGACCAAGAAAAGATTGAATGGAGTGGGAAAGTTGCAGCAATTACACGTGCAAGAATTGTCTGGCGAAAGAATTTTATTTTTTGGTCAGCTGTTCCCCCGGTGACTGCAAGTCTTCATAAATCTCAGGGCTTGATATCAGCTATTGGTATTGGTGAGGCTCCGATCGGGCTGCAAGGAACATTTTCTATTTGGGAAAATGGGGCCAAGCTACGAGAGTTTGCATATCAGGGACAAGCCCACCAAGCGGCAATTAAGGCCACCTCGGAAGAGAATTGGTACTCCGAAGAGCTATTTGCGCGCTTTGCTGTACTTCAAGAGCGTGGCCATCTTTAATTAGTACGGCACAATTGGACCATGTCATTACGTCAGTTTTATCCCAAGCGAAATAGTCGAAAAGGTCTTTCGACCTGGAAACTGTTTGCGCTGTATGGAATATTACTTGTCGCGATTGGACTGCAGATTTCTTACCCACTTACAGATGGTGAAACACTGCGAATTATTACAATTGCAACAGTATATTGGGCGGCAGGCGCAATGTTATTTCATGCACTACTTGCTTATGGCCTAACTTATGCTTTAACTTTTTTCTTAGTTACATTTAGCTACTCACTAATAATTGAACAAATAGGCAGTAGAACAGGTTGGCCATTTGGCAGTTATGAATATTCAGGCACGCTTGGTTATCAAATTTATGGCGTTCCACTAGTCGTTCCGTTTGCTTGGGTAATGATTGCTCACCCAATTTTGATAGTCGCAAGAAAAGTAACTAAGAATTGGGTTTTTCTATATGGAGGCCTTGGAATGATGGCCTGGGATTTGTTTTTAGATCCGCAAATGGTTGCTGCTGAAAGATGGGTTTGGGATTTTACAGGGCAAAATGTGCCACTTCAGCCAAGCATTCCATTATCAAATGCATTCGGCTGGTTGTTAACTGGAATGGGCTTAATGGCAATTTTACACAAGCTGCTCAGACAAGACCGAAGAAATGTTTCGCAAGTACCACCTATCCCTAACATCTTTTTAGGATGGACTTTCTTTTCAGGAGTTGTAGGGAATGTATTTTTCTTTGATTCTCCAGGTGTTGCAGTTTCAGGTGGGATTGTTTTTGGACTACTAATGATTCCATATTTATTCGCTTCACGTTTTGGTCCACCAAGTAATATTTGATGGAACTTGTATTAATTCTGGCATGTGTTTCGCTATTTCTAGTAATACTCAATAACTTTAGTATTAGAGTTGTTAAGAACAAGAGTTTTTCAACCTCTAACTCTATTTCGGTTTTGATTCCGATGAGAAATGAGGAGTTAAACGTTCAGGAATGCATTAATGCTGTAGTAAACCAAAGTGGTTTACATAATTATGAGATATTAGTTCTAGATGATGAATCAAGTGATCAAACAATGTCAGAGCTAAGGAAATTTTCAAGCATTAAAATCATAGAAGGTCAGCCAACGCCCCAGGGTTGGCTTGGTAAATTATGGGCATGTCATCAACTTGCAGAACATAGCGCTGGTGAATATCTAGTATTTCTCGATGCAGATGTGAGATTATCAAAAAATGCAATTTCTTCAGCATTAAACTCAATGCAAGGATGGGATTTTATCTCTCCATATCCAAGGCAGCTAACAGCAGGATTTTTACAAAGAGTATTTCAACCACTACTCCAGTGGTCCTGGTTAGCATCAGTTCCCTTACTCTTGACCTACAAATTTCCAATTAAGTCGATGACCATCGCAAATGGACAATTTTTTATTGTTAAGAAATCTGCATATTTAAAAAGTGGTGGACATTTTAAAATTAAGGGCGAAGTTTTAGATGATTTGATGCTTGCTCGCCAGTTGATTACATCCGGCTTTAGGGGTTCAGTGGCCGAAGCAAGTCAAGTAGCAACTTGCAAAATGTATAACACAAACATGGAACTTATCCGTGGTTACCAAAAGTCTCTTTACAAAGCCTTCGGTAATCCTATTGGTGTAGTTTTTGCTTTAGTAATTCTGGTTTTAAATGGAATTGTTCCGATTGTGGCTGCAATGCAAGGATCAAACCTGGCTTTATGGGCATTTGTTTTAATCTTTTTAAGCAGAGTATTTTCTTCCCTAAGAACCGGTGGAATTCCAAGTACTGCACTGTTACATCCAGTTGCTGTTGGCCTTTTAATCATATTAATCTTTTATTCCTGGTATGGCAGATTAACTAAAACGCTTACTTGGCGAGATAGAAATATTATTCATGGCTAAAATTTCAGTAATTGGAGCTGGTATTGGTGGCATGAGTGCTGCAGCAAGACTTGCAAAAAATGGTCATGAAGTTACAATTTTTGAAAACAGTGAACGATCTGGCGGAAAGTGCCGAACGGAATGGTTTGGAGATTTTGCATTCGACACCGGTCCATCACTCTTAACTCTTCCTGCCGTTTATCGGGATCTATTCTTAAAAACTGGGAAAAGACTTGAACATATTTTGGAATTAGTGCCGGTAGACCCAGCTTTTAAATATAACTTTACTGATGGCAAGTCGATAACTTTTCCAAATCTGTCTAACCCAAAAACTTACCAAGAAATTTCACGGGTACTAGGTGATAAATCTGGACAAGATTGGAAGAAAGTAATTGACAGAGCAGAGCGCATGTGGGAACTTTCAAGAGAGCAATTTGTTGAGTCTGAATTAGATTCAATCTGGCCACTGCTTAAAAATAAAAATCTTTTTAGACAAATAAAAGAAATTGCACCTTTTACTTCCTTGCGCCAGTTAAGCAATAAAATGGATCTTGATCCACATCTAAAAATGATCATTGACCGGTATGCAACATACACAGGTAGTGATCCGCGAAGGGCACCGGCCGTGCTGTTAACAATCGCATTTGTTGAAAGTGCCTTTGGAGCCTGGCATATAAAAGGTGGAATAGGTCAACTATCTAACGCCCTGCAAACTCGGTGCCAAGATTTAGGGGTTAAATTCGAGTTTAACTCACGTGTTACAGAAATAACTGTTGATCATGACAGCACTAAAGGAATTGTGATTGAAGATAAAACATTTATTGCTAGTGATTTAGTAGTTGCCAATGCTGATGCTGAACACGTTTATAATAATTTAATATCTAAAAAAGTTAAATCAGCTCGTTATGAGAGAGAGAAGCTTAAACGTTCTACAAAATCTTTGTCTGGTTTCTCATTACTACTAGGCTTAGATAACTCTAGAGGCAAAAACGTAGAGTTAGCTCACCATAATGTTTTTTTCCCACAAAACTACGATAATGAGTTTGAAGATGTGTTTAATAGAAAAATTCCAGTAGATGACCCCACTATTTATATTTGCGCACCAAAAGATGACAGTATGGTAAAAAGCGTAAATAAGGAATCTTGGTTTGTACTAGTCAATGCTCCTCGACATGAACCAGATTCAGGTTGGGACTGGCAACAAAATGGTGATATTTATGCCAAGAAAATAGTTAATAAACTTGATGGGCTAGGTATGAATGTTTCACCAAGACTTGAATTTTTGAAGTACAGAACTCCAGCAGACTTAGAAAACTACGCCATGGCCCCAGGTGGATCTATTTACGGTACATCAAGTAATTCCGCAGCATCTGCTTTTCTGCGAGCCAGAAATAGATCTAAGACCAAGGGATTATTCTGTGTTGGCGGCTCAGCTCACCCTGGGGGCGGACTTCCATTAGTTGGAATAAGTGCTGAGATTGTGGCAAATTGTATTGGAAAAGCTTAACGAAATTTTGATCGTAAATATTTTGTAATTGTAATTATACTTACTATTTGAAATATCATCCATAGATACGCGATAAAAATAATGTTGGCAAAATTCAGATGAAAGAAAATTAGAATTATGAATACAAATGAAGCTCGTACTGGTCTTTCAGCAATTGTTACTATTCCAATATCTGTTAAACCTAGTCCACCAGATCTACTTCTTAAATACTCTTGAATAAATGCCGTAATAACTATGAGAAGTAAAACTTCTTGGTCAATCCCGATTTTATATAACACTAAAACCCATAGTACTTCAGAGATTCGATCTACTACCGAGTCCAATAGTGAGCCGAATTTAGAAGCTTTACCAGAGATTATTGCCATACTTCCATCGATACCATCTGCCATTAACGAAAGGACTAAAAATATAGGTGACCAAACTTCCTCACCAAACAGATAGAGAAGTGCTGCAAAAAGTAGTCCTGAAATTGTGAGTAGATTTGCAGAAATCTTTAATTTACATAAAACCCTTGCCATGATAAAAGATATCGATAACCAAGCCTTTACTACTCCCGAAATTGGCGCATTTCCATGTAGCCGGCTCCAGTGATTCAAAAAATCATTCTTTCTCATTATGGGTCTAATCATAATTCCACACCATCGTGAATACTCTTTTTTCCGAAAATATTGGTTCAGTTTCTATCCTCAAAAGCCCAAGCAGGGTACCGTTACGCCGTGACTTCACCTGATGGCTCGATATTAGTTTCAATGCGGGATGACATAAATCTTGCTTTATCAGACTTTGTAAAAACTGGAAGTCAGTACTTATCTAGTATTGGGGCAGAACTAAATCCTGTGGCTGTAGAAATTGAAAAGTTTCTACTAAATAGCGGTAAGCGACTAAGACCATTATTTGCCTATGTCGGATTGTTATCAACTGGTAAAAAACCTACTACTCAGATGATTAAAGCTGTTGCTTCTTTAGAATTAATTCATGTTTGCGCACTTATTCATGATGATGTAATGGATAATTCAGATACAAGGCGAGGTGCTCCTAGTATCCATAAAATTTTTGAATCACTTCACTTAGAGCAAAAACTTTCAGGTTCAGCCTCGCAATTTGGTAGTGCATCTGCAATTTTAATGGGTGACTTAGCCCTAGTTTGGTCAGCTCAAATGCTCCATACCTCAGGCATTAGTGATCAAGAATTGATTGGTGTCCTGCCCTTCTATGATGAAATGCGTGTAGAACTAATGGCAGGACAATATTTGGATGTATTTGAACAATCTTTAGCGACTCAAAGTATTGAGCGGTCAATGAAAGTAGCAAGATTTAAATCTGGTAAATATACAATTGAGCGGCCACTACATTTTGGCGGTGCTTTAGGTAATGGATCAGCTGACTTGCTGAAGACTTTTACTGAATATGGAATTCCTCTAGGTGAGGCCTTTCAATTACGAGACGACATGTTAGGAGTTTTTGGTAACCCTAAAGAAACTGGGAAACCCGCCGGTGATGATTTACGTGAAGGTAAAAGAACTGCCTTAATCGCAGCAACTTTTGATAAGGCTAATAAAACACAGATGGAAGTTTTAAATGAGTATTTTGGTGATCCAAATCTCTCGAATGATCAAATTAGCCTGCTCCAGGAGATTATTGTTGAAACTGGCGCCCAATCTCACATTGAGTCAGTGATTAAACAATTGGCTGAAACTTCACTTAATGCTCTAACCTATGAAGGAATTTCTCTGGAAGGCAAGCAATTGCTTCAAGAGCTTGTCCACCTCTCTACTAATAGGAAGATTTAGAAAATGCCAGCAAGAGTAAAGGGACCAACCGAGAATGTTGTTGTTGTTGGTGCCGGATTGGCAGGATTAAGCGCAGCGCTAAGACTTGCTGGCGCGGGCAGAAAAGTGACTGTTGTGGAACGAGAGAGTGTTCCAGGCGGTAGAAACGGTTTGCTAAATAAGTCTGGCTTTGCATTTGATACCGGGCCATCAGTATTGACAATGCCAGATCTAATTTCTGATGCCTTGGCATGCGTTGGTGAAGATATTAAAGATTGGCTCGACTTGGTTCCATTAAAGCCTCTATATCGAGCATTTTATGATGATGGAACACAATTAGATGTGCATGCAGATACAAATCAAATGCAAGCTGAAATTGCAAAGACTATTGGTTCACAAGAAGCAACTGGATACGGACGCTATGTAGATTTCGTTACTAAGTTATATAAGTATGAGATGAATGACTTTATTGACCGCAATATTGATTCGCCTTTTAACTTGTTAACTCCTAATTTAGCAAGACTGATCGCCCTAGGTGGATTTAGAAAACTAGCTCCTAAAGTTAACCAATTCTTGAAGGACCCAAGAACTCAAAAAGTATATTCATTTCAAGCGATGTATGCTGGAGTAAGTCCGCAGCAGGCTCTAGCAATTTATGCAGTAATCGCCTATATGGATTCTGTGAACGGCGTATTTTTTCCAAAAGGTGGTATGCATGCAGTGCCACGTGCACTTGCTTCTGCAGCACAAAAGCATGGAGTTGTGTTTAAGTACAACTCAACTGTTACCTCAATAGAAAGATCTAACGGTAGGGCTAAAGCGGTTATAACCGATAAGGGAGAGCGAATTCCTTGTGATGTGGTGGTACTAAATCCAGACCTACCTATTGCCTGGCGCGATTTGCTCGAAAAGGAACCAATGTCGGTGAAGCGACTTAAATATTCACCTTCATGTGTAACCTTATTAGTTGGTTCTAATAAGAGCTACGATCATTTAGCTCATCACAACATTCATTTTGGAAAATCTTGGGATGGCGTTTTTGATGAGCTGATAAAAAAGAAAGTACTGATGAGCGATCCAAGTATCCTAGTTACTGTTCCGTCAAAAGATGATCCAGATTTGGCCCCAGCGGGAAAGACCTCTTATTACATTTTATTTCCAACGCCTAATTTAACTGCTGGAATTGATTGGAAAAAAATTGGCCCAAAGTATAGAGATGAAATGGTCAAAGCTTTAGAAGATCGTGGTTATTCAGATTTTGGCAAGAACATTGAGGTTGAACATCTAACCACTCCACTTGATTGGGAAAATCAAGGAATGGCCCAAGGTGCACCATTTGCTAGTGCTCATACTTTTTTCCAGACTGGACCTTTCCGTCCTCGAAATCTAGCAAAGGGCTATGAGAATATTGTTTTTGCAGGATCCGGAACTCAACCAGGAGTTGGAGTGCCAATGGTGTTAATTTCAGGAAGATTGGCAGCTGAAAGAATTGTTGGACCCGTTAAGTAAGTATGGATGAATTAGCCGCAGCCGGTATTACAGATTCACAGTTAAAACTTTCTTACCTTGAATGCAAGCGTTTAAACTCCTTACACGGTAAAACGTATTTTCTCGCAACAAAGTTCCTCCCACCAAATAAGAGACCTTTTGTTCATGCACTTTATGGATTTGCAAGATACGCCGATGAAATTGTTGATGATCTGCAATCAACCCTTACTGATTCAGAGAAAATATCAGCTTTAAGCTCTTGGAGTGAAACAATTCTTAATGATATTCGCAGTGGAAAAAGTAATGACACTATAGGCTTGGCTCTGGTTGATACAGTAAATCGATTTAACATTCCAATCGCCTATTTTGAAGCATTTCTGCACTCAATGTCGATGGATTTAAACATAAATGAGTATCAAACGTACGAAGACCTCTATGAGTATGTGTATGGATCTGCTGCAGTAATTGGCCTACAAATGATTCCAATCTTGGGTGTGGTATCTCCTGGCTCGATTGAAGAAGCAAATTATGCTGCCGAAAAATTGGGCGTTGCATTTCAATTAGCAAACTTTATTCGTGATGTTAGTGAAGATTTAGATCGAGGACGCGTTTATCTTCCAATTGAAGAGCTTAGTTCTCATAATGTAACAAGAGAAATGCTTGAACAAAGGCATCTGACAAAAGAAATTAAAAATGCATTGCAGGAACAAATTGCGCGAGTTAGAAAACTCCAAAAGGAATCATCAGCTGGAATTAAATTACTCCAACCAAGTAGTCGAGCCTGTATCGAGGCTGCTAGTGAACTTTACTGTGGAATAGTTGATGAAGTTGAAAAAATTGACTATGAGATTTTTAAAACACGTGCAAAAACTTCGAATTGGCGACGCTTGAAAGTTGCATTACCAGCTTATTTAAGAGCAATAAAGTCTCGATAAAATTACTTCTTTTGTATTCCTCTTTTGCCCCAGAACACCCATAGATTCATAACTAGTAAAACTAGGGCAAAGCCAAAAAATAGGTCCTCTACAGGAGCTGAGGCAATTCTTAATCCAATAATTGCGTCTGGATTATACATAACGATATTTCTTGAAGTAAGCCACCAGTTTGTTAATAACTGAAAGAAAAGAATTATTGCATAACTTGTCCAAAAAACTTTTCGAGTCAATAATTTACTTTTAATTAGGAATCGATCAGCGATAATTGAGGCAATAAATGCCACAATTGCAATGTCTGTATAAACCACTATTCGTCCCCAACTTTCCAATGCTTCTTTACAGTTCTCACCGCTTCTATAGTCATAACTGCAGCAATCGGTACAAAAATAAAGAAAAGAAACTCTTCTAGTGGAATATCAAATGGACCGATGATTCCTAAAATTTGACTCTTATCGAAATACCAATGTCCCTGAGAAATTGCATATGCGTCCCAAATTAAAAATAAGAGTGCAACTGGACCAACACTCAAAACTAGACGTAGCACTCGACGCAATACGCCTACTTTCAAAGCAATTTCCAACCAGAAAGAGCCTGCAATAGTGAACAAAATCATCGCCAGATAACCAAACTTCAACACGAGAGAACTATAGACAATTTTTGATGTAGAAATTGCGATAACATGTCTATACGGGAGCTAATCAATTTAGCTGAGAGGGCTTGAAATTCAAGCCGACCGATTGACCAGTTCGGTAATGCGAATTGGAAGGGATTAAGTTATGTCTATTTTGGAAATATTAGCGTTCTTAACATCACTAATTGCTGTTAGCTTGGGAGTTTTGGGTCCAAGAATAACCTGGCCATGGTGGAGTCTTAGTAGCCTGCTCTATTCGATACTCTTCTTTCAATCGGGATACTATGCAAGCGCAGCTTTGCAATTTGTTTTTATCGCCGGTGCTTTATGGGGATGGCTTGGGTGGGGGCCAAAAGGTGCAAAACCTAAAAAGCTTACAACTAAATCGAGACTGGGTTTGATAGCTGTAGTAGCTATTTTATCGATAACCCTTTGGCCAATTCTAACAAATATTGGAGCGGTCTCTTCCGAAATAGAATCTTTTGGCTTTGTTGGAAGCATCTGTGCGCAACTTTTAATGGTTTGGCAAAAATTTGAAGCATGGCCGCTCTGGTTGATAGTTGACATAGCGTATACATATCAATATTTTCAAGGTGAACTTTATTTAACCAGTGCGCTTTACCTAATTTTTAGTGGCATTGCTATTTGGGGTTGGATTCGTTGGGGTAAAGAGTCAAAAAAGAATGAACGATACTAACTTAGTAAAAGATTTACAAAAACTAGCAGCTACACCCTCAATAATTGCAATTGATGGTGTAGCTGGGTCTGGCAAAACTACACTAGCAATAAAGTTATCTGAAGAACTGAGTAATGCTCCTGTTGTCCATATGGATGATCTTTATAATGGCTGGAGTAATCCATTTTCTGATGAATTAGTTCAGCGTGTTACTAAACAGATTTTAAAACCATATTTAATTTCAAATTCAGCCTCATACCAAAAATACAACTGGGTCAATAAAACATTTAGTGAGACAGTAGATATTTCACACCCTAAGTACTTAATACTGGAGGGGGTAGGTTCAGGCCAGAGTAGTTTTCGTGGCTATATTCAAAAGTTAATTTGGATTGATTTAGACCCAACTATTGGTTATCAAAGGGTGATCAAACGAGATGGTGAGCATATAAAGGAGAGCATGAAGAAATTCTTAATTGATCAAGAAAAGCATTTTAATACGGAATTAACTAATAATCATGCAGATTACATAATCAAGGGCGCGCCTTAAACTGAAATGTAAGCAATTTTCTCTAAACTTTAGCTGTGTCGGATTTAACTGGTGAACTAATTGATAATAGGTACTTATTACAGCGCCTTATAGCCTCAGGCGGTATGGCAAGTATTTATTCTGCTTTGGACACTAGATTAGATAGACCAGTCGCTGTGAAAATAATGCATGCCCATCTCGCAAATGATGAGGCATTCGTCTCAAGGTTCATAAAGGAAGCAAAAGCGACAGCAGCTTTATCTCACCCAAATATTGTTTCGATTCAAGACCAGGGCTGGAACCAAGGTGGCCCTCCTGCTGTTTTTATTGTCATGGAATTAGTTGAGGGAACAACGTTGAGAGATTTACTTAATGAATCTTCTCCCCTAAGTATCGAGCAAGCTTTTCAAATAATTAATCCTGTTCTTAGTGCTCTTTCGGCTGCACATAAAATAGGGATTATTCATCGAGACATAAAACCGGAAAATATCTTGATATCAAGAGATGGCAGAATTAAGGTAGCTGATTTTGGATTGGCAAGAAACACTTCTATGGCTCAAACAATGACGGCAGAATCAAGTGTGATACTGGGCAGTGTTTCCTATTTATCGCCAGAGCAGGTTCAACGCGGTGTTGCAGACTCAAGAAGTGACATATATGCAATCGGAATCCTGATTTTTGAAATGCTTACAGGTTCGAAGCCGTATGATGGTGAAACACCAATCCAGATTGCCTACAGACATGTAAATGACCGAATACCTGAGTTAGTAAAGATTAAATCCGATATTCCAAAGAATTTATCTGACTTAATTTTTAGTGCAACTTCTCCAAATCCAGATCTAAGACCCAGAGATGCAGAAGAGTTATTAAACTCAATGCGTCAAATACAAGTTGAGATCGACCCAAAACGTAGACAAATGAGTTTGGAATTAGATATACCGCCACTTGCAACCAAGCCCTCAAAGCGAAATAAGGTTTCTGTTGCATCAGCATTTGAAGGGTTAAAGGAAAAAACTACTCAATTAATGTCAGCTAACTCAAGTGTTACGAAAAAGACAGAGGATTCAGTGAGTACAAAACGTAGGAAAGTATCTAGGCGAGTAAAAAGAAACCGAATTATTGCATTTCTAATTTTAGTTTCAGTTATTTTTGGAGTATTTAGATGGTTAGATAGTGGCCGGATAGCGGTTCCATCGCTTGTTGGTCTAAGTAAATCTGAAGCTAGTACAGTTCTCAGTCAATTAGGTTTAAGAACTGAGATAGCTGAGGAAATTTTTAGTGAAGATATTGATAAAGGCAAAATTATTTCCACTAAGCCAGGTGGTGGTGGAAAGGTATCTCCCGATGGCGTTGTTGGGTTAGTAGTATCTAAAGGTCAGGAGCGAATACTTCTCACTGCGCTAAAAGGCACTACCCCTGATATTGCTTCTCAACAAATTGCTGATCTTGGACTTTCAGTTGGTGAAATCATTGAAAATTTTGACTCAGTTGTTGAGGCAGGTTTTGTTATTGGAACTAACCCTAAAGAGCAGACACCGGTTAAGCGTGGGTCGATTGTAGATATCATAGTAAGTAAAGGTATTGAAAAAGTTTCACTTAGTTCTTATATAGGTAAAGGTGGTGAGCAAGCCTTATCTGAATTGACTGAAAGTGGATTTGATGTTGAAATCGAGTATAAATTCAGTGAAAATATTTTTAGAGGTCAGGTTATTTCTCAAAGTCCTGAAGGATCTAATTCAATCGAGAAGGGAAGTAAAATTCTCTTGGCGGTCTCAAAAGGACCTGAATTTGTCTTTGTGCCGAATGTTTTGGGTAAGAGTAAGAATAGTGCGACCTTAGACTTAGAAAATCTAGGACTTCGAGTGGCGATTAAAGGTTCTGGAAAAGTGAATAATATTTCTCCAGCTATCGGCACTAAGGTAAAGCAGGGTGCCTTAATCACACTAACCCTGCGGTAAAAGGATTCATACCGCTCAGGTAGGCTCACCAAGTGGCAAAAGGCAAAGTCTCCCCCCGAATTGGAGCTCATGTTCCTACTTCAGGTGGAATGGCAACTCGCTCAATCGAGTATGCACAAACAATAAAAGCTGAAGCTATACAGGTTTTTGCTTCAAGCCCTAGAACATGGGCAACATCTGCACCTAATCCAAAGGTAGATGATCTTTTTCGTCAAAGAACAACTGAATTAGATATTGAAACATACGTACATGCTTCGTTTTTGATTAATTTGGGTTCACCAACTAAGTCAACATACGAAAATTCACTTTCTGCTACTTCTTACTCTCTCAGACGTGGAAGAGAAATTGGATCTAAAGGTGTAGTAGTCCATACAGGATCTGCTGTTGATGAATCACATATATCTCAAGCTTGGAAGCAAATTCATGAAGGTGTAATGCCAATTTTAAATAATCTTAAAGATGATGACCCTTGGTTGTTATTAGAACCAACTGCGGGCCAAGGTCAATCATTAGTAAAAAAGCTTGATGATCTTACAATGTATTTTGAAGCACTTGAATGGCACCCGAAAGTTGGCGTTTGCTTAGATACCTGCCATGTTTTTGCAGCCGGCCACGATATTAAGAAGCCCGGTGGAATGAAAGAAACTCTAGATTTACTGGTAAAGATTGTTGGAATAGAGCGCATCCAACTAATCCATGCAAATGACTCCATGGACATATGTGGAAATTTAAAAGACCGCCATCAGAATATAGGTAAGGGCGAAATTGGTAGTGAGCCATTTACAGAATTATTGGCTCATCCCGCTGTTACAAATGCCCCACTAATACTAGAAACTCCAGGTGCTGAACCAGAACACGGTAGTGAAGTTGCCTTACTCAAGAAAATTCGGGGTCAATAGTGAAGCAAAAGCTACTACTTTATTTTGGATTACTACTTACAACTGCGGTCTGGGGTGGCTCCTTTGTGGTTATGAAAGACTCGCTAGAGCGCCAAGATGTAATATCTTTTCTAGCAACTAGATTCTTAATTGCTGGGCTATTAATGTTCGCCTATCGACCTTACTCCTTGATGGGGTTAGGTAAAACTCTCTGGATTCGTGCTATTTTTTTAGGCTTCTTATTGGCAGCAGGATTTATTTTTCAATCAGTTGGTTTAACAAAAACTACAGTTTCTAGCACTGGATTTATTACTGGTCTGTACTTGGTTTTTACACCATTAATTTCCTGGTTAGTTCTTAAGCGTCACATTTTAAGATTGCAACTACTTGCTGCATTTGTCGCCACTCTTGGCTTGTACTTAATTGCATACAATGGAGTTGAGTTTGGCTTTGGAGAATTATTGGTACTGATTTCAGCAGTAATTTTTGCAGTACAAATTGTTGCCTTAGGTGAATGGAGTGATGGAAAAAATGCCTACCCTCTGACTCTCATTCAAATTTTGGTTTCCGCCCTTTTATTCCTGATAATTTCATTTAGAGATGGCTATCAAGTGCCACCAGATGGTTCAGTTTGGATTGCGATATTGTTTACAGCTCTATTTGCAACATTTTTTGGATTCTTAATCCAAGTTAAAGCTCAAGCTGTTATGACTGCAACCGCAGCGGGAGTTGTACTAGCAATGGAGGTACCCTTTGCCTTCATATTTGGACTCTACTTTGATAATGATCCATTAACATTAAGAATTGTTTCCGGCGGCACTCTAGTTATGACTGCGATGGCTATGGTAATTTGGTCAGACAGTAAAAATAGTAAAAGTACGGAGCTAAAGAATGATTGACTCCCAGATAGATCTTAGATCTGACACGGTCACTAAACCTTCGGAAGAAATGCGCACTGTAATTGCTTCAGCGCCAGTAGGTGATGATGTATATGGCGAAGACCCAACAGTTAATGCACTAGAAGAGAAGGTTGCAAATTTATTTGGTAAGGAAGCAGCGCTTTTTTGTACAACTGGCTCTTTAGCAAACCAGCTTTCAATACGACTCCTTGTTTCACCAGGTGAGGAATTAATTACAGAAACTAACTCACATATCGTACGTGCTGAATTAGGCGCAGCTGCGGTATTTAGTGGAATCACTACAAGAACCTGGGTAGCAGATAGAGGCCTATTAAAAGCAGAAGATGTATTGAGTATTGTTAAACCAAATTCTGGCCCTTATCTTGTGTCGACTACGGCGATTGCGATTGAGAATACCCATAATTTTGGTGGCGGCACTGTCCAACCACTTTCTGAAATAAAAATTTTGAGGGAAGAAAGTAAAAAGCTAGGTTTGAAAATGCATATGGATGGAGCAAGGATTTGGAATGCTCATGTTGCATCAGGAATTTCACTTTCTGAATATGGAAAGCACTTTGACACTCTAAGTGTCTGCCTGTCTAAGGGGCTTGGAGCACCCATAGGCTCACTAATGTTAGGAAGTAAGGAGTTAATTTCTAAAGCACGACCATGGCGTAAACGATATGGCGGTGGCATGCGCCAAGTGGGATTAATAGCAGCAGCTGGCGATTACGCATTAGATAATAATCTTAAGTTATTAGCTAAAGATCACTTAAGAGCAAGGGAAATAGCAACATTAATAGAGGATATAGCACCTGACTTAATTAATAGTGAAACTGTTGAAACAAACATCGTTGGATTAGACCTTTCAAGGTATCAAATTTCTGCCGAAGAACTTGCTATCCAACTTAAGCAAGCAGGAATTCTCACTTCTGCGCTTGGCCCTAAATACCTACGACTTGTTACTCACTTTGATATTACCGATAAAGATATTGAGAAAATTAAGAGTATTATTCCAAAATTACTTAAGAGCGCCCTCGTGACGAAGTAACCACTCTTTTACTTTTACTCCATAACCATAATTTCCCAATGCACCACCACTTTTAACGATCCGGTGGCAGGGAATTATTGGTGCAATCAAATTGTTCCCGCAAGCGGTTCCAGCAGCTCTAACGGCGGCCTCCGAACCAGCTCGCTTTGCTAACTCTGCGTATGAGATCGTCTTTCCTGCCGGAATTTTTCTCATCACTTTCCATACATCCTGTGAGAACTTTGCACCTGACTGACGAGTCCTAATGCCATTGAGTGAATTGAAGTCTCCATCAAAATAATCTGATATTAAATCTGAAATAATGGGAATTCTGAAAGACTTTGATAATTTCTGCTCGGCACTCTGTGTATCTAAGCGGCTGATTAGATTAGCAACCCCACTAAATCCGGCAGCAATAAGGATGTCTTCATCTGCAATCAAACTTAACTCCCCTACTGGAGTCTTTAAGTTTGTTGAAAGCAACACCTAACTACTATATACCTAGAGGAGATTTTTTTAAACCTTTATTTTTTGTGGTCCCTAAGCATTTCTGCAACCAAAAAAGCTAATTCCAACGATTGAGTATGGTTTAGTCTTGGGTCACACGCACTCTCATAACGTGTTGCGAGATCTTCATGGCTAATCTGATCTCCACCGCCAACGCACTCAGTAACATCATCTCCGGTTAGTTCAATATGAATACCGCCAGGATGAGTACCTAATTTCTTGTGAACTTCAAAAAATCCTCTAACCTCATCTAAAACGTCATCGAATTTTCTGGTCTTATATCCACTTGGTGCTTCATAGGTATTTCCATGCATGGGATCACAAACCCACAAAACTGAAGCCCCTGATTTGGAAACTGCTTCCACAAGTGGTGGTAGCTTTTCGCGAATTAAAGTTGCACCCATACGTGAAATAAATGTTAAGCGCCCTGGCTCATTTTTTGGATTTAGCTTCTTAATTATTGCAAGAGCTTCTTCTGGTGTCGTCTTTGGCCCAAGCTTAACTCCAATTGGATTATGAATTTTTTCTGCAAAATCCATATGCGCACCATCTAGTTGTCGAGTTCTTTCACCAATCCACACAAAGTGGGCTGAAACATCATAAGGATTGCCAGTTCTTGAATCAATTCTGGTTAAAGCTTTTTCATACTCCAATATCAATGCTTCATGACTTGAGTAGAAATCTACCGACTTAAAAGCCTCAGGATCTACTCCAGCAGATTGCATAAACTGTAATGCTCTACCGATTTCATTGGCCATCTCTTCATAGCGAGCGCTAAATCTGGCATCGGCTGCAAATCCCTTATTCCAGCTATGGACTTGTCTGATGTCAGCAAAGCCTCCTTGAGTAAAAGCCCTTACTAGATTTAGAGTTGATGCCGATGTGTTGTACACCTTAAGTAGTCGATTTGGATTAGGGGTTCTAGCCTCTTTAGTAAACTCAAGATCATTGACAGCATCTCCCCTATAAGCAGGCAGTGTCACACCATCTCGAGTTTCATTATCATTGCTTCGCGGCTTTGCAAACTGGCCAGCCATTCTGCCTACTTTTACTACTGGTAATGATGAAAAATACTGTAAGACAGCCGCCATTTGTAAAATTGTCTTAATGCGATTTCGAACTGAATCTGCAGTAGCAGCTACAAAAGTCTCAGCACAATCTCCACCCTGTAACCAAAATGCGTTACCAGCAGCGGCCTGTGCAATCTTCTCCTTTAGATTATCGCACTCGCCAGCAAAAACTAGTGGCGGGTAGGTAGCTAACTCTTTTACAACTGAATCAACCGCGCCTTGATCAGGCCAGGTTGGCTGTTGGGCAGCTTTCAGATTTGAGTTAAAAATTGAGTTGGCGTTCATTAGATAATGGTATGCAATCTGCTTGGCAGGATGTGGTCAATTTTGACCCATCTTCTAACCGAAGAAGATCTCCGCCTCTTTGTATCGGGCAAGGTCAACAGTTTTTAGCTTAGCTGTTGCTGAAGCTAACGGGACACGCTCAATATTGGTGCCATGCAAGGCGACCATCTTGCCCCAATCACCATCATGCACTGCGGTAATTGCATGTAAGCCAAATCTAGTTGCTAGTACTCGATCAAAGGCAGTTGGGGAACCACCTCGCTGGATGTGTCCTAAAACTGAAGTTCTAGCCTCTTTGCCAGTCTTAGCTTCAATTTGTGAAGCCAGCCATTCTCCAATTCCAGATAACTTAACATGGCCAAAAGCATCTAGTGTTTGATCTTTTGTAATCATATCGCCATCTTGCGGAATGGCTCCCTCAGCAATAACAATAATTGGTGCATAGCTTTGCTCAAATCTAGATTCGACCCATTTACAAACTTGATCAACAGAAAACTTAACCTCTGGAATCAAAATACAAGAAGCCCCGCCCGCGATTCCAGCATGCAGTGCTATCCATCCAGCATGACGTCCCATAACTTCAACAATTAGCGCTCGATGATGTGATTCTGCGGTTGTGTGTAATCGATCAATTGCTTCAACTGCAATATTCACTGAAGTGTCAAACCCAAATGTGTAATCAGTGTTGTTCAAATCGTTATCAATTGTTTTTGGAACTCCAATGACTTTTACGCCAAGTGAATCTAACTTGGTCGCAACACCTAAAGTGTCTTCACCACCAATTGCAATCAGGGCATCGACTCCCATCTTTGCCAAATTCTCTTTTATTTTTTCAACGCCACCCTCAATTTTAAAAGGATTAGTTCTTGATGAACCAAGTATTGTTCCACCTCTAGGCAAAATTCCCCTGGTAGCTGCAATATCTAATTTCATAGTCAGACCCTCAAGTGGTCCACGCCAGCCATCTTTAAATCCAACAAATTCATATCCGTACTCTTTTTCGCCTTTGCGAACTACTGCTCTAATTACCGCATTTAATCCAGGGCAATCGCCACCACCTGTTAAAACTCCAATGCGCATTAAATTAACTCCACCCTAATTTGATCAATAATTGGTCAACGTCGACGGCTAAGTCTACTCTGCCGCAATGGGATTAAAACCCGAGATCAGGCAGTATCTATCCGAACGTAGCGCCCTAGGGCTGCCGGCAGTTTGGCAAGCCCCGCTTGATGAAATTAGGAAAAATACCAATCTACATATTGCCCTTTCCCAACCACTTATAGATTTATTTGAAGTTAAAAAGATCCTAATTCCAGGACCAAAATCAGATCTGCCAGTTCGAATTTATCGCCCCAGTCAAAAATTGAATTTGCCAGCCCTAGTTTTTTTTCATGGTGGTGGCTGGGTGTTAAATTTTTTAGATATATATGAACCTGCGCTTAGAAAATTAGCATTGGCTGGTGATTTTGTCATCATTGCAGTTGAGTATCAAAAAGCACCAGAACATCCATATCCTGCTGCATTTAATGATTGTTTTGCCACACTTGAGTGGGTAGTCAAAAATGCTTTGAGTTTGGGAATTGACCCAAAGGCCATTGGTGTTGGCGGCGATAGCGCGGGTGGAAATTTAGCTTCAGCTGTTGCCCTAAAGGTCAGGGATTTAAATCTATTACCACTTGCCTACCAATTATTAATTTATCCTTGTAATGATTATGAAATGAATTATAAATCAGCAAGTACTTATGCTGAGAATTTTGGACTAACATCAAAAGCTATGAGGTGGTTTTGGGAGCAATATTTGGCTGATAGTAAATTCCAAATTGATCCCTATGCTGTACCAGCAAAAGCGGCCACGCTAACTGGCCTAGCTCCGGCCCTAATCTTTACTGCTGAAAATGATCCACTTGTCGATGATGGTAAAAACTATTACGAGCTACTAGTAAACCACTCTGTGCCTGCATTTTACAAAGATTATCCTGGTCAAATTCATGGTTTTTTCAATTTAAGTGGAGTAACAGCAGATGCCGAGTTGCTATACTCAGACATCTCGCGTGAGATTAATTCTTTGTTAGGAAGAGATAAATAATTGACTAAAACTGGCTGGGGTCGCTTTGTCTTACTTGGATTTCTTTGGGGAATCCCCTACCTATTTTTGAAGGTAGCTGTTGAAGAGATATCTCCAGAAGTAATCGTATTCTTTAGAGTATTTATTGGTGCATTAATATGCCTACCAATTGCTCTAAGTAAAAGTCGCCTGCGAGTAGCAAGAAAGTATTGGCCATTTCTAATTTTGTATTCGATAACTGAAATGATTGGACCTTGGTATTTAATTACCCATGCTGAGAAGGAAATTTCCTCTGGACTTACTGGATTGTTAGTAGCCACAGTGCCTATCTGGTCGGCAATTCTTGCCTCAATTTTTGGCGATCACACTGTGTGGCATAAAACAAGGTTATTTGGATTGATTATTGGCTTTATAGGTGTTGTAGCTGTTGTTGGAATCGAATCTTTTGGTGGTAAGCAAGATATAGTTTCAATTGGAATGGTTATTTTGGCAGCAGTTGGTTATGCCTATGCAATAAATATGATTAATCGTCGTATTCCACACATACCTGGTATCGCTATTAATACTTGGGCAATGATTATTACCTCAGTTGTATATTTACCATTTGCAATTATTACTTGGCCGGCTACTACACCTTCAGTTGAAGCAATCGGTTCAGTTATCTCGCTAGGTGTACTCTGCACCGCAATTGCATTTATTGTTTTCTTTAAGTTAGTTGCTGAAGTCGGTCCACCAAGAGCTTCTTTGATAACCTACTTAAATACTGCGGTTGCAGTTTTGCTAGGAGTTCTACTACTGAGTGAACCGATTACATTAGGAATAGCTTTGGGATTACCACTAGTGCTTGTTGGGTCATATTTTGCTAGTAAAAAAGTTACTCAGTAAATCCTAATCTAGCTAACATTTTTGGATCCTTTTGCCACTCTTTAGATACTTTGACATGGATTTGAAGAAAAACTTTCATACCCACTAAGTTTTCAATAGATTTTCGAGCAAGTGTGCCAATTGCCTTCAATTTACTCCCTTGGGGACCAATAATTATTCCCTTCTGGCTATCCCTTTCAACATGCAATGTTGCAATAACATCAAAAATATTTCCACTATCTCGCTGTCCAAACTCATCAATAGTGACCATTACTGAGTGAGGTAATTCTTCGTAAAGTTCAGCAATCGCTGCTTCTCTTATTAAATCAGCCATCATCAGCTCTTGTGCTTGATCTGTGTTTATATCTTTTGGATATAACGCAGGAGAATCTGGCATGGAATTTGAGAGTAATTCCAAAAGTAACTCCGTTTGATCCAAATTCTTTGCAGAAACTGGAATAATTTCTGCTTTTGCTAAACTTAATCTAGCTACAAAATCATTAAGATTTGATAATTTCGCCGCCAACTCTGACTTTGAGATCATGTCGATTTTCGTTACAACTATATATAAAGGTTGTCCAGATTTTATTTGCTTTACAATATATTCATCACCAGCTCCTATTTCTTCATCTGCTGGTAAACAAAGAATAATGCTGTCGGTTGAATCTATATTTTCGCTAACCATTGAATTTAATCTGGTACCAAGAGCTGTTTTTGGTTTATGCATCCCAGGTGTATCAACCAATATAATTTGGTAGTTATCTCTATTAACAATTCCTCTTATTGGGTTTCTAGTAGTATTTGGATGGTGGGATGTAATAACTATTTTGCTTCCAACCAGTGCGTTTACTAAGGTTGATTTTCCAGTATTAGGACGTCCAACCACCGCAACAAAGCCTGCTTTAAAATTATTCATTGGTCTTATTCTCTCACCTTTTCCGCACCCTCAGTGCATGGGAGTTATAAGCTCCAAAATTTCACTAAAACTAGTTGCAATATCGGCAACTCTCTCAGAAATTAATCGATGACATCCTTGGCTTAATGGTGATGTAATTTCACCGGGGACAGCAAATACTGGTCTGAATATTTCTGCTGCATCTCTAGCGGTTCGAATAGAGCCACTCACATACTCAGCCTCGATGACAACTGTTGCTTTTGAAATTGCTGCAATTAATCTATTTCTGACTAAGAACCTAAATGGCTGAGATAAAACACTCGGCATGACTTCGCTTATTAGTAATCCATTTCTTGTGATCTGATCAAATAGCTTCAAGTTTTCTACTGGATATAGGTGATTGAAACCTCCGGCTAAAATACATATGGTTTGCTTGCCTAGACTTAAAGTTGAAATATGAGCTGCGGTATCTATGCCAATTGCGCCACCACTTACCACCGTAAAATCTGCCCTTGCAGCTTGAGTAGCTAAGAATTTGGCACTTGATACTCCATAACTAGTTGGTTTCCTACTTCCTACAATCGAAATAGAGGTTTTTAAAGTTTCAAGTATTTCTCTATTTCCCTTTAGGAGAAGTCCGATTGGTGGGTTAGGTAAGTCTTCCACCCCAATTGGCCAGTCGAAATCCCTGGGAGTGATAAAAAATGAGTTTGAATTCTCAATTTCTTTTCTAGCCTTCAATACATCGGTTTTCATTATTTTGTCTCTAATAATCGATAATGAATTGCTTTCTGAGAAGTGACTTTTGGAAGTTATATGATGATAAACAGCTTGGGCGCCAAGATCTGATATTTGGGTACTCCAAAAAGGGTCTGCTGGTTCAATACAAGTAAAAAGAATTAGTCTGCAATCTTCTTCAGTAAGCACTTGACTAACTTAATCAGAGATAACCTTTGATTGTAGAACTTAAAAATTCTGTGAATTAGTTTTTAGTTTTTAAGATTTCAGCAATATTTGAAAATGATTTTCTATGAATAGGCAGTACTCCATATTGCTTTATGGCGGCGGTATGTAATGCTGTGATATACCCTTTGTGATTAGCAAGCCCATAATTAGGATATTTGCGATCTAGTTCTATCATTATTCGATCTCGATAAACCTTAGCCAATATAGACGCAGCGCTAATTGATATTGCAACTTGGTCACCCTTCCAAACCGCAAGATTTGGCTCAGTCATACCTGGTATTGAATATCCATCAGTCAAAATATACTCAGGCTTTACTTTCAAAGCATGGACAGCCCGCCGCATACCTTCAAGATTACATTTGTGTAAACCTAGAAGATCAATCTCAGCTGCTGAAAATTCAATGATTGAGTAGGCAATTGAATTATTCAATATTACTTCATACATGCGATCTCTTTGAGGTGCTGATAATTCTTTTGAATCTCTAACTCCATCTAGTTCCGATGAAGTTGGATCTTTCAGAATAACCGCTGAGACTACTAGGGGTCCGGCACAAGGACCTCTGCCGGCTTCATCCACTCCTGCAATTTTTGTAATTCCAGATTGCAAAAGTTTGCTTTCAATCATTTCTATGGTTTTTCTTGTACTGGAACCTTTTTTAGGTCTTCACCTTTGGGGATAAAAGCAGCATTTGTAAACGGCCAAACAATAAATGTAGCGCGTCCTACGACTTTACTTAGTGGAATCATTCCATTATTTGCACTTTCAGGGTGAAACCTTGAATCTGCACTGGCTCCACGGTGATCACCCATTACCCAAATAAATCCTTTAGGTATATCAACATTAAATTTCATTTCGCTTGGCTTATCGCCTGGATAGATGTATGGCTCAGTTATAGAAACACCATTTACCTGAACTTTTCCAGAAGAATCGCAACAAGTAACATTATCCCCGCCCACACCAATTACGCGCTTTATCAAATATTGTTTTGCAGGATCAGGTAGTACTCCAACAGTAATCAAACCACTTTTGAGCTTGTTAGAGATGCTTGAACTCTCACTTATTGGTGCCTCACCCAGCCATTTATCTGGATCAGAGAAAACTACTACCTCACCACGTTTAATTTCACTAAATAAGGCTCCAAATTTGTTTACAGCAATTCGATCTCCAACTTGTAATGTGTTCTCCATTGAACCTGATGGAATAAAGAAAAAGTGGAGAAAAAACGTTTTAATTACAATTGAAATAATTAGGGCCGAAACTACAATTATGGGTAGTTCCCGAAGGAATGAACCCTTCTTAAACATAAGTGATAATGCTTAAGCTTGTGGTGTTTCTTCGGCGGTAGCTTCAGCAACTACTGCTTCAGGTGCAGCTTCTGTAACTGGTGCTGCCTCTTGCGTAGGAGTTGATTCTGCAACTGGTGCTGCCTCTTGCGTAGGAGTTGATTCTGCAACTGGTGCTGCCTCTTCAACTACTGGAGCACTTTTAGCCGCAAGTCTTTCAGCAGCTTTTTTCTTTAAAGTTGTAGCACCATCTGCTGGCTCATTCATAGCTTCTTTAACAGCTGCCTCGTAAGCCACCCTCTTATCAATTCGTGCAGGTTGTAACTTCAAAGTGCCTTCACTTCCTGGTAGGCCATTAGCTTTTTGGTAATCACCTGTAATTTTTAATAATGCCGTAACTGCTTCAGTTGGTTGTGCTCCAACTCCAAGCCAGTATTGAACTCGCTCTGAATTCACTTCAATTAAAGAAGGTTCGGATGCTGGTGAATAACGACCAATTTCTTCAATTGCCTTTGAATTTCTAGCTGAACGAGAATCCGCTATAACAATTCGAAAATGTGGTGTACGGATCTTTCCAAGTCGCATTAACTTAATCTTTACTGACACAAAACTCCCTATAGAAAATTAATTTGGATTTATCTTATGTAAACAGCGGGGGCGTTCACATTCGACAAAATTACGGACTAAATTGCTATGGGTTAGAGGGTCCCATTCGCAGGTGGCTAATCTTGCCAGTATTAAAGCCATAACCCAAATTGGGAAGGCAGTAGGTCAAATTCCCTCTTCTATCGCTCGTTTAGCAGGATTTCCGGAGCGAGACTTCTTCTTTGGTTTTTGGCTAACCTGATTGGTTTTTGGCATCATGCCCATACTGCCTGCACCTGCTAGAGCCGGAGGGATGGAGCCCGAACGCATTTGTTTCATTACTTTTTGGGCTTGCGTAAAGCGCTCTACTAATGAATTTATCTCAGAGATAGCTCTACCACTGCCTTTAGCTATTCTTGCTCTTCTTGATCCATTTAATACTTTTGGATCATTTCTTTCCAACGGTGTCATTGATTCAATGATTGCACGAGTCCTAACTAACTCTGTTTCATCAAAATTCTGTAATTGCTTTTTCATACCAGCAGATCCAGGTAATAAACCAAGCAACTTATTCATACTTCCCATATTTTTCATAGCTTCAAGCTGAGATAAGAAATCTGTAAAAGTAAAATCCTCCCCCTTGATAAATTTATCTTCAAGATCTTTAGCTGTTGCTTCTGGCATTGCTCGCTTTGCTTGCTCAGCTAAAGATGCAACATCTCCTAAACCAAGAATTCTTGAAGCCATTCTCTCTGGATAAAAAAGGTCGAAATCTGCAGTATTTTCACCAGTGGCAGCAAAAATTATTGGCTTACCTGTTAACTCTACAATTGATAATGCGGCACCACCTCTGGCGTCACCATCTAATTTAGTTAAGACCACCGCATCAAATCCGACGCCCTCAGAAAAGGCCTTTGCAGTTCGAGCAGCATCTTGGCCCGTCATGGCATCAACTACAAAAAATATCTCATCAGGTTTTACAGCATCTCGAATCTTGATTACTTCTTGCATCAACTCTTCATCGATGCCAGTCCTGCCTGCAGTATCAATAATTACAAAATTGTGTAGTTTATCCTTTGCGAACTGCAATCCAGCACTAGCAACTTGAATCGGATCTCCAATGCCATTTCCAGGTTCAGGGGCAAAGACTGGAATATTTATGGATTTACCAACAATTTGAAGTTGATTTACTGCGTTAGGTCTTTGTAAATCAGCTGCAACTAATAATGGTGTATGGCTTTGTTGGGAAAGATAATGTGCAAGTTTGCCCGCTAATGAAGTTTTTCCAGCACCCTGTAACCCGGTTAACAAGATTACAGTTGGTGGTGATTTAGCAAACTTTAAGCGCCTAGCAGAGCCGCCCAGTATTTTAGTTAGCTCCTGATTTACAATCTCAAAAATTCTCTGAGCAGGATTTGTGCTTTTGTTTATCTCAGATTCAAGCGCTTTAACTTTACTAAAAATTCGATTCGAAAATTCTTCAGCTACCTCTAAAGCAACATCAGAGTCTAAAAGAGCCAATCTGATCTCAGATATGAAATTTTCTAATTCTGACTCTGTTACTTTGCCGCTAAGGCCAGAGAAAATCTTGCCAAACCTCTGGCCTAGCGCTTCAAACATGTAGGAATCCTACATTTGTTTAGATGGCTGCTTCACCGCTTTCACCAGTCCGAACCCGAGTCACAGAATCCACAGCTGTTGCCCAAACTTTGCCATCACCGATATTTCCAGTTCTGGCAGCTTCGGCAATGACCTTAATTGCTTTTTCTGCAACATTCGAAGCAACTAAAACTTCTAATCTAATTTTAGGAATCAGATCGACTTTATACTGAGCGCCCCGATAAACCTCGGTTAACCCAAGTTGTCTTCCAAAACCTTTTGCATCAGAGACAGTCATGCCGGTAATTCCAGCGCTAACTAATGCCTCTTTTACATCTTCTAGTTTCTGTGGCTTAATAATTGCGGTTATTAGTTTCATAGTTAGAAACCTCCTCTTGAATTAGAAGTTAATTCATAGCCAGTTTCGGCATGTTGGTCATAATCAATGCCTGATATTTCAGCTTCTTCTTTGATTCGAAGTCCCATTGTTTTATCAATGATAAAGCCGATAATCAAGGTGACTATAAATGAATAAGCTAAGACAAAGAAGGCGCCGAATGCTTGCTTAGCTAATAGCGCTGTTCCTCCGCCATAGAAAATTCCATCCAGGCCAACACTATTAACTGCGCTGCTTCCAAAGAAACCAATGGCTAAGCTGCCCCATAATCCACCAATTAAATGGACTCCTACGACATCAAGTGAGTCATCAAAATTTAATAAATACTTGATACCGACAGCTAAGGCACAGAAAACACCTGCAAGAAGTCCAATTACCACCGCTGCCCAAGGGGCAACAAATGCACATGCTGGTGTAATTGCAACTAGACCAGATACTGCCCCTGATGCCACTCCTAAAGAGGTTGGATGGCCATCCCTTAACTTCTCAACTAGCAACCAACCTAATGCAGCGGCTGCTGTAGCTACCTGAGTATTTAGGAGAGCTAATGCTGCAACTCCATTTGCGCCAAGTGCGGATCCTGCGTTGAATCCAAACCAACCAAACCAAAGTAGGCCGGCTCCGATTAGGACAAGTGGTAGCGAGTGTGGACGCATTGATTCCCTGCGCCATCCAACTCTGCGTCCTAAAATAATTGCCATAGCAAGTCCAGCAGCGCCCGCATTTATATGTACTGCAGTTCCTCCGGCAAAATCTTGAACACCTCTGGCTGCTAAGAAACCTGCACCCGTAACTGTATCGCCAACCTTATTTCCAAAAGCAAATACCCAGTGAGCAACTGGGAAATAAACAAGTGTTACCCATACTGTTACAAATACTGCCCAGGCAGTAAATTTTGTACGATCTGCAATAGCGCCAGAGATTAATGCTGGAGTGATAATTGCAAACATCAACTGGAAAGCTGCAAAAGCCAATAATGGAATTGGATAGACGCCACCGTTATTTGTTAGTTCATTAACAGCGCTTCCAAGTCCAGAAAATGAAATTTCGCCATACCATTGCGAATCAGCTTTGTATCCAAATGCTAATTTGAATCCATAAATTACCCAAAGAACACTTACGATGCCGATTGTTACCATAGACATAAGCATCATATTTAGAACGCTTTTTGCTCTAACCATGCCACCATAAAAAAGGGCTAAGCCAGGTGTCATTAAAAGCACTAGGGCCGTACTGGCCAATACCCAAGCGGTATCGCCGGTATTTAGAACAATCTCTGCCATTTATTCTCCAATCGCTTAACTTAAATAGATCAAAATCCTCGCCATTGAGATGGGGTAACTATCGGGTATTAGGGTTAATTTCAGAGGCAATTTAGATTTCAGGCTTATGAAACAAAGGGCTGGATTGTTAAAAGTATGTTACTTAATCGAATAATCCTGCCAGGTAGGCGTCTTGATCAAAAGAGGTGAAATCTTCAATACCTTCTCCAGAACCCACAAATTTAATGGGTAGACCTGTGGATTTCTCGATCGCAATTGCAATTCCACCCTTGGCAGTTCCATCTAATTTCGTCACGATAAAACCCGAGATATTAACTGCCTCAATAAAAGTTGCAGCTTGGTTAATGCCGTTTTGTCCGGTTGTTGAATCAACTACTAGCAATATTTCATCAATTGTTGATTGCTTCTGAACTACTCTAACAATTTTTCCTAGCTCATCCATTAAATTCTGCTTAGTATGTAGTCTTCCAGCAGTATCTATTATTAAATAGTCTGCATTTAATGCTTTAGCTTTAGTTATGGCGTTAAACGCCACCGATGCTGGATCACTACTTTCTTCACCAAAGACGACTTCAACATCAATTCTTTTGGCCCAAGTTCTAATCTGATCGGTAGCAGCTGCACGAAATGTATCTGCAGCAGCAAGCAGGACAGAATTACCTTGGGACTTTAGAAAATTAGCCAACTTAGCCGCTGAAGTAGTTTTACCAGTGCCATTTACTCCAACAATTAAAATTGTCTTTGTTTCGGCGTTAGAGTTTACAATGCTTCGAGGCTTAGTGCTTAACCAAGAACTTACCTCTTCAGTGATGGATTTTCTAGCGTCCTCAGGTTTTAGTGACCTACACTTTAGAATTAGTTGATCAACTAATTTTGGCCCCAAATCCGAAGCAATAAGTTGTGCTCGTATTTCATCCCAATCTTCCTGCGAGATTGAACTAGATTTAAGTGCAGTAAAAAGCTTTTTAAATAAGCTCATTTAGAATCTAAGAAACTGCGTCGACTTCACGAATGCGCTGAGAAATAACTTCACTAACTCCATCCCCGCGCATGGTCACGCCATAAAGCGCATCTGCAATCTCCATTGTTCTTTTCTGGTGCGTAATAATGATTAACTGAGATTTCTCTCTTAACTCTTCGAACACGCCCAGTAATCTGCCTAAGTTTGTGTCATCAAGAGCTGCTTCGACCTCATCCATAACATAAAAAGGTGAAGGTCTGGCTTTGAATATTGCAATTAGAAGTGCAACTGCTACTAGTGATCTTTCACCCCCGGATAGTAAAGATAATCTCTTAACTCTTTTACCAGGTGGTCTGGCTTCGACATCAACACCTGAGGTCAGCATGTCAGATGGGTTTGTAAGAATTAATTTTCCATCTCCACCTGGGAATAACCTAGCGAAAACAAGTTCGAACTCTCTTGCGGTATCTTCATAGGCTTCAGTAAATATTTGCTGAACACGATCATCAACTTCTTTAATTATGTCTAATAAATCCTTTTTAGTCTTTTTTAAATCTTCCAATTGCTCAGCAAGGTAGCGTAAGCGCTCTTCTAGAGATGAATACTCTTCTAATGCCAATGGATTAATCTTTCCTAATAATGTTAGCGATTTCTCCGCCTGGGAAAGGCGCTTTTCTTGTTGGTCTCGTCGGTACGGAATTAAATCTCCAGGCACAAATTCGCCTTGCTCATTCTCATAAAATGTAGGAACGTCATTACTTGGACCATACTCATTTATAAGTGCCTGAACATCAATCCCAAGTTCTTCTACTGCTTTTGTCTCTAATTGTTCAATTCTAAGTCGTTGCTCAGCTCGAGCGATTTCGTCTTTATGCACACTTGAGGTTAATTTCTCTAACTCAATTGAAAGCTCGCGACCTATTGTCCTTAAACTTAATATTTCGCCCTCTCGAGAAGATCTTGAAGTTTCCAATCTTTCTCTCTCAGAACCTGCACGCGCAATAGAGGACTCAATTTGAATTAATGCCTCATAAGCTGTGTCGGCAATGTCCTGCGCAGTTATCGCAGCCTGTGCCCTATTTTCACGGCGAGAAATTGATCGAGATGCAGATTCACGTTCAGTAGCTGCTTGATTCTCTAAAGCTTCAGCCCGCTGTGATAGCGCATCCTTACGCTCTTCAATAGTTCTTAGATTTAATCGAGACTCAACCTCTTTTGATCTTGCACTTGAAACTTGAGATCTTAAGTCCTCTAAGTTTGTTAAGTCAGGTTCAACTGGAGTTTGGTGTGATTCAAATTGTGCCAAAGCTGCAGCCAAATCTCTTTCGTCAGAATTGCGCTGATCAATTGCTGCTTGCAGTGCCGAATTTAACCGATCAAATTCATCAACAGAGTTCTTTACATTCTGACCTGAGATAGCAAGTTGCTCAGCGAGCCCAGTCATGGCTGCATCAGACTCATTAAGCTTAGAGAGTACAGACTCATACTCTCTGCTTACTTTATTAAAATCATCATTTGCGCTGCTGAGTTCAAACCTGATTCGATCACAATCAACAGAAACCTTATTTACTTCAACTTCACAGTTTGAGGTCAAATCATCAATTTTAGATATCAAGCTGGCATTTTCTGAAGTTTTGACTAGTTCAGTAATTTCTTTAAATGCAGTTAATCTACCTAGTGATCCGGCTCGCAATTTTTCAGTAGATTGAAGTTTTTCAGTAAGCACCTTAAGGTCTTTTTCAGAGTTCTTCATTTCAACTTTTAACTTCTCAAATAAGCTATCAAGACCAGGCTCTGAAGCCGCTAGTGATGATATTTGAGTTTCAATCGTTGCAAAATTTTCTCGATAGTTCTTTAATCTTTGTTCGACAGAATTTCTAGCCTCAGTTAATCGATTAACCTCACCTGAAGTCGCATCTATTCGTGAGCGTAATCCATTTATGTGACCTTCCTGTCGAGCAGTTCCCTCACGTTGATCTGCAATAGCGCGAAGAGCAGCAGATACTCGGCTCTCTTCAAGTGCTAACTTATCTTCAATAGCCTTTAATAAATTTGAGTCAGTGTCTAATTGCTCTTGAGATTTACTAACTTTATTAGCAAGCTCTTTCTCTTCATTTCGTAACTGTTGAGCCTCTTGGTCTAATAAAACTGGATCACGACCGGATGCTTTGGCCTCTTCAGCTTCTTCAGAGAGAAACCTTGCGCGTTCAGATGATAAGTTTTGCACTGCACGAATTTGCTCTCGTTGTGCAGTAAGACGGTAAAAGTTTTCTTGAGCTGCAATTAATTGAGGGTTTTCACTAGCCGCAATCGCATCCAACTCAATTTCGCGACTTCTGGCAGAATTTAACTCACTCTCAACCTGTTCCTTACGTTGCCTCAACACATTTTCATCAGCAACCTCTAACTCCATTTCATTGCGCATGCGAAGCATGTCATCTGCCATTAAACGTAATTTTGCATCCCTGACATCTGATTGGATTATCGAGGCTTTGCGTGCCACCTCTGCCTGTTTTCCTAATGGCTTGAGTTGTCTTCTTAACTCCACCGTTAGGTCTTGAATACGAGCTAAGTTAGTTTGCATTGAATCAAGTTTTCTAATTGCTTTTTCTTTTCGCTTTCGATGTTTTAGTACTCCAGCTGCTTCTTCAATAAATGCTCTGCGCTCTTCAGGATTCGCTAACAAAATTGCATCTAGTTGGCCTTGTCCAACGATTACATGCATCTCCCTACCAATACCACTATCGCTTAATAACTCTTGGATATCTAAAAGTCGAGTTGTTTCACCATTTAATAAATATTCAGAGGCGCCATTTCTAAATAGAACTCGCGTAATTGTTACCTCAGTAAAGTCAATTGGTAATACACCATCAGTATTGTCGATAGTTACCGAAACCTCTGCTCTACCAAGAGGTGCTCTACCTGAGGTGCCAGCGAAAATTACATCTTCCATCTTTCCACCACGCAGTGATTTTGCCCCTTGCTCACCCATTACCCAAGAGAGCGCATCTACCACATTTGATTTACCGGACCCATTTGGACCTACAACACAAGTAATTCCCTGTTCAAAATTTAAAGTAGTTGAAGAGGCAAAGGACTTAAAGCCCTTCAAATTCATACTCTTTAAATACATAGGACGATCCACCCACAGCGCATAGCGCAAACCTATCTAAAAAGTGATCGAAAACTTGGTACCTAACGCTGGCAACGCGGGCAAAAATGGGAAGATCTGTTTGCAAAGGCTATCCGGCGAATCTTTGATCGGCACCTCGGGCAAGGCTCACCCTCTCTGCCATAAACCTTTAGGGAGCGGGAAAAGTATCCACTTTCACCATTTACATTTTTATACTGCTCATCAAATGAAGTACCACCTGCTTGAATCGATGATTTCATTACTAATATGGCTGATTTAATTACCTTTTTAATTTCATTTTCGTTTAAATCTTCACAAATAATCTCAGGATGTATCTTTGCGCGCCATAGTGCTTCATCTGCGTATATATTGCCAATTCCACTAATAATATTTTGATTTAAAATAGCAGGCTTAATAGCTGTTTTTCTACGATTAATGTTTGAAACCACCTGTCTTAGGTCAAACTCTGATTCAAATGGATCCTTTGATATCTTCAATACCGAGGTTGGGATTCCCTCAAAAACCTGCTCCACAGATAGCCAACCAAAGGTTCGCTGATCTATGAACCTAACCTCATTGGTATATCCCTTGCTCGAACCGCTTAATATAAATCTAGCTCTTAGGTGAGGGTGATTTTTAACGATGCTCTTCTGCACAAGTAACTGCCCGCTCATTCCTAAATGGGCAACCAAGACAAAATCTCTATCAAGTTCTAGCCATAAAAATTTTCCTCGCCTTCGAACGGAGGTAATTTTTGCGCCAACCACAGCAGAAAGCGGTGAGATAGAGCTTGGTTTTAACGCTCTTGGATGAAAACTTTCTGCGTGTCTAATCTGCTTACCAACAATATACTTTTCTAAACCAGCCCTTACAGTTTCTACTTCAGGTAATTCTGGCATGCTTACTTACTTTTTATTTCGATCGACCAATACTTCATATGCAATCTTTGCAGCTGCTTGTTCAGCTTCCCGCTTACTCTTGCCCTTTCCAACTGGAAACTTCTCATCGCTTAATAATACGCAAGCCATAAAACTCTTATCATGATCTGGCCCAGACTCTGTTATCTCATACTCTGGTGATGCTAGGTTCATTAACGCTGATAACTCTTGTAATGCTGTTTTACTATCCAAAGTCGAACCTTGCGAAGTTGCAGTGACTATGGCTGGATTAATCCACTTTGAAATTACTTCAGCACTTTTTACATATCCATGTTGTAAATAAATTGCCCCTACTAGTGCTTCAAAAGTGTCAGCCAAGATTGAATTTTTCTCTCGCCCGTTTGTTGCTTCTTCACCTTTGCCTATTTTCAAATAGGAACCAAGATTGATATCACGGGCAATCTGAGCCAGTGCTCTCATATTCACTACGCCTGATCTAAGTGGACTTAATCTACTTTCATCCAGATCTGGAAATAATTTATAAAGCTCATCTGTAACAATTAATCCAAGAACTGAGTCACCTAAAAATTCAAGTCGTTCATTGGTTGGAATTCCACCTGCTTCATAAGAATAAGAGCGATGGGTTAATGCAAGTTCAAGCAACTCATCCTTAACCGATATCCCGAGTTGTTCGGTTAGGCCAGAGTACAGATTAAACCTCTAGAACCTGTCGACGGTTATAAGTGCCACAAGTTGGACAAGCTACGTGTTGCAATTTAGGTTGTTGGCATTGCTGACAAGTTGCAAGGTGTGCAGGAGTTGTCTTCCACATGCTTCGACGAGAGCGAGTACGTGCTCGCGACATTTTTCGTTTTGGAACTGGCATGATCTTTACTCCCTGTTTTCTACGCTTCCTAGCGCAAGATGAGAATTATCTACGAAAAACTCTATCTTGTAAAAACGATTAGTTTTTAAGCGGGAAATCCTTTAATGCTGACCATCTCGGATCAGCAGGTACCTGTGCTTGATCGGCTGGTAAGTATGACCAGTTTTCACCCTGCTTGGCTTCTATACCTGGGCAATCCTCTGAGCAAAGTGGATTTACCTCCATATTCAAAATAATTGCATCTCTAATTGCTGGCTCAAGATCAATCTCATCGCCAACCATAAAACTTAAGTCATCTACCTCTAAATCAATATCTTCTTCATCGGTTAATTTAGATTTTGAGCCTTTTTTAGCATTCGTCTTTGCTGCTCGTGATTCGTAGTAGTAAAGCTCTGTAAAGTTTTCATCAATTGGCCAAATAATCGGCTTTAGGCAGCGCGTACATTCGCCAGTGGCAGTTGCAACTACTCGGGCGGTTGCAAGTACGCCTTCATCTACTGATTGAATCCTTAGATCAATCTCGATTATTTCACCAGGCTTCACCGAGAGTAAATCAATACCTAAAGGATCAGAAATTTCTAGATCGAGCTCGTATTCACGCATTTCGCCTGCGCGATGAGGCAAATCATGAGTATTGAAAACAAAGACAGATCGTGCCATTTGAATTACTTTAATTTAGAAAGAACGTGCTTAGTTTCAACACCATTTAACTGATCTCTACCTTTACTAATGACATCCAAGGTCTTATTCAAAATAACTTCAAGGTTGGCTAATCGCGAATCAATGTACTCTTCAATCTCTTCTCGATCTCGGTCACTATCTGCCTTTGCATCAGACAAAATTCTTGCCGCCTCTTTGCGTGCTGATGAAACAATAGTTGTTTGCTCAACTAATCGAGAGACCTCATCTCGTGCTTGTTGAATTACCGCATCAGCTTGGACATGGGCCTGCTCTAAAATTGATTCTTTTTCGCGCTGAATTGAAATAGCTTTTGCTAAGTCATTTGGAAATGAGACCTTAACTTTATCTAGTAGTTGCAGCATTTCACTTCTATTAACAACACATGAGGCAGACAATGGCACAGATCTTGCTTCTTCAACAATTGCAATCGCAGCTTCAATATTTTCAACTACATCCATATTAGCCCTTTCGCTCAAGTCTAGATCTTAACTTATCAACTATGGCCGCTGGCATATATGCCGAGACATCTCCACCATAACTTGCGATTTCCTTCACAAGTGATGAAGATAAAAAGGAGTGTGATGGTGCGGTAGACATAAACAATGTCTCTATACCCTGAAGTTGTAGGTTCACTTGGCTCATTTGCAGCTCGTAATCAAAATCACTGACTGCCCTTAGTCCTTTAACAATTGTCGGTATCTTGTTAGCTCTGCAGTAATCGACTAATAGTCCGGTCCAGGAATCAACCTTTACATTCTTATATCTGCTAGTTACATCTTTAATCATTTCAATACGCTCATCAACAGTGAATAATGAACTCTTTGTTTGATTTACTAAAACTGCAATAACCACCTCATCAAACAAAGAACAGGCTCTAGCAATAATGTCTAAGTGGCCATTAGTAATTGGATCGAAAGATCCTGGACATACGACTCGCCTCATAGACAAAACGCTAGCAATTAATTGCTAAGTTAGCCATTTTTTTTCATATCAGGCTCAGATATCGCGCCATAGTGAATACTTCCTGCTCCATATGAGCGAACCTTCACCTCTGATAACCCTTGTGGCCAAGTAAAATTTTTTGTTTTCCCATCACGCTCAATAGCTATCACGCCATGCTTATTTAATAAATTTAGAGTTAGGACTTTCTTTAATATCTTTTCAATTTCTGTATTTGCTACTTCATATGGAGGGTCAATAAAAATTATTTCATATGAGTTACTGGCAGAGTGATTCAAAAATTCAAAAGTAGTTTTGTTATGAACTCTATATTTTCCGACACCGCTTATCCCAGAAAGTAATGCAAAATTTTGCTCGCAAACTTTGGCACTTATTGGGTTACTTTCGACCGCTTCTACTAATGCTGCCCCTCTAGAAAGTGCTTCAACACCTACTGCTCCAGATCCTGCGAATAAATCCAGAAAGTGCAATCCCTCTAACGAGCTAAAGGTGGAAATTAATGACGAGAACAGACCTTCGCGAGCGCGATCTGAAGTTGGTCTAGTAATTGAAGGTGGAGAGAACAGCTTTCTGCTCTTTCCAAATCCGGCAATTATTCGCATACTCATGATTTGTCCATAAATCTTGCAGCCTCGTCAATTCTCAATTTTTCAATTTCATCTCTAAGTTCTGGAAGCTTATTTAGCTTAGGATCAATTAATAAGATTTTATTAGCCATCTCTTTAGCCCTATCAATTAATTCCTCATCCCTTAGTACTCGTAAAAGTCTAAGGTGTGATTTTCCACCAGATTGAGATCTACCCAAAACATCACCCTCTTTACGTTGCTCTAAATCGATTCGAGCAAGTTCAAATCCATCTAAGGTGGAAGCAACGGCATTAAGTCGCTGCATACTTTGAGACTCCTCGGATGCATTTGAAACCAAAAGGCATAAGCCTGGAACTTTTCCTCTGCCAACCCGCCCTCGCAATTGATGAAGTTGAGATACGCCAAATCTATCTGCATCCATAATCACCATCATCGAAGCATTTGGCACATCCACACCTACCTCAATAACTGTTGTAGCAATTAGCACATCGATTTGTCCCTGTGAAAAAGCCGCCATGGTTTGCTCTTTTAGATCACTAGGTTGCCGGCCATGCAATACAGCAATTTTTAATCCCTTTAAATCACCTGTGGCAAGCTCTGGTGCTAGCTCCTCAACTGCAACCATCTGCTCATTATCTAAATACTCCTCACCTAACAACATAGCGGCAGCGATTTCACGTTCGCTTAATTTTTTATTTGGATTACTAATACGGGGAGCAACAATGTAAACCTGATGCCCTTTGGCTACCTCTTCTTTTACGCGTTGCCAAGCTCTTGATAAAAAATGTGGTTTTTCTAAGACTGATATCACATGAGTGCTGATTGGAACTCTTCCTGATGGTAATTCACGAAGCGTAGAAATATCTAAATCACCAAAAACTGTCATTGCCACTGTTCGCGGAATTGGCGTTGCGGTCATTACTAGTAAATGTGGTGGGTATTTAGCCTTTACCTTTAACGCATCTCTTTGCTCCACACCAAAACGATGTTGTTCATCAACTACCACTAGCCCTAAATCAGAAAATGTCACACCCTCTGATATCAGCGCATGAGTTCCAATCACTATTCCAATTTCACCATTTGCTAACCTAGTGTGTATTTCCTTCTTCTTTGAAGTAGGAAGTGAGCCAGTTAGTAACTCAATTTGAGTTCCAATCTCATTAGATCCTAATGTGCCATGCATTGCTAAGTCGCCAAGTATTTTATTAATTGTTCGGTAGTGTTGTTGCGCTAAAACTTCAGTTGGTGCAAGAAGGGCAGCCTGTCCAGCTGAATCAACCACACTTAACATCGCTCTTAAGGCAACAACGGTTTTTCCAGAGCCAACTTCACCCTGTAGCAATCGATGCATAGGAAACTTTCGCGAAAGATCTAGTTCTATTTGTTCATTAACTTCGATCTGACCTTTTGTATAGCTAAATGGTAAATTCTTTTCAAACTCTGCAACTAAAACTGGTGTATTAGGGGTTCGAGATCTAGTGCTTAAACTTTCAATCTCTAGCCGCCTTTGACCAAGCAGTATTTGAAGTAAAAGCGCTTCATCAAAGGTTAATCTCTGACGGGCATTCTCGGCCGATTCTAAATCTGAAGGTTGGTGGATTTCCTCAAAAGCAGTTTTCAGATTGGGGTAATTATGCTGCTTAGTAATTTCTTCTGGTAGGTAATCTGGTAGATCTTCTAATGAATCCAACGCCAATTTCACACACTGCATAACTTTCCAAGATGGTAATTTTGAAGTTGCTGGATAGACCGGCAAGAACTTGCCGGCAAATTCAGCAATGGCCGCATCTACATTTTCACCATCTGGGATAAGTTGAAAATCAGGATGAGAAAGTTGCCTCTTGCCATTAAAAACCCCAACTTTACCGGCAAATAATCCAACTCTGCCAGCTTTTAAATCTTTTTCGCGCCATGCTTGATTAAAGAATGTTAGAGAAAGTTTTGCACTTCCATCTGTAACAACTACCTCCAGAATACTTTTACCATTTGCCCTTCTTAACTTAACCGCTTCAATCTCCGCCAAGATTGTCACATCTTCATCAACTAATAATTTTGAGATATCGGTTAATTCACCTCTAACTACATACCTACGGGGATAGTGTCGAAGTAATTCATTTATGGTGGTTATCCCAAAAGACTTCTCCAGCACAGCAGCAGTTCGATCACCGAGGATATTTGGTAAGCGAGTCGCAAGGGTTGCCATAGAGGAAGTATCCAATGCCAAATGGCTAGTTGCGCGTAATTACCCACCGGATTAGCCATTTAATGCCCTAAGGAGGTAATCTTTCGCCTTCGTTAAGTTTAAGTCGGCAAAAATAAGGAGCAATACGGTGTCATCAGTCTGTGATTTATGTGGAAAAGCTCCAAGCTTTGGAAACAATGTTTCGCACTCAAAGCGGGCAACTCGTCGCCGATGGAATCCAAACATTCAAAAAATTCGCACCATAATTAACGGCCAAACTAAGCGTAAAAATGTTTGTGCTTCATGCTTGAAAGCTGGAAAAGTTCTTCGTTAATTAAAAGTGTTGGTAGCCTTTTATTTCAACTTGTTTTGCATCTAAGCGCACTTCACCATCTCCTGCTTCAACAATTCCTATCTCAATTCCCAAATCTTTACTTCGGTATTTCGGATCAACTGTAGCAATAAAGAAATGATCCTCGCCACCATTTAGAATCCAATCAAAAGTATCTTCACTTAGTTCAGTAGATAGCTCTGCAAGATCTTTAAAATCATCTGCTTTAGAAATCAACTCTCTACTGAGATTAATTGAAACGCCAGAGGCGCTAGCTATATGTCCGGCATCAATACTCAAGCCATCGCTGATATCACACATTGCAGATGCAACTTTGATCAGTGCATCAGGTCTAACTAATTTTGGATTTAAATGAGCCTCGACAACATACCTTGGTCGATCTAAACCCCTATTTAGAATTGCAAGTCCGGCTGCAGATAATCCAGGAAGGGCAGAGACATAGACAATATCTCCAACTTTTGCACCATCGCGTTTGATTGGTTTTGAGTTTATATGGCCTATAGCAGTAATACTTAAAACTAATTTCTCCGATTTACTTAAATCACCTCCAATAACACTTACCTTAAACTTGTCAGCGACTGATCTAATTCCTTCTGCAATCTCAGTAATGACTTGTGTATTTTCATTCTGGTTAATTCCGGCAGCAACCAATAAATAATTAGGTTCTCCCCCCATTGCAAAGACATCAGCCAAACTAGCTGTAGTCAGCTTTGCTCCTATTTGAAATGGTGAAGACCAATCTCGCTTAAAATGTATGCCTTCAACTGCCATATCTACTGTTGCAATAAAATCAGAGTCTGTGCCGCTGAACACAGCTGCATCATCACCAATACCGACCTTTACTCCGCTTTGGAATGAACTATTAAATAGCTCACCAAGCCGGCGTATTAGCGCATCCTCTGACTCCATAAATGGCACTCCCCAATTAACTCGCTATAGGCTACCCTTTAATGACGCTAAAGTTCATCGCTGAACATGTGGCGATAATTGAAAGGCTTTAAATGTCCGTACAGGCTTATATTCTTATTCAAACAGAAGTTGGTAAGGCAGCAAGTGTTGCAAAGGCAGTTTCAGCGATTGCTGGTGTAACTATTGCAGAAGGCGTTACTGGTCCTTACGACGTAATTATGCGAGCTGAATCTGCATCGATGGAGGATTTGGGTCGAACTGTATTAGCAAAGGTTCAAGGAGTTTCTGGAATCACTAGGACTCTAACCTGCCCTGTAACCACCTACTAATTAAAGTTAAGAGCTACTAAAAAAAGTGGCTCTTAATTAATTTAAAGTTAAAACCAGCGAATCATTCCAATAACACCTGCAGTTGCATAGAAAAATTGCAGGAACAAAATACCTTTATGTTTGCCCAGGTATGCCCAAATACCAATTAGCGCCGAAGATATCAGCAGTAGGGTAAACCCAATAAACTCAGCTCCAATATTGGCTGCTACTAACAAAGAATAGACAATTGCGGTTATTACCCCAAGCCATTCAAAAATTCTTACCTTTGTAACCTTAGTCATTTAATACTCCCTTCACTAACTTTATTTGATTACTAAAAGTTTAATGAGCAGATATTGCTCCCCTTAGTTAATCGCCTACTTTCATAACCTTTGCAGCTAATGCACTTTTTAATTCGTTAAATGAAGTAGGAAAAACTGCATGCGGATGCCCGGCAGCAGCCCAGACAACTGAGTAATCATTTAGTGCTTCATCGATTAGCACTATTGATGGAGGATTTAACCAACCTATTGGTGAGACTCCTCCAATTGAGAAACCAGATTTTTCTTTTACATAATCTGCATCAACTCGCTCTAATTTTTCAACCTCTAAATTACTTGCTACTAAATCAGTATCAACCCGATGCCGGCCAGAAGTAATTATCAATAGCGGTGATTGGTCAGGAAGTTTGAATATTAGTGACGAAGCAATTTGTCCAACTTCAATTCCTAGTCCAGATGCGGCTTCTGAAGCACTTTTTGCAGTTTCCGATAGCACTTTAATTTGACCTTTTATTTCATAATTTTGCATGGCAGCGATTACTCGCTTGACCGCTGACTTTTCTAGAACACCATTCATTTTTACCTAGTAATGCTGATAGATCTATTCATTGCAGTTTTAATCAATTTTGTTATTAGTAGCTGATAATCTACGCCACTTTCTTCAATCAACTTTGGATAAACAGATGTTGGTGTAAATCCTGGCATAGTGTTAATTTCATTAATTATCACTTCACCGGTATTTGAGTAAAAGAAATCAATTCTTGCTAATCCTTCACAACCTGCCGCTGAAAATGCTATCAATGCAGCTTTCTTTATCTGATCCTCAACACCCTTTGGTAAATTAGCAGGTACAAGTAATTTCATAGAATTATCAAGATACTTTGCTTGGAAATCATAAAATTCAAACTCTTTAGAGATAGCGATCTCACCGACTGCTGAAACTGTTAACTTTTCATCAGACTCTAGAACTGCGCACTCAATTTCTTTACCCACTACAGCTTGCTCAATTATTACCTTTGAATCAAAAGTCAGTGCATGTTCTACCGCACCTGCTAACTCTGATATTTGATTCACTTTAGAGGTACCCCTGCTAGAACCACTTCTTGCTGGCTTTACAAATAATGGAACTGAAAGATTACTTGGTAGTTCAAATTTTTTAGAGGTAACTACAATTCCCGGTGCAACTTTTAACCCAGCAGCAGCAAATATTGGTTTGGCATATGACTTATCCATACAAACTGCACTTGCTAAAACTCCAGAGCCGACATACCGTAAACCAATTATCTCTAGCAAGCCTTGAATAGTTCCATCTTCACCATATGGCCCATGTAGTACTGGAAAAACCACATCTATTGCCAGATTTTTTCCACCAGCAATTAATCCTTGGCTAGTAATACTTACCTCAACACCATTTTCTGGAATTATGGGAAGCACGCCATTTACAACCATAAAATTGGAATCTTTTGGTAGGTGGAGCCATTTGCCAGACTTTGTTATACCAATAAGCTCTATATCAAAAAGATTTCTATCAATTGCTTGTAATACGCCATTTGCAGATATGCAAGAGATTTCATGTTCACTGCTTCTGCCACCACAAATTATGGCTACTTTCGTCTTACTCATTAAATTTCAGCCTTAATACTTACCTTCATTAATCTATCCAAGGCATCTTTTGGCTTAAGTGTTTCGGCAACAACATCCGAGACAGCCTCAATAATTGGAACTTCTACGCCTACTCGATGTGCTAATTCCAGCATGGCACCAGCTGAGTAAACACCTTCGACAGTTTTAACTATCTGCTGTCGAGCTTTAACTATTGATCCTGATTTACCTAGGACCTCACCAAAGCTTCTATTTCTAGATAGTGGAGATTGCGCACTTGCTACAAGATCGCCAATACCTGCTAACCCTAAGAATGTAAGTGGCGTAGCACCATAAGCCTCTCCAAGGCGAGCAACCTCAGATAATCCTCTAGTAATCATTAATCCTTGAGTGTTCTCGCCATATCCCATACCCACTGCCATGCCAACAGCAATTGCAATAACACTCTTTGCTGCCCCGGCAAATTCACAGCCAACTAAATCTTTAGATGGGTAAATTCTGAAGTAATTGGTTGAAAACATATCGGTAATAAGATCGATAATTTCTTGATTTTCAGATGCCGCCACAGCTCCTGCTGGTTGTCGCATAATTATTTCATTTGCCAAATTTGGTCCTGTGATTAATCCCAATTTTGATTTTTCTATTCCTAAAACTTCCTGTATTACCTCAGTCATTCTAAACTGAGTATCAACCTCAATACCTTTAAGTGTGCTAATAACTGGTAAATCCGTTGGGAAAAAACCTTTCCATTCCACTAAATTTTCACGCAAAGTTTGAGCAGGAATTGCCACTAAAATTACATCAGCAAACTCAAGCACAGCTTTGATATCAGTAGTTGCCTTTAACTCTCTAGGTAAATCTATGCCTTTAAGAAAGCGGCGATTAGAGTGTCTACGATTTATCTCTCGAACAACTTTCTTATTCCTACCCCAAATTAAAACCTGCTGGCCAGAGTCAACCATTACCTGACCTAGTGTTGTTCCCCAGGCACCAGAACCTAAAACCGCAACTTTTCTCATTTGGCATCCTTTTTATAATTACCCGTTCTTGGTAATTGTGACTTCTTTGGATCAAATATTTCAGTTGGGGCTTTTTCGCCACGTAATTGCTCTAATAATTTTGTAACAGAACTCATAACATATGCGGTTGCTTCTTCAAGTGCAATGGGATCTTCGGATTTTCCATACCATTTTGAAAAATCAAGTGGTTGACCTGCAATCACTTTTACTTTAGTTCGTGGAAAAATTCTAATTTTCTTACTATACGCTGGCAGAATTTTCTGAGCTCCCCATTGCGCACATGGAATTACTGGCGCTTTAGTCAAAATTGCTAATCGTGCAATTCCGGTTTTTGCTTTCATCGGCCAATAATTTTGGTCTCTAGTTAAAGTTCCCTCTGGATAAACTCCAAGTAAGTGTCCAGATTTCAAAAAAGCTATTGCATGCTGCAAAGAATTAGATGCATCTGCTGTTTCCCGCTCTACTGGAATTTGTCCGGCGCCAAGTAAAACTCTGCCCACAATTGGAAGTTTGAACAAGGAAGCTTTCCCTAGATATCTAGGTGCTCGACCATTGTCGTATAAGAAGTGAGTAAAAATTAATGGATCAACATAGGAAATATGGTTGCATACAACAATTGCCCCACCAGACTTAGGTAGGTTCTCAGCACCTTGCCAATCACGTTTAGCTATCAATTTAAGTATTGGTCGGACCACAGATGCACCGAATTTGAACCAATTTGTGTCCCCTAAAGGTTTACCGCTGGGAGGTGCGTATGAAATTTTCAACTCAGTAGACACCGCTTAATTCTACGGCCAATTCCGGTAATGCCTATAAATGAGCGTAAAAAACGGGACCTCACGCATGAGATCCCGTTTTAATTTACTGCTCAGAAATTAGCGACGACGCTTTGCCTTCTTTGCAACCTTACGAACTGCTTTCTTGGCCTTTGAAGCCTTCTTAACTGCCTTTGCAGGCGCAGCCTTTGCTGGTGGAGTTGGAGCAGCACCAAGTTTGCGAGCACCAGAAATTACTTCCTTTAATCCCTTTGCAGGTAAGAAGCGAACTTTCTTGCTGGCTTTAATTTGAATCGTTTCTCCAGTGAATGGATTACGACCCTTACGAGCTGGTCGATCAACTTTTTTGAACTTACCAAAGTCATTGATCATTACATCTTCGCCCTTTGAGATATTGCGAACAACCGCATCAAAAACTACCTCTACAGCGCGAGCAGCCTCTTTCTTGCTGTCACCGAACTGTGGAGCAAGATAGGCGATGAACTGTGCCTTGTTCATTTAATCCCCTTATTTACGCGTAAACATTAAGCATTTGCTTAACTAAGGGTTAATCTATGGGGTGAAGAGAAATACATTGATTAATTAAATCGGTGTGTCGCGAGCAAATTCCTATTTAAAATCAAGGTTTTTTGAAGATTTATAGAAACTCTAAATTATTACTTTAGAGTTTTCGTTTAGCGAATTGGCAGTGTTTTAGGCTTAAAACTAGCTCTTTTTTCTTCAAAATTAGAAACTTGATCAATTTTGGTAAATGTTAGACCAATGTCATCTAACCCTTCCATAAGGCGCCAACGGGTGTAATCATCAATTGCAAATGCAATAGTTGTCCCAGCATAGGAAACAGTTTTGCTATCCAAATCAACCGTAATGGTGGTTTCTGGCTTACTTTCAATCTCTAGCCAGATCTTTTCAATCTCATCTTGGGACAAAATCACCGTCAATAAGCCAGCCTTTTGCGAATTACCACGAAAAATATCAGCAAATCTACTAGAGAGTACAACTTTGAAACCGTAATTTTGTAATGCCCAAACAGCATGCTCACGAGAAGAGCCAGTACCAAAATCTGGGCCAGCAACTAAAATAGTTGCCGACTTATACTGTGGTTGATTTAATTCAAATGCTGGATCATTACGCCAAGCTGCAAATAACCCATCCTCAAAACCACTTTTAGTAATGCGCTTTAGATAGACAGCAGGAATAATTTGATCGGTATCGACATTGCTGCGACGAAGAGGTACAGCAGTACCAGAATGCTTAATGAATTTTTCCATTTATAAGTCCGCTGGTGAGGATAGGGTGCCCTTTAATGCTGTAGCTGCTGCTACTAATGGACTGACAAGATGAGTGCGCCCACCTTTTCCTTGCCTGCCCTCAAAATTTCGATTACTTGTCGAAGCTGCGCGCTCGCCTGGCTTTAACTGATCTGGATTCATACCTAAACACATAGAACACCCAGCACTGCGCCATTCTGCTCCAGCATCTAGAAATACCTTGTCTAGGCCTTCAGATTCAGCTTGTAACCTAACTCGAGCTGATCCTGGAACAACTAATAGCCGAAGCGAGCTAGCAATCTTTTTACCTTTAATTACTTCGGCCGCAGATCTTAAATCTTCAATTCTGCCATTTGTACAAGAGCCTAGAAATACCGTGTCTACCTTAATTGATTTAAGCGGTGTACCAGGTTTTAAATCCATATATTCAAGGGCGCGCTCTGCAGCTCCTCGATCCTCAGGGTTAGTAAAATCAGCAGGATTTGGGACAGACTCACTTAGTGGTAATCCTTGACCTGGATTTGTTCCCCAAGTTACAAATGGCGCCAAGTCGTCGGCATTTAAATAAATTTCTTTATCAAAGGTTGCATCACTATCTGTTACTAAGGTTCTCCAATAAGCCAAGGCTAAATCCCAGTCAGCTCCACTTGGGGCATGCGGTTTTCCTTTTACATAATCAAAGGTTGTTTGATCTGGCGCAATCAGCCCAGCCCTAGCACCAGCTTCGATAGACATATTACAGATTGTCATTCGAGCCTCCATTGATAACGCCCTGATTGCACTTCCACGGTATTCAAGTACATAACCCTGTCCGCCACCTGTACCAATTTTTGCAATTACCGCCAAAATAATATCTTTACTTGTTACCCCGGGCTTCAAATTTCCATCGACATTGATAGCCATAGTTTTTGGCCTAATCAATGGCAAGGTCTGAGTTGCAAGCACATGCTCAACCTCACTAGTTCCAATTCCAAACGCTAATGCACCAAATGCACCATGTGTTGATGTATGTGAGTCACCACAGACAATGGTCATACCTGGCTGAGTAATACCTAGTTGAGGTCCAACTACATGCACAATTCCTTGTTCCACATCACCTAGTGAGTGAATTCGAACGCCAAACTCAGCGCAATTTTTCCGCAAGGTATCTACCTGTAATTTAGAAACAGGATCTGCAATTGGCTTATCGATATTTAAAGTCGGAACATTATGATCTTCAGTAGCAATAGTTAAATCTGGTCTTCTAACTTTACGATCAGCTAAGCGCAAGCCATCGAATGCTTGTGGGCTTGTTACCTCGTGAATCAAGTGCAGATCAATGTAAAGTAAATCTGGCTCACCGGCGGTAGAGCTAACTACATGCTCTGCCCAAATCTTTTCCGCCAATGTCTTGCCCATTGCAACTTATCCTTTCGATGCCTATCTGAATTTGCTTCTCACCTATTGAGATGGCATTATCAGAGTATGGACAGAAAGAATAGCGGAGTCGGCGTCCTAGACAAAGCGGTAAAAATACTTGCTGCATTAGAGGCAGGGCCACAGTCACTTGGCGAACTTGTCTCAACAACTGGAATTGCACGGCCGACAGCACATAGATTGGCAGTTGCCCTTGAGTTTCATCGACTTGTATCACGAGATTTCTCAGGAAGATTTATTTTAGGAGCCCGCTCCTCTGAACTTGCTGCAGCTGCTGGTGAAGATAAGTTGTTAGCGATTGCTGCCCCATCACTAACAGCGCTTAGAGATGCAACTAGTGAGAGTGCGCAGCTTTATCGAAGGCAAGGCGATCGTAGAATATGTGTTGCAACTGCAGAGAGATTAACTGGATTAAGAGATTCTGTTCCAGTTGGCACGGTCTTAACTATGCAGGCGGGTTCTGCAGCTCAAATACTTCTTGCGTGGGAGGATCCAGAGAAACTTCATCGCGGTTTAGTAAACGCTAAATTCACAGCAGCAAATTTAGCTGCTGTCCGCAGACGCGGCTGGGCACAATCAGTTGGTGAACGAGAAGCTGGCGTTGCATCGGTATCAGCACCGGTGCGAGGACCAAATAATAAAGTAATTGCTGCGGTAAGTATTAGTGGGCCTATGGAACGGTTAAGTAGACAACCTGGAAGAATTCATGCCGCTGCAGTAGTTGCTACCGCTGCCCGATTAAGTGAACACTTAGCAAAAAACAATAAGTAAACAAAACTAACGTAGCTCCGAGGGGATTCGAACCCCCGTAGCTGGCTTGAGAAGCCAGAGTCCTAGGCCACTAGACGACGGAGCCGTACGGTAAATCTTAAATCGCTGGGGTACCAGGACTCGAACCTAGACAGGCTGAACCAGAATCAGCAGGGCTACCAATTACCCCATACCCCAATATTTAATTTTAAGCAGTTAAAGAATACCCTGCGTTAAATTTATTTGGAAATTACCGCCTTTATTCGCGCAATTGAACGCTCTTTCCCTAATAACTCCAATGACTCAAAAAGCGGTGGCGAAATATGAGATCCAGTAACCGCTATTCGAATTGCGCTGAAGGCAATACGAGGTTTTAGTCCTAAATCCTCGATTAAGGCAATACGAAGCACTTCCTCGATTTTCTGGTGAGTCCAATCAGTTAAATTTTCAACTTTGGCAAGGGCTGTAGATAAAACTTTTTGCGATGAATCATCTAATAACTTAGGCAACTCTTCAGGATCTACTGAGAAATTCTTCACAAATAAGAAGTTAAGCATTTGAGGAATTTCAGATAATTTCACAATGCGCTCCTGAATTATTGGTAATGCAGATTTAACAATACTAATCTCTTCGGGCGTTCCAGAAATTACCTGACCTTTTATTAGGAATGGTATTGACCACTCTAGGAACTTATCAATATCTAGCGCTCGAATTTTATCGCCATTAATTGCCTCGAGTTTTTTCATATCAAACCTTGCTGGACTACTGTTAACGCGCTCTACTGTGAATAACTCAACAAGCTCTTGCATAGTTATATTCTCTTTATCATCTCCTGGGGACCAACCTAGTAATGCTAGGTAGTTACAAATTGCCTCTGGCAGGAAACCTTGCTCTCGATACCAAGCAATCGAAACTTCCCCATTGCGTTTTGATAATTTTGCATTGTCTTGCCCCATAACAAATGGAAGGTGGGCAAACAAAGGATAATCTTTAGGATCAACACCCATCGCTTGATAAACTCGAATTTGTCTTGGAGTAGATGAGAGTAAGTCCTCGCCTCTCAAAACATGTGTAATTTTCATTAATATGTCATCTACGGCGACAGCTAATGTGTATAAAGGGGAACCGTCTGCACGTGCTAACACAAAGTCTGGAACAAATTCATGCTCAAACTTAACTTCACCACGGATTAAATCTACAAAAGTAGTTTCGCCCTTTGGCATTCGCATTCGTACAACTGCTTTGCGGCCCTGACTTTTATAACTACTAACCTGCTCATCACTTAAGTCACGGCATTTTCCATCATAACCAGGAGCTTTATTATTTTTCATCTGCTCCTGGCGACGAGCTTCTAACTCTTCTGAGCTACAGTAACAATAGTAAGCATCACCTTGATTAATAAATTTTTGCGCCCATTCAGCATATATATCTAATCTTTGCGATTGTAGGTAAGGACCTAAATCTCCACCTACCTCAGGACCTTCATCCCAATTAAGCCCAAGCCATTTAAGTGTTTCAATTGCAGCTTGAATATATTGGTCAGTAACTCTTTCAGTATCTGTATCTTCGATTCTAAATATTAATTTTCCACCTGTATGTCTAGCGTAAGCCCAATCAAACAATGCAGTTCTAATATTGCCAACATGTAGATCGCCAGTAGGTGAAGGTGCGAATCTCACGCGAACTTGAGAATTAGTTGGCACGAGATGACACCTTGTTTGTTAAAGTACCTAAGCCATCAATCGATATTGAAATCGTTGACCCAGCTGGCATTGGTCCTATTCCCGCAGGAGTACCTGTCAAAATAACATCACCAGGTAATAGAGTCATCACATTTGTAACGAATTCAATAATCTTTGGCACTTTAAATATCATTTCAGAAAGCATAGATGACTGTTTAATTTCTCCGTTTAATGTAGCACTTATTTTCTGATCACCCGGAATAAATTCTGTTTCGATCCATGGACCAAGTGGGCAGAAAGTGTCAAAACCTTTGGCTCTGGTCCATTGACCATCTTTTTTCTGCAAGTCCCGCGCAGTCACATCATTGGCTAATGTATAACCAAAAATAACATCGGTTGCTTTCTCCGCAGGAACTTCTTTACAAATTCTACTTATAACAATTGCTAGTTCTGCTTCATGGTCCACACGTTCGCTCATTTTTGGCCAGATTATTGTTTCATTAGGGCCAGTTACTGCAGTATTTGGTTTAATAAATATTATTGGTTCAGTTGGGACTACAGAATCCATTTCAGCAGCATGGTCTGCATAATTTTTTCCTATACAAACAACTTTACTCCTAGGGATGACTGGTGCTAATAATTTTACTTCAGATAATTTAACTGTCTTATCTTGTGGGACTATTCCTGCGTATATTGGATCCCCTCGTAACACTAAAATTACATCTTTATCATTTAGTATTCCAAAGAGTGGATCAGTACCAAAACCTAATTCTGATGGAGCTGAGAACCTAACAATACGCATTAGGTCATCTTACAACTGATCAGTTGCCTTTCCTGATTCTGCAATTCTCTCTGCCAATACAGTGGCAATTCGATGCCTCCTACCTGAAGGCCTTTCTGCTGTTAGTTTCCAGCCTGGAACAATTATTGTGCTGCCAGGTATTGGCACACGGCCTAAATGCTTTGCAATGAGTCCACCAATTGAATCAACATCTTCGACTTCGTCTTCGGTAAATTTAGTCTCAAATTGCTCGGCAAAATCTTCAACGTGAAGTCGAGCCGAAATTCTTGCTTTATTTTCGTCCAACCATTCTATTTCTTCTGTTTCGTTATCGTCATATTCATCAGATATTTCGCCAACAATCTCCTCTAATATGTCTTCAATTGTAATAATTCCTGCAGTTCCACCATATTCATCAACAACTATTGCCATGTGTATCTGGTCGCGTTGCATTTGTTTAAGCAAGTCATCAGCGGTTTGACTCTCAGGAACAAATGTTGCTTTACGTAGGTGTTCCTCAACTTTCTCACTTAATTCCGAGTTGGGATTATCATGAACTCTCTTAGCTAAATCCTTAACATAAGCGATACCTACAACATTATCTAAGTTATCTGCTATGACTGGAATGCGCGTAAACCCTGAGCGAAGCGCTAACGATAATCCTTGTCGAACGGTTTTATCTGCCTCTATCCAGACCATTTCTGTTCTGGGCACCATTAATTCTCGAACTAAAGTTTCACCAAGATCGAAGACTGAATGAATCATTTCGCGTTCTGATTCCTCAACAAACCCACTCTCACTTGCTTGATCTACCATGTCTCTAAATTCAGCTTCTGTTGAAAAGGGACCAGATTTGAATCCTTTGCCAGGAGTAATGGCATTTCCAATACCTATTAGAAGTGTTGTGAGTGGGCCTAATAATTTCGATAATAAGACAGCTGATGTAATTGCCGGGCGCGCCCACTTAATTGCATGTTGTTTACCCAATGTCCGTGGTCCAACTCCCACGACGACATACGAGATTGCAACCATTAAGGAAATTGCACCAAATAAGGCTAGCGCTTTATTAGAGTTTTGTTCAACAAAAAAAGTTGCGACCAAAGCGGTAGCGGTTAGTTCACAGGTTTTTCTTACTAATAGAATTACATTTAAAAACCTAGCAGGATTTTCAACAAAGTTTTCAAAGCGCTTTTTATACTTTGGCTTAGATTCAACTATTTCTTCAATAAGTAGACGAGAAAGAGATGTCAGTGCTGATTCACTTCCTGCCAAAAATCCAGCAACAAGAAGAAGAAAAATAATTAGTAACAGAGTTCCAATACTCATTTAAGTGCTCTCCATTGATTAAGGAAATCTTCCTGCATTTTGAACATAACTAATTCATCTTCTATCTCTTCGTGATCAAATCCGAGTAGATGAAGCACACCATGAACCGTCAGTAGTTCAATTTCTAGGTCAGTAGATTGTTTCCCATTTTTTGCTGCAAACTCTGGACACAAAACTATGTCCCCAATAATTCCAGGACCATTTGAAGCGCTGTCTGGCTTAATCTCATCCATCGGAAAAGACATTACATCTGTTGCGCCTGAGAGATTCATCCACTTCTGGTGAAGTTCTTCCATTTCAATCTCGTTAACAAGTCTAATTCCTAGCTCTGAATCAGGATGTATGCCTAATTTAGTCAAAGAAAAATCAGCTAGTGAGATGAGGCGTGCCTCATCTAATTGATAATTAGTTTTATTCTCTAAATCTATCTTCATATCTGCTACTCATAAATGAGTAATTAGCGATCACCTTTTCCGCTTCTTATTGGAAATGTTGACTTTGAAATATTCTCATCCCAATTTCCATAAGCTGTAACTATTTCACCAACTAGCCTATTTCTTACAACATCTTCTGCCGTTAGATAAATGAAGGATATATCCTCAACTTCTTTTAGTATGTCTGGCACAATTTTTAATCCAGATTGTGAATTATTTGGTAAATCTACCTGAGTTATGTCACCGGTAACTACCATTTTTGATCCAAAGCCTAATCTAGTAAGAAACATTTTCATTTGCTCAGCAGTTGTATTTTGTGCTTCATCAAGAATTATAAAGGCATCATTTAAAGTTCTACCACGCATATATGCAAGTGGAGCAACCTCGATAATTCCAGAGGTCATTAATCTAGGGATAGCATCTTGATCAATCATGTCGTGAAGCGCGTCAAAAAGTGGCCTAAGATAAGGATCAATTTTTTCGTGCAAAGTTCCAGGCAGAAAACCCAATCTCTCACCGGCCTCAACTGCCGGCCTAGTCAGAATAATTCTATTAACTTGCTTTGCCTGTAGTGATTGAATCGCTTTAGCCATTGCTAAATATGTTTTTCCGGAACCAGCTGGACCAATTCCAAAAGTAATTGTGTTTGAATCAATTGCATCAACATATTTTTTCTGATTTGAAGTTTTAGGTCGTATTGTCTTGCCGCGATTACTGAGAATATTTAATGATAAGACTTCAGCAGGGTGCTCTGATGGATCCTGGGTTAACATAGAGATAGATCTGCTCACCATGTCTACGTTTAAATTTTGACCTGAACGCAAAAGTGCGATCAACTCATTTATAAGTGTTGAGAATAAAGTTACTTTTTCGGCGTCGCCTTTTACATATATTTCATTTCCTCTTAAAGTAATCGATAGCTGAGGAAATTGCTTCTCAATAATTCTAAGGTAGGAATCATTTGGTCCGACAAGGGCAACCATAGGAAAATTGGTTGGTACCGTGATTACTTTGGGGTCCATTAATCTAATTCTATATTTAACCGGGCGGCCAGGCGAATGTTCGGCCACCTAGTAGGTGTAAATGAGCGTGGAAAACAGACTGACCGGCACTTTCTCCCGTATTTATATTGGTCCGGTAACTGTCGATCCCAAATTCCCTGGCAACGCTAGATGCCATATCGAAAATTTCACCCACCAATGCTAAATCAAATTCTGCAACTTTGGCCATATTTTCAAAATGTTGGTTGGGAATAACTAATACATGTATTGGTGCTTGTGGGGAGATATCTTTAAAAGCAGTAACTCGATCTGACTTTTTTACTGTTTCAGCCGGAATCGACCCAATTACAATTTTACAAAATAGACAATCCATTTTTACCACCTACCAAGTTTAGTTTGCAATGCAGACATAGCCGCAAAACCAGCATGTGCAGAACGAAGGATAGGAGCACCCAATCTGACTACGGTTGCATTAGTAGATGAGAACAGTTGAAGCTCCTCCTCTGTTATTCCCCCTTCTGGGCCAACTATCAGATATATTCTATCTAAATTCACCGGTAATGATATTTCACTGAATTTTTCTTTTGCAGATTCATGAAAAACTATTGCAAATCCTGTTTTTATCTCATTAAGAATCTCATTAGTACTCATCTGATTATCAACTATAGGTAATCTAAATCTCTTTGACTGCTTACAGGCCTCCTTAACTGTAATCATCCATTTTTCGCGCGAATCTGATTGCCACTTGCTAATTGAACGCTGTGAGCTCCAAGGAATGATTCGATCAGCACCCGAAACCGTAACCAGCTCAAGCATTTCCTTATTTCTATCTGACTTTGTAAAGGCTTGGACTACTACCAATTCCGGTTTTTCTGCATGAGTTTCACCTGTATTTTCTATTCTTATTGCAAGAGATTTCTTACTAATCTCCGATATAGGTCCTGATATCCATTTTCCGTGACCATCAGATACATAAACTAATTCTCCAACAGATAATCTTAAAACTTTTATTGCATGATGAGCTTCCTCATTTTCAATACTTTGTATACTTTCAGTGCTTATTTTATCGACAAAAAATAAATTAGACACTATTTAAAAACTCTTTTAACTTTATCAAAGAAACCTTGGTCTTCATTAGTGTTTATTTTTACTTTATCTAGACCCTCGTTACGAATATCAGAAATTTTCTTCAGTAATTCACTTTGCTCCTTACTCAACTTCATCGGGGTTAATACTTGTATATGAACTATTAAATCTCCCCGGCCCGATCCTCTTAGTTTTGTAACCCCTAAGCCTCTTAGTAAAACAACTGAACCGCTTTGGGTGCCCTCTTTAATTTCAATTTCTTGTTTTCCGTCTAATGTATCAATGAAAACTTTAGTACCGAGTGCAGCAGACGTCATAGGAATTGAAATTGAAATGTGTAGATTGTTTTCTTCCCGAATTATGTATTCATGTGGAGTCTCAACAATTTCAACATAAAGATCACCGGGAGAACCGCCACCAGGACCTACTTCTCCCTGACCATTTAATTGAATACGGTTTCCTGTTTCAACTCCAGCAGGTATTTTTATAGGAATGCTTTTTTTAGCTCTAACTCGACCGTCGCCAGCACACTCACCGCAAGGATCGGAAATGATAGAACCAAATCCCTGACAACTGTTACATGGACGGCTAGTCATTACCTGGCCCAAAATAGATCTAGCAACCTGTTGAGTTTCTCCCCTGCCTTTGCAAACATCACATGTTCTTGGCTTGGAGTTGTTTGCACATCCTGATCCATTGCATCTACTACAGATAACTGCTGTTTCTACGTTTAGTTCACGATCGCAACCAAATGTCGCTTCTAATAGATCCACCTCAACTCTAATTAAGGCATCTTGCCCTGGTCGATTTCTTGGCCGAGGACCACGCTGTTGTCCGCCTCCAAAAAATGCATCCATAATGTCGCTAAATCCAAATCCGCCACCACTACCGAAACCGCTAAACCCATTACCACCTAAGTCATAGTTCTGACGCTTTTCTGGATCACTTAAAACTTCGTAGGCAGCAGTAATTTCCTTGAACTTTTCTGCCATCTTCGGGTCTGGATTCACATCTGGGTGATAGCTCCGCGCAAGTTTTCTATAAGCTTTTTTTATTTCATCGAAACTTGCGTCACGGTCAACACCTAGAGTTTCATATAATTCTGACATAAGGTTATTTATTCTCTGTTAAGAATCGACCAACATAATTTGCAACGGCATTTACTGCACTAATAGAGGATGCGTAATCCATTCTAGTAGGGCCTAATATTCCTAGTGCACCAACTTCGGCATAACCCACAGTAACAAGGCTAGTATTTTTGAAACCCTTTTCACTTTGCTCATCTCCTATTTTGACTCTCACTGAGGAATTAGATCCTGAAAGTAACCTCAATAAAACTACTTGCTCCTCTAGGGATTCTAAAATAGATTGCATGCTATTAGAAAGATCCTGATTAGCTCGGGCCAGATTAGAAGTTCCAGCATAAACAACTTTTTCTTCAGGATGTTCAATTGCCATTTCAATTATAGTGGTAATTATTACTACCACATTAGATTTATCATTACCAGAATAGTTATTAATTACTCCCTCTAAGGTACTTGCCACATTTGAAAGTGATTGCCTTGCAATTCTATTATTCAACTTTTTATGCAAGTCTGCTAGTGAGCCCTCTGTAATATCAAATGGAAGTTCCACCATTCTTTGCTCAACTCTTCCGGTATCTGTGATTAATATGACCATTAATCTAGAACTATTTAGAAGAACTAATTCTATGTGTCTTACTTTTGCTTTAACTAGTGAGGGATATTGAACAACTGCAACCTGTTTGGTGACTTGTGCTAGTAATTTAACAGTCCTAGAAATAACATCATCCAAGTCAGTTGCTCCGTCAAGAAAATTTTCAATTGCTTTCCTTTCGGGATTTGACAGTGGTTTGACCTCTGATAGTTGATCTACAAAAACTCTATAGCCTTTATTTGTTGGAATTCGGCCCGCACTTGTGTGCGGCTGAGTAATTAAACCAGCATCTTCCAGCACAGCCATTTCATTTCTAATTGTTGCAGGCGATACACCTAGTCCTGAGCGAGTTGCAAGAGTTTTAGATCCAACGGGTTCTTCAGTTGCCACATATTCATCAACAATGGCCTTAAGAATCTTAAGTTGTCTGCCTTGCATACTTTTACTCATATGCCAACGCTACTACAAGAGGATTTCTCGGACTATTCGATCAGCAATGAGCCTGCCATTTAAGGTCAATGTAGCTCTGCCATTTTGCCAGTCCGATTGATTAAGATGACCAGTTTTTACATACGTAGATAGATCCTGAATTTGCTGGTTATTCAAACTTTTAGTTTCAATTCCACTTGTTAATCTAATTGAAAGCATTAATCGCTCACTTTCAATTTGCGAAGCTTGCAAAATCTCAGAGTCTTGAATCGGCAATTCATTTTTTTGTATTTTTTCCTTATAACTGTTGGGATGCTTCACATTCCAAAATCTCTCACCATTAATATGTGAATGCGCTCCGGGACCTATCCCCCACCAATTTTCTCCATTCCAGTATGAAAGATTGTGTTGGCTTTTTGAGTCATTCTTTGCCCAATTACTTAACTCATACCAGTGAAATCCTGCAGTAGAGAAGGATTTATCTGCCACTAAATACTTTTCGGCAGTCAAGTCATCATCTATTTGTTCGATCTCGCCTCGTTTTATTTGAGCCGCTAGTTTAGTTCCCGGCTCCACTATTAAGGCATAAGCAGATATATGAGAAATCGGAAGAGATAACGCAGAATCAATTGATTGTTGCCAATCTTGCATGCTCTCTCCTGGTGTGCCATAGATTAGATCAACTGAAATCTCATTAAACCCTAATTCTTTTGCCCAACCGGTAACCTTTGGTAGATTCTCAGGATTGTGAGTTCTATCTAAAGTTTTTAGCACATGCGGTACTGCAGATTGCATTCCAAATGAGAGTCTATTTATTCCAACATCAAGAAATTGACTCAACTTATCTTTATCGACTGAGTCTGGATTAGCCTCTAGCGTAATTTCAGCGCTATCAGCTAAGTGAAAATCTGATTTAATTTTATTGATTACTTTTCCGATATCTAATGGCTGCATCAATGATGGAGTTCCACCACCAAAAAATATGGAACCAACTGTTATCTCTTGGCCTATTTTATTTTTTGCTAAATCTATTTCCTGATTTGCTAAATCAATATAAGCACCTGAAATCTCATTTAAACCTGATGTAATCTTAAGCTCAGAAGGTGTATAGGTATTAAAGTCGCAATATCCGCAGCGCTTACTGCAGTACGGTATATGTATATAAAATGCCAGTTTCAATTATTTCTTCTTTTCACTCGCTTTATCTGAATCGGTAGTTAATGCTGCAATAAATGCCTCCTGCGGAACCTCAACTCGCCCCACCATTTTCATTCGCTTTTTACCCTCTTTTTGCTTCTCTAAAAGTTTACGTTTTCTAGTGATATCACCGCCATAGCATTTAGCTAATACATCTTTCCTGATAGCCCTAATATTTTCTCGAGCAATTATCTTGGCACCGATTGCTGCCTGAATTGGTACTTCAAATTGTTGACGTGGAATTAGTTCATGTAATTTTCCAGTCATTGATACTCCATAGGCATATGCTTTGTCGCGGTGAACTATTTGACTAAATGCATCAACTTTCTCACCTTGCAAAAGAATATCTACCTTAACTAAATCTCCTGCTTCCTCAGCAATTGGTTCATAATCCAAAGAGGCATATCCTCGGGTTCTAGATTTTAACTGGTCAAAAAAATCAAAAACTATTTCAGCTAATGGCAGGGTATAGCGAATTTCTATTCTATCTTCAGAGAGATAATCCATTCCTTTTTGCACGCCTCGTCGCTGCTGGCATAGCTCCATTATTGTTCCAATAAACTCACTTGGAGCTAAAATAGTTGCCTTAACGATTGGTTCCATAACCTCTGCAATTTTTCCATCCGGATATTCTGACGGGTTTGTAACAACTAATTTTTTTCCATCATCTAATGTAACGTTATAAACCACGCTTGGAGCTGTTGAAATTAGAGTTAATCCTGCTTCTCTTTCTAATCTTTCTCGCACAATCTCCATATGAAGTAGGCCTAAGAATCCACACCTAAATCCAAAGCCAAGTGCTGCTGAGGATTCTGGTTCAAAAACTAAAGCTGCATCATTTAGTTGTAATTTATCAAGCGCCTCGCGCAGCATTGGGTACTCAGCACCATCTAGTGGAAATAGACCAGAGAAAACCATTGGTTTTGGATCTTTATATCCTGCTAACGCTATTTTTGCCGGATTGTTATATGTAGTTACGGTATCGCCTACTCGAGATTGTCTAACGTCCTTTACGCCAGTAATTAGATAACCGACTTCGCCAACTCCAAGGCCATTACTGGCCATTGGCTCAGGTGAAATTACGCCAACTTCTAACATTTCATGGCGCACTCCAGTTGAGTACATTTGAATTTGATCTCTTGGGGATAGGTGGCCATCTACAACTCTTACATATGTAACAACACCCCGATATGAGTCATAAACAGAATCAAAGATTAACGCCCGAGTAGCGGCTTTCGGATCGCCAACTGGTGGTGGAATTTGTTTCACAATTTGATCCAATAGAACTTCGACACCTTCACCAGTTTTGCCAGATACACGCAAACAATCTTCTGGTTTACAGCCAATCAGGTTGGCAAGTTCTTCAGCAAATTTCTCGGGTTGGGCGGCAGGTAGATCAATCTTGTTTAACACTGGAATTATTGTTAAATTATTTTCCATTGCTAGATAAAGATTTGCCAAAGTTTGAGCTTCAATACCTTGAGCACAATCGACAAGAAGAATTGCACCCTCACAGGCAGCTAGAGATCTTGAAACTTCATAAGTGAAATCAACATGGCCTGGAGTATCAATCATATTTAAAATGTAATCTTGATTATCTATCCCAGATCTCCATGGCAATCGCACTGCCTGGCTTTTAATTGTGATTCCACGCTCTCGCTCAATATCCATTCGATCTAAATACTGTGCGCGCATATTTCTATCTTCTACAACGCCAGTAATTCCAAGCATTCGATCAGCGAGTGTGGATTTACCATGATCAATGTGTGCAATTATGCAAAAATTTCTTATTTGTTCAGGTTTGGTTGCAGCAGGCTGCGGAGATTTAGCAATTGAAATAGCAGGCATCTATGCCTTAAAAAAGTCTAAGAAATTAACGAATACCAGCTTTGTTGGCCAATTTAGCCAGCGCTGATTTTTTGTTTGCTGCATTGTTAGCATGAATTACACCTTTTGAAACAGCCATATCTAATGAACGAGAAGCATCTCTGAATTCAGATTTAATCTTTGCAGCATCACCAGCAACTACTGCTTCACGGAATTTACGAATAGCAGTACGAAGAGCAGAACGGTAAGCCCGGTTTCGATCCTGTGCCTTGTTGTTGGTACGGATTCGCTTAATCTGAGACTTAATATTTGCCACTTGGGATTACCTTTTCTCGTTTAGTTTGAAACTTATTTCAAGATCGCAAGGGTATCAGCGCTAGTCATTACGCTCAAACTGAGCCTTATTATCGAGTTCCCCTTGCTGAAGATACGGTCATTAGAGCCCTTTCAAGGGCATATTTAGGATCTGCAGCCGCCCCTTTAATATCAGCATCAAGGGCAGCTAGCGCAATCACTGCTTTTGATAATCCGCTTTCACTCCAACCAGATAATTGACGCCTAGCCTTTTCAATTTGCCAAGGCGGTAAAGCAAGAGAGGAAGCTAATTCGTAGGGATTAAGCCCTTTAGAACTTCCTGATACCTTTGCAAGAGTCCTAAATGATGAAGCTAAAGCACTAACGATTAATACTGGATCTGTTCCTGTTGCAAGTGCATTACGTAAACTTATTAGCGCTTCAGCAGTTCTACCATCAACTACCGCATCTGCTACATCAAACCCAGTACTTTCCACTCTTCCTTGCTGGTATTTTGCTACATCATCCTGATCAATAGTTTTTTGAAGAGCAACATCAGATGCAAGTTGAGAACATGCTGCACCTAGTTCACGTAAGTCACTACCTAAAGAATCTATCAATGCCTGAACTGCCTCAGTAGTAATTTTTCGCCCTAATACTTTAAATTCATTCCGGATAAACTCCGCTTTTTCACTATCCTTTTTAATTGCTTCGGCAGAAAATACTTCAGGCTGAAGCTTTTTAACCTTATCTATTAATCCTTTACCTTTTACCCCACCTTTATGCCAAAGTACTAAAAGTAAATTACTGTCTTCATCTTCTAAATAAGCCAATACTTCATCAGCACATTCAGCTGTTAAATCCTGAGTATCTCTAATAACAACAATACGCTGGTCACCAAATAAAGAAGGAGCTAGTGAATCAGTTATCACTCCAACCTCTAACTCATCTGCGTGCAAATTAGAAATCTGTGCATTAGGAAATCTTGAACTTACATTAGTAATTACACGGTCAGCTAATAGTGCTTCTGGTCCTTGAATTAATACTAACCCCACCTGATTTTCCACCATTCTTTGCCGACAACCCTGATCTTATTGGTTGATATAACAGATATGCCACCAGATTGATCAGTGCGCCAAACTTTTGCGCCTCTATTGGCTAATTCATTGATGAATTTTCCATCAGGATGGCCATAAGAATTTCCCTCACCCACACTGATAATCGCGACCTTTGGATTCAGCATCTCCAGCATAGGTAGATATTGATAGGCAGAGCCATGATGAGAAACTTTTAAGACATCCACCTGAGTGAGTAATCCTGATTTATAGATTGCTTCCTGTACCTCAGGTTCGATATCGCCTCCGGAAAAAAGTGAAATATTATTATTCTTTATTATCACTGAGATGCTGGAATTATTGACTCTTGATCCATCCCCTGGAAGCTTATTGAATTCATTGACTTGCCTTTGAGGCCATAAAACTTGAATGTTTGTGTTATTACTATCAAAGAAATAGCGATCTCCAGCAAAAACGCTCTTGACTGTCTTTCCAGATAGCTGCTTCATAACTACTTCATAAGCTGCCTCTGGTTCATACAAATTAGAAATCCATACTTCACCAATCACTCTATTTTCTAGAACAGCTGAAATAGCACCCACATGATCGGCGTGGAAGTGAGTCAAAATCAATAATGGTATCTCTCTTATTTTTAATGACTTCAGGCATTGATCAATTGCCTTTGAGTCAGGCCCAGTGTCAATAACAATGGCAGACTTTTTTCCTAAGTTAATTACTAAGCCATCACCTTGTCCAACATCACAATTAACTATTTGCCACCCCTTACCAGGCCAAGAAGAGGTTGTCACTACAACTTGTGTAATCATGATGATTAGCAACAGACTTGCAAGTTTTCTTCTGTCCGTAAAAATCATTACAAGTAAAAGGAAAATACCAAGTAGGGCAACTTTTGTGTTAGAAAAGTATAAAGATGGAAAGCCCGCCATTAAGTCGCTAGTAAAGACAATATAATTGGCTAAAAATGAGGCAATATTAAAAAGTACTTGACCAATATTTGATATTAGCGGTGTAATTATTGCGCTTAAGAAACCTAAAACTGTAATTGGCGCAATTACTGGAGCTACTAAAATATTAGATGGAACCGTTGCCGAAGAAATCTCATTTGAAAGCAGAATAATTACTGGCAGGCAAAATAGAGTTGCACTTATTGGTATTGAAACCGCTTGTAATAGAAATTTTGGCTTTAAACTCAACTCAAACCTCTGCTCAAATCGTGGTGATAAGAACAAGATTCCAGCTGTGGCCAGTACTGACAAGGCAAAGCCAGGATCGATTGCCTGAAATGGATCAAGTAAAATAAGCATGGTAATTGCTGCCCCTAGAGATGGCACACCAAGTGATCTTTCACCGCGTATACGAGCTAACAGAATTACCAATGTCATTACTGCTGCTCGTAATACTGAGGGTGTGGGCCTTACTAAAAAGATAAACAAAAATAGAATAATTAAAACCAGTATTATTCTATTTCTTAATCTTTTGACAAAAAATTGCAAAAACCAAAGCAAAAAACTAGCAACTAAAACAAAATTAGCACCGCTAACTGCTGTTAAGTGCGAAAGCCCTACTTTTCGCATTTGTTCCTGAAACTCCTCACTTTGTAGTGAGGTATCACCTAGAACCAGGCCTGGTACTAATTGTGAGGACTTTGACCCATTTGATAAATCTCTAAAATCACTCCGAATTTTCTCTGTAGAATTAAATAGATTTCTGGATGGGCTTAATATAGAGACTGGATTATTTGCAATAGCAAGAGCTGCCACCTTTCTCTCTCTGGTTTCAATTATTCGAGCCGTAAACTTGATTTTTTGATCAATCATTAAGTTGACAGTTGATGGAAGCTTCACTCTAATCGGCAGATTTAACTTCATTTCATTAATCTTTGTTGTCTTCAAAAGCAGACTAAATTCATCATTGAGTCGATTTGAGCCACTTATTTTTCCACTTTTTAATACTGGGTCAGTTCTGATTACCCCTTCAATACTCACCGTGGTATTAAAATTGCTGACTAGATAGCTATTTTCTAATGTGACTTGTTTTATCCACATCGCACATATCCCAATTACTACTGTAACTAGAATAATTCTTATACTTTTGTTCTGACTTAATACAATTAAAACAATTGCTGTCAGTACTAAAAGTACCCTCAAGTTAGGGAAAAAACCGGTGAATGCAACGGCTAGCCATAGAGTTATGCTGATTACAAATAGCGGTACCTCTAGAAGACTCGCAATAATCCCATTATCTCTTCGAATTTTGATCCGCCTAGTCCTGATATCTTTTTTAATTCATCAACAGAATTAATTCGACCCACTTTTACTCGATAATCAATGATTCTTTGGGCGGTAACTGGACCAATTCCAGGCAATGTATCTAGCTGAGCAATAGTGGCTCTATTAATATCAAGGGGATTATCAATTGTTACTTTTCTAGGTTTAGATTTTGATGAGTAGTTCTTGGTGGGGCCAACCAATATTTGCTCGCCATCAACCAAGACACGAGCCAGATTTATATCACTGATATCGACTCCTCTGAGTTGATTTCCAGCGGCTTTAATCGCATCTATAACTCTGGAGCCTTGTGGAAGCTGGTAGACACCTGGGTTTGTAACTTTGCCAGCAACATTTATTATCAGTTGTGTAGTGATGGTTTCAACTGGGGCTGGGATTTCTATCAGTGCCTGACTTACTTGCTCTGTGGGCCTTGAATTAAAGTAGTAGAAGCTACCTAATCCAATCATGACTGCAAAAATAATGGATAAAGCGCGTTTTTGATCAGGAGTTATGTTTAATTCGTTCATTCGCCTATTTAATATAAAAATTGAGAATAATTTATCGAAGGTTATTTTTTTGTGGAAAACTGGCAGTATTTACTGCATAAAGTAAAATTATAAATACATAAAGGCTTAAAGTAATTCTATTTTTCTTGCTAAGGCTCCTCCAACCATTGCATGTAATTTTGTGCCCTCTGGTAAATACTCCTCTGAAATTATCTCTCCTTGCTCATGGACTGCACTAACAAGATCGCCTCTACTAAATGGAATTATGGCCTTTATTTCAACTTTAGGCTTTGGTAGTGCTGCTTCAACAGCCCTTATGAGATTTTCTATGCCATAACCTGTACGAGCAGAGATTGCATATGCATTTGATTCTTTTCGTAAAATCTCCATCAGGACTTCTGGCGAGGCAACATCAGCTTTATTAACCGCAATTATTTCCATAATCTCACCACCCCCGATTTCATTTATTACCTCTCGAACAGCTCGCAATTGTTCAAATGGGTCTGGATGAGAACCATCAACAACATGGACAATTAAATCGGCTTCTGAAACCTCTTCTAAAGTTGACTTGAATGCCTCAACTAATTGATGAGGTAGATGTCTAACAAATCCGACCGTATCAACTAGCGTATAAATCCGACCATCTGCACTCTCGGTTTTCCTTACCGTCGGATCCAATGTTGCAAATAATGCGTTCTCAACTAAAACATCGGCGCCAGTTAATCTGTTAAGTAATGATGATTTTCCAGCATTTGTGTAGCCTGCAATAGCCACTGATGGGATATTTTTCTTTCGTCGCTCACTTCTTTTTGTATCTCTAGATATTTTCATTTCTTTGATTTCACGGCGAAGCTTTGCCATCTTGTCATTAATTCTTCTACGATCAGTCTCAATTTTTGTTTCACCAGGTCCGCGCCCACCAATACCACCTGCTTGTCTAGACAGTGATTCACCCCATCCTCTAAGTCGGGGCAGCATGTAGGACATTTGTGCAAGTTCTACCTGTGCCTTACCTTCACGACTTTTTGCATGTTGCGCAAAAATATCTAAAATTAAAGCAGTTCTATCAATTACTTTTACCTTAACTTTCTGTTCAAGAGTTCTAAGTTGAGCAGGTGATAACTCGCCATCACAAACCACGGTATCGGCTCCGGTAGCAACGACAGCTTCTCGAACCTCTTTAACCTTTCCTGAACCAATAAATGTTGCAGCATCAGGCTTATCTCTGCGCTGAATTAGCGCATCCATAACTGTAGATCCTGCTGTTTCTGCCAAGGCCGCTAACTCCTTTATTGAGTTGTCCGCATCGGTAGATGTTCCTTCGGTCCAGACGCCAACTAGTACAACTTTTTCAAGTCGAAGTTGTCGATACTCTGAGTCTGTTACATCCTGTAATTCAGTTGATAGACCGCTTACACGACGAAGTGCCTGTCTATCTTGTAAATCTTGATTAGAGCTATGTGGATTTTCATTTAATTCATACTCAGCAACTGCTTGTGCATTTTCACGAATCAGTGAATCTATATCAAGCTCTAATCCAGTTTCTTTATCAAATTTGGAATCTGTCACAAATATTGATCTAACTCTAAATCTTTAACTAAAACAGCCGGGCCAGTAAGTGTTGCATTACTGTGAGCATCTATTTCAACTATTAATCTTCCGCCGGGCGGATTAATTATCCATTTAATAGGTAAGTTTTTATTGCTTTCTATTGTGGCAGCAAGTGCAACTGCGCAAGTTCCTGTTCCACAGGATTGAGTTTCACCAACTCCTCTTTCAAATACTCTCATTCCGATCTGACCATCTTCAAGAAATCTAACAAACTCTATATTTACACCATCAGGATAAGTTGTTTCAGGTTTAACCATGGGAGCTGATTTCAAATCTCCAATAGCTGCTAAATCCTCTACAAAAACTACCGCGTGAGGATTACCAACATCAATATTTAAGCCAGGATACTCTTGTGAATTTGCAGTTACATTGATCTGACCATCTACCTGGGAAACTTTTCCCATATTTACTGAGATCTCACCTGAATCTGGGACTGATAGAAATTTTCTTCCGCCTCTAGTGTTGATTGAGTAAATACCAGAGGGTTGGTGGCCGCGATCTGTTAAGTATCTAGCCATAACCCTTATGCCATTGCCACACATTTCAGCTTGCGATCCATCTGCATTTGAATAATCCATAAACCAGGCTTTATCCTGTTTAACTATTTTTATAAATCCATCACTACCAACGCCACTTTTGCGGTCACAAATTCGTTTAATCTGCTCAGCTGAAAAGCTTAATTTATCCTCTGGATCAAAGACCAATACAAAATCATTGTGGGTCCCATGCCCATAGGTGGCGTTTATCATTAATTAATACTAGCCAACAGTTTTTCTAGCCGAACTGTATTTGTAGCTGGAGGTAGCCAGGTAATTCGCTCATCCCGATTAAACCAAGTCTCTTGCCGCCTGGCATAAGCTTTAGTAGTTCGTTTAGTTTCTTCCTTAGCAAACTCTTCGCTACATTCCCCATTTAAGTAATTCATTATTTGGCTATACCCAAGCGCCTTTTTAGCAGTGGTCGACTGTTCTAACCCTTTGGTCATAAGTAGAGAAACCTCGCGCGCAAACCCTTTTTCCCACATGTTCTCAACCCGTTCATCTATTTTTTGGTCCAAATTGTTCCGATCTAATACCAAGCCAAACTGCTTGGCCATTGGATACTTACTGCTCTCCTGCCTTGGTAAATTGGCGGTAAATGGCTTACCGGTTAGCTCTATTACTTCTAGCGCTCTAATAATTCTGCGCAAATTCTCTTTTGGAATAGCTAAGGCAGCAGCCGGATCTAATTTCGCTAGCTTTTCATGCATTATTTCATTGCCAACTCTTTCAGCTTCGTCAGTTATTTTCTGTCGAACCTCAGGATTTGTATCAGGAAAATTTAAATCATCTAATATCGCTTTTATATATAGTCCAGTTCCACCTACAACTACTACTGACTTTCCCTGTTCAATCAGTTGGTCGATTACCCCTCTTGCCATGCTTTGATACCAAGCCACATTTGCTTCATCCTTTATATCTAAAACATCGATTAGATGATGGTTTATTCCGCCTCGTTCTGCCGTTGTTAATTTTGCTGTACCAATATCCATCCCGGTATAGAGTTGCATTGAATCAGCATTAACAATTTCAGCCCCAATTTTCTGCGCCAGCATGACAGCCAAATCGCTTTTTCCAGTAGCGGTCGCGCCACAGATAACAATTAAACTCATTTATAAAGTTTTAAGTGAGGCAAGGGAAGGGATTCCTAATAATATTTTCTGATCTCCTTTATCTTCCATCCAAGCGGCGTGAGCCTCTGCGCCCCGGGTTTTTTTCACATTAACTGGTTGGGCAGCAACAATATGGTTTGCAAAAGCTTCTGTGACCACCACCTCGACTAGATCACCAGGTCGAGCACTCTTTGCTGAATTATCAAAGTGAGTTAATCTAAAATCTGCGCTTCGGCCATTTACCCTATTTAAATCCAAATCATGTCTGCCTTCATGGCTTGAAACTAACAACTGCACTCTCTTGCCAATCATCTTTACATTTTCATTTTTTGAAATCTCTTGCTGAATTTTATGAAGTCGGTTATATCTTTCAGACATCACCTCAGTAGGTACTTGGTCTGGCATTGTTGCTGCCGGTGTACCAGGACGCTTAGAGTATTGAAAGGTATAAGCTGCTGAGAAATTTGCTTGTTTTACCAAATCAATGGTTTGTTCAAAATCTGCATCACTTTCACCAGGAAACCCAACAATAATATCGGTAGTTATCGCAGCATGTGGAATTGCATCTCTGACTTTTTCTAGGATGCCAAGGTATCGATCTCGACGGTATGACCTGCGCATAGATTGTAAAATCTTGTCACTGCCAGATTGCAGTGGCATATGAAGATGTGGCATAACATTTTTAGTCTCTGCCATTGCCTCAATAACATCATCGGTAAAGTCCCGAGGATGCGGTGACATAAATCTAACTCGTTCTAAACCATCAACTTTGCCACATTCTTTTAATAATTTTGAGAATGCCAATCGGTCCCCAAAATCCACTCCGTAAGCATTTACATTTTGTCCAAGTAGGGTAATCTCAATTACACCTTGATCAACTAGCGCTCTTATCTCCTGCATAATTTCATGAGCTGGGCGATCTTTTTCAATACCTCTTAATGTTGGCACGATACAAAATGTGCAAGTGTTATTACAACCTACAGAAACTGAAACCCATGCAGAAAATGCTGAATCTCGTTTAACCGGTAGCGTCGATGGGAAATGCTCTAATGATTCTTTAATTTCAACCTGCGAAGCCTCTTCAACTCTAGCTCGTTCAAGTAAAACTGGCAGTGAGCCAATATTATGAGTACCAAATACCACATCTACATATGGGGCCTTTTTAATAATTAAATCTTTATCCTTTTGAGCCATACAACCACCAACTGCAATTTGAAAGTTAGGATCACTTTTCTTTCGTGGCGCTAAGAATGAAAGATTTCCATACAATTTATTATCTGCATTTTCTCGAACCGCGCAAGTATTAAACACAACTAAATCTGGTTGACTATCTGCTAACGCTTGGGTGTAGCCGGCCTCTAGTAGCAAGCCAGCAATTCGCTCAGAGTCATGTACATTCATCTGGCAACCATAGGTTTCAACTACAAAGGTAGGCATTGGTTAATTCTACTTGCTAATTTTTATTAGTTAACTCCCGCATAATTTTGCCACAAATTCCATGGCCATAACCTTTTCTAGCAAGCAGCCCAGAAATCCTGCGATAGACGACCTCAGGATCTAAATGTGAAATTGAGTTGTATTTGCGCTGCGCCAACAAAAATGCTTGGGCGTACTCACTCTCATCATCAATCTCCTCAATCACTTCATTGATAATGTCCTGAGAAACTCCCTTAGTGCGAAGCTCACCAGCAATCACTCGCTTACTAAGCTTCTTACTTCGCTGTCTAGACTCAGACCATAATTTTGCAAATTCAAGATCATTGAGTAGACCTTGTAACTCTAATGAATCTAATACGGAATTAGCGATATCGCCATCCACCCCACGCTTTACTAATTGCTTGCATAACTCATCCCTACTCTTAGCTCTTGGTGCAAGTGCATACAATGCAATTGACATCGCTTCGGAGTAGGGATCAGCTACTACTTCTTGAGATTTTTTCAAGGTGTATATAAGTAGTTAGAGATTAAAACTCAACATCAGCAGTTGCTTCATCAACAGCTGCAGCTAGTGCAGGATCGATTTCAGCTGGCACATATGATGCGCGGATCTTTTTCTCTATCTCATTTGCTAGATCAGGATTATCAATTAAAAATGCCCGAGCATTCTCTTTACCCTGTCCTAGTTGATCACCCTCATAGGTAAACCAAGCGCCGGATTTTTTAACGATTCCAGCCTCAACACCAAGATCAATTAATGAACCCTCCCGGCTGATTCCAACACCATAAATAATGTCAAACTCAGCTTGCTTAAATGGGGGCGCAACCTTGTTCTTAACAATTTTAACTCTAGTTCTATTACCAACCGCATCTTGTCCATCTTTTAGGGTTTCAATACGACGAACATCCATACGCACTGACGCATAAAACTTAAGTGCCTTACCACCTGTTGTGGTCTCTGGTGATCCAAAGAAAACACCGATCTTATCGCGTAGCTGGTTAATAAAGATTGCAGTGGTATTTGATTGATGAAGTGCACCTGTCATTTTACGAAGTGCTTGTGACATCAAACGAGCTTGTAGACCCATATGAGAGTCACCCATCTCGCCTTCAATTTCAGCTCTTGGCACTAATGCTGCAACTGAGTCCACAACAACTATGTCGATAGCACCTGATCTAACTAACATATCCATAATTTCAAGTGCTTGCTCACCAGTATCAGGCTGAGAAACTAGAAGTGCATCAATATCAACACCAAGTTTCTTTGCATACTCTGGATCTAATGCATGCTCAGCATCAATAAAGGCTGCAATGCCACCAGCTTTTTGAGCATTCGCAATTGCATGTAATGCAACTGTGGTTTTACCTGATGATTCTGGGCCATAAATTTCAACAACTCGGCCACGTGGCAGACCGCCAACACCGAGTGCGATATCTAGCGCAACTGAGCCAGTCGGAATTACCTCCATAGCAACAGCTTTGCGATCACCCATTTTCATTACCGATCCTTTACCGAACTGACGCTCGATTTGGGCAAGGGCGGTATCTAGGGATTTTGAACGATCACTAGAACGTTTATCTTCTTTCTTATCATCTTGTGGTTCTCTATTTG